>Ga0207664_10003653_pt1 | contig 10310 bp, 11 predicted proteins | sample LARL83metaG_FD_184349 | JGI IMG/M metagenome (GOLD analysis project Ga0207664, IMG submission 184349) | Corn, switchgrass and miscanthus rhizosphere microbial communities from Kellogg Biological Station, Michigan, USA - LAR L8-3 metaG... | ecosystem: Host-associated > Plants > Roots >...
GCGCTGGGCCGACTCACCGGCGACCGCACCATCGCGCGCTTCGGCCCGGTGCTGACCGTGCGCATCGGCGCCTGTACCGCGGCGACGGGTTTCCTGCTGGCGTCGCTGCTGGCGTGGCCACCGGCGGTCTTGGCCGGCTTCGTGCTGGTGGGGCTGGGCGCCGCCAACATCGTGCCGGTGATGTTCGGCGCAGCCGGTCGTCTGCCCGGCGCTTCGCCCGGCATGTCGATCGCCACGGTGACCACCCTGGGTTACGCCGGCCTGCTCAGCGGCCCCGCGCTGATCGGTTTCCTGGCCCAGGCCAGCAGCCTGCCGGTGGCGCTGGCGGCGGTGGCCGGCCTGCTGTTGTTGACCGCCGCGTCGGCTGGCCTGGTGAAGGCATGAGCGTGCGCGGGACCTGGCCAGAACCGAAGGTGGAGCGCACACGAAAACGCCCCGGACCGTCGGGCGGCCCGGAGCGTTCCGGCAAACGCGGTGAAGCCGGTCAGTCCTGCCGTTCCCACACCTGCGACCGTCCGAGCAGGGCGAACCCGATGTAGCCGTGCACATCGAGCTTCTGCCCGCCTTCCGTCAGCTTGAGTTTCACCTTGTAGACCTTGCCGCTCTTCGGGTCGAGGATCTTGCCGCCATCCCAGACGCCGTCGTCCTTGCTGACGCCCCACATGATGTTCATGCCTTCGATGGGCTGGTCCTTGCGTTCGCCGTCGCACTTGGTGCATTTCGGAACCGCGCCATCGCGGGCGATGTCCTCCGGCGAACGGTTCAGCAGCTTGACTACCCTGGCCTGCAGCTGGCCGTTGGATTCGGTGACCTCGATGATCGATTTTGCCTTGCCGGAAACATCATCGATCTGTTTCCAGGTGCCGACCGGCGTGTCATTGGCCGCCAGGGCAGTACCGGCGGACAGCAGCAGGCCGGCGGCGAGGGTGAGACGAAAAACATGCTTCATGGATGATTCCTCCCGTACGAAAGCGTATGGAGGCGAGACTGGCGAGCTGGCGCAAGGCCGTCAAGCTGCAACGCGCCATGCCCGCGGTGCGCGGTTCCGCGAGCCGCAGCCGCTGATGCACGCCGGCTGATCCAGGTCAGCGGTGCGCCTTCGGCGCGCTGGCATAATGGGCATTCCCCCGACTGCCCGAGCCGACATGCCACAGGCGAACGAAGCCCTGATCCGCCAGATCCTTGGCGGCCTTATCGACACGCACACCGGCGCGCCGCTGGCCGAGGCCGTGCGCGCGATCGGCATGGACGGGGCCAGGGTATCGGTGGACCTGCAACTGGGCTATCCGGCCGCCGGCGCGGTCGACCACATCGCCGCGCGGGTACGCCAGGCGCTGGAGGCCGATCCGGCGATCGAGTCGGCCGCCGTGTCGATCACCAGCCGCGTCCATGTGCACAAGGTGCAGGGCACGCTGGGCCCGCTGCCGAACGTGAAGAACATCATCGTGGTGGCCTCGGGCAAGGGCGGCGTGGGCAAGTCGACGGTGTCGGCCAACCTGGCGCTGGCGCTGCAGGCCGAGGGCGCGAAGGTCGGCGTGCTGGATGCGGACATCTATGGCCCGAGCCAGCCGACCATGCTCGGCGTGCATGGCAAGCCGGCCTCGCCGGACGGCAAGAGCATCACGCCGATGCAGGCGCACGGCATGCCGGTGATGTCGATCGGCTTCCTGGTGGAAGAGGACGCGCCGATGATCTGGCGTGGGCCGATGGTCACCCAGGCGATGATGCAACTGCTCACCGACACGCGCTGGGAATCGCTCGACTACCTGATCGTGGATCTGCCGCCGGGCACCGGCGACATCCAGCTCACGCTGTCGCAGAAGGTGCCGGTGGCCGGCGCGGTGATCGTCACCACGCCGCAAGACATCGCCCTGCTCGATGCGCGCAAGGCGCTCAAGATGTTCGAGAAGGTCGAAGTGCCGGTGCTCGGCGTGGTGGAGAACATGGCCACGCACGTGTGCTCCAACTGCGGCCACGAGGAAAACATCTTCGGCGCGGGCGGCGGCGAGCGGATGGCGGCCCAGTACGGTGCGGCGTATCTCGGTTCGCTGCCGCTGGACATCCGCATCCGCGAGCAGGCCGACGGCGGCACGCCCACGGTGGCGGCGATGCCGGATTCCGACCTCGCCATGCGCTACCGCGAAATCGCCCGCAATGCCGCTGGCCGGTTGTCGCGGCAGCCGCGCAACAAGTCGCTGGGGCTGGGCAAGATCGTGGTGCAGGGAACGCCGGCTGCATGACCGCGGCGCCGCGCCGCGTGCTCTGCCTGTCCGGAAGCCTGCGCCGGGTATCGTCGAATACGGCGGCGCTCGCCGCCGCGCAGCGGTTGGCGCCACCGACGCTGGAACTGCTGGTGTATGGCGGGCTGGGCGCTCTGCCGCTGTTCAATCCGGATGACGAGAACGGTCCGCTGCCGCCATCGGTGCTCGCCTTGCGCGATGCGGTCGGACGCGTCGATGGCCTGCTGATCGCCTGCCCGGAATACGCGCATGGCGTGCCCGGCGCGTTCAAGAACCTGCTGGACTGGCTGGTCGGCAGCGTGGAGTTTCCGGGCAAGCCGATCCTGCTGCTCAATACCGCGGCGCGTGGGTCGTACCATGCGCAAGAGGCGCTGGCGGAAATCCTCGCCACCATGTCCGCGCAACTGCTGACGTCGCAGCCGATGCCGGTGGGATTGCCCGGCGCAGGCTGCACGGCGGCGCAGGTGCTGGCCGATGCCGATCGCTGCGCCGAATTGCGCGCGGCGCTGGAGGTTCTCGCCGAAATCCCGCACCGGCCATAGGGACGGCGGCCCGGCTGGCTGGCGTGGCGGCACCCCGACCATGTATTTTTGCGGTTTTGCGCCCGGCCTGCCGGGCGACATCGCCACCGACGGAGCCTTCGTGAGCATCAAACCCGACAAGTGGATCCGGCGCATGGCCGAGCAGCACGGCATGATCGAGCCGTTCGAACCCGGCCAGATCAAGTTGCGCGATGGCCAGAAGCTGGTCTCCTACGGCACCTCGAGCTACGGCTACGACGTGCGTTGCGCGCGCGAGTTCAAGATCTTCACCAACATCAACTCGACCATCGTCGACCCGAAGGCCTTCGATCCGACCAGCTTCGTCGACGTCGAGGCGGACGTATGCATCATCCCGCCGAACTCGTTTGCGCTGGCGCGCACGGTCGAGTTCTTCCGCATCCCGCGCAAGGTGCTGACCATCTGCCTGGGCAAGAGCACCTATGCGCGCTGCGGCATCATCGTCAACGTGACGCCGCTGGAACCGGAGTGGGAAGGGCACGTGACGCTGGAGTTCTCCAATACCACGCCGCTGCCCGCAAAAATCTACGCCAACGAGGGCGTGGCGCAGATGCTGTTTCTCGAATCGGACGAGGAGTGCGAGACCAGTTACAAGGACCGCGGCGGCAAGTACCAGGGGCAGCAGGGCGTTACCTTGCCGCGCACCTGAATCCGCGAGAACGGCGCGCATCCGAAGCGCCGCAACCGCGGCGCGCCGGCGTTACACTCCAGCCGATACCACCGAACGATTTGCAAGGAGACCCCGCATGATCCGTATTTCCCCATGGCTGACGCGCGCCACGGCCGCACTCATGCTGGGCAGCATGCTCGTGCTCGCCGGCTGCCATCGCGGCAGCACCAAGGACGAAGTCAGCGCGACCTCGATGAAGGGGCAGTTCGATACCACCATCAAGGCCTACAAGAGCGGCCAGTTCCTGGTCGACGGTGCCGTGCTTTCGGCGCTGGATACCGGCAGCCACTTCGCCTACCTGAAGGATCAGGGCCAGTTGCCGAAGACCGTGCTGCTCGAGCGCAGCGACGACTCGAAGATCCGCAAGCAGCACCTCGAATACATGGCGCGCATGCAGCTCGATTATGGTTTCACCGTTTACTACGACGACGATGGCACGCTGAAGAAGATCAATCCGGTGGCGATGAAGGCCCGTGCGCTCGAGGATTATCACGCCCCGGCCGCCATGCCCGACCAGATGAAGGGCAAGGACGCAGCCGGCAGCAGCGCAGTGGAAGATCAGGCGCAGCGGCAGCAGTACTGATTCCGGCCGACTGCGGCATCCCAACGCCCGCGTCTCGCAACGCGGGCGTTTTTCGTTCACCGCTCCGGCGATGACGGAACGAGTGCGTCGCGCAGCCGAGTGATCAGCGCATCGCGTGCGGCCGGACCGTAGGGAGTGGCCGTTCCGTGTCCCCATACCGGCCCCGGCCACGCCGCATCGCCCTCGTTGCGCGCCACCACATGCACGTGCAATTGCCGCACGATGATGCCGAGAGCGGCGATATTGAGCTTCTCGCAGGGCGCGGCCTGGCGAAGCGCCGCCGCCGCGCGATTGAGCTCGCGCCACAAGGCGACCTGATCAGCGTCGTCGAGATCGGCAAGTTCGACCAGCCCGGCCTGGCGCGGCACCAGGATCAGCCACGGATAGCGCGCATCGTTCATCAGCCGAACGTCGCACAGCGGCAACGACGCGACCGGCGAGGTATCCGCGGCCAGCCGCGGGTCGAGCACGAAATCGGCTGCGCTCATGCGTTAGCTACGTGCCGGTCGAGGAACGCCAGCGTGCGCTGCATGGCCAGCCTTGCGCTGGGCTCGTCGTAGCTGGACCCGACGTCGCGATTGAAGCCATGGCCGGCGGGGTAGGTGAAAGTCTCCATCTGCGGCAGCAGTTCGCGATGCTTGGCGACCATTTCCGGCGGGATGCTGGAGTCGTTCTCGCCGAAGTGGAACATCACCGGCGCCTTCGGCGGTTCATGCAGGAACGGCACATTGCGCGCACCGTAGTAACTGATCGACGGCAGGCCCAGCCGCAGCGCGGCCAGCAGCGCCACGGTGCCGCCCCAGCAGTAGCCGACCGTGCCGATCCTGCCGGCTGACGAGATCGCTTCGGCCGCACTGGCGACGTCCTCCAGCGCGCGTTCCAGCCCCAGTTCGTTGGCCAGCTGCTTGCCCCTGGTGGAGCCGGCCTGGTCGTAGCCGAGCTCCACGCCGCTTTCCAGGTGATCGAAGAACGCGGGCGCGATCGCGGTGTAGCCCAGCTCGGCAAAGCGGTCGGCCACGCTGCGCATGTGCGCGTTGACCCCGTAGATTTCCTGGATCACCACCAGGCCGCCTTTCGGCTTGCCTTGGGGTTGCGCCAGGTAGGCGCCGATGCATTGCGTACGCGTGGTGGGGAGATTGATCTGCTGGCCCATGATGGTTTCCCGCAATGGAAAGCGCCCAGCTTAGCGGCCCGGCCACATCGTCGGCGCTGACGTATAATCGCCTGTTTCCCCGCACGTTTTGACGGTAATCCCAAGCCATGTCCCAGGCCGCACACAAGATCGGTTTCGTCAGCCTCGGCTGCCCCAAGGCGCTGGTCGACTCCGAGCGCATCCTCACCCAGCTGAAGGTCGAGGGTTACGAAATCGTGCCCAGCTACGGCGAGGCCGACGCGGTGGTGGTGAACACCTGCGGCTTCATCGACGCGGCCGTGCAGGAATCGCTGGATTCGATCGGTACCGCGCTGAACGAGAACGGCAAAGTCATCGTCACCGGCTGCCTGGGCAAGCGCGAGGGGCTGATCCGCGAAGCGTATCCCGACGTGCTGTCGATCAGCGGCCCGCAGGACTACGCCAGCGTGATGACAGCGGTGCACACCGCGTTGCCGCCGCAGCGCAACCGCTTCCTCGACATCGTGCCGGACACCGGCGTCAAGCTGACCCCGAAGCACTACGCGTACCTGAAGATCTCCGAGGGCTGCAATCACCGCTGCAGCTTCTGCATCATCCCCTCGATGCGCGGCAACCTGGTCTCGCGCCCGGTCGACGAGGTGCTGCTGGAAGCCGAGCGGCTGGTCAAGGGCGGCGTCAAGGAACTGCTGGTGATCTCGCAGGACACCAGCGCCTACGGCGTGGATCTGAAATACGCCGAACGCGAATGGCGCGGCAAGTCGTACCGCACGCGCATGACCGAACTGTGCGAGGGCCTGTCGGAACTCGGCGTGTGGACGCGGCTGCATTACGTCTACCCGTATCCGCACGTGGACGAGGTGATGCCGCTGATGGCGCAAGGGAAGCTCCTGCCGTACCTGGACATCCCGTTCCAGCATGCCAGCCCGCGCATCCTCAAGCTGATGAAGCGGCCGGGAAATATCGACAAGACGCTGGAGCGCATCCAGAACTGGCGCAGGCTCGTGCCTGATTTGACCATCCGCAGCACCTTCATCGTGGGCTTTCCCGGCGAGACCGACGCCGAGTTCGGGGAGCTGCTCGATTTCCTGCGCGAGGCGAAGCTCGATCGCGTCGGGGCCTTCGCGTATTCGCCGGTCGACGGCGCCAGGGCCAACGAGCTGCCCGATCCGGTGTCCGAGGAACTGAAGGAAGACCGCCTCGAGCAGTTCATGGCGGTGCAGGCGGAAATTTCCGCTGCGAAGCTGCAGCAGAAAATCGGCCGCACCATCAGGGTCCTGGTCGACGAGGCGGGTGCCGACGGCGCGGTGGCGCGTTCCGCGGCGGATGCGCCGGAGATCGACGGCACCGTCCTGATCGCGGACGGCCACAAGCTGAAGCCTGGCCAGTTCGTCGACGTGGTGGTCGAAAACGCCGGCGAGCACGACCTGCACGCGCGCCTCGCCGGCTGACCGCATGCGCTACCACGCGCCGCCGCGCGAGGCCGTCGATCCGGCGGTGTTCGATCGGCTGCCGCTAGCGGCATGGATGGACTACGCCGGCTTGCTGCAGGGCGCGGAGTGGCCGTCCATCGAGGCGCTCAACGATGGCCTCATCGATCACGCCGCGCCGCGCTTCGTGGCGCAGACGCCCGACCTGCTGGCCGATGGCCTGCACTACGAACAGCGCATCGCCGAGCGTGGCGAGATCGCCACGCGCACAGGCAATTGGCACGACCTGCTCAATGCGCTGGTCTGGCTGCGCCACCCTGCGCTGAAGCAGGCGTTGAATCGGCGGCAGATGGCCGAGATCGCCCGCATGGGCTCCAAGCAGCGCTCGCGCGCGCAGTACGCGATGACCCATTTCGACGAGGGCGGCGTCATGGTCGAAGTGCGTAATCCGGCGCTGCTGGCGCTGTGGGACGTGCACGACTGGCACGGCCTGTTCTGGCGCCATCGGCAGGCATGGCTGGATGGTTCGATCCGGCTCGAACTGTTCGGGCACGCGTTGCTGGAGTTGGCACTGAACCCCGGCAAGTTGCTGGTGGGCAAGGCGCTGGTGTTCGCGTCGGGTGCGGATGCCGAGCCGGCACGGATGTCCGTCGTTTGTGCCAAGGCGATAGCGTCGGGACAGTTGCTGCGCGATCCGCTGGAGCTGCGGCCGCTGCCGTTGTCGGGGTTGCCGGGCTGGCGCGACGACAACGAAGGCGAGTCGTTCCATCGCAGCACGATCTGCTATCAACCGCTTCGCGAAGGCCGCGACTATCCGCCGCCTTTCCTGCTTTCCGACTGACAAGCTTTCATCGGCGGGCAATGGCCGGATTACGCGGTGCCTTCCTGATCGTAATCCACGGCCAGTACTACAAACTCGGCGGGGCCACCCGGCAGTTCCGCGAGGAATTCGTCGTCGACGCGCTTCTTCAGCACGGCCCGCGCCAGCGGCGAATCGATGCTGATCCAGCCGAGCTTGGCGTCGGTTTCGTCGGGGCCGACGATGCGGTAGCGCAGGATTTCGCCGGTGTCGGCGTTCTCCAGTTCGATGCGGGCGCCGAAGAAAACCGCGTTGCGATCGCCCGGCGCGCCTTCGGCCACCTTGAGCGAGGGAATCCGCTTGCTGAGATAACGCGCTCGGCGATCGATCTCGCCGAGCTGCTTCTTGCGGTAGATGTATTCGGCGTTTTCCGAGCGGTCGCCCTCGGCCGCGGCCGCCGCGAGTGCCTTCACCACTTCCGGCCGCAGCACGTGCCACAGGTGGTCGAGTTCGCTCTTCAGGCGCTCGAAACCTTCGCGCGTGATGATCGCGGTCGAGCCGGGTGCCGGTGGGCGCCAGCGGCTCATGCGGGACTGCCCAGCAGCCGTCGTTGCGCGTCGATCTCCGCGCGCAGCGGATGCTCGGGCCAGGCGGATGCGAGGCGATCCAGCAACGCGGTGGCCTCGGCGTGCTGGTCGGCATGTTCGGCCAGCTTGCGGGCGGCCAGCAGGCCGTAATGCAGTGCCTGCGGATCGCGCGGCCAGTGCGCGAGAAAGCCGTTGCACAGGTGCAGCGCGATCCGGCTCATGCCCAGCCGCGCGGACAGGTCGGCCAGCTCGCCGCACGTCCGCGGATCATCCGGAACGAATCCGCCATCGATGCCGCAGCATTCCTGCAACAGGCCCAGCGCGCGGCGCGATTCGCCTTGGGCGATCAGCGCGGCAATCCAGATCTGGCCGTGCACCAGCAGGCCGTCGCGCAGGTTCTGCCGCTGCAGCAGGTGGCGATAGGCCAGATGCACCGATGCCGGCGCGGCACGGTTCTGCATGCGCGCGACCAGCAGCGAGGTGGCGGCGGCCGGATCGGTTGCGCCGAGCGCATCGACTTCGGCCAGCAGGGTTTCATCGGCGTCCTGGGCGCCGGCCCTGGCCAGCTTCGGCGCTTCAGGCTCCAGCCCGAAGCTCTCGTGGCGCTGATGGATCATCGCGCCCATCAGGTGGAACGCCAGCACGATCAGGTAGGTGTAGGCGAAGGCGAACAGCGGCAGCGCCAGCAGCCGGGGCAGCAGCGCGGTGCTGAGCGAGGCGAGCGCGATCAGCACGCCGAGCAGCAGATTGATCGCGACCGGAATGAGGTAGGCCGCGCCGAAACGGCCGATCACGCGCGTCCAGTTGAACGGGTTGAGCGCCAGGGCCAGGTTGCCATCGAAGGCCAGCGACATGTCGATCGCCGGCAGTGCCAGCGCAGACACGATCAGCACCGGCCACAGCAGGCGCGGAAAAAACACGATGGCGACCACGCAGCAGGCGACCACCAGCAGGTGGATCGCGGTGAGCCCCCAGCCGCTGGCATCGTTGCCATCGCTGCCGACGTCGGGCGGATCGGCGTAGCCATGCGCGGTATGCAGCAGGCAGTCAGCGGCGTAACGCCAGGTGGCCGCCCATACCAGCGCGCTGGCCAGGGCGCCGACCCAGGATGGCAGCAGGCCGACGTAGTGGATCAGCGCCAGCATCACGCAGGTCGGCAACGCTGCGCCGCGCAGCGGATAGCCGAAACCCGTTTGCAGGCGTTCGCCGAACGGCGTGTCGGCAGCGACGGTTTCAACGCGAGGCATGCCGTCGTGCCCTCAGCGCTTGCCGCCGAAGATGCCGCCCAGCACTCCGCGCAGGATCTGCCGGCCGAGCTGGCTGCCGGCAGTACGCACCATCTGCTTGCCCATCGTCTCGATCATGCCCTGGCGACGCTTGGTGCCGAACAGCGCGTCGTGCACGGCGCCGCCCCAGCCTGGGTTTGCGTCGCCCACCGAGCCCTTGGCCGGAGCCTCCGCCGCCACCGTGGCCGCGTCGGCGGCCTTGTCGCTGGCGCGCTTGGCCAGCATTTCCGCGGCCGATTCGCGGTTGACGGCGGTGTCGTATTTCGAGCCGACCGGCGAGCGCTGGCGGATGGTGGTGCGTTCGGCATCGGTGATCGCGCCGATGCGGCAGCACGGCGTGGTCACCAGCACTTGTTCCACCGGCGTGGGCACGCCGCCGTTGGCCAGGGTGGAAGCGAGTGCTTCACCGACGGCGAGCTTGGTGATCGCTTCGGTGACGTCGAGTTTCGGATTGGCGACGAAGGTTTCCGCCGCCGCCTTGACCGCCTTCTGGTCGCGCGGGGTGAACGCGCGCAGCGCGTGCTGGATACGGTTGCCGAGCTGGCCCAGGATCACGCCCGGCACGTCGTCCGGATTCTGCGAACAGAAGTACACGCCGACGCCCTTGGAGCGGATCAGCCGCACCACCTGTTCGACCCGCTGCTGCAGCGCGGGCGAAGCATCATCGAACAGCAGGTGCGCCTCGTCGAAGAAGAACACCATCTTCGGCTGGTCGAGGTCGCCCACTTCGGGCAACTGCTCGAACAGTTCTGACAACAACCACAGCAGGAAGGTGGAGTACAGCCGCGGCTTCATGATCAGCTGGTCGGCGGCGAGCACGTTGATGATGCCGCGCCCGCTCATGTCCTGGCGCATCAGGTCGGCCAGCTCCAGCGCCGGCTCGCCGAAGAACTGGTCGGCGCCATCGCCTTCGAGTTTCAGGATCGCGCGCTGGATCGCCGCGATGCTTTGCGTGCTGATCAGGCCGTACTGGGTCGAGATGGCCTTGGTGTTGTCGGCGGCATAGGTGAGCAGGGCGCGCAGGTC
>Ga0207664_10003654_pt1 | contig 10304 bp, 4 predicted proteins | sample LARL83metaG_FD_184349 | JGI IMG/M metagenome (GOLD analysis project Ga0207664, IMG submission 184349) | Corn, switchgrass and miscanthus rhizosphere microbial communities from Kellogg Biological Station, Michigan, USA - LAR L8-3 metaG... | ecosystem: Host-associated > Plants > Roots >...
CGCCACCCAGCAGTACGGCGGCACCAGCCTGTCCGCCCCGCTGTTTGCCGGTGCCTGGGCGCGCGTCATCGCGATCAAGGGTTCCAGCGTCGGCTTTGCCGCACCGCTGCTGTACCAGCTGCCGGCGTCCGACTTCCACGACATCACCTCGGGCAACAACGGCGGCGAGACCGCCAGCGCCGGCTACGACCTGGCCACCGGCCGCGGCGAGCTGATCATCAGCGGCGCCGCCAACGACATCGGCGGCGGCTCGCCGCCGGCCAACGTGCCGCCGGTCGCCAACTTCAGCGACACGGTCAGCGGTCTGGCGGTGAACTTCACCGACAGTTCCACCGACAGCGACGGCACGATTGCCTCGCGCTCGTGGAACTTCGGCGACGGCGCCACCTCGACCGCGACCAACCCCAGCCACACCTACGCGGCTGCCGGCACCTACACCGTGTCGCTGCAGGTGACCGACAACAGCGGCGCAACCAATACGAAGACCGCCTCGGTGACGGTCTCCAGCGGTGGCGGCGGTGGCGGCAACGTGCTGCAGAACGGCGTGGCCCTGACCGGCCAGGCGGCGGCGACCGGCGCACAGCTGGCCTACACCGTGGTGATCCCGGCCGGCGCCACCAACCTGGTGATCTCCGAGTCCGGCGGCACCGGCGATGCCGACCTGTACACCAGGTTCGGTTCCGCACCGACCCTGTCCAGCTATGACTGCCGTCCATACCTCACCGGCAACAACGAAAGCTGCACCGTGGCCGCGCCGCAGGCGGGAACCTACTACGTCATGCTGAACGGCTACGCCGCGTTCTCCGGCGTCAGCGTCAAGGCCACATGGAGCACTGGTGGTGGCGGTGGCGGCAACGTCCTGCAGAACGGCACGCCCGTCACCGGCCTGAGCGCGACCACCGGCAACGCGGTGAACTACACGATGGTCGTGCCGTCCGGCGCCTCCGGCCTGAAGTTCACGATCTCCGGCGGCACCGGTGACGCCGACCTCTACGTGAAACGCGGTTCGGCACCGACCACCAGCAGCTACGACTGCCGCCCGTACGTGACCGGCAACAGCGAGACCTGCAACATCTCGGCATCCACCGCCGGCACCTACTACATCATGGTGCGTGCCTATAGCAGCTACACCGGCGTCACGCTGACCGGCAGCTACACGCCGTAAGCCAGGCCGTTCGACCGGAGCGCATGGAAGCGCTCCGCCTGGCGAAAAGGAAAACCTTGACCCGGCCGGCAACGGCCGGGTCATTTTGTATGGACGTCTGGAAGGCTGAATGCCGATCCGGGCCAAAGGCGACCGACCGACCTTCCGATCACTCGCGCTGAAACACCGCAAGCTCGGGATGATGCAGGCTGAAACCCTGCACGTGGTTGATGCCGAGCAGCATCAGCGCCTGCACGGTTTCCAGGTCCGTGACCCACTCGGCGACCACTTCCAGCCCGAGCCGATGGCCGATGTCGGTCACCGCACGCACCATCAGATGGCTGATGGGATCGGCGAGCATGTCGCGCACGAAGCTGCCGTCGATCTTGATGATGTCCAGCGGCAGGTTCTTCAAATAAGTGAACGAGGACATGCCGGCGCCGAAATCATCCAGCGCGATGCGGCAGCCGACCCGGCGCAGCGGCTCCATGAAACGCACCACATGCGACAGGTGGCGCACCGCCACAGTCTCGGTGATTTCGAAACAGATCCGCGATGGCTCCACCTTGTATTGCTGCAGCCAGCCGATGATCGACCCGGCCAGCTTTTCGTCCTCGATGCTGGCGCCGGACAGGTTGATCGCGACGGTGCCCACGCCGGCGCCGGAGGGATGCAGGCGGTCGAAATGCGCCAGCGTGGTTTCGACCACCCAGCGGTCGACCGCGGGCATGAGGCCGTAGCGCTCGGCCGCCGGCAGGAATACGCCCGGCACCATCAGCTGACCCGTCTCGTCGCGGTAGCGAAGCAGCATTTCGATGCCGGGCGCTCCGCCGGCTTCCAGCGGCAGCGGCCAGATCTCCTGGTACATCAGCACCAGGCGCTGTTCGTCGATCGCCCAGCGCAGCCGGTTCGCCCATTCCATCTCGCCGCGCCGGCGCACGGTGTCCTCGTCGCGTTCGGAATAGAAATGCACCCGGTTGCGGCCCAGTTCCTTGGCCATGTAGCAGGCGGTGTCGGCCTGGGTCAGCAGATCCTTCACCAGGATGTCCGGGCGGTCGATCATCACGCCGCCGATGCTGGCGCTGATGGTGTAGCTGCGCTGCTCCCAGATGAACACGTAGCCGTCGATGCAGCGGCGCACGCGTTCGGCGATCCGTTCGGCGGCGGCGCGGTCCGCCACGCCGGCAATCAGCATGCCGAACTCGTCGCCGCCGAGGCGCGCCAGCATGTCGGTGGCGGCGAGCTGCTTGCGCATGACGATGGCCAGCTGCGCCAGCAGCTGGTCGCCGGCGAGGTGGCCGGAAGTGTCGTTGATCAGCTTGAACTGATCGAGATCGAGGTACAGCAGCATCGCCGCCGGCGAACTGCCGTCGGTCAGCGCCAGCGCCGCCTGCAGCCGGCGCTCGAACTCGCGGCGGTTGTACAGCTCGGTCAAGGCGTCGTGGCTGGCCTGATGGCTCAGCAATTCGGTGAGCTGGCGCTGCTCGCTGATGTCGTTCGCCACCATCAGCAACTTGTCGTGGCCAGTGAGCACGACCCGCGAGATCGCCACGCTGGCCCAGAAGCTGGAGGCCTCGCCAAGGCGCAACTGCGCCTCCAGACGGCCGCAGCCGCGCGTGTCCGGCGCACTCAGCCGGGTGCGCAGGTCCCGATCCTCGAACAGGTCGGGCAGGTTGCGCTCGCCGACGTCTGCCCCGAGGCGATCGCGTGCGGCCTGGTTCGCGTAGGTGATCCGCCCCTTCCCCACTTCGGCCAGCAGCACCAGCGCCGGCAGCAAGTCGTTCAAGGCACGAAAGCGTTCCTCGCTCTCGCGGTAGCGCCGGCTCATCTGCCAGCCCAGTTCGAGGGCCCGCTGGCGCGTGCTGACCACGGAAAAAACCAGCAGCGCCAGCAACGCGCTCACCAGCAGGCCCGCGGAAAACACGGACTGGCTCCAGGCGATCGGCGCCGCGCCTGCATCCAGCGGCACCATCACGATGTCCCACACACGGCCGCCGTAGGCCAGCCGGCGCTCGAAGCGGTAGCCGCGCGTCGACATCGCCATGCCGGGCTGCGAGTCGAACAGCGGCAGCGTCTTCGGTCCGGTGGCGTCGGTGATCTGCAGATGCAGCTCGTGCTTCAACTGATCGGGCAGCGCCTCGCCGATCAGCCGGCTCACCCGGAACGACATCGCGATCGACCCGCGCGCGCGTTCGCGCCGCTCGGCCACCGTTGCCGGCGGCGCGCCCCCGCTGAAAATCGGCAGGCGCATGGTGATGCCGTCATCGGCGCCGGCGGAAGGGGCCTGCTGCACCGGGCGAAACGGCGCCGACAGGGCGATCCGGTCGCTGTCGCGCGACGCCAGCAGGCCGGCCAGGTTGCGCGGCTGCGCGCCCACGTCCAGGCCGGCCACCGCCTCGTTGCCCGGCAACGGATCGACCCAGCGGGTGATGTAGTGCTCGCCGTCGGGACGGCTTTCGCGCCGCGCATAGGCAAGCGCCAGCAGGCCCGGGAACTGTTCGCGCGGGCGCATGTTGAGATAGAAGCTGCCGAACTCCGCGGCGGTGACTTCGTCCGAGGCGAGGAAGAGAGTCTGCACCGCGCGCAACAGCGCTTCGGCCGAACGCAGCTTCGCCTGCAGCGCCGCGTAGCTTTCGCCGGCCAGCTCGTTGCGCATCGAGGTGGTTGCGGCACGCTGGCGCTGGGCCTGCTGATAGTGCAAAGCCAGCGTCATCGCCAGCCCGATCAGCAGCGCCACTGCGCTCCACAGGTACGGCGCCAGCCGCCGGAAGGCAGCAGGAGGCGCGGGATCGATCTCCCCGCCACGCCTTGGCGCTGCAGGGGAATGATGAACATCCTGTCTTTGAGGCAAGGAAAATCACCGCGCGATCGCATTGCCGCCAAGCGTACACAACCCATGGCGCAGATGGCGTGCCGCACGTTCCGATCCGGATGGCAACCGGTCAGCGCGGCCGCGGCTTGGCCCGATGCGTGGGCGCGGCGGTCCATGGATCGTCCGGCCACGGATGCCGCGGATAGCGGCCCTTCAGTTCCTTTTTCACTTCCGGATAGGTGCGCTCCCAGAAGCCTTTCAGATCCTGGGTCACCTGGATTGGCCGGCCCGCGGGCGAAAGCAGATGCAGGGTGACCGGGATGCGGCCGCCGCCGACGCGCGGCGTATCGGCCAGGCCGAACAGCTCCTGCAGTTTGACCGCCAGCACCGGCGGCTCCCCCTCGGGGTAGTCGAGCCGGCGCGACTGGCCACTCGGCACGGTGAGATTTTCCGGCGCCTGCGCGTCCAGCATGCGGCGCTGTTCGTGATCGAGCCGCGCCGCCAGCGCCTGCGACAGTTCTTCCGGCTTCAACGCATCGAGCCGATGCTTGCCTTCCAGATACGGTGCCAGCCACTCGTCCAGGCTGGCCAGCAGCGCCGCGTCGGAAACGTCGGCGAGGCCGAGCTCCGGCATCCACGCGCGCAACGCCAGCATGCGGGTGCGCAAGCGCCGCGCTGGTTCGCTCCAGGGCAGGCCACCGATGCCCTTGGCGCGCACGGCGGCGAGCATGGCGGGCAAGGCGTCCTGCGGCCGCACCGGCACGCTGCGGCGGTCCAGCACGATCGCGCCGAAGCGGTGCTCCTCGAACGCTTCGGCGGCGCCGCGCTCGTCGTTCCAGCGCAGCGTGCGTTCACGCGTGAACTGGCCGGGGTAATCGCGCTCCAGTACGCGCGGATCCAGCGGCGCGGCGGCCAGGATCAGGCTGTCGCGCTGCTCGTGGCGCAAGTCCAGAACCGCCAGCCAGGGTTCGCCACGCAGCGCCGTCTGCTCGTGCAGGCGCGCGCCGCGGCCGTTGGCCAGCGTGTAGCGCAGCGGATTGCCGTCGTCGCGGCGCGCCACGCGATCGGGAAAGGCATGCAACAGAAGGTCGCCGACGCAGTGGCTGTCCGGCACGCCGCTGGCGGCGGTATGGACGTCCAGACGTCTGCGCCAACCCTTGCTCGCCTGCTCGATGCCCGCCAGTGCACCGGTGTCCGCGTCGCCCCGCGCCAGCGCGCCGCGGCGGTCGCGCCAGGCGTGCAGCGCGGCCAGCCGCAGCCGGAAATCGTCGCTGCGCGCCAGCTCGCCACGCAATGGCGAACGCGCTTCCATCAACGCCAGCAGATCGGCGATCAGGGCGCGCAACGCGGGCGGCGCGCGCAATGCCGCCGCGGCCAGCCGCGGGCTGGCGCCCAGCTCCAGCATGCGCCGGCCCAGCGTGGTGATGCGCCCGTCGGCATCGAGTGCCGCCAGCCGCACCAGCAATTCGCGCGCCTGCGCCAGCGCGCCGGCGGGCGGCGCGTCGAGCCAGCGCGGCGCGGCCGTCCCGTCGGCGCTCACGCCCCAGGCGGCCAGTTCCAGCGCCAGCATGGACAGCTCGGCCTGGGCGAGCTCGGCCTTGCGTGCCGGCTCCAGCCGCCTGCTTTGCGGCCACAGGCGATACGCCGTGCCGGGCGCCACGCGGCCGGCACGGCCGGCGCGCTGATCGGCGGACGCCTGCGAGATGCTGACCGTCTCCAGCCGGGTGAAGCCGGAGTTCGGATCGAAGCGCGGCTCACGCGCGAGTCCCGCATCGACCACCGCGCGGATGCCCGGCAAGGTGATGCTGGATTCGGCCACGTTGGTCGCCAGCACGATCCTGCGCGTGCCCGCTTCAGCCGGAGCCAGCGCGGCCTGCTGTTCGGCCAGCGACAGTTCGCCGTGCAGGGCCAGCACCTCGACGTGATCCGTTCCCGCCGTGGACGCGAGAGCCGCCTGCAGGACGGCCTGCACTCTGGCGATTTCGCGGCGGCCAGGCAGGAAGGCCAGCACGTCGCCGGCGTTTTCTTCCAGCGCCTGCCGGGCGATGCGCGCCGCGTGGTGCTCGACGCCCTCCTGCGTGCGCGCGGGCGGATGCTCGATGCGCACCGGAAAGCTGCGGCCGGGGCTGGAGATGCGCGGCGCGTCCAGCCATTGCGCGATGCGCGTGCCGTCCAGCGTGGCCGACATCACCAGCAGGCGCAGGTCAGGCCGCAAGGTGTCCTGCACATCGAGCGCAAGCACGGCGCCGAGATCGCCGGCGAGATGGCGTTCGTGGAATTCGTCGAACACGATCGCGCCGACGCCGGCCAGTTCGGGATCGTCCTGGATCAGCCGGGTCAGGATGCCCTCGGTGACCACTTCGATACGGGTCGCCGCGCCCACCTTAGACTCGAAGCGGATGCGGTAGCCGACCGTCGCGCCCACCGCTTCATTGCGCTGCTGCGCCATGAACTGCGCGGCGGCGCGCGCGGCGATCCGGCGCGGCTCGAGCATCACGATCTTGCGCCCTTGCAGCCACGGCGCGTCGAGCAGCGCCAGCGGCACCTGAGTGGTCTTGCCGGCGCCGGGCGGCGCTTCAAGCACCAGCCGTGGGTGCGCAGCGAGCGAGTCGCAAATCTGCGGCAGCAGTGGCGTGATCGGAAAGGTCGGCGTGGATGCAGTCATCCACGCCGATGATAACGGCTGCCGCCGATGCGCCGGCGCGGGCGATCGGTGGCGATGCCCGCCGGATCGCTCACGATCGTGGCGATGGCGTCAGCGCAGGCAGGCGTCCTTCTGTTTGCGTGCCGCGTCGACACTGCCCAGCGAACTGCGGTGCTGGCGCGCATCCATGATCACCTGCCAGTTGCGCTCGCACAGGCTGCCGTGACGCGCGCCCAGCTGCCAGGACTGCTGCGCCAGATCCTGCGCCAGGGGGTAGTCGCCCTGCTGCAACGCGTGTTCGGCGTGCTGCTGCAACTGTTCCGGCGAACCGGGCGGCGGCGCTTCCGAAGGCGCCGCGGTTCCGGCGGCAGCGGTAGTTTCGGTCGCGCGCAGCGGCGCCAGCGATTCGAACTTGCTCTGGTAGTCCTCGGTGACTTGGCGGGCGTCCTCGCTGCCGCGAATCACCCGCGGCGTGATCAGCACGATCAGCTCGGTGCGATTGCGGCCGCGGCTGGTGGTACCGAACAGGCGGCCGAGTATCGGAATGCGGTTGAGTCCGGGAATGCCGGTATCCGTGTTGCTCTCGTCCTGCTGGATCAGTCCGCCCAGAAGCACGGTCTGCCCGCTCTGCACCGCTACCTGGGTTCCCACCGCGCGCTGCGCGATGGTGTAGTTGCCCTGCGAATTGGGCTGGCCGAGCGTCGAGCTCACCTGCTGCTCGACGTTGAGATAGACCAGGCCACCCGGATTGACCCGCGGCTGCACATCGAGAATCACGCCGGTCGGCAGGTACGTGACGTTGCTGGCGGTCGCCTCCGTATTGCTGCCGGTACCCAGGCCGATGATCGAGGTCTGGTTGACCGGAATCTGGTTGCCGACCTGGATATGCGCTTTCTGGTTGTTCAGCACGACCATCGACGGCGCCGACAGGGTCTTGGTGTTGCCGCTGGTTTCGAGCGCGCTCAACGCCACCTGCATCTTGCTGTTGATGAAGGAATAGAACAGCGAATCGGCGGTGTTGTACGCATTGCCGCCGTTGCCCAGCGCGACCTGGCGATGCCGGTAAGGCTGGCCGAGCGTGTTGACGCTGCCGTCGCTGTTGAAGGTGCTGCCGGTCAGCCCGTCCAGGTACCACTGCACGCCGAATTTCAGGTCGCCGGTAAGCGTCACCTCCATGATGCGTGTCTCGATCTGCACCTGCAGCGGCACGCTGTCCAGCTTGTCGATGGCCGTGCTGATCTCCTCCCACTGCGAGGGACGCGCACGCACCAGCAGCTGGTTGTTGCTATCGACCGAACTGATCCGCACGCTGCCGTCGCTGGAGCTGTACTGCTGGTCGCCCGCCGCGCCGGCGTTGTTTGCGCCGCTGTTGCCGAAGCTGTTCGATGCGCCGAAGCCGCCCGTGCTGCTATTGCCCGTGGTGCCGTTGGCGTTGTTGCCGCTGTTGTCGCGGCTTTCGGAGCCGCCGTTGAACGGCGAGCTGCCGAAGCCGGAAGTCCCGCTGGCGCCGTTCAGGCCGCCGCTGCCGCCGACACTGCCGAAGCTGCCGGCGGTGCTGCCCATGTTGCCGGCGCCGTTGGTGTTGTCGGCGCTGCCGAGCGTGCCGCTGCTCAAGCCAGGGCCGACCTGGCCGCCGGTATCGGCGCCGTTGCCGGCGCCGTTGGTGTAGATCTGCGCCAGGTATTTGGCCAGGTCCGACGCCTTGATGTTGCGCACGTCATAGACGAACAGCTGCGGAGTGTTGCCGCCGCCGCGGTCGATCTTGGCGATCCAGTCGCCCACTTCCTGCAGGTAGGCCGGCTGCGTGCTGATCACCACGATGGCGTTGGTGCGCTCGATCGGAATGAAACGCAGCATGCCGGCCAGCGGGGTGTCGCCGTGCTGGCCGAACATGCCGTCCAGCTTCGGCATCAGTTCGCCGACCTTCGCGTATTGAAGGTTGAACACGCCCACCGACATGCCGCGCAGCCAGTCGACGTCGAAGGTGCGCACCATGCTCTGGTAGTTGGCCAGTTCGTCCGGCGTGCCGGACATCACCAGCAGGTTGCGCGCGGGATCCGCCAGCAGGGTCGAATCCGGTCGCGCGAACGGCTTGATCAGCTTCTGCATCTCGGTGGCCGAGATGTAGCGCAACGGAAACAGGCGCGCCTGCAGGCCGCCGCGTGGCGAGGCGGCGCCGAGGCTGGGCACCAGGTTGCCGGCGACCGCATCCTTCTCGGGCATCACCACGTAGCTGCCGTCGCGCTGGACCAGCGCGTTGTGGGTCCACGACAGCAGCGTCTCCAGGATCGGCAGCGCCTGGCTCGAATCCACCGGCGCAGCGGTGGAGAACGAGATGTTGCCCTGCACGCCCGGCACGATGGTGTAGTTCTGCTTGAGCAGGTCGCCGAGGATCGCCTTGACCACCGCCTGCACCGGCTGGTTTTCGAAGTTGAACGTCACCGCGCCGTCACCCTTCGCGGCGGGGCGCGGCGTGGACAGCGCCCCGGGCCGGATGAACTGGCCGCTGCCATGGCTGACCTCCGCCGTCGGCGCGGTTTCACCGGCGCCGTTGATGTTGTTGTTCAGCGGCAATGGCGCCGGCACCGGTTCACGGCTGCCGGCCATCGCCTCGCGCTGCAGTGCGCCGTCGTCGTGCGGCTGCGGCAGGCTGGCGCAACCGGCCATGCCGACGGCAAGGGCGAGAGCGGCGCTGCGCAGGGCGTGCTGGGTGAGCGTGCGGAACATGGTCAACGTACTCCTGAGCGGGCCGCGGCGGCACGGGCGGCCCGACGTTTCTGGATGTTTCTGCGCAGCCGGTCGGCTGGCGATTCTGGCGCATTCACCGGCGCCGGCTGCTGTTGCGGCGGAGCCGACGCGGGCGACTGGATGATTTCCCCACTACCGGAACGGATCACCCCGGGCGCATCGCCTTCGCCGGACGAACGCATCGGTTCGATGCGGCTGTCGCGCGGTGGCTCCGAGCTGCTGTCCGGAGCCGGCTTGCTGTCGATCGGCGCGCCGGCCGGCAGCTTCAGTTCGGTGCGCCCGGCGGACGAATCGAACAGGGCCGAACGCGGGCGCACTTCCACCAAGGTCACGCTGCCGTCGGGCAGCGCCTCGCCTTCGCGCAGGCGCACCTGCTTGTCGCCGTTCTTGTCGTGCAGCAAGGCCATGCGCAGGCTGGGGGTGAGGATGATGCCGGTGAGGTCGAGGTCGCCGAGGCTGCTGCCGCCGTCGGTGGCGTGCGCCACCGGTTTGCGGTCCGGGCTGAACAGCGGCTTCTGCCAGACCAGCGCGAACTGCTGCAGCGGCACCGGCTGCGGCAGGTCGGCCGGGTTGCCGGCGGGCGGCAGCGGCGCCAGCGTGCGCGGCGGATCCCATCGCGGACTGCGGCCGACGCCGCCGAGCAGCAGCAGCGAGGCGGCACCGAGCAATACCGCGATCGCCGCCAGCCAGGGCGTCAGTTGGCGCTGGTCGGCCGCGTTCATGGCGTGTCTCCCGCGCTTTCGACCGGTGCGCGGACCGGCGCCGCTGCGCTGCGGGCCGGCCGCACGTAGCCTGACAGGGTGAACTGCACTTCCAGCGGCGCGGCGTGGTCCTGCTGCGCGGCGACCGGATTGCGATAGATGCTGAGGTCGTCGACGAACAGATACGGCGTGCCCTGCTCCAGCGATTGCAGCACCGCGGCCAACGGCTCGATGTCGCAGCTCAGGCTGATGCTG
>Ga0207664_10003662_pt1 | contig 10294 bp, 11 predicted proteins | sample LARL83metaG_FD_184349 | JGI IMG/M metagenome (GOLD analysis project Ga0207664, IMG submission 184349) | Corn, switchgrass and miscanthus rhizosphere microbial communities from Kellogg Biological Station, Michigan, USA - LAR L8-3 metaG... | ecosystem: Host-associated > Plants > Roots >...
CCCTGCCGCGGGCCGCGGTCGCGGTGCGGGCAGGCGACGAGGTGCTCGGCTCCATCTGGGCCGCGGTGCGCGAGCCGCTGTCGGTGGACCGGGCGCGGGCGATGTGCGACGCGGCCCGGCTCGTCGCGCTGCACCTGCTGCGGATCAGGGCGGGCGCGGACGTATCACGGCGGCTGCGCACCGATCTGGTGTCGACCGCGCTTGAGGGCGGTATCGGGGCCTTCGAGGCGGTGCGCAGGCTCGGCCTCACCGACCAGCCCGTCGTGGTACTCGCGCTGGCCGTCCCTGACCCGGCCGAGCGCGCCCGGATCGCCGACGGACTCGCCATGCACCTGTCCGCCATCCACCCCCGGTGTGCCACCGCGCTCGTCGGGGACGTGGCGTACGGGCTGATCCCGGTGTCCGCCGACGGCACCGGCACCGACGGGACCGACGGTGAGGTGCGGGCGGTGCGGATCGCCACCGACTTCCTCGACCGGGTGGGCGACCGGTCCCGGCCGGTGATCGGGATCGGCCAGGTGGCAGTCGACGCGGCGGGCCTGCCCGCCGCGCGGGCCTGCGCCGACCGGGCGCTGCGCGTCCTGCGCGAGGGAGTCGCCGCCCGTGGCGGTGGCGCCCTCCCTGCCGGGGGCATGCCCCCTGGGGGTTCCGGCGGCCCGGGCGGCAGCGCAGGCAGGCGCGTCGCCCGGCTCGCCGACGTGCATGCCGAGGCGCTCCTCATGGAACTGCGTGATCTCGCCGCCGCGCACGGCGACCGCCCGACCGGCCCGGTCGCCCGGCTTTCGGCCTACGACGCCGAGCACGGCACCAACCTGGTGGACACGCTGCGGGCCTGGCTGGACGCCTTCGGCGACGTCGCCGCCGCCTCGGCCACGATGTTCGTCCACACCAACACCTTCCGTTACCGGCTGCGGCGGCTTGCCGAGGTCAGCGGCATCGACCTGGCCGACCCCGACCAGCGGTTCGCCGCGATGCTGCAACTGCGGGCGATCTTCCCGGCGGGATAATCCCGGGACTAAACGAGGGCCTGGTACACCAGCTGGCGCAGCTGGGAGCGGATGGGGTGCGCGGACGACGGGATGAGCTGGGTGAAGAAGCTCACCGTCAGCTCCTCCGCCGGGTCGATCCAGAAGGCGGTGGACGCCGCGCCGCCCCAGGACAGCTCGCCCTGCGAGCAGACGTACTTGCCGGCGGACGGGTCGAGTACGACCGCGAAGCCGAGGCCGAAGCCGACGCCGCGCTGGGGTGACTCGGCGTTGAGCGGGCGGCCGAACCGCTCCAGGTCCTGGTTGCCCGGCAGGTGGTTGCGGCCCATGTAGGCGACGGTGCGCGGGCTGAGCAGCCGCACGCCGTCGAGCTCGCCGGCCGGGCTGTCCGCGCGGGGCAGGAGCATTTGCAGGAACCGGTTGTAGTCGGCGGCGGTGGAGACCAGGCCGCCGCCCCCGCTGAGCATTGTCGGCGGCTTGCGGACCGCCTCGGCCTCGGCGTTGAGCCGGCCCGCCTTGCCGTTCACGGCCCGGCCGTACAGTGCCGCGAGCCGGTCCAGGTCGTCGGGCTGGGCGTAGAACCCGGTGTCGGTCATGCCGAGCGGCCCGAAGATGCGCTGCGCGAAGAACTCATCGAGCGGCTGGCCGGAGGAGACTTCGACGACGCGGCCGAGCACGTCGGTGGAGACCGAGTAGTTCCACTCGGCCCCCGGCTCGAACAGCAGCGGGAAGCCGGCCCAGACGTCGCACGCCTCTTCCAGCGGGCCGGGCTGCCGGCCCCGGTCGGCCGCCCGGTACATGGCGTCCACCGGGTGCTGGCGGTGGAAGCCGTAGGTGAGGCCGGAGGTGTGGGTGAGCAGGTGCCAGATCCGCACCGGCTCGGCGGCGGGCCTGGTGACCGGGCGCTCGTCGCTGCCTCCGGTGAACACCCGCTGGCTGGCGAAGCTCGGGATGAACTTGCTGACCGGGTCGGTGAGCTCGAACGCGCCCTCTTCGTAGAGCATCATCGCGGCGACCGAGGTGACCGGCTTGGACATCGAGTAGATGCGCCACAGCGTGTCCGGCTCGACGGGCAGGCCCGCCTCCGCGTCCCGCTGGCCGTAGCTGGCGGTGTACGCCAGCTTGCCGTGCCTGCTGACCGTGAGCAGCCAGCCCTTGAGCAGGTCGGTGTCTACGTAGCGCTTGAAGTGCTCGTCCAGGCGGCGGAGCCGGTCCGGTGCGAAGCCGGCCTCCGCGGGGTCAATCTCGATCTTCAGTTCACTCATGATCAGTCACGTTGCCATAGGACGGTGACCGCCGCCAAGGGCGGGCATCCGGCTTCCCTGCGCGGGCGCGCAGGTCGCGCGCCCGCCGGTTACTGCCTCAGCCCGCGCACAGGCAGAACGGGTGGCCCGCCGGGTCGAGGAAGACACGGAACGTGGTGCCCGGCTGGAACTCGTCCTTGACCGCGCCGAGGGCGAGCACCGCCGCCTCGCCCGCGTCGAGGTCGTCGACGACCACGTCGAGGTGCATCTGCTGCGGCACCTGCTGGGCCGGCCACTGCGGCGGGGTGTAGTCCTTGACCCGCTGGAAGGAAATGCAGTTGCTGCCGTCCGCCGGGCGGATCTCGGCCCAGCCGTCGGAGACGTCGGGCTTCCAGTCGAGCAGCTCGGCGTAGAAGGCCGCCATCGCGGCGGGGTCGGGGCAGTCGATGACGAAGCTGGGGTCGCGTGCGATAGCCATGGCGGGGACGCTATCCCCGATTGCGGACGATCTAGTTCCTGGATGAGACGGTCGGGCCGATCCGCTTGCCCGGTACTGTGCGACCGTGGGAATCGAAGAAGAGCGCGCACCGGGGCAAGAACACCGTGCGGCGGAGCGGAGCGTAACCAATTCTCGGCGTGACCAGCTCCGGCAATTTGCCCCATATTTCCGGTACTGCGGCGCGTAGCCCCCTCCCGTTTCCGGCGCGCGGCGGCCAATATTGGGGGAAGACGGACGAAGCAGTTCGGAAGGCGGTCCATATCCATGCCCGAGCCCCTTATCAGCGACATCGACCTCTCAGATATGGTCTTCTGGGCGCTGCCGCGAGCGCAGCGGCACGCCGCGTACGGGCGACTGCGGGCGCTGGACCCGCCGCCGTTCTTCGAGGCGGGCGAGTCGCCCTTCGGCGTACCTGAGCGCGGTTACTACGCCCTGGTCCGGCACGCGGACGTCGCCGAGGCGAGCAGGAACCCGCAGCTGTTCTCCTCGGGCGCCGGGGCGACCAGCATCTTCGACCTGCCGGCCGAGTTCAACGAGTACTTCGGCTCGATGATCAACATGGACGACCCGCGGCACGCCCGGCTGCGCCGGATCGTGTCCCGCGCGTTCACCCCGAAGATGATCAAGAAGTTCGAGGAGGACGTGCAGCGGACCGCCGGCGTCATAGTCGAGGAGCTGGTAGAGCGGGGACCGTGCGACTTCGTGCAGCACGTGTCCGCCCGGCTCCCGCTCAAGATCATCTGCGACATGATGGGCATCGGCGACGAGCACTTCGACATGGTGCTGCGTAACACCAACATCATCTTGTCCGGGGCGGACCCCGAGTTCATCAGCGAGAACATGAACGAGGCGCTCACCCAGATCCTCACCTCCGGCGGCGAGCTGGCCGCGCTGGTCACCGGCCTGGCCGAGCAGCGCGTGGCGGCCCCCGCCGATGACCTGGTGTCGTCCCTGGCGAACGCGAACATCGACGGCGAGGCGCTGACCCCCGCGGAGCTCGCCTCGTTCTTCGTCCTGCTCGTGGTGGCGGGCAACGAGACCACGCGCAACGCGATCTCGCACGCGCTGCTGCTGCTCACCGAGCACCCGGACCAGCGGGAACTGCTGCTCGCCAACCTCGACGGGCGGATCGGGCCCGCCGTCGAGGAGATCGTCCGCTACGTCTCCCCCGTCATCTGGATGCGCCGCACGCTGACCGCGGACACGGTGATGAACGGCCACGCCTACCAGGCCAACGACAAGGTGCTGCTGTTTTACGCGGCGGCGAACAGAGACGAGAGCGTGTTCGGCCCCACCGCCAACGAGTTCGACATCACCCGCTCGCCCAACCCGCACGTCGGCTTCGGGGCGGCGGGGCCGCACTTCTGCCTCGGGGCGCACCTCGCCCGCCGCGAGATCTCGGCCGTCCTGCGGGAGCTGCTGACCCGGGTGCCGGACATCAGGGCGGCCGGCGAGCCGGACTACCTGCTGTCCAGCTTCATCAACGGCATTAAGCACCTGCCCTGCGAGTTCAGCTGAGCAATCGCATTTGAGTGATTGCGCCGGGGCTGATCGCCTTCCGTCAGCCCCGGCGCCGCCGTCCTGTCCCATCTTGTCGCGCCGGGTGCCTCGGAGGCGTCGCCCTAATGCGCCCTCTTGGCATTAGAGGTCCTTCGGACCATCATTGAGAGATTGTGGTTACCGGACAGCCTGCCGACGGCGGGCGGAGGACACGGACCGACTGCGGCCACGGCCGCTTCGCGCGCCATCCCTCGCCCTCGGGCCATCTCACCGGACCAGGACCATGACCGGCGAATCAGCGGCGCACGCTCCCGTTCTGCTCGAACCTAACCAGCCGGCGCGCTTCTACCGCGGCGGCGCGGGGATCGCACGGTTCCGTGACGTCCCGCAGACGTCGGAGTACATTCCCGAGGACTGGGTCGGTTCCACCACCGAGATCTTCTCGCAGCCCGGCGCGGGGCTGACCCGCCTCGCCGGCGGCGAGACGCTCCGGCACGCGATCGCCGCGGCGCCGGACGCGTTCCTCGGGCCGGAGCACGTCACCCGGTACGGCGCCGACCCGGCACTGCTCGTCAAGATCCTCCACACCGAGGGGCGCCTGGTGGTGCACTTCCACCCGGACCGCGACTTCGCCGCCAGTCATCTCGGCTCCCGCCACGGCAAGACCGAGGCGTGGATCATCCTGTCAGCCGGGCGGGAAGGGGGCGACCCGAGCGCGGGCCATGTTTACCTGGGGTTCTGCCGCGACACCGATCCCGCCGTGGTCAGGCGCTGGGTGGACGACCAGGACACGGCCGCCCTGCTTGACTCGCTGAACAAGGTGACCGTGGTGCCCGGCGACACCGTCCTCGTGCCGGCGGGCCTGCCGCACGCCATCGGGGCCGGGATCACCCTGGTGGAACTGCAGGAACCGACGGACTTCTCGATCCTCCTCGAGTGGGCCGGCTTCCCGGTCGACGGGGCGAAGGAAGGTCACCTGGGCGTCGGGTTCGACCTCGCACTCACCGCGCTTGACTACAGCGGGTGGGATCTTGGGCGGCTGGCGGTGCTGCGTGCGCCACGCCCTGGCGCGGCCGAGCGGCCCTTCGTCACCCGGCTGCTGCCGGCGGGCGCCGACCCGTTCTTCCGGGCGCAGCGAGTCGACGTGGACGGGTCCGCGACCGGGCCGGTGACCTTCGAGCCGGGTTACGCCATCCTCGTGGTCGTCACCGGGCACGGCCGGCTGACCTACGCCTCCGGGCGCCTTCCGGTGCGGCGAGGCGACACGATCCTGGTACCCCATGCCGTCGGCCCGGTGACGCTCGAAGGCTTTTTCCAGGCACTTCGCTGCCAGCCGCCCGCGTCCTAGCCGTCCAGGCCGACGTGGGTTTTAAGAACTTGGTTACATTTCTCCCGGTTTGCCGCTCGGAAATGGTGGCAGAAGAATGGGCATGATCGTCGTGGCGTACATTGGCGCGGTCCTGTTCGGCCTCGTCATCGGATGGTTCAGCGCCAGGCTGCTGGCGCGGCGAGCCGGGTCGGCGCACGTCTCGCACATCGCGGCCGTGATCGCCGTGGCCGGCGGCGGCTACGTGACGGTGATGTCGGGCGACCGCGGCCTGTTCGGCATGTACGCGATGGGGCTGTTCGCCGGGTTCATCGGCTACGCGGCCGTCTTCCACCGGCTGCACAATGACCGGGCGAAGACCGCCAGCCTGCTCGGGGTGGACACTCCCGACTAACGGGAAGGCTCATCAGGCGAGGAGCAGGGACGGGTCGCGCCAGGCCATTCGAAGGTTAACCGGCCGGCCGTTGAGCTTGGTCACGTCGCCGCCGGGGGCACCGGCCGGGCGGTGCTCCACGCGGTTGCCGCCGCGCGCCTCGTAGAAGGCGCGGGCGGCGGCGTTCTGCTCGAGGACCCAGAGGTACAGGCCCGACGCGGGCGCCGCGTCGAGGACGGCCCGCGCGGTTAGCGCCAGCAGCCGGGTGCCGACTCCCTGCCGCTTCAACTCGTGGCTGACGTGCAGGTTGTCCAGGAGCGCACCCCAGGTGGGGTCGCTGCCGAGGACCGTGTGCGCCAGTCCGACGACCTTACCGTCTCGTTCGGCGAGGATGGTGCGGTTGCTCGGGTCGGGCGCGGCGAAGCGGCCGGCCCACATGTCGCCGAGAAAGGCGGCGGCCTCGCCGTCGAGGAAGGCGTCGGTGAAGGCGCCGCGGTAGTGCCGCCGCCAGCTGTCGGTGTGCAGTCCGGCGATCGCCTGGGCGTCCCCCGGACGGGCGGCCCGGTAGGTAAGTCCGGCGGTGGCAGCCGGGTCGGGCATGTACGCTCCTCAGGCTTCGTCGAACTGAGCGGCCAGCGTCGCGGGCGCCCGCATCCGCCACGCGTCGGTCACCAGCTCGGCCAGGCGACCGTCGTCGACCCGCGCCAGCCGGACGAGGACCAGCGGCCAGCTGCTGTACTCCGGAGCGGTGAAGAAGATGTCCGGCTCGCCGAGCAGGAGCGCCTGCTTCTCGCCCTCGTCGCCCACGTACAGCACGGCGACGTCGGTCCTGATCCGCCGCGGCTTGCCGGGCAGGTACTCGGGATAAGACCAGATGAAGCCCCGGCCGCCCACCCGGAAGTCAAAGCCGTCGCAGTCGATTTCCTCCACGTGCGGCAGGGCCAGCGCCAGGCGGCGCACGTCCGCGTCGTCAGCCATCCGGCAGTCCTCTCATCATCGGCCGGGTCACCCGGTCGCGGCCTCGTTCAGCCGTGTCGCGATAGTGACAGGCTAGTTGCACGGGCTGACACTATGCCCGGCTGCCTGGCTAGCAGTTGCAGCCGCCAATAGGCCGGCTACGGTCGGCCTAGCGGCTCATGAGGACCCTCCGCTTCGTCGTCCAGACCCCCGCAACGCCTCCCGCACCACGAGCAACTCCGAGCGATGCCGGAGGCCCCCGTCGGCTGCGAAGAAATGGACCCTCGCATTACCGCCTCCACATGAGCAACGAGCCAAACAACCCTCAACCGCGTGCAGGGGCGGCTTCAGGTCGTGGACTGCGGCACTGGGGCCGGGACAGGTAACCGACGGTCGTCTCTCTCCGCAAGATAGTGGATCGTTGGGAGGGCTCCCCGTGCTCCTAACACGGTGCCCGGTGCCGACTGGACCTTTGGCCGCTAGCCGCCGCGTTGGACGTTACCGTACAGGTCCATCCGGGGCGCTGATGATCACTCAGGTGCTAGTGCCGCCCGGCTCCATGAGCAGCTGACGCGGGGCTGTGGCGCACCGTGGTGGTTCCACTAATGCGTCGTGAATTCTGCCGCCAGTGATGGCGCCCGACATTCTGAGCCCTTGCCGTCTAGCATCGAGCGATAGCGTCAGCGATACCGTGCTGGGGCTTCAACCCACGCCTGCCGCGCTGATGGCCGAAAGGATGGCGTCCACCACCTGGCCGAGGGGCTGCCTGGCGTCGATCGGGATCGCGCCGGATGCCCGCAAGCGGTCCTGCAAGGCCGGCAGCTTGCGGCGCAGGAACTCGCGAGTGTCCCCGATACGGCCCCACTCGTGGTAGTCCCGGCGCCCATCTAGTCGCGCCAGCATCGTGGGCTCGTCGATCTCCAGCAAGAACACCCGAGCGAACCGGCCGCCCACCTCTTGCTGGTTGTCCGCACCGCCGCAGACGTACAGCGTCGCCGGCGCCGCGGCCTGGATCACCTCGTCCAGTCGGACCGGATCCCAGGCCCAGCTATGCCGGGCAAGCCAGTTCAGATCCGGTGCCGTCGGCGCTTGCGCCACGACGGTCCCGGTCGGGTCGACGAACCGGGCAAGGAACGGGTCGTCGTCGGAATCGATGGCTGCCAGGCCCCGGCGGGCCAGCGCGGCGGCGACGGCCGACTTCCCGGCGCCAGAACAGCCTGCGATTTGGACAGCGTTCATCACGCCTATCGTCGGCTAGCTCCGATGACGGACGCAAACGAGTTTGTGAGGCGGAGGACGGACAAGCCCACGGGTATCCCCGCGGCTCACCTTCAGGCGAGCGCCTGGTCAGACGCGGGGCACCAGCGCGCAGGGGTGATTCCACTTTTGCGTCATGATCTGGGTCACGCCGGCCTGGCTACCTGCTCTGCCGGTGGATTCCGCGCTGGCTGACCAAGGTTGCGCTGGCAGATGGACCGCATCGGCACCGAGCTGACGGTCAGCGGACGGGCCGCGCCGAAAGCTCGCGCCACGTCGGAACCTGCGCGGCTCGCGCACCGTCTCATAGTTAGGAAAGGCTGCGAGCAGGTTCTCTTCGCCGTAGGCGCCCAGTAGACATCAATAACGCCCACATTGAATGGCCCCGGGGCCTCCGCTCGTCGTGTCGTTCCGCGGTCAGGCTGCCCGGCGCCGCCGTCTTAAAGACGGTCGGCCCGAATCGGAAAGGGGTGCGGCATGAGAGCATTGTGGACCATCTGCGTGTTCGTGTGCTTAATTGCGACGCTGGCTACCCTGTGGACGGCGGTTTCCGGAATCCTGGTCGCCCGGCGGCGTGACCGCTGGCAATCTTCGCAAGCGACGGTGATCCGCCACGGCACCCGGCTGGTGAACACCGGCCCAGGCGCAGGCTATTACCCGGCGAAAACCCGTTACGCGGTCGCCTCTTATACCGACCTGTGCGGAATAGAGCACACTCTTGAGGTGTCCGAGCGGCCGACCGGCAGCATAGTGCCAATCCTGTTTGACGCCCGGCATCCAACTCGCGCCTGCGAGGACAACGACTTCATGCCGGTCATCTTCGTAATCTGCTTGGCCATCGCCGCGATCACCGGGCTGCTGTTGTACCTGATCCCGCCGTCCTGAGCCCAACGGCGAGCGCGCCGGACACGTGAGGCTGCGGCGCGCAGGGCTGGTTCCACTAATGCGTCGTGGATTTACGGGTTAGCGCGGGCCACCCGGCGGGCTGTTGTCCTTAACATCCTGCGGTGGATGGCGCACAGGTGCCTCAGGCCGTAGCTGTGAACGAGACCGGCTTGCCGGTGGCGTGGGCATATGCGATTTCCCTGCTCGTGGACTCGCCGATATACCCGCCGGGGTTGACGACCAGAACCCGGTCGGCCAGGTCGATCTTGCGCAAGTGGAGGGCATCCAGCGCGGCCTTCTGCTCGCTGGTGATCAACTCGTCTGCTTCGCCTGGCGCGACGACGATGACACCTGCGAAGGTCAGGTCACGGTTCGCCGCACGCATCTCGTCCACGAACCGGGTAGAGCCGCAGATGCAGACAATCTCAGGTCGGTCGGGCACGGCTCAGTCCTTCGGTCCGACGGGAAACCGTCAGTGTGCATGTCGAGATCACAGGCAGGCATACGAGCCAACAGTTTACGCAGCGAGATGGACACCACGCTGTCGCACCGTCGCAGACGGGAGGCGCGGCCCGCACTGGAAATGGCGCTGCCCGGCGGCGAAGCCCGGGGTGCACCCGGCTTACCAGCTGCCTTTAGCAACACGGCCTGGACCGGACAGATGCGGGACTGCGGCGCGCAGGGTTGATTTCACTTCTGCGTCGTGAATCTGCCTATCGCGGACCCGTGCGCTGAATCTGCGGACTGGCCGTCGCGGGTTCTGCAGTCCGTGGCTTCACCGCTGTGAGGCATTCTGTGGCCCGCTCGAACGTCAGTGCCAGTCCGTACGCTGTCGCCACCTTCACGGGGAGCCGGTCTGCGGCTTGCTCCACTTGTCAGGTTAAGAATATTCTTAAGGAGGCACGGCATGGCGCACGCAGCAGAGGCGGAGTGGGAGATTCTGCTGACCGCGGAGGTCGAGTCCTTCCTTGACGACCTGTACGAGTCCGACCCGGCGAGCCACCAGCTGGTGAACCAGGCCATCCTCATCCTCGAACGCAATGCCCTGCGGAGGGCCGGCCGCTGGTGGACTCCATCACCGCCTCGCGGATCGCGAACATGAAAGAGCTCCGGCCGCCGTCGTCCGGGCGCAGCGCAGACGCGGGGCTGCGGGACGCAGGCGTGATTCCAGTGACCGTGAGAATCCTCAACCAAGCACGGGCATGGTTTAACGGCCCGTGGCATCTGGGGTGACGGGCCTGGTCAGCGTCGTTTTGGTTTTGGTTC
>Ga0207664_10003663_pt1 | contig 10293 bp, 11 predicted proteins | sample LARL83metaG_FD_184349 | JGI IMG/M metagenome (GOLD analysis project Ga0207664, IMG submission 184349) | Corn, switchgrass and miscanthus rhizosphere microbial communities from Kellogg Biological Station, Michigan, USA - LAR L8-3 metaG... | ecosystem: Host-associated > Plants > Roots >...
CTGGGAAGGGGCAGGCGACCGGGCAGCGCGCTGACCGCGGCGCGGCGATCGCTGCTCGCCTTTGACCGCACCGAAAGCAACTGGCTCCGGGCCGCCGCGCACTCCCGGATCGGCGAGCTGTGCCTCCAGGCTGATGACGCCGGGTCGGGCGACGAGGCAGCGCGTCACCTGAGCGCGGCGCTGTCGGTGACCGAGGCGTTCGGCGCGTGGGCCAGTGCGAACCGCCTGCGCCAGGCCCTCGTGCTGGCCGACCTGCAGCGCGGAGCCCTCGACGAGGCAGAGCGCGAGCTCAAGCTGACCACGCCGGGAGACGGCGAGCCCTGGGACATCTCGATGTTCGACACAGCGGTGCGCGCGGAGATCGCACTCGGCCGCGGTGACGTCGATGCCGGCCTCGGCCTGTGGCGGAGCGCCGCGGCCGCGCTGCGGCACGACGAGCACGGGCGAGCCGGCGGCGACCTCGCCCAGCTGGAATCCTGGGCACGGCAGGCTCAGGCCATCGCCGTGGTCGCCCACGCGCACCACGGGCAGCTCAGCCTGGTGGCCGAGATCACCACGGCCCTGCCCGGTGCGCTGTCAGCCCTGACGGCTGACCCGGCTGACGAGTCTCAGCCGGGCCTGGCTGACTGCGGCTCACTGCTCCTGGCCTTGGCCCTGGCCGACATCGGTCTCGGCCAGCGCGCGGCTAACGCCGGCCTCGTGACGTCGGGGGCGCGGATGGTCGCGCTGGCTGAGCGCTTCGGCGTCAAGGGCGGGTTCTGGCCGACCGTGTCCCCCGAGCGCGCCGGGCGGGCTGCGCGGGACGCCGACGGGCCGGCGTACGACGACGCCGTGTCGTCGTACGCCGGCCTTGACGCGGAGGGCCTGCGCACTGCGGTGCGCGCCGCGCTTGCGGCACGCACCGCCGTCAGCGGTTGAGATCCCGCCGGAACAGGGCCCGTCCCCATAGGTAGCCCGCCAGCGCCAGGCCGGCGCACCAGGCGACCGCAACGAGCGCGGTGCCGCCGTCCGGCGTGCCCGCCAGCAGCCCGCGCAGCGCGTCGATGACCGGCGTGAACGGTTCGTTAGCCGCGAACCAGCGCACCGACTCCGACATCTGTCCCGGCGCGGCGAATGCGCTGCTGATGAACGGAAGCAGCTGAACGAGGAGGGTGAAGCCGGACGTGCCCTCCGCGGTCTTCGCCGCCAGGCCGACCGCGACGGCCAGCCAGGTGAGGGCGAGCACGAGCAGGACCGTTACCCCGGCTGCCGTGAGCCACTGAGTGGCGTCGGCGGCAGGCCGGAACCCCAGCCCGAACGCGACGGCGATGACCATGGCCATGCTGGTCAACGTGCGGAGCAGGGAGCTGGTTACGTACCCGCTCAGCACCGCGGCCGGCGATATCGCCATCGTGGCGAACCGGCCGATGATGCCCTCGGTGGAGTCCCGGTTGACGCCGAGCGCGGTGACTGAGCTCCCGTACGCGGCGGTCATCACGAGGATGCCGGGCAGGATGTAGTTGACGTAGGCGCCGTGGGCGGCAGCCCCGAGGCCCGCCTCCAGCGCGCCGCCGAAGACGCCGGTGAACAGCAGCAGCAACAGCACGGGCACGCCCACCGACACGATCATCGTGACGGGGTAGCGCACGGCATGCCGGAGGGTCCGCCGCGTCATCGTGGCCGAGTCCCGCGCGGTAAAGGCCATGGTCGTCATCGCGTGTTCTCCATTTCCGCGGTCGTGTCGGTCGTGGGGTGGCCGGTGAGAGCGAAGAACACGTCGTCGAGGTCGGGTGTGTGCACGGAGACCGCGTCGACCTGGTCCGCCGTGTCGCCCAGCCGGTTCAGCAGCGCACGCACCGCGGTCGCGCCGGCGTCGCTCGGGACCTCGAGCGTCAGCGTGTCCTCATGCCGGAACGCGCCGCCGAGGACGTGCTCCGCCGCGTCGAGCCCCGCGACGTCGGCGAACCGCAGCCGGACATGGGCGCCAGGGATGCTGCGCTTGAGCTCCTCCGGCCTGCCGGTGGCGACCACCTTGCCGTGGTCGAGCACGGCGATCTGGTCGGCCAGCTCATCCGCTTCGTCGAGTTGCTGCGTGGTGAGGAAGATCGTGACGCCGCCGGCCACGAGGCCGCGGATGATCTGCCACATCATGCGCCGGCTGCGCGGGTCGAGCCCCGTGGTCGGCTCATCGAGGAAGATGACGCGCGGCTCGCCGATCAAGGTCATCGCCAGGTCGAGCCGCCGCCGCATACCGCCGGAGAAGGTCACCGCGCTCTTCTTCGCGGCGTCGGCCAGGTCGAACTGGTCGAGGAGCTCGGCGGCCCGCCGCCGCCCTTCGGCCCGGCGCAGGTGGTGCAGGTCCGCCATCAGCAGCAGGTTCTCCTCGCCGGTGAGCAGGTTGTCGACCGCGGAAAACTGGCCGGTCACACCGATCGCCGCCCGTACTGCCGCCGGGTCCGTGGCCACGTCATGGCCCGCGACGCGGACTTCGCCGCCGTCGGCCCGGACCAGCGTGGACATGATCTGCACGGTGGTGGTCTTGCCAGCGCCGTTCGGCCCCAGCAGCGAGAACGTTGTCCCGGCCGCGACCTCCAGGTCAATGCCGTCGAGCACGGCCTTGCCGCCGAATGACTTGCGCAGCCCAGTGGCCGTGATCGCGCTGGTCATCGCTTACCCCTTCACTGTCATCGCGGTCTGGACGGCCGCGATCACGTAAAAGGTGCAGGGTGCGGGATTCAGCGTGGCTTCACGCCGGTTTCATGCGCGCGAGAGCCAGGAACGCCAGGCAGCCCGGATCTCGGCACGTCCTTCGTCGCATCCTGCGCCGCCATTGGATCTCCGGGCTCAGTGAACTAGGATACAAGTAGCATCCATTTGGGAGACATGTTGGACACCGTCACGGCCGAGGTCGAGACCGCAGCACAGCGAGCGCACCGGGTCATCCGCGATCACATCGTCGACGGCACGCACCGGGGCGGGTCGATGCTCAGTGAGAACACCCTCGCCAGCGCGCTGGGGATGAGCCGGACGCCGGTGCGGGCCGCGCTGCTGCGCCTGGAGGAGGAGGGGTGGGTCACCATTTATCCAAAGCGGGGCGCGCTGGTCCGCGCGTTCACCCAGCAGGACGAACGGGAGATGGCCGAGGCCCGGCACCTGCTGGAGACCGGCGGGGTGCGCGCCGCCTCGCCCGGTGCGCTCGCCGGGCTGTGCACCCGGCTGGAGGCGCTGATCAACGCGCAGGAGGCGGCGGTCCGCGAGCAGGACCGCGATGAGTTCGTCGAACTGTGCGTGTCTTTCCACCGCGCGTTCGTCGAGGTCGGCGGCAACGGGCTGCTGCTGGACTTCAGCGACCGGCTGCGCAGCCGGCAGGCGGTGATGCTGCACATGAAGCTGCCGGCGATCGACGCGCACGCGCAGGAGATCGTCGCCGCGCACCGCGCGCTGCTGGACGCCTGCCGGCACGGCGACCTCGGCCGATTCGCGGCACTGCTGCACGAGCACATCAGCGACGCGCCCACGCCCCGCTTCGGGCTGGCCTGAGATGCGCGGCGAAGGAGCCGTCGCATGATCGCCCCCGCATCCCCGTCCGCCGTCGCCGACGTCGCGGCGGTGCAGCGGCGCACCCTGCGGGTGCTGCTGGCCTCCCAGGTGCTCGCCGGCGCCGGGCTGGCCGCGGGCGTCACTGTCGGCGCGCTGCTGGCACAGGAAATGCTCCGCTCGACCAGCCTGTCCGGGCTGCCCGCGGGGCTGATGACACTCGGGTCGGCCGCGGCGGCGATGGGTGTCGGCCGGCTGTCGCAGCGGTCGGGACGCCGGCCGGGTCTGGCCGTCGGCTACTTGGTCGGCGCCGTCGGGGGCGCGGGGGTCGTGGTGGCCGCGATGCTCGACAGCGTGCCCCTGCTGCTGGTCTCGCTGCTGCTGTACGGCTCGGGGACGGCCACCAACCTGCAGGCCCGCTACGCCGGCGCCGACCTGGCCGCCCCCGCGCGGCGCGGCCGCGCGGTGAGCACCGTGCTGGTGGCGACCACCGTCGGCGCGGTCGCCGGCCCGAACCTGGTCGAGCCGATGGGCTCGCTGGCCCGTGCGCTGGGCATCCCGGCGCTGGCCGGCCCGTTCCTGCTCGCCACCGTCGCCTACGCGCTGGGCGCCGTCGTCGTCGGCATCCGGCTGCGCCCCGACCCGCTGCTGACCGCCCGGGCGATCGCCGAGGAGGCCGACCAGGCGGCCGCGGCCGACCGCCCCGCGCCCGCCGCGGAGACGAACACGGTGCTGCTTCGGCTCGGCGCCACCGCGATGATCGTCACCCAGCTGGTCATGGTCGCGATCATGGCGATGACCCCGGTGGAAATGAGCGAGCACGGCCACGGTCTCGGCGCCGCCGGACTGGTCATCTCGCTGCACATCGCGGCGATGTACCTGCCTTCCCCGCTCACCGGCGCGCTGGTGGACCGTCTCGGCGGCCGGCCGCTGATCGCCGCCGCCGGCGTCACGCTGCTCGCCGCCGGCCTGCTCGCCGCGACCGCCCCGCCGGACTCGGTGGCGCTCCTGGCTATCGCGCTCATCCTGCTCGGACTGGGCTGGAACCTCGGCCTGGTGGCTGGCACCGCCCTGCTCACCGACGCCGTGCCGGTGCAGCGCCGGGCCCGTACCGCAGGCACCGTCGACCTCGGCGTGTCCCTGGCCGGCGCCACCGGCGGCATCGGGAGCGGCCTGATCGTCGCCGCGAGCAGCTTCGCCGCGCTCGGCCTGGCCGACGGGCTGATCGCCCTCGCGCTCGTCCCGAGCCTGCTCCTCGGCCGGCCGAGGACCCCGGCCGCCGCGCCGGCATCGGCCGCCGCGCCGGCATCGGCCGCCGCGCCGGCATCGGCCGGTGAAGCGGCGTGACCGTCACCGGCTTAAGCCGAGAGACCTGACGATCGACAGGAGACGTCATGCACGAACTGACCGGGCTGCTGCGCGAGTACGACCGTGCCCGCGCCTACACCGACCAGCTGTGGCGGGACCTGACCCCCGATGAGGTGACCTGGCGCCCGCACGAGAACTCCAGCGCCATCGGCTGGCACCTGGGCCACCAGGCCCACGTCGCGCACTTCATGATCCGCAACCTCACCGCGGCCGAGCCCAGCCCCGACCCGGAACTGGACGCCCTGATGGACTCGGCCAACCCGGAGCAGTTCCGCGGCGCCCTGCCGACCGTGCAGCGGCTCACCGCGTTCCGCGACACCGTCGCCGAGCGGGTCCACGCCCGCGTCGGCGACATCGCCGCCGGCCGCGTCGGCGCCCCCACCCAGCTGGCCATCGTGGCAACCCACCTGCTGACCGCACTGGTCAACCACGAGTACCAGCACGATCAGTGGATCAGCGAGGTCCGCGCCCAGAACCTCGGGCACGCGCTCCCGGCCGACCCAGAAGCCGACGGGCTGGCCCGCGTCGACGGCTACCTCGTACTCAACCTCGCCTGACGAGGCCGATGCGCAGCCACCCGGTTAGGGGCGTGCCGCGCTTGCGGCGCGGACAACTGTTAGAGGTTGCCGCGGTACAGGGCGGCGAGCGCCTGGTAGTGGCGGGTGGCCGCCTGCTCGTCGTAGGTGGTGTTGTCGGGGACCGCGAAGCCGTGGTGCGCGTCGTAGAACTCCACCGTGTGGGTGACGCCGGCCTGCTGCAGCGACTGGCGGAGCAGTTCGGCCTGCTCGGCGGTGAATGAGCCGTCCTCGATGGCGCCGGCGACGTAGACCGGGGCGGCGATCTGGCCGGCCTTCAGGTGCGGGGAGTTCGGGTCCCCTTCCACGGCGATCCGGCCGCCGTGGAAGGACGCCGCCGCGCCGATCTTCGGCCCGAGCGTGCCGGCCGCGATCATCGACATCCGGCCGCCCATGCAGTAGCCGGTCGTCCCGACCGCGGACCCGCGGACTTCCGGCCGCGACAGCAGGAAGTCGGCGTACGCGGCGGCGTCGGCGGCGATCTTGTCGTTGGTCAGCGACCTCACCAGCCCGAACAGCCGTCCCCGCTCCGCCTCGTCGCTGAACACCGTGTTGATGTCGAACGGCGCCCAGCCGGCGTTCCGGTAGTACACGTCCGGGATCAGCACCGCGTAGCCGAGCCGGGCGAGCTTGTCGCCCATCGTCGCCATCGCCTCCCGGGCGCCCCCCGCGTCGGGGAACATCACGACTCCGGGCCAGGGGCCGTCGCCGTCCGGCACGTGCAGTGTCCCCGCCGCGGTGCCGTCAGGGGCGGGGATCTCGACGTCGATACGCGGCATGACGGTCATCTCCTAAGCGGGTAACGGGTGCGAAGGTGGATCGTAGAAGCTCTACCACGCATGCCGGTACCGGGGGAAGATCAGGTCTCTCGGCGCAGCAGCCGGGCGAGGCACGCGAAATCGGCGTCACCGGAGCCGTCAGCGCAGGCCCGGTCCAGGGATTCCTTGGCGGTGGCGGCCAGCGCGAGCCGTAGCGACGCGACGTCGGCGATGTCCAGCGCGAGCTGGAGGTCTTTGGCCATCAGCGCAGTCGTGAACGAGACGGGCTCGTCACCGGGGGAGAGGTAGGCGTCCCGCTTGTAGCGCAGGAACGGTGAGGAGACCGCGCTCACCAGGAAGGCGTCATAGGCCAGCAGCTGCACTGAGGAGCGCTCTCCTCGCCGCCCCGACGGGGCACCGCCCGCTGGCAGGGACCTGGTTATGCGTAGTCGCGCAGGCCCGCGGTGCCGAGGTCGATCAGGGAGTCGGTTTCCGGTCCGCGGTTGCCCTGCCGCCACTGGTTCAGCCCGCCGAGCAGCTCCATCGCCGCGGCCGCGCGGCCGAACGCGGGCAGGGCCGCCTCTTCCTCGGGGGTGAGCGGGACCGGCGCGGCGGCCGAGTACAGCCGGGCGACGGTCTCGAGCCGTTCGGGCAGGGGGCCGGGGGAGCCGTGCATGAGGCTGGCCGCGATGACCGCGAGCTCCTGCAGCCGCGGCCAGCGGTTGGCCAGCGCGAAGTCCAGGACGGTCAGCTCGCCGTCGGGGCCGAGCAGGACGTTGCCCGCCGTCAGGTCGGCATGGATCAGCGTTACCGGCAACGACCAGAAGCCAGCGGCCGCCATCGCCGCGATGGCGTCATCGACGAGGCGGCGCTGGCCCGCGTCGAGCAGGTCGCCGACCTGCCCGGCCAGCGGGGCCAGGTTGGCGATGGCCCACGAGTCGAACACCCGACCTGGGCGCGCCGGGCAGGCGTGGATGCGGGCGGCCTGCTCCACGAGCCGCGTGAGCTCGGCCTGGTCCGGCGGGCGGCCCAGGTCGTAGAAGGTCCGGCCGGGGGCGAGGTCCATGACCAGCAGCTGGTGCCCGTCGTAGGAGTGCACGTTCTCGCCCGCGGCGTCGGCGTGCAGCCGCGGGTGGCGTACTCCGGCCGCGCGGACGGCCTCGATGACGCCCGCCGTGCGCCGCGCGATCGCGGCCGGCCGCCCGGCCGCGAAGACCTTGACCGCCACCCGGGCCTGCGCGGTCCGCAGGTCGATGTTGCAGTCCTCGTACCCGGTGGCAAAGACCGACCAGCCGGCGACGCCGCCGAGCCGGTACTCCGCGGCGACGTGGGCGACAAGCTCTGGCAAGCTGGTGCGGACGCGGCCAGCCGGCCCGGCGGAAGTGCCCAGCGAGACGTCTCCGGTCATCGAGCCAGGCTACCCGGACGGCCATAGCGCGGAATGCGGCTACCCAGGCCGCCTCCCGCGAGGATGTCGGCCTTCGCCGGGAGGACGCCGCTACCCATCTGGTCTCCTTAGCGGCGCTCTTTGCATAGCTGGCGCCCACCATCCATCCGGCTTGCATAGCTGGCGCCCATGATCATCGTCGATTCGCGGCTTATGTCCAGCCCTCGGCTATGCAAGGCTGCGAATTCGTGGTCCTGGGCTATGCAAGGCGCCCGGTGGCGGCGTTCGCCCGCCGGTCCGTGGCATGAGGATGGGGCATTCACGTATCAGCGAACATCATCCCGGGGGAAGGCCGCACCGCCGATGTCTTTTCAACGCAGGATTGACAATCGGGGGCAATTTCCGCTTAAACAGTAAGAAATAGCGACGCGGTTTCTCATGCACTGCTCGCGACGGACGCAACCCGGAAATCAGACGAGCTTCAGATATTTTACAGATAGTTTACATCTGTGATGTCCATCTGTATTCTGACGGGCACCGGGTGAATTCTGGACCAATTTGCCGCAGCTCGGGTTTAGAACGTGGCGAAACAGAATCTGCCATCCAGAACCCATGCTCTTTGCGTCCGGCGAAAATTAGCGCAGCGGACTTATAGGCAAAATGGGTTAATCAAGTCGAAAGGTGTCCAGAATGCGCAACCTGATCATCGGAGCGGCTACGGCTGCAGCCCTGCTGGTCGCGCCGGCCGCGGCCGAGGCCGCAACCGCAGACCCTCCTTGGACGCCGGTCGCCAACCCGTTGGGCTCTCAGGGTCATCATGGCTCGATTACGCTGCAGGCCGGCCGGTTCTGCGCATTTGCGGTTGATGCCGCCGTTGTCGCGAACGCCGAACTCAAGCAGGTGACGACATTTGCCGACGGAACGACGATCATAAGACTCAAGGGCGAGCTGGTCCTCGGCTTCAAAAACGAAACCACCGGCAAGTCTGTCGAAGAGAACGTCGGCGGGCCCTCGACGACGACCATCAGTCCTGACGGCGGCAGCGCCACGTTCCAGGGAGAGGGTCCCCACTGGCTCGCCTTCGGACCTGAGAGCAAGGCGAACACCGGGGAACCCGGGCTGGTATTCACCAAAGGCCAAGTTACCGTGACATACGTAGGCATCACTGTACAGAAATTTTCACTGAGCGGCACCCAGCAGAACGGCTGTGCCCTTCTCTCCTGACGGTTTAATAAACTGCCTGGTCGGGCGCGGCCCGACTATCAGATGAGCTTCGGATACTTTACGTCCGCGGTGGCCATCTGTATTCTAGCGTGGCGGTAAGGCGGATTCTCGAGATGCTCGCGATTTACTGCGGTTTGGGCTTAGAACAGGCCAAGACAGAATCTGCCATCCAGGATCGACGCTTTAATCCGGTCAAGATCAGCGCAAAGGACTTAGCGCCAAAACGGGTTACTCAAGTCGAAAGGAGTCTGGAATGCGCAATCTGATCATCGGGGCAGTTGCGGCTGCGGCGCTGCTGGGCACCCCCGCCGCGGCCGGAGCCGCGACCGCGGACCCCCCTCCACCGTGGATGCCGGTAACCGACCCGACGCACTCTGGGAGCAACGTCCCTAATAGCCCGAATACTCTGCCGTCCGGCCACTTCTGCCCGCTATTTGCGGTTGACGTCGCCGTTGTCACGAACAACGAATTCATGCAGGTGACGACACTCGCCGACAAAGACACGGTTACGAAGATCAGGGGCAATCTGGTCCTGAGCTTCAAAAACGACACCTCCGGCAAGACCATCGTAGAGAACGTCAGCGGGCCAACGACGGAGACCGACAGTCCTGACGGCAGCAGCGGCACGTTCCAGGGAGAGGGCCCCAACTGGTTCGCTTTCGGACCTAAAGGTCGGGCGAACACCGGGGAACCCGCGCTGGTTTTTACCAAAGGCCGGGTAACCACGTCCTTTGCGGATGGCGCCACTCAGACATTTTCCCTGAACGGCACTCAGGAGAACGGCTGTGCCCTGCTCTCCTGACGGTTTAAGTTTCCCAGCTGGCCTCGCCAAGGCGGTCAAACCTCGGCGAGGCCTAGCTATTAGACGGCACCCGGCTGGCGTCTTACCGGGTGGCCAGGTAGCGGGCCACGCTGACCGCGGCGGTGCGCAGGTCCCAGTCGGAGGCGAGGCCGGGGTGGTACAGCCGGATCTCGGTCGCCTCCGGGGGCACGGCGAAGTCCCCGCCGCCCATTCCCGAGACAATCTGGTGATTGGCCGCCAGCACCGGAGCGGCCAGCACCGAAGCGGCCAGCACCGGAGCGGCCAGCACCGGAGCGGCCAGCCCCCCAGCGGCCAGCCGCCCGGCTCGCGGGCCCGCGCCCGCCATCCGGGAGACCGCGGCGGCCGGGACGACGAGCCCGTCGGCCCGCGCGGGCAGGTCACCGCCGAGTACGTCATCGGCCACCACGCCGGGATTAGCACCGGCCCGGTACGGCACGGGGTCGGCGTGCAGCATGATCCGGCAGCCCGGGCCCGCCTCGGCTCGGACAGCGGCGATCACCTCCTGCTGGAGCGCTAGGGCCGCCGCCAGCCGGTGGCGCAGGGACGCGCTGGCCAGCTCCGCGCCGAGAAGGTCCTGTACCGCCGCCCAGCCATGAACACCGTCACCGTCACCGCCGTCACCCCGCCACACCGGCTCCAGGG
>Ga0207664_10003665_pt1 | contig 10292 bp, 7 predicted proteins | sample LARL83metaG_FD_184349 | JGI IMG/M metagenome (GOLD analysis project Ga0207664, IMG submission 184349) | Corn, switchgrass and miscanthus rhizosphere microbial communities from Kellogg Biological Station, Michigan, USA - LAR L8-3 metaG... | ecosystem: Host-associated > Plants > Roots >...
GTACCGGGGCGGGGGGGCGGACTGCGGCCGGTCGAACTGCGGCCGGTCGAACGAGGCTGACGGGTGGTCAGCTGGCAGCACCGGCCGGTCGAACGAAGCCGACGGGTGGTCAGCTGGCAGCACCGGGCGCTGTGCGCCCAGCGGCCGCTCATACGCGGCGATCCATTCGGACTGGCCGCGGACCATGTGCCGGTGCGAGCGCCCGGGCTGGCCGGTCTCCCCGGCCCGCTCGTACCGGGACCCGCCCGGCTGGGCCCGGTCGAACGGGGGCATCTCGAACGGGCCGGACGGGTGGTCCGCACCGAACTGCGGCATGGGGCCGGATGGGTGGCCGCCACCGAGCTGGTCGAACGGGCCGGTCCGGGCGAACTGCCCGGTCATCCCGTACTGCCGGGTGTGCCCATCCGACCCGGTCCCGGAGTACTGGGCGGCCCGTCCCGGGGCGGCCCGCTGTCCTGACGCCCCGGCAGGCAGGGCCAGTTGCGGGCGGCCGCGCTGACCGAGCCCGGATGCCCGCCGCCCGGCGGCCGGCCGTCCCTCGAGAGCTGACTGCGCACCACCGCCAAGGGCGGTCGCCGACATCATCGTGCTCGGCAGCGCCCCGCTGGCCAGGGCGGCCGCGGGCCAGCCAGCCCCGGCCGGCGCGTCCGGTACCGGCTGACTGTAGTGCTCGTTGCCGGCCCGGTGCTGGGCGGCGAGCCGCACCAGCAGGGCCACGGCGACGGCGGCCGCGCAGGCGCCGTACGCCCAGTAGACGAAGCTCGAGTAGCCGAAGAACGCCTTGGCCGCGCGCCCGCCGAGCAGGCCGTGCACCAGCCCGAAAACCCACGCGACGTAGGCCGACCCGTGGATGACCCGCCACGCCTTCGGCGACATGCTGGTAGCCAGCCGGGCCCGGTAGATCCCGGTCATCATGATGACGATGAACATGTCCGAGGCCACCGTGCCGAGCCCCAGGTAGAACGTCTTCCCTTTGTCCAGGAACGGAATGACCGCGTCATATGGGTGCGACCGGCCCGCCACTATCTCCAGCGCGATATGAATTACCAGAAATGCTATTGCGCCAAAGCCCATGGCCCGGTGAATGGCCTGGGCGGTTACCCGCGCACTCGGCTTCATAATGATGCGGTCAGAAGCGACCAGGCCAATTCCTACCTCTGCGGTCAGCGCGATCAGCGCCAGCACGCCTGCGTAGAAGAGGAGGAAATGATTGAGCGCGGAGACGGCACTGTGCCCGACGCTGGTCGACGCGGCGGCGGCGGCGATGACGACGACGCTGATGACGACGGCGTTAAGGATCCAGAGCCATGCGTTCGACCTGGGCCTGGCCACCGTGTAACCGCGCCTGCCACGCGGGCGTCCAGTGGGACTCTCACCCTTCGCCGACACGACAGCCTCCCGGGAGGAGCACTCCGCTACCTACCATTCCAGTTACCGAACTCTGAATAGCTCATGCTCTGGCAACATTGCCGACCCGGGAGATCCCGCTTCTCTACCGAGCTAATCAGGATGCTATCGTGCCCGATTCCGGCTTCGCAACGGAACGATATAGATAGTGGCTCAGGATGCCGTTATCGCACGTCAGAGCGGTGTTTCGGATAGATGTGCTGGGACGGCACTGGCCCGGGGGGACGACCTCCCGGACCCCCCGATCGCCGCATCCGCGCCGTAGCCGCCCACTGGCCCGTGGTAGGGAAATCGAGTGCGGGGCGCCCGCTCGAATCGCCACGATGGGGTGCATGGCCTGGTTCCTGAGCGACAGTCTGGCCGAGTACGTGGCCGTGGCCGGTGGCATGCTGCGCGCTCAGCCGGGGCAGAACACGATCCTGCTCGTCGCGGCCGAGGTCCTGCGGGCCCGGGGCGGCGCCGCGTTCGGCCCGGACGCGCCGCTGTTCGGCTGGTGGCAGGGACCGGATGGCCAGGTCACCGCGGCGTTCCTGCACACCCCGCCGTTCCCGGCCGCGCTGACCAGCATGCCTGCCGAGCAGGCGGTGGCACTGGCCACGGTGCTGAGCCGCCGGGGCCGGCCGCTGGGCGGGGTGAACGGCGAGCCGGCCGCGGCCGCGGCGTTCGCCACCGCGTGGCACCAGCTGACCGGGGAGGAAGTCAGCGTGCATATGCGGTCCCGGCTGTACCAGCTGGGCCAGCTGCGCCCGCCGGAGCCGATGCCGGCCGGCCAGGCCCGGGTAGCGACCCGGGCCGACCGGGGGCTGAGCATCGCGTGGTGCGAGGCGTTCCACCAGGAGGCCCAGTCCGGCCCGGAAGACGTGCCCGGGATGGTCGATGACCGGCTCAGCTACCGCGGGCTCACACTGTGGGAAGCGGGCGGCCAGCCGGTGTCGCTGGCCGGGCTGACCCGGCCCGCGGCCGGGCAGGTCCGGGTCGGCCCGGTCTACACCCCGCCCGGGCAGCGCGGGCAGGGCTACGGCGGCGCGGTGACCTGGGCGGTCAGCCGGGCGGCGCTGGATGCCGGGGTGACCGGCGTGCTGCTGTTCACCGACCTGGCCAACCCGACCAGTAACGCCCTGTACCAGCGGCTGGGCTACCGGGCGGTGTCAGACCGCACGATGTATTCGTTCCGCGAAAGTAGTCTTTGATCTCGCCCGCGCCGAGCGCAGACGGTCAGCGGGTGAGCTCGGCGGCCACCAGCTCAGCGATCTGAGCCGTGTTGAGGGCCGCGCCTTTGCGCAGGTTGTCGCCGCACACGAACAGGTCGATCGCGAACGGGTCGTCCAGCGACTGGCGCACCCGGCCCACCCAGGTCGGGTCGGTGCCGACCACATCGGCCGGGGTAGGGAACTCGGCTCGCTCCGGGTCGTCGTTGAGCACCACACCCGGGGCCTCGCTGAGGACCCGCTGCGCGCCGGCCCGGGTCACCTCGCGGCCGAACACGGCGTGCACCGCGACCGAGTGGGTGGTCACCACCGGCACCCGGACACAGGTCGCGGTGACCCGCAGGCCGGGCAGGCCGAGGATCTTGCGTGACTCGTTGCGGACCTTCAGTTCCTCCGAGGACCAGCCGTCGTCCTTGACTGACCCGGCCCAGGGCACCACGTTGAGCGCGAGCGGAGCGGGGAACGGGCCGAAGTCCCCGACCACGGCGCGCAGGTCCCCGGCCCGCTGGCCGAGGGAGCGGGACCCGGCCGTCTTGTCCAGCTGCGCGTACAGCGTGTCGATGCCCGCCTGGCCCGCGCCCGACGCGGCCTGGTAGGAGGCGACCACCATCTCTTCCAGGCCGAACGCGCGGTGCAGTGCGGCCATGGCGACGATCAGCGACAGCGTGGTGCAGTTCGGGTTGGCGATGATGCCCTTGGGCCGGCGGGCCGCGTCCTTCGGGTTGACCTCGGGCACCACCAGCGGGACCTGCGGGTCCATCCGGAACGCGCCCGAGTTGTCCACCACCACCGCGCCGTGCCCGGCGGCCACCGGCGCCCAGCGCGCGGAGATCTCGTCCGGCACGTCGAACATGGCCACGTCCACGCCATCGAACACGTCCTCGGCCAGGGCCTGCACCCCGGTGCTGGTGCCGCGCACCCGCAGCTGGCGGCCGGCGGACCGGGGCGAGGCGACCAGCCTGACCTCACCCCACACGTCGTCCCGGGTGGACAGCAGGTCCAGCATGACGGTGCCGACCGCACCGGTCGCGCCGACCACGGCCAGGGTCGGCCGGGCCCCGCCCGGCTGCCCGCTCACCGGCCGGTCCCGCCGTAGACCACGGCCTCGACCTCGCTGGCGTCCAATTCGAAGGCCCGGTGCGTGGCGTTGACCGCCATGTCCACGTCCTTCTCGTCCACCACCACGGAGATCCGGATCTCCGAGGTGGAGATCATCTCGATGTTGACCCCCGCGTCGGCGAGCGCGCCGAAGAACGTTGCGCTGACCCCGGGATGCGACCGCATCCCCGCGCCGACCAGCGACACCTTGCCAATCCGGTCGTCATAGAGCAGCTGCCCGTAGCCGATCTCCGGCTCCAGTTCGCTGAGCGCGGTCATGGCCACCTGGCCGTCATCACGCGGCAGGGTGAACGAGATATCGGTGCGGCCGGTCTCGGCGGCCGACACGTTCTGCACGATCATGTCGATGTTGATCCCGGCGGCGGCGACGGTACGGAAGATCTTCGCGGCCACGCCCACCTGGTCGGGCACCCCGGCCACGGTGATCTTCGCCTCGCTCCGGTCGTGCGCGACGCCGGAGATGATCGCCTGTTCCACCGCGGGTTCCTCCGCTCCCTGTTGTGCTTCGGTGATCGTGGTGCCGGCCCGGTTGCTGAACGACGACCGGACATGGATCGGCATGCCGTAGCGCCGCGCGTACTCGACGCAGCGCAACTGCAGGATCTTGGCCCCGCAGGCGGCCATCTCGAGCATCTCCTCGTAGCTGATCCAGGGGATGCGCCGGGCGGTGCGCACGATCCGCGGATCGGCGGTGAACACACCGTCCACGTCGGTGTAGATCTCGCAGATATCAGCCTCAAGGGCCGCCGCCAGCGCCACCGCGGTGGTGTCGGTGCCGCCCCGGCCCAGCGTGGTGATGTCCTTGCTGTTCTGCGACACGCCCTGGAAGCCAGCCACGATCGGGATGGCGCCGTCGGCCAGCGCGCCGGAGATCCGGCCCGGGGTCACGTCGATGATCCGCGCCTTGCCGTGGGTGGAGTCAGTGATGACCCCCGCCTGCGAGCCGGTGAACGAGCGGGCTTCCAGGCCGAGGTTGGCGATGGCCATGGCCAGCAGCGCCATCGAGATCCGCTCGCCCGCGGTGAGCAGCATGTCCAGTTCCCGGCCCGGCGGCAGCGGGCTGACCTGCGCGGCCAGGTCGAGGAGCTCATCGGTGGTGTCGCCCATGGCCGACACCACCACGACGACGGAATGGCCCGCCTTCCGGGTGGCCACGATGCGCTGCGCCACCCGCTTGATGCCGTCCGCATCGGCCACCGAGGATCCACCGTACTTCTGCACGACAAGTGCCACAGGTGGGCCGCTCCTCCCGCTCGGGCTGCTGGCGGCTTGAGTGTACCTACCCAGGACCGGGACTCCCGCCGGGTTTTTCCCGGGCCTGGCGCCAGGCCAGGCCGGGGCGGGCGGGCGCGGCGGCCCGGCTGGCTGGGTGGTGGGTCAGGCCTGGGTAGCCTCCTCGGCCACGTCGAGCATGGCGTGGGCGAGCACCGCGTGCAGCGCGCGCAGCGCGGCGGTGCCGTGCGTGCCCCAGTGGTTCACGTAGGAGTACTGCCACCACCAGAGGGCCTCCAGCGACCGGCCCGCCTGGTAGTGCTGGAGCCCGTGGATCAGGTCCGCGGCCACCGCGGCCAGGTCATCGGACAGCCGGAACCCGGTGAGCCGGGTGTCGGCGTACGGGTCGAACAGCTCGGCGTACTCGTCGTAGTCGGCCAGCCGCCGGGCCAGGCCCGACCGGAGCACATCCAGGTCCGGGTCGGCGCCCACGTCGGGTTCCCAGTTGTCCGGCAGAATGACGTCCTTGGTCGCGCCGAGCTGCGCCCCGGCCAGCAGGATCTGGGACACCTCAAGCAGCAGCAGCGGGACGGTCTCGTCCCCGCCCTCACCGCGGGCCAGCGCCGCCACCCCGTCCAGGTAGTCACGGGCCTGGGTGGCGATCCGGTCCGCCAGCGGATTCCAGCCCTCGCCGGTGGGTGGGGCGGGTGCCGGTCCGTTGCCAGTTGTGCTCATCGATTTCCTCGCAGCCTGGGTCGGGTCCTGCGGGTAACGCGGCCTCGCTCATGACTCCCCAGCCTGCCCTGCCTGCGGCCAGGTGTCATCGCCCCCAGGGCTGATTTCCTGGGACACGCCACGTCGTAGGGCATGTACCGGGCGTAATCGACGGCGCAGCACCCGGCGCCGGGGTGCCCGGCATCTCAGACATCGAGCAGCCGCCGTCCCTCGAAGGCCCGGCCCAGCGTGACCTCGTCCGCATACTCCAGGTCGCCGCCGACCGGCAGGCCGCTGGCGGGCCTGGTGACCCGGATGCCCAGCGGTTTGACCAGCCGGGCCAGGTAGGTCGCGGTCGCCTCGCCTTCCAGGTTGGGGTCAGTGGCCAGGATCAGCTCGGTGACGCCGCCGTCCGACAGCCGGGCCATCAGCTCCCTGGTGCGCAGATCCTCCGGGCCGATCCCGTCGATCGGGCTGATCGCCCCGCCCAGCACGTGGTAGCGGCCGCGGAACTCGCGGATCTTCTCGATCGCCGCGACGTCCTTGGGTTCCTCGACCACGCAGATGACGCTCTGGTCGCGGCGCGGGTCACGGCAGATCCGGCACTGCTCTTCCTCAGCCACGTTGCCGCAGGTCCGGCAGAAGCGGACCCGCTCGATGACCTCCACCAGCACCGAGGCCAGGCGGCGGACGTCGGCCGGGTCGGCGGCGAGCAGGTAGAAAGCGATCCGCTGTGCGCCCTTGGGGCCGACGCCGGGCAGCCTGCCCAGCTCGTCGATGAGGCTCTGGACGACTCCTTCGTACACGTGTCCCGCTCAGCCGGTCAGCGGGGCAGGTCGCCGGGACCGGGCCGGTAGCCGGGCGGGTCGTCGCCACGGGGCTCGCCACCGTGCGGCTGGCCCGGGACATCCCCGAGGCCCGGAATGCCAGGCAGCCCGGGCACGTCACCGGAGCCGCCGAGCCCGCCAATGCCGGAGGCGAGCGGCCCCATCTTCTCCTGCTGCAGGTCGGCGGCGGCGCGGTTCGCGTCGCGGACCGCGGCCAGCACCAGGTCGGCGATGGTCTGCGCGGTCTCGGCCGCGTCCCCGGGGTCGATGGCGGCCGGGCTGATGGTCAGGTCGACCAGGTCACCCTGGCCGTTGACCTTGGCCGTCACCAGGCCACCGCCCGCGCTGCCTTCCACTACCGCGTCAGCCAGTTCCTGCTGCGCGGTCATCAACTGGTCCTGCATCTGCTGCGCCGCCTGGAGCAGCTGCTGCATATCGATCTGGCCACCAGGGTCCACTGTTGCCCTCACTCGGTACCATCAGCCCGCGTCATCGCGTGGTCACTAGGACGCCCGCCAGGCCGGCCCGGTCCAGTCCGGGCAGCCCGGAAGGCCTGTCGCTTCGAGCCTACGGCCTGCCGGCCGTGCCCGGCACAACCCGGCACCGGACCCGCCGCGGCCGGCATCAGGACCGGCCGGATCGGTGGTTACGACTCGTCGATCTCGGCGATGACCCGGCCGCCGAGTTCCCGCTTGATCAGGTCCATGCCGGTCAGGTCGGCGCTGGCGGGCTGGACCGGGGCGCTGTCCAGCTGGGCCTCGGCCGACAGGGTCCGCGGCGGCGCGGCATCCCGGTGTGGCTGCGGCGGCTGGACCGCAGCGGGCGCTTTCGCGCTCAGCCTGTCCGGGCCGCCGTGCGGGCTGCGCGGCGTGCCTGGGGTACTGCCCAGCTGGACCGCGGACAGCGCCCTGATCCGCAGCGTCACCCCGAGTACCGACGTCAGCGCGCTGCCCAGGGCCCGGTCGTAGCCGCTGGCGGAAAACCCCTTGGCCTCGCCGTCCCGGGCGAACAGGACGGTCAGCGCGCCGTCCTCGACCGAGTGCACGGTGGCGTTGCTCAGCAGCATCCAGGCCACCCGGCTCTGCCCCTTGACGGCATCGAGGATCTCCGGCCAGCGCTGCCGCACCCCGTCGGCGACGGCTGGGGCCGCCGGGCTGCTGCTGGCGGCGGCCGCCGCCGGGGCGGGGCTGGGCGGCGGCGCGGAACTGGCGTCCTGGGACGGAGGTGACGGGCGGGACTCCTGGGCGGCGGCCCGGGGCCGCTGCGCCGCTGCGGGCGATCCGCCGGCCCGCGTGCCGGGCGGCGGGGACGCGGGCGCCTGGTCCCGGGCAGGCTGGGCCGGATCACTGGGCGGCTGATCCCTGGCCGGGCGGCCCCGGCCCGCAGCCGGCGCCTTCGGCGCTGCTGGTGCCTTCGCCGCTGCCGACGTCTTGGCCGCTGCTGGCGTCTGGGACGCTGCCGACGTCTTGGCCGCTGCTGGCGTCTTGGCCGCTGCTGGGGCTTGGCCTGCAGCTGGCGTGGCAGACGGTGCTGAGGCCGGCGGGGACGGAGCGGCCGGGGACAGGGCGGCCTGCGCCGGGGGCGGCGGCGGTACAGCGGGAGCCGGGCCCGGTCCTTCCGTGGCCGCGCCGTCCAGCCGCCGTTCCAGCCGTTCCAGCCGGGCCAGCAGGGCTTTCTCCCCGGAACTCGCGGCCGGCAGCAGGATCTGCGCGCACATCAGCTCGAGCAGCAGCCGGGGCGAGGTCGCCCCGCGCATCTGGATGAGCCCGTCGCTGACGATTTCGGCGGCCCGGGTCAGCTCGGCCTGACCGAACCGGCCGGCCTGCTCGGTCATCCGGTCCAGCCGGTCGGCGGGCATGTCCAGCAGGCCGGTCTGGCCCGCGCCTGGCACCGCGGCCAGCACGATCAGGTCGCGGAACCGGTCCAGCAGGTCGGCGGCGAACCGGCGCGGGTCGTGGCCACCTTCCATCACCCGGTTGACCGCGCGGAACACCGCGGCCCCATCGCCGCTGGCGAAGCTGTCCGCGACGTCGTCCAGCAGGTTCTCGTCGGTGTAGCCGAGCAGCGCCACCGTGCGGTCATAGCGCAGCCCGTCCTCGCCCGCCCCGGCCAGCAGCTGGTCGAGCACGGACAGGGAGTCCCGCGCGGACCCGGCGCCGGCCCGGACCACCAGCGGCAGCACGGCCGGCTCGCAGGGGATCTGCTCCGCGGCCAGGATCTGCTCCAGCAGCTCGCGCAGGATCGCGGGCGGCACCAGGCGGAACGGGTAGTGATGGGTGCGCGACCGGATGGTCGCGATGACCTTCTCCGGCTCGGTGGTAGCGAACACGAACTTCAGGTGCGGCGGTGGCTCCTCGACGAGCTTGAGGAGCGCGTTGAAGCCCTCCCGCGTCACCATGTGCGCCTCGTCGATGATGTAGATCTTGAAGCGCCCGGAGACCGGCGCGTAGAACGCCCGTTCGCGCAGGTCACGGGCGTCGTCGACGCCGCCGTGCGAGGCTGCGTCGATCTCGATCACATCGAGGCTGCCCGGCCCGTCCGGGGCCAGGGCGATACAGGACTCGCACTTGCCGCACGGATCGGGGGTTGGTCCCTCGGCGCAGTTCAGCGACCGGGCCAGGATCCGCGCGCTGGACGTCTTGCCGCACCCCCGCGGCCCGCTGAACAGGTACGCGTGATGCACCCGGCCGGTGCGCAGGGCCTGCCGGAGCGGTTCGGTGACGTGGTCCTGGCCTCTGACTTCGGCGAACGTCGCCGGCCGGTAACGGCGGTAGAGCGCCAGGCGCGGCGGTGGCCCACCAGGCCGGTCCGGGTCCACAGGAACGGTGCTGGGCACGTCGCCTGTCATGACCTCATCCTCGCGGCGGTGTGAGGACCCCCCGCACACCCGCCAGAGCCCGCGTACCCTTGCTGCCTTCCGGCCCTGGGGGAGTTGGCGGGATAAGCGCCGTGCGGGGGGTCGTCGCCCAGTCTAACCACGGCCAACGACAGCCTGGGCCGCATCTCGCTGGGTCGGCCGCACCGGTAAGCTGGCCCGCGGAGGATTCGCCTAGTGGCCTAGGGCGCACGCTTGGAAAGCGTGTTGGGGGCAACCCCTCAGGAGTTCGAATCTCCTATCCTCCGCCACCTCTGACCAGGCAATACACTAGGCCGGTCATGCCTTCGGCCTGGGCCCGCAAGGCTGCGTAGTCTCATTTCTAGTCTCATTCATCTACGCATATCGGAATAAATGGTCTCAAAGACTGCCCTTTACGGTCATATCGCCAGTGCAGGCGCGCGCCTGTAGGTGCTGTTGCGGTTGTGGCCGCTCACGGGAGACCCGGCTCTGAGCGGGCAGTTCGCTGCCGTGGCCGTCACGATGGATGAGCATCTCCGCAGCGATAGCGCCGGGGGCTCAGCGCAGATCGCCGAATCGGCACGCTTCCGCTGACAAGCTCCAGGCCGTGGTCGGCGCGCCCGATAGACCAGTTCTGTTCTCTCTGCCGCTGATCATGGCCCGAGGTGTGCCGCAAGCGGATCCCCGGGTGGGACGGCGCCGCCAGCGTCCGGGCATGCGCCTTCCACTGAAGAACAACGTCGGCCGCGGGTCTGGTTAGCTAGCGGTCCGGACGCCGGTATGCAGCAACGCCCGTCGTCGGCGCGAGACCCGTCCGCGGTGGCGCCAACCGGGCATCGGTCGCCGACCGCGGCGATGAGGTCGGCGCCGCAGCGAGATCTCCTGCTGCAGAACGAGGTACGGCGGTTTCCGTTGGGTCCTTAACCTGTGCGCGTGATCGGGACGTGCTTGAGCTAGCGCGAACATGGC
>Ga0207664_10003668_pt1 | contig 10287 bp, 12 predicted proteins | sample LARL83metaG_FD_184349 | JGI IMG/M metagenome (GOLD analysis project Ga0207664, IMG submission 184349) | Corn, switchgrass and miscanthus rhizosphere microbial communities from Kellogg Biological Station, Michigan, USA - LAR L8-3 metaG... | ecosystem: Host-associated > Plants > Roots >...
GGAGACCATGGCGGACGCCGGCGGCGTCATCGGGCTCTCCCAGCTCGCGTCGCAGTCCGGGCTTCCGCTGCCCACCATCCACCGGCTGGTCCGCACGCTCGTGGACCTCGGCTACGTCCGCCAGGAGCCCTCGCGTGAGTACGCGCTCGGGCCGCGGCTCGTCCGGCTCGGCGACATTTCCAGCGGGCTGCTGACCCGGTGGGCCACCCCGTACCTGCAGAAGGTCGTGGACGCCCTCGGTGAGAGTACCAACCTCGCGATCCTCGACGGCGATCAGATCATGTACGTGGCGCAGGCGCCCGGCAGTCACTCCATGCGGATGTTCACCGAGGTCGGCCGGCGGGCGCAGGTGCACTGCACGGCGGCCGGCAAGGCCATGCTCGCCCAGATGCCGGCCGAGAAGGTGGACGGCATACTCCGGCGATCCGGCATGCCCGCGATGACCGAGCACACGATCACCGACCGGGCCCAGTTCACCCGGGAGCTGGCGCTGATCCGCGAGCGCGGCTACGCCCTCGACGAGGGCGAGCAGGAACTTGGCGTGCGCTGCGTCGCCGTCGCGCTGCCCAGCAACTCCACCCGCGCCGCGACCTCGATCTCCGGGCCGCTGACCCGGATGACCGATGAACTGATCCACAACGCCGTCCCGCTGCTGACCAGCACGGCGAGCGCCCTCGCCGAGGAGCTCGACCTGATGGACACCTCGGAGCGCTCGGCCTGAGCCGCACTCATCCGCTCGGCCTGAGCCGCACTCATCCGCCCAGCCTGAGCCGCGCTCATCCCGCCCGGCCGGCGTAACGGCGACCGGCTGGGCCGCCTGCCAGGCCCCGTTACCAGCCCATGCCCGGATCGAACGCCAGGCCGGGCTCGGGCGCGTCGTCGCGCCGTATGGTCCCCTCGATCAGGCCGTACGGCCGGTCGTCGGCGTGGAACACCTCGTTGGGGTTGTCCAACCCGAAGGGGCTGAGATCGATCACGAAGTGATGCTTGTTCGGCAGCGAGAAGCGCACCTCGTTGATGCCCGGCTGGCCCGCGATCATCTGGGCGCCCATCTCGAACATCGTCTGCTGCAGGCCCAGGCTGTGGTGCCCGGCGAAGGTCTCGCTCATGGTGGCGAGCGCGGTGTCGAACGAGTCGGCCCACGCGGCCTCATGGCCGTCGTGCCACCACTGCGCGGTCACCGACGTCGCCATCACCCGGTCACGGGTCGGCGCCAGCGTGGTGTAGCGGTCCCGGTAGAAACCATGGAACTCCGAGTCCGTGGTCTTGAGCAGCACGAGGTCCCTGACCCCGGAGACGACCCATACCTGGCCATCGGTGTAGGTGACGGTGGCGGTGCGGACGTATCCGCCGTCGCGGCGGAACGCGTGCGGGTGCGGCGACCCGCCGCTCGACAGCCGGATCCACGGGTACATCTCGAGCTTGATCCGCGCCCGCTCCACCGGCGGCACGTCGTCGACGAAATGCCTGGCCAGGGCCAGCCCGAAGGACTCAGGCTGGCGGGCCGCGTCGCCATGCTCCTTGGCGAAGGCGTTGACCGTGTTCTTCGTCGCGTCGGTGGTCAGGCAGTTGGCGTTATCCCCCTTCAGGTGGATGTCGTCGAAGTCGCCGCTCAGCGCCACGCTCACGTTGTAATCGACCAGCTCGTGCGGATCGGCGTCGCGGTAGACACGCACCACCCTGGTCTCCGCCTTGCCGTACTGGTTGTGCGCCAGCTTGACACCCATTGAGTCAGCTCCCTCGGTAGGTGGAGTAGGCGAACGGGGACAGCAGCAACGGCACGTGGTAGTGCGCCGCGGGGTCGGCATAGTCGAAGGTCACCGACACCTCGGGGTAGAACCCGCGCTGGCCGGTCGCCGCGAAATACGCCGCGGTGCCGAAGACCAGCCGGTATGTGCCCGCGGTCAGGTCCGCGGCGTCCTCACCGAAGTCGCGGAGCCGGCCATCGGGGTCGGTCGTGCCGCCGCCCAGCCGCCGCCAGCCGCCGCCGTCCAGGTAAGAGAGTTCCACCGGCACGCCGGCCGCCGGGCAGCCGCGGCTGGCATCGAGAACATGTGTCGACAGGGTCATGAGGTCTTCCGGGTGGGCAACAGCGTTGGCCGGGCGGGCCGGGAACTTACGAACCACCGAGCATGGGTAGCTTCGTCAGCCCATCACGAACTTTCCAGTCAGTTCAAGCCTGGCCCCGGGCGGCTCGGGGTGGGCGGATCACGGGGCCACGGCCCTCGGGGCGGGCGCATCACCGGCCGCAGCGCTCGCAGGGGCGGATCACCGGCCACGGAGCTCGCGGGGGCGGATCACCGGCCGCGGCGCTCGGGGTGGGCGGATCACGGGCTGCGGCGCTCGGGGCGGAGTGCCGCCAGATCGGCGGGAGCCCATGCGCCGACCGGGGCATGAGCGTGCCTGCGGCCGTGAGCCCGCCGCGCCGGGGCATCATGGGCGGGTGCCACTGTTTGCCTTTGAGGGCCATGAGCCAGAAGTCAGCCCTGCGGCGTGGGTCGCGCCCACCGCCACCCTGGTCGGGGACGTGCGCGTCGAGGCGGAGGCGTCCGTCTGGTACGGGGCCGTCCTGCGCGCCGACTTCGGGCCGATCATCGTGCGGCGGGGAGCGAACATCCAGGATGGGTCGGTGCTGCACGGTGGCATCGACCCGGTGACCGAGGTCGGCGAGGGAGCGACCGTCGGTCACCTGTGTGTCGTTCACGGCGCCGTCATTGGCGAAGAAGCGCTGGTGGGCAACGGCGCCACCGTGCTCGATGGGGTGACCGTCGGCCGCCGCGCACTGGTCGCGGCGGGCGCCACCGTGCCGCCGGGAATGGCCATCCCCGATGGGATGCTCGCCGCCGGAGTCCCGGCGCGGATCGTGGGGGAGGTCTCCGGTGGGGCCAGGCAGTGGGTGGAGACCAATCCCGAGATCTACCGTGACCTGGCCCGCCGTCACGCCGCCGGGGCCAGTCCCGTCGCCGACCCCCGGAACGGGTGACGTCAGCGCCGGCTCCGGCAGTCGCGGGTGCGGACGCGGGTGCGGTGGGGCCGGGCGCGGCGGTGACTGAACCGTTGGCTAGAAATGGGCCATGGCTGGTGTGACGGAGCTGCGGGTAACGCTCACGGTGGAGGACTTCGACCAGGCGCTGGCGTTCTACCGCGACGCGCTCGGGCTCGAGCAGGTTGCCGACTGGAGTTCAGAGTCGGGGCGGGTCGTCGCGCTCGACGCTGGCCGGGCGACGCTCGAGCTCTTCGACCAGGCCCAGGCCGAGTCGGTCGACGCGATCGAGGCCGGCCGGCGGGTGTCGGGAACGGTCCGGTTCGCGATCAGGGTCGCGGATAGCGAGGACATGGCGCGGCGGCTCGTCGCGGCCGGGGCCGCGGAGGTCGCGCCGCCGGTCGTGACGCCGTGGGGCGACCGCAACGCCCGGGTCCAGGCGCCAGACGGGATGCAGCTGACGCTGTTCACAGGCGAGTAGCGGCCGGCACCGGTTACTGCCTCCGGTACTGGGCCAGGGGCCGGGCGGGGTTCGGTGACCCGTACCAGCGCGCACCCGTGACCGGCCAGGGGAGTTAGATTCCCTGTTAGCAGGCGTGCGGCGCACGTGAGCAAGGGGGAAGGTTCGTTATGGATAAAGAGCTGGCCGGCCAGGTTGCCGAGATCGCCCAGCGGGTGGTCGCCAGCGGGGCGATCTCCGCGAACGGCCATGGCAACGTCAGCGTCCGTGTCCCCGGGGCCGAGGAGATGTATTTCACCGCGGGCCCGTCGCTGCGCAACCACCCGGCCTCCATGATCGTGCGGGTCGGGCTGGACGGGACGTTGCTGGAGGGTGACCTGCCGCCCATTCAGGGCGCCGTGGTCGCCATGCACACCGCGATGTACGCCGACCACCCCGACGTCGGCTGCGTCCTGCACACCCATTCGCCCTACGCGACCGCCTACGCGGTAGCCCGCCGGCCCATCGGCTGCTGGGTAGAAGCGCTGGCGATGTTCGGCGCTCCCAGCGGCGTCCCCGTGGCGGGGTACGGGCCGCGCGGGTCGGACGAGGCCATCGCCAACATCCGGGCCGCGGTGACGCCCGGGGTGCCCGCGGTCCTGCTGGCCAATCACGGGGTCCTGGTCTTTCACCGCACGCCCGAGCTCGCCATCCTGATCGGCTCGGTGGTCGAGGAGGCCGCGCAGGCCGGCATCAACGCCGCCGGGCTGGGCGGGCCGGCCGAGATCCCCGAAGGCATGCGGGCCGCCGCCCTGCAGCGTGCCATGGCGTTCGAGGACCGCGGGACCGTTCACGCCTGACCGGCTTAGCCGGGGTACCAGACCACGCGGGGATCGCCGGGGGCGCGCTGGTAGCTCCAGGCTTCGTCGGTCATGCGCCGCAGGTCATAGCGCGGCCGCCAGCCGAGCAGGAATTTGGCCTTGGTGTTGTCGAGCCAGGTGGAGTGGTAGGGCGTGCGGACGTCGACGGTGGGCAGGCCGCGGGACTGCGCCAGGTAGGCACCGAGCTCGCCGTAGTCGACCGGCTCGTCCATGGCGATGTTGAAGGTCTGCCGCCGGGCCGCCGGGTTGCCGATCGCCAGGAGGATCGCGCCGGCGAGGTCGTTGACGTGGACAAAGTTCCGTTTGACCGGGCGGCCCTGCTCGTCGAGCATCACCGGGATGGTGCCGCTCGCAACGTAGGCGTCGGCCTGATCCGCGCCCACCAGGTCCCGCCAGCGCGGGCCGCCGAAGACGTCTTCCCCGAACGACAGCTGGTACCGGAAGTCGTCCTTCTCCATCACCCACGGGGCGCGCAGGCAGCAGACGTTCAGGTCGTACTGGACTCCGTACTGCTCGACCATCACCTCTTCCAGCACCTTGGACAGCGCATAACAGCCCGGGTAGGCGCTGTGCGGCTGGGTCTCGGTCACCGGCACCGGGTGCGGGTAGAAGAAGTGGCCCATCCCGGCGTCACCGCCGACGAGGATGAACTGCCGGAACGCCGGGCTCGCCCGGCACGCCTCCAGCAGCCAGAACAGGCCCTTGACCGAAACGTCGATGATGGTCTCGGGCGTCTCCTTGCTGGTGGCCAGGTGCAGCACGTGCGTCACGCCGTCCACCGCCCGGTCCACCGTGGCGCGCTGGTCGATCGAGCCGGTCACGACCTCGAGGCGCGGACCCGGTTCGAGCACGCGGTTGTGGCACAGCGCCCTGACCGAGAACCCGGCCAGGCGCTCATCGCCGGAGGCGAGCAGCCTCCCGATGAACGCCTGCCCGACCTTGCCGGTCGCGCCCGTAACCAGGATCCGTTCCACGTCCGTCACGAGCCAAATTATGAACGTGGGCCCGCAAATCCGTTAGGCCGGCTTCCGCTCTCAGTCCACCCATTCGGTCTTCATCTCGGGGGCCGCGTGGATGCACACGAGCCGGGCCGGGCCCGGCCCGCGGTTGGTGAAGCCGTGCGGGGTGCCGGCCGGGCCGATGACGATGTCGCCGGGGCCGCCTTCGAGGCTCTCGTCGCCGACCCGGACCAGGACGTGGCCCTCCAGGATGATGAACGTCTCGTCGTAGGCGTGGCGATGGAGGTTGGGGCCCTCCCCGGGCCGGTTGTTCACGAGGAAGAACGACACCGTGCACGGGCCGTGCTTGCCGCCTTCGAAGGTGCGGGAGACGTCGTTGCCCGGCAGGTCACGGGCGTTCACGTGGTACATGGATCACGGTGCCTTCTGGTGAGCGGATGCCGCTGCCTGCGCGGCGTCACCTGCCACCGTACGGCCGCCGGGTGACTCACCCTCCGCCGGGACCCGACGGGTGCTGGTTCACCAGCGAATCCTCCGGCGGCGTTGTCGCGTCCGCGAACGAGTGGTGCTCGTGGGTGACCGTCCACCGGCCGCCGTCCTTGCGCAGGCCGATGGTGAGCCGCAGCCGCTGCTCCGGGTTGCGCTCGAACTGGCCGGGCGTGCCGCAGCGCAGCAGCGCGAACGCGAAGGCGACGTCGGCGCCGGCCGTGACCTCCAGCGACTCGATCTCGAACACCGCGCCGGACGCCTGCCATGCGAAGAATCCCGGCCACGTCTCACGGTAGGCGTCGATGCCACGGACGCCCTGCTCGGGCGGCGGGACGTCGAACATGACGATGCCGGGGTCGTGGCCGGCGAGCACGGCGGGCAGGTCGCCGTCGTGGACGGCGGCCGCCCAGCGTTCGATCAGGTGACGGATCTGCTGTTCGTCGTTCATATCGGTTCCCTCCGTGAGGCGGCTCTCAGGGATGGAACCCGGGCCGGCGCGCCGACTCATCGCGGTCGGCAAGATGGACCCATGACCGCGCCCGCCGCGCTGCTCGACGCCGCCCGCGCCGGCGACGCCAGCGCCTTCGAGCATCTGGTGGCGCCGTACCGCGCCGAGCTGCAGGCCCACTGCTACCTGATGCTGGGCTCGCTGCACGACGCCGAGGACGCGGTGCAGGAGTCGCTTGTGCGCGCGTGGCGCAGCATCGGCCGCCTGGACGAGCGCGGTTTCGTCCGCGCGTGGCTCTACAAGATCGCCACCAACCGGTGCCTGACCATGATCGGCCAGCGCGGTCGGCGCGAGCTGCCCGTTGACCTCACGCCCGGCACCCCCACGGCCGAGATCAGCTGGCTCGAGCCCTACCCCGGCGCCTCGCCCGAGGCGGAGCATCTCGCCCGCGAGAGCGTCGAGCTCGCGTTTGTCGCGGCGCTGCAGCACCTGTCACCGATGCAGCGGGCGGCGCTGATCCTGCGCGAGGTGCTCGGCTTCTCCGCGGCCGAGGTGGCCGGGCAGCTCGGCACGTCCACCGCCTCGGTCAACAGCGCGCTGCAACGGGCGCGCAAGGCGATCGGCTCGGCCGCGCCGACCCAGCAGTCGGTGCTGCGCGGCCTCGGTGACGCGGCCGTCGAGGACATCGTCACGCGCTGGGCCGACGCCTGGCAGGCCGGCGACGTCGACGCGATCGTCGCGATGCTCGCCGCCGACGCGCGCTACTCGATGCCGCCGCTGCCCGCGTGGTACCGCGGCAGGCACGAGATCCGCGCCTTCCTGCTGCGCGGCCCGCTGCGATCGCGCTGGCGGTTCCTGCCCACCACGGCCAACGGCCAGCTCGCGTTCGGCACGTACATGTGGGACCACGCCGCCGGGGCCTACGTTCCCGGTGGCCTCGACGTCCTCACCCTGCTGGACGGGCGCGTCGCCGAGATCACCGCCTTCCTCACCGCGGATCTCACCCGCTTCGGGCTGCCGGCGCGCATTCACACGTAACGGATCCACGGGGTCAGTGCCGGTGGGACACCGGCTCGACCGGGGCCGGGAAGGCGATCGCGCGCAGCGCCTGCCTGAGCTGGGCGGCCTCATCGCCGGACAGGGGGCCCAGGAACAGCCGTTCTGCCTCGTCGCCCGCGCTGGAGGCCTCCCGGAGGGTGGTGCGCCCGGCGTCGGTCAGGACCACGACGTTCTTTCGCCGGTCGTGGGGGTCCCGGCGCCGCTGGACGAGCCGCTTGTTCTCCAGCTCGTCGATCAACAGGACCATCGTGGTCCGGTCGACCCCGAGCCGGCCTGCGACTTCCTGCTGGGAGAGCGGGGCCTGGCTGTCGATGGCGATGAGCACGGCGCACTGCCGCCCGGTGATGCCGAAGGGCGCCATGGCCGAGCCCGTCAGCTCGGACAGCCGCAGCTGCGCGTGCTTGAGCAGGTAACCAAGGCGGCCGGCCAGTGCTGGCAGCGGCTCGCCCGCGGGCGGCTGGTCATCGGGACCTGGGGTGGGCACGGCATCATTCTATGGTTAGACTGATCATCAGTAGTAATGACGATCAATACTCCTGACGATCAGCGATGCGGAGAGGAGACCTCATGATGACGGCGCCCGACCGGCGACTGAGCTTTGGCATCAAGACCAGCCAGATGGGCCTCGGCTACGAGGAGATCTTGAGGATCTGGCGCGAGGCAGATCAGATCCCCGTCTTCGAGCACGCCTGGCTGTGGGATCACATGGTGCCGCTGCGCGGAGAGATCACCGGAGCGGCCCTGGAGGCCTGGACGCTCCTCGCCGCCCTGGCCGCCCAGACCGCCCGGCTGCGGCTGGGCGTCATCGTGACCAGCAACCGCCTGCGTTCCCCGGCGCTGCTGGCGAAGATGGCGGCGACGGTCGACATCATCGCCGACGGCCGGCTCGATTTCGGGATCGGCGCGGGCGGCAGCCGGGTGGCCGGCGCGAATCCCGCGGTGCGGGAGTTCGAGGCCTACGGCGTGCCCCTGGTCTCCCCCGGTGAGGCCGTCCGCGACCTCGCGGAGTCCTGCGCCATCATCCGCCAGCTGTGGACGGAGGACGAGCCGTTCGACTTCGACGGCCACTCGATCCGCCTCAGGGGCGCCGTAGGCGAGCCGAAACCCCGGCAGAAGCCGCATCCGCCGATCCTGATCGGCGGTGCGGGCGATCGCGTCCTGCGCGTCGTCGCCGAGCACGCTGACATCTGGAACTACCCGGGGCCGCCGTCGCCGGAGTTCCGGCAGAAGGACAAGGTCCTCGGCGAGCACTGTGCCGCCATCGGGCGCGATCCGGGTGAGATCACCCGCTCCATGCAGACGATCGTCCGCTGCGACGATCCGCAGGCACCGGCGGCCACCCGCGCCCTGATGCTGGAGATGATCAGCGCCGGCGTCACCCACATCGTGCTCGCCGCGGTCCTGGGCGGCCGCCCGGTGCAGTGGCTCGCCGACCAGATCATCGAGCCCGTCCTCGCGGAAGTACAGCACCGCTGAGAGAACCAGGCAACCGGACGCCCGGAGCGGGCCGGCCGGCGCCGGCGCCAGCTGACCCGCGCGGCCGGGGAATGCCCCATGTTCGCGGCGTGCTGACGCGGGAAGGTATTCGCGGCGCCCGCCCGGCCAGCCACGCGACCGGGCACCGCGGGGCGCCGGTTCTCAGGCGAGGTGGTGGCCTCGATGCGAGAGCGAGTGGCCGCATGGGCCTATCTGCTCGGGTGGAAGCTCATCTGCCGGGTCCCGCGCCGGTGGGCGGAATGGGCGTTCCGGCGGGTCGCGGACTGGGTGTGGTGGCGGCGCGGCCCACGGGTCCGGCAACTGGAGGCGAACCTGGCCCGGGTGACCCGGGCCGCGCACCTGGCCCGCCCCGATGCCCCGGTTACCGACCTGCGGCAGCTGTCGCGGCGGGGCATACGGTCCTACCTGCGGTACTGGCTGGAGGTATTCCGGCTGCCGGTGATACCCGGCGAGGAGATCCTGGGCAACATGCGGTGCACGGGCGAGGAGGAGACCGCCTTCGCCCATATGGCCGCCGGCCGCGGCGTGATCTTCGCGCTGCCGCACATGGGCAACTGGGAGCACGCGGGCGCCTGGATCGTGCTCCGCGGCGCGGGCAGGTTCACCACGGTGGCCGAGCGGCTGCGCCCGCAATCGCTCTACGACCGGTTTGTGGCGTTCCGGGAGAGCCTGGGCATGGAGGTGCTGCCGCATTCGGGCGGCGCCAGCAGGTTCGGGGTACTCGCGCGGCGGCTGCGGGCCGGTGGCCTGGTCTGCCTGCTGTGCGAGCGTGACCTCACCGGGAGCGGGATCGAGGTCAGCTTCTTCGGCGAGCCCGCCCGGATGCTGGGCGGCCCGGCGGCGCTGGCCGTCCATACCGGGGCGGCGCTGATGCCGGTGACGCTGTGGTACGACGGGCCGTACTGGTGCGCCCGTATCCACCCGGAGATCCCCGTGCCCGGCGAAGGCAGCCACGGGGACAAGACCGCCGTGATGACCCAGCATCTGGCCGGCGTCTTCGAGACGGCCATCGCGCGGCACCCCGAGGACTGGCACATGCTCCAGAAGGTGTTCGTCGCGGACCTGGACCCAGCCCGGATGGCCCAGCCCGAAGGCGAAGGGCCCGGCGCGGCCCGCGAGGGCCCGCACCACGCCCCCGGATGGGGACAGCTGGGTGGGCGCCGCACCGGCTAGGCACGGGGTGCGGGGTCGCCCGGCGGATGGGGCGTTAGCGGCGCTCGCTGCGGAGCGGGGCCTTCATCTGGTCCCACGTCCGGGGCAGGCTGGCCCCCGAGACCGGGAAGAACTCGAACCGGGTCTGCCCCATCAGCGGACGCAGCCGGCGGATGATCGCACGGTGCGGTTCGGATGAGGCGAAGGCGTCCAGGCTCGCCCGGTTCTCCCACACCGAGAAGGTCCAGAACGTATTGTGCGCCAGCTCGGCGTCGAGGGCGTAGCCGACCAGCCCATCGGCGCGGGCGAGCTGGCGGCGGATGGCCAGGGCATCGCGCAGGAATCCGGGAATCGAGCGGCTGCGCCTGAGCGGCAGGCGC
>Ga0207664_10003669_pt1 | contig 10285 bp, 8 predicted proteins | sample LARL83metaG_FD_184349 | JGI IMG/M metagenome (GOLD analysis project Ga0207664, IMG submission 184349) | Corn, switchgrass and miscanthus rhizosphere microbial communities from Kellogg Biological Station, Michigan, USA - LAR L8-3 metaG... | ecosystem: Host-associated > Plants > Roots >...
GCCCCCCCAGACAACCGCCCCCCCAAAACCCCCCGCGGCACCAGCGTCGACGGCAAACCCGCAGGCCGGAACTTCAACACCGCAAACCGCGCGCCTGGCGAGGCGCGTCGGATGATCGCACTCTGTGTCACAGTCCTACGCTGTCCCAGCCATCGGGGGACTACCGGCCGGTGTTCACCTCAGAATCCACGCAAGCGGTTGCCCGGGGCATCACCCAGCGTGGGTGTTTTGTCCTGGCGCGGGGGCTTGTATAGTCCGGTTTGGCATGGTCACCGGTGGTGTCACGTTGCCCCTTTGCACGGTCACCGGTCATGTCCCATTCATTCGGTCGCCGGTCACGCGTCATTCACTCAGAAGTCAGCCTCAGGTCACCCTCGGCTGGGTGATGCCCCCGGCGCGGTCGCGAAGGACGCTTGCATCACAGGGCAACCAGCGGACTGCGAGGCATAACCCAGTGCGATCACAGACCTATGAGATCACTTTCTTGGGTCAGGCGGGCAGCACGCTATCGGCAGAGTTCGATGACTGCGAGATCACCGTCGGCCCGGGGACCACGACGCTTCGGGCAGACCTGCCGGACCAGGGGGCGCTGTCGGGCCTCATGGAGCGGATCAGCGGCCTCGGGCTCAAGGTAATTGACGTGAGTCTCGTGGCGTTGCCGCCAGACGGTGATTGATCCGTGCAGATCACGGCCCCAGGGCCGTCGTGAGGCAGGTCAGCGAGGGATCACCCTGACGTGCGCCGTCAGGGTGCCCCGGGCTGCGTAACGCATGTACACCGGCTCAGCCGGCCGGCGGCGCGGCGATGTCACTGGGCTCGCCGGTGACTGCGCGCCAGTCCGCCCCGGTTTCGGCACGGAACGCCTTGACCGCGGCGCCGACGGTGGGGAAGAAATGGCTGGGGTCGATCGTCCGGGTCAGCCCGTAGCGTTCGATCTTTCTGCGCACCGGGTCCTTGAGTTCGGCGAACACCAGGGAGATGCCCCGGGCGTTCAGTTCCTCGTCCAGGTCCTCAAGCACGTCGGAGGCGGTGGTGTCCACGTCCGTCACCGGCTCGGCCGCGATGACGATCCAGCGAGGCGCCGGGTCGGCGGCGGCCAGCCGCCTGACCTCGTCGCGGAACGTCTTGGCGTTGGCGAAGAACAGCGGGGCGTCGAACCGGTAGATCACCAGTCCAGGGAGCTGGCGTGCGTCGGGATAGGAGTGGATGTCGTGGTAGCCGGCCAGCCCCTCCACCCGCCCGAGCACCGTGTCGTAGGGCCACCACGACCGCCGGAACACGTTGAGGATCGACAGGCCGACGGCGATCGCGATCCCGGGCAGGACGCCGAGCAGGGCGACACCGAGGAAGGCCGCGATGGCCAGCAGGAACTCCGCTTTGCGCTGGCGCCACAGCCGCACCGTTCCCGGGATGTCGGCGAGCGACAGCGAGGCAGTGATCACCACCGCCGCCAGGGCGGGCTGCGGGAGATTGCGGAACAGGCCGGGGAGCAGCACGATCATGAGGGTGATCAGGACGGCCCCGGTGACGCCGGTGAGCTGGGTCCTGGCGCCTGACCGCTCCGCCACCGCCGTCCGCGACCCGCTCGTGCTTACCGGGAAGCCCTGGAACAGCCCGGCCGCCAGGTTCGCCGCGCCGATCCCGATCATTTCGCCGTTGCCGTCGACCTCCTGCCCGGTGCGCGCGGCAAACGCCGAGGAGGTGGAAATCGTGTCGGCCAGGGAGACCAGGGCGATCCCCAGGGCTCCGGCGAACAGCGGCCCAAGATCAGCCAGGCGCACCGACGGAATGGTGAGCGGGGGGAAACCCTTGGGCAGCACCCCGACGAGGCTGACGCCGTGGTCGGCGAGGCCGAAGACCGTCGTCGCGGCGATCGCGAGCACGACCATGATGAGCACGGCGGGCACCTTGGGCAGCCAGCGCTGCAGCACCAGGATCAGCACGATCCCGGCGATGCCCACCGCCGCCGCGGCGGCGACCGCCTCACCGTTCGCGAGCCCGCGGACGAACGCAGTGAACTCGCTGATCAGGCCCTCGGCATCGATCTTGAAGCCGAACAGCTTGGGCAGTTGCCCGACCAGGATGGTCAGCGCCAGGCCGTTCAGGTAGCCGATCATCGTCGGCTTGGAGATCAGGTCGGCGATGAAACCGAGCTTGGCCACCGCCGCGATGATCATGATGGCCGCGACCATGATCGCGAGCAGCGACGCCAGCGCGACCGCGCGCTTGGGGTCACCCTTGGCCGCGATCAGCGGCAGGATCGTGGCGGCGATCATCGGGCCGAGCGAGGAGTCCGGGCCCAGCACCAGGATGCGCGACGGGCCGAACACCGCGTAGCCGAGCAGGCACATGATGGACGTGTACAGGCCCGTGATCGGCGGCAGGCCCGCCAGTTCCGCGTAGGCCATGCCCTGCGGTACCAGCAGGGTCGTGAGCACGATCCCCGCCACGATGTCCTTGGCCAGCCACTCACGGTGGAACGGCGAGAGGCTCAGCCCGCGTGCCAGCTTGAACATTTGCCGTCATCGTCCCTTGCGGCCGCGCCCGCAGTCATCACCCTTCGACGGGTGACCGCCGGGCGTCCCGCAGATGGCCGTAGGGCGTCGGGGTATTGACCTGCAGCCGAGCGGATCGTCACCCCCTGGCGGGTGATGCGCGGTGCTGGCATGCCCCTGATCATGGCATGTATGCACAGGTCCCCAGGCCGCAAGGAGACCCGCTCGCGAACCTGGCTGGCGCGGCTCAGCCTGCTGCTTGCGGCCCTGGCAATTGTGATCGTCGTCGTTGTGGCCGGGCTCAAGGGCATCGCGGTGCTGGCCGCTGGCCTGGTGGGCGCGGTGGTGAGCGTCACCGCGGCGTACTTCTTCCTGTCCCGGCGGGGGATGCTGCGGTGGCTCTCGTTCGGGCTGTTCGTGCTCGCCCCGATCGCGGTGCTCGTCGTCTTCGCGTTCACCGGCCTGCTGCTGGCGGCGGCACTGTCCCTCCTCGCATGGCTGCTCGCGAGCGTCACGGCACGCCTGGCACTGGCCGGGGACGCCGCGGACTGGCGCATGCCCGAGCATCCGGCACAGCCGCCCGCTGCCCGTCCGTTCCTGATCATGAACCCGAGGTCGGGGGGCGGGAAGGTGGGCCGGTTCGACCTCAAGCGCAAGGCCGAGGACCTGGGCGCCGAGGTGTTCCTGATGGACGGCGACGAACCGGTCGATGTGGCGGCGGTGGCCAGGGATGCCGTGGCCAGGGGCGCGGACCTGCTCGGCGTCGCCGGGGGCGATGGCACCCAGGCACTGGTGGCCGGCATTGCCGCGCAGCATGGCCTCCCGTTCGTGGTGATCACCGCCGGTACCCGCAACCACTTCGCCCTCGATCTCGGGCTTGATCGCGACGACCCCTCGGCCTGCCTGGCCGCGTTGTCCGATGGCGTCGAACTGCGCGTCGATCTCGGCGAGATCGGCGGCCAGACGTTCGTCAACAACGCCTCGTTCGGCGCCTACGCGGAGGTTGTCGAATCCCCGGCTTACCGCGACGACAAGCTGGGCACGACCCTGGACCTGCTCCCCGACCTGCTGCAGGGCAACCGCGGCGCACGGTTCACCGCGCGGGCCGACGGCACCGAACTCGACGGGCCGCAGGCGGTGCTCGTGGCCAACAATCCCTATGGCAGCGGGGACATCGCCGGCCTGGGCCGCCGGTTCCGGCTGGACCGCGGCGTGCTCGGCGTCATCGGCGTCTCCGTGGGCAGCGCGCGGCAGGCCGCCGAACTGCTTCGCGGCAGGCGCTCCACCGGGGTCGTCGTGCTGACCACGAAGCGGGTCGAGATCAGCACAGACGCGCCCGAGATCCCCGTCGGCATCGACGGCGAGTCCGTGACGCTGCCGGCGCCGGTGGTGTGCACTATCCATCCCGGTGTGCTCCGCGTCTGGGTGCCGCGAGACCGGCCGGGAGTCCCGCAGCCCAAGCCCGAGGTGAACTGGGCCAGGCTGCGCCGGCTCTCCATGGGGTCGCGGCAGGGTGGTTAGCCCGCTACCAGCCTGTTCGGACAGCCGGGGGATGTCGTCACCCCGGCACGGGTGATCCCCGGCACCGCTACCGGGGCGGCCGGGCGGTCTCAGAGCAGGCGCAGTTCGAGCGCGCGCTCGATGGCCTGGGAGCGTGATGTCGCCCCGAGCTTGTGGTAGATGGACCGCAGGTGGGTCTTCACCGTGTTGCGCGAGATGTAGAGGGTGTCTGCCATCTGCAGATAGGTGCTGCCGGGCAGAAGTTCGAGTATGCGCTGCTCGGCGGCGGTCAGCGGCTCGGCGAGCACGCGCCCGGGCGCAAACGCGCGGGGCTGGGTGGCCCGGACCTGGCAGGCCGCGGCGGTCACCCGGTCGACAAAGGGATCCGCATGCAGCCCGCTGGCGTGCTCGATGAGGTAACTGGTCACCTGCGGCGCGGTCGTCACGACCGTGTTGATGAAGCCTTCGCCGCGGGCTGAGTGGAGCACGCTGCCCAGCATGTTCGCGGCCGTCGGGTCGCCGCGCTCGATCGCCGTGGCGGCCTGCAAAAGATCGCGGACCAGCGCACGGCGTGGCGTCAGGTCGCTCAGCGCCGGTGATTGCAGGTGCTCGCGCGCCGCGTGCGGATCGCCCGAGGCAAGGGCGATCCGCGCCAGTAGCGTTGCGCGCCGTGCGGCGGGGAGCCTGGTGGCCAGCATGGTGGGGGTGCGCAGGTCGCCGAGGTACAGGCGGAGCACGGCTTCGGCTTCGTCGGTGCGGGCCAGCAGCGGCGATCTGATTCCGGACAGGACCGCGCGGGCCGAGTCGACCGTGGCGAGCGCATCACCGATCTGCCCCCGGGCGGCCCAGATCGCGGCCCGGTCGAGCAGCGCCAGGTATTCGAAGATCGGGCGCTGGTGCTCGGTGATGGACAGGGCCTGCTCGGTGAGGTGCTCGGCGGTGTCGAGGTCGCGGCGTTCCAGTGCCAGCCCGGCCTGGACGCGGAGGTAGTCCACGGCGAAGAAGTGCTGGTCGAACCCCAGCCGCTCGGCTACCTCGGCGGCGGTGCCGGCGGCGGCATCGGCGTCGGTGAGGTGGCCGGCTTCGAACCAGGCCAGTGCCTGGGCGCTGGGCAGCAGCAGGAGCCGCGCCGGCTCGCTGAGCCTGGGCGACGCGAGAGCCGTGTCCACCTCACGCTCCACCGCCTTGACATCTTCCAGGCTGGCGTAAAGGCGCATCATCACCAGCGGCACGGCTGCGTCCCACTCGTCGGCGGACGGTGCCTGCCTCCGGGCCGCGCGCGCCCGGCCTGCCGCGGCCGCGGCCGCGGTCACCTGGCCGGTCAGGCCGTAGCGGAAGCACTGCATCGCAGCCAGCCGGCCGGCGAGTTTGGGTTCCAGCGGGGTGGTCTCGGCGATCTCGGCGAGGTGATCGAGGTAGACGCCGGCCTGACCGGTGTCCCCCCCGATGAGCAGGTTCGCGGCGACGGTGAGGAGTTGGTCGGGGGTGTCGGTGAGGGTGGCGGGGGTGACCATGGAGAGGTCGAGGGTGCCGGGTGGGGTGGGGTTTTGCAGGAAGTCGGTGATGACGCGGTCTTGCATGAGGTCCAGGGCGCGGTTGATTTGGCGGGCGGACAGGAAGTGGCGGGTGGCGCGGGGGGTGTCGCCGGTTCGCTCGAAGTATTCGGCGGCGCGCTGGTGGAGGAGGGGTTCGCGGTCGCGGTCGCGGGCGCGCAGTTCGGCGTGCAGGACCTGGCGGACCAGGCGGTGGTAGCGGAAGGTTTCCTGGCTCTCGTCGAGGGCGACCAGGAACAGGTGGGCGGTGTCGATGCGGCGCAGCATGGCGGCGGCGTCGTGGCGGCCGGTGACCGCGGCGCAGGCGGCGGGGGTGAGCTGGCCGAGGATGGAGGTGTCCAGCATGAACTGGACCAGGTCGGGGGGCTGGGTGTCGAGGACTTCGGAGATGAAGTAGTCGGCGATGGTGTGGGAGCGGATGTCCAGGGCGCGGGTGACCCGGTCGGGGTCGCCGGTGCCGCGCAGCGACAGCGCGGCCATCTGCAGCGCGGCGGGCCAGCCTTCGCTGGCCTGGTGCAGCGCTTCGAGCTGGCCGGGGGCGACGGCGACGCCGAAGTTGGCCAAAAGGTCGCGGCTTTCGGCCAGGGAGAAGTACAGGTCCTCATCGCGCAGCTCGCACAGCTGCCCCGACATCCGCAGCCGGTGCTGGCGCAGCGGCGGGTCGAACCGGGACGCCAAAACCAGCTGCACCCGGTCGGCGGGCCAGTGCTCCACCAGGTCGGTCATGTGCCGGGCCGCGCCGGCCGCGGCGAAATGGAAGTCATCCACCACGATCGCGGTGCCGGCCGGCAGCCCGGCCGCGTCGTTGGCGATCGAGGCGATCACATCGGCCGACATCACCCCGTCCATCGCCAGCAGTTCGGCGGCGTCGCCGCCGAACCCCGGCTCCACCGCCCGCGGCGCCTCGATGAACCCCGCCCAAAACCGCACCGGATCGGCGTCGGCGCCATCACACGACAGCCACGCCGTCGACCCGGCCGGCCGCCCCGCCGCCCAATCCGCCAGCAGCACGCTCTTCCCCGCCCCCGCCGACCCCACCACCACCGTCAGCCGCCGCCCCGCCCCCCCAGACAACCGCCCCCCCAAAACCCCCCGCGGCACCAGCGTCGACGGCAAACCCGCAGGCCGGAACTTCAACACCGCAAACCGCGCGGTCAGTGTGGTGCTGCCCCCCGTTACCACGGACACGCCCCCAGACAATCACGATTACCAAAACTTTTGAAGAGTAAAGCTTTCGTAATCGAAGGGTAAAACCTGATGTCACCCCCGGAAGGGTGACGACACGAGCCAGGTCGCCGCACAGGCTCAAGTCGCACGGACTGCCATCGTCGAGGACCGAGGAGGCCGCACAATGGCGTTGGGAGTGCAGTCTGAAGTTGGCCGGCTGCGCAGAGTGATGGTGCACCGGCCTGGCCTCGAACACAACCGGCTGACCCCGGCAAACGCCGAGGAGTTGCTCTTCGATGACGTCCTGTGGGTCAGCAGAGCCAAGCAGGAACACGACGCGTTCTGTGAGGTCATGCGCGAGCGCGGCGTCGAGGTGTTCGAGGTCGAGCGCCTGCTGGCCGAGGCGCTGGCCGAGCCTGGCGTCAGGGACTGGGCGTGCGAGCACATCCTCAGCGAGCGCGAGGTTGGCATCGGCGCCGCTGACAGGGCCCGCGAGTGGATCAATACGGCCGAGGCGTCGCAGGTCGCCGAGTTCCTGATCGGCGGGATCACCAGGGCGGACGTTGCCCAGGACGTCGGGCTGGTGTGGGAGTCGGCCGACCCCACGAGCCTGCTGCTGCCGCCGCTGCCGAACTTCCTGTTCCAGCGGGATCCGTCGTGCTGGATCTACGGCGGTGTCACCCTCAACCCGATGACCAAGCCGGCCCGCAAGCCGGAAACCATGATCATGGAGATCGTCTATCGGTTCCACCCGATGTTCGCCAGCGAAGAGTTCCCGATCTGGCTGGGTGGCGCCGATGAGGACTGGGGCCGGTGCCATGTCGAAGGCGGCGACGTGCAGCCGATCGGCAACGGCACGGTGATGATCGGCATGGGCGAGCGGACCACCCCGCAGGCCGTGCTGTGGATCGCCAGGTCGCTGTTCCGGGCGGGCGCGGTGACGCAAGTGCTCGCGGTGCACCTGCCCAAGTCGCGCAGCTACATGCACCTGGACACGGTCATCACCATGTGTGACCGCGACCTGGTGACGCTCTTCCCGCCGGTAATCAATGGGGCACGCACCTGGGCGATCCGGCCCGGGGCGTCGCCGGACGACCTGGTCACCGAGGAACAGCACGGATGGCTGCCCGAGCACATGGCTAAGGCACTGGGCGTGACCAAGATGCGCGTCGTGGAGACAGGCGGCGACTCGTTCGAGGCCGAGCGCGAGCAGTGGGACGACGGCAACAACGTGGTCGCTCTCGAACCCGGCGTGGTCGTCGCCTATGAGCGCAACACCGGCACCAACACCGCCCTGCGCAAGGCCGGCATCGAGGTGATCACGGTCGCGGGCTTCGAACTCGGCCGCGGCCGGGGCGGGGGGCACTGCATGACCTGTCCGCTGGAACGCGAACCCGCCTTCTAACCTGCACAGGAGCAATTCGATGGCGTTCAACCTGAAGAATCGCAGCTTCCTCAAGGAGATCGACTTCGAGCCGCGCGAGCTGCGCTACCTGCTGCGCCTGTCCGAGGCGCTCAAGCTCGCCAAGTACGCCGGCACCGAGGCCCAGCACCTGGTGGGCAAGGAGATCGCGCTCATCTTCGAGAAGACCTCCACCCGCACCCGCTCGGCCTTCGAGGTCGGCGCGTACGACCAGGGCGCGCACGTCACCTACCTCGACCCGTCCGGTTCCCAGCTCGGGCACAAGGAATCGGTCGCCGACACCGCCGCGGTTCTCGGCCGCATGTACGACGCGATCGAGTTCCGCGGCAACCAGCAGACCGACGTCGAGGAACTCGCCGCCCACGCCGGCGTGCCGGTGTACAACGGCCTGACCGACGAGTGGCACCCCACCCAGATGCTCGCCGACTTCCTCACCATGCACGAGTCCAGCAACAAGCCCTACGACGCGATCTCCTACGCCTTCGTCGGCGACTGCCGGTTCAACATGGGCCGCTCGCTGCTGGTCATGGGGGCGCTCATGGGCAGCGACGTCCGCCTCTCCGGCCCGGAGGAGCTGCACCCGCCCAAGGACGTCACCGACATCGCCGCCGACATCGCCAGCCGCACCGGCGCGCGCATCACCATCACCGACGACGTGCGCCAGGCCGTGTCCGGCGTCGACTTCATCCACACCGACGTGTGGGTCTCCATGGGCGAGGCCAAGGATGTCTGGACGGACCGGGTCCGGCTGCTCACTCCCTACCAGGTCAACGCCGCGCTGCTGGCGGCCAGCGGGAACCCGGCCGTCAAGTTCATGCACTGCCTGCCCGCGTTCCACGACCCGAACACCACCGTCGGCCGGGAGATCATGGAGCACACCGGCATGACCTCCGGCCTCGAAGTCACCGGAGAGGTATTCAACTCACCGGCCAGCATCGTGTTCGATCAGGCCGAGAACCGCCTGCACACGATCAAGGCGATCCTCGTCGCCACCCTCGCGTAGCCTGCAGTACCAGCCGACCGATAGGAGGGTGCCTATGAGCACGGCGACAGCCGAGGCGGCTACGGCCATTAGCGAGACCAGCAAGCGGACGTTCGCGCGGCTGGCCGGAATGTCCACTGTGATCATCGCGGGCGTGGCCATGCTGGTCGTCGGCATCCTCATCGGCAGCGCGGCCAGAAAACGCATCGACAGGTGGTCGCACGGCATTTCCTGATCTGAGCGGTCCGGCATCCGGGCCGGTGAATTCACCCGCGGCAGGGTGAGGCCCCTGCGGCCGCTGAGCAGCACGATCGACACAGGGGCCCGGTCAGTGCGGGCAGCAACGAATCGACAGAAGGGGTGAGCGCCATGGCTGACCTGATCGCCATCGGATATCCGGATCAGGCGACCGCGGAGGCGGCAGCCGATGAGGCGCGGCGGCTGGCCCAGGACCTGATCATCCAGCCGGACGCGATCGCGGTAATCGCCCGCGACAACGACGGCAGCTACCACGTCCACACCAACCACCACGCGGTCGGCGCCGGGGCGACCTGGGGCATGTTCTGGGGTTTCCTGTTCGGGCTGCTGTTCTTCATCCCGGTCTTCGGCATGGCCATCGGCGCCGGGATGGGCGCCCTCATGGGCAAGTTCGCCAAGACCAGCATCGACAAGCAGTTCCAGGAGCAGGTGCGCGACATGGTCAAGCCCGGCACCTCTGCGCTGTTCCTGGTGCTGGAGAAGGTCACGCCGGACAAGGCGGTCGAGGCGATGAGCAAGTATGGCGGCACCGTACTGAAGACCTCGCTGTCCAAGGAAGACGAGCAGGAACTGCAGGAAGCCCTGCACGGCAGCGGCGGCGAGCAGGCAGCTCAGTAGCGCACGGAGTTCACCTGCGCCCGCCGGCCGGGAACGAGCTGGGGGAGTGAGATAAGGCCGGTGGGCCCGGGTTCCGCGGAACCCGGGCCCACCGGCCTTATCCGGGCACGGCCGGGCCGGCCCGCATCATTCGCTCGGGGTCTCGCTGAAGTCCAACGGCATCGGGACGCGCGCGACGATGACACCGGGACTGCGCCGCAGCGCCCTGGTGAGGACCAGGTCGAGGTGGTTGTGCAGGAGCTGGTAGCGCAGCCGCCCCGGCATCGCCACCGGGATCAGCACGACGATC
>Ga0207664_10003671_pt1 | contig 10282 bp, 9 predicted proteins | sample LARL83metaG_FD_184349 | JGI IMG/M metagenome (GOLD analysis project Ga0207664, IMG submission 184349) | Corn, switchgrass and miscanthus rhizosphere microbial communities from Kellogg Biological Station, Michigan, USA - LAR L8-3 metaG... | ecosystem: Host-associated > Plants > Roots >...
CGGAGGCGCTCTTCCAGGGTCAGGTGACCCGCGCGCACGGGCGCCTGCAGGTGATCGACGTCAGCGACATCGAGCATCCGCGGAGCGTCGCCTGGTATGAGCCCGAGTTCGGCGGTGTGCACAACGTCTGGGTCGCCGGCGATACGCTCTATATGGGCGCGTACAACGCCGGCTTCCACGCCTTCGACATCTCCGGGGAGCTGCGCGGCGATCTGCGGGCGCAGGGTCGCGAGATTGCGAACCTCTACACTGGCTCCCCGGACGGCAAGTTGCCTAACGCGGCGATGGCGTGGGGGACGGTAGTCAAAGACAATCTGGCATACGTCAATGACCTGAATTCCGGATTATGGATCGTCAGACTCGAACCCAAGAACAAGGTCGTCCCCTGAGCGTCATCCGCGGGATGACATGCGCTATAATTTCTTCGCGACCGCATCCCAGTTGACGACGTTCCACCACGCGGCGATGTAGTCCGGTCGCTTGTTCTGGTACTTGAGATAGTACGCGTGTTCCCACACGTCGAGTCCGAGGATCGCCTTCTTTCCCTCCATCAGGGGATTGTCCTGGTTCGGCGTGCTCGTGATGGAGAGCTTGCCGTTTCCGTCATCGATCAGCCACGCCCAGCCTGATCCGAAGCGACCTGTGGCCGCGGCGGCGAACTGTTCCTTGAACTTGTTGAAATCGCCGAAGGAGCTCCTGATCGCGTCAGCGATGCGGCCGCGCGGCTCGCCGCCTTGCTTTGCTCCCATCAGCTCCCAGAACATCGAGTGGTTCCAATGCCCGCCACCATTGTTGCGGACGGCGGTGCGCACTGTTTCCGGGACGCTGCTGATGTTCCGCATCAGATCATCGAGCGACTTGCCCTCGAGTTGCGGTGCCTTCTCCAGCGCGGCGTTGAGATTGTTGACGTAGGCCTGATGATGCTTCGTGTGATGGATCTCCATGGTACGCGCATCGATGTGCGGCTCCAACGCGTCGTAGGCGTAGGGAAGCGCGGGCAGCGTGAACGGCATTCCGACTCTCCTCTGGTTCAGATATCCGAAACCGCTCGTCTCTCGGCCGATCGCCCTCGGTTGCGCAGCCAGGCAATGATGCCAGGCAGAAACGACAGGAAGATCACGACGAGGATCACGAGCTCGATGTGGTCGCTGATGCCCGGAATGTAGCGGCCAAGAAAATATCCGATGAGCAACATCGACCAGATCCAGGCCAGAGCGCCGACCACATTGTACAGGGTGTAGCGGCGGTATTGCATTTGCCCCATACCAGCCACAACGGGCACAAAGGTGCGAACGATGGGCATAAACCGCGCGATAACGATCGTCTTTCCGCCATGTCGCTCGTAGAACGTATGCGCACGCTCGAGGTGCTTGCGATTGAAGAGGAGGGAGTTTTCACGCGTGAACAGGTGCGGGCCGGTGACCTTGCCGATGTAGTAGCCCGCGGTGTTCCCCAAGATCGCCGCGACCGAGAGGAGGGTGCCCAGAACGTAGACGTTGAGGTCGAACAGTTGTGTCTGCGAGGCCAGAAGCCCGGCCGTTACGAGCAGCGAATCACCGGGAAGAAAGAACCCGACCAGCAGCCCCGTCTCGGCGAAGATGATGAACGTCAGGCCAACATAGCCCCCCCATGCCACGAGAGCTCGTGGATCGCCGATGCGGTGGATGAATTCGAGTATTCCCTGCATGTGATGATGGGCAGAGCGAAGATGACGGTGCAGCGGTGAGCAAGGGAACTTCGACGACGCCGCGCCAAGGGTCAACGGGACCGCTTGAGCGACCTTCCTCCCGCCCAGCTGACACCGCTCACGCCCAGCATCCGTGGACGGAGACCGTGGAGCGCACGCTCACCTTGCCGACGCCCCCGGCCGGTTTCTGGCATCGAGCCGGGCTCTCCGCGCGGGCGGAGCGTCGTTTGGACGTTGCACTTGGTGTGCTGGTGTACACGCTGTCTGTTGGTTGGGTGTGGTCACTTTCGCATGTTCGTACATCGCTAGCGGCCAGTAGCGACAACACTACGGCGAGCAAAGCGGCTCGTGCGGCGGCGTCGATTGCATCGGCGCTGACGTCGGGCAATGCATCCTCTGCTGCCTATCTCACCGATGCCGCACTCAGTGCGCTGTTCGACGATGCGCGTGGGCTCAGCGGAAAGCTACGCGCGACAATCGATACTTCCGCGGAAGGTGTTGGGCCCGACTCTTTGCCGCCGGGCGCCGAGCTGCGATATAGCACCGGTGGCGAGGTAGCTACCGACAGCCAGCCGAAGGCACCAGGAGTGTGGAACGTGGCACTCGCCATCGGCAACGCCATCCGGCCTGTTACAGACTTCAGTGTGATCACCGAGCTGCCCTTCAGCGCGAAACGCTCGGGGAAAATCGGCCTTTATTACATCGGCAACTGGCCTCAGGAGAGCGCAAAGAAGAAGCGCACGCCCGCGAAGGCCCCTGCCACCGCGTACGCGAATCCGTCGGGCTTCATTCAGGTGACCGAGGATAACGCGGACACCTATGTCTCCGAGCATTTCAAGCTGCGGGACTTTCTGACGCACGATCAGCCGAATGTCTGGCCGAAGTATCTGGTTCTCCGGATGACGCTCGTGGACAAGCTCGAGCTGGTACTGGAGGATCTGTCGGCACACGGGGTGGACATCAGCGGCGTGAAAATCATGAGCGGCTTTCGCTCGCCGCAGTACAACGCGACGGGCGGCAATCCGCAGGGGCGTGCCGCACTCAGCCGTCACATGTATGGCGACGCGTCGGACATCTACATCGACAACAACCACGATGGTGTCATGGACGACCTCGACCATGACGGCCACATCACGATGAATGACGCCAAAGTCATCGAGGCCGCGGTGGACCGCGTCGAGGCGGCGCATCCGGAGCTGATAGGGGGGGCAGGGATCTATCCTGCCGGGCCCGGGCACGGACCTTTCATTCATATCGATGCGCGCGGCTACCGCGCACGCTGGACTGGCGGACCTGGAGGAGGGTGACCGTGGAACACCGGAGAACGACCGACCTCGCCGAGAGCACGACCACGACGACCGAAACGGCGATTGTCGGCACACGTGGGAATGGAAAGCCTGCCGAGCATCAGGATGAAGTCATCGCCGGCATTCGCGCCACGGACATCGAACCGTATACGGGGCTTCGCTATCTATCGAAGCTGTTCCGGTTCATGGCGATCATTCTCTTGCTGTTACTCGTGGCGGAGATCGCGACCGGATTATACGTCCAGGGCGCGGTGTCGATACCGACGCTGTTGGGCGAAGCCAGTCGCCTGATCGTGATCGCGGGCGTACTGTGGGGCACTGGCGACCTTGCGCATTTGCTCATCGACGTGGGGCATGATGTACGGGCGGGGCGCGTCTTGCTGGCTCGCCAGACGTATCACATGACGAAGGAGACCTTGCCCGGCAAGACGGTGAGCGTCGAGCGGCCCGTAGTGGCCGAGCGCGCCCGGGGCGAAGGTGCGCCCCCGGCAGGTGGTCCACCGATTCCGTGACGATCTATACGATCGGCCATTCGACGCGCGCCATCGAGGACTTTCTCGCATTGCTCGAGGGCGCGCAGATCGAACGGCTGGTCGACGTGCGACGATTCCCCGGTTCACGCCGCTATCCACAGTTCAATCGGGAAGCGCTGGCGCAGTCGCTGGCTGATGCTGGCATCGAGTATCTGCACCGCCAATCGTTAGGCGGGCGGCGACGTCCGGCTCCGGACGCGCCGCCGTCGGCATGGCGCAACGAAGGCTTTCGTGGCTACGCGGACTACATGCGCACGCCCGAATTTCATGACGCGCTCGACGAGCTCGTCGCGCTCGGCCGCGAACGTCGCACCGTGATCATGTGTTCCGAAGCAGTGCCGTGGCGATGTCATCGTACGCTGATTAGTGACGCACTATACGCGCGCGGTGTGACCGTTGAGCACATTCTCGATGCCAAGATCTCGCCGCACGCGCTGACGAGCTTCGCCGAGGTTCACCATGGGGAGGTCAGCTACCCGCCGACAATCGAATCGGCGCAGTCGCTGCAGTCGGTACTGGACCTCGACGAGGTATGACGGCCCTACTCGCGCTGCGTGGTGGAGTTCGGTACGAGTGTTGCTTATGGGCGGCGCGTCGTAAGCAAGCAGCGTAGCTCGCGGCCAAACCACCAATCGAGGATACTTGTCATGCTTTGGACCCTCGCAGTCATTCTGCTCATCTTGTGGGCGCTGGGCTTCCTCGCGTTCCATGTCGGCGGCGGTCTCATTCACCTGCTGCTCGTCATCGCGCTCATCGTGATCGTCTATCGCCTCGTCACGGGACGTCGGCCCGTCGCTTGATTCGCTGACACGCTGCACTTGCGTCGACACGGAGGCCGCGGCGAACTTCGCCGCGGCCGTCTTGTTTCCCCAACACGCTCCGCACGTGCTCTGCGCTCACGTCGTCAGTCACACGCACTGGGACCGCGAGTGGTATCATCCGTTCGTTCGCTTTCGCCAACGGCTCGTTGCCCTGGTGGACGATCTTCTCGATTCACCGCCGCTGCCTGACGAGAGCTTTCTCCTCGACGGGCAGGCGATCATCATCGAGGACTATCTCGAGGTGCGGCCGGAGCGAGCCGCCGAACTATCGACACTCTTGCAGTCGGGGCATCTCGAGGCCGGACCGTGGTACGTTCTGGCCGACGAGCTCATCCCGAGTGGCGAGGCGCTCGTACGCAATCTCCTGCTCGGACGCCGCGTGCTCCGTCGACTGCGCGTCTCCTCACCGCCCGTGTTGTACTGTCCCGATTCCTTCGGCCATCCAGCGGTGTTGCCCGCGATCGCAGTGGGGTTCGGGCTCCCGCTGATCATTCTGTGGCGAGGCTTCGGCGGGCGCCGCTGGCCGAGCGCCGACACCGTCAGCTGGCGGGCGCCGGATGGTGAATCCGCCGTCGTCTACCATCTACCGCCCGACGGCTACGAATATGGTTCCGCCCTGCCGGCAACCGCGGAGCCGGCGCGGGAGCGATGGACACGCATGCGTAACGTACTTGCTCCGCGTGCCGCTCTCGAAATTGTCCTCGTACCTAACGGCGCCGACCATCACGCCCGGCAACGCGATCACCGTCAGGCCGTGGCTGCGCTCGCGTCCGCGGCCAGGGCCACCGGTGATGCGGCACGCCCGAGCTCACTGCGCGCCTTCACCGAGGACGTTCTGCTGCGCGCGAAGTCTCGCAGTCTGTATCGCATTGAGGGAGAGCTACGCGACTCCTACGGCTATACCTGGACCCTTCAAGGCACCTTTGCTTCCCGCGCATCGCAGAAGCGTGCGAACGCGCGCGTCGAGCGAATGCTGATTCGCGACGCCGAGCCCTGGTCGGCTCTCGCCTCCCTCGTGCGCGAGAAGTCGCGACGTGAGCTCTTCGACGCCGCGTGGCAGACGCTCCTCCGAGCACATCCGCACGATACCTTATGCGGCTGTTCGATCGACGATGTCGCTCGAGCGATGGATCGCCGCCTCGCGGACGCCGCGACGCAGGCAGTCGGCCTTCGCGATGACGCCATCGCCAACCTTGTCAGCTACGAACCCGTAGCGGCACGATCGGCAGGAAGGCAGAAATGGACACCACTGGTTCTCGTGCGCAATCGGGCGCCGCGCTCACGGCGTGGAGTCGCGATCATCGAAGTGAAGCAATTCGTCGCCGATATCCCGGTCGGCCCGGGCTCCGCCGGCGTCCATCCGATGCAAGATTCAGAGCCAGCGCTGCCCCCCCTCATCGCCGAGTCCGCAGCACAGATTCTCGATCGCCGGCTCGCATACGACCGCGTCGAGTCACCGCAGCATTATCCGGACAACGATCTTGTCGCGGTCACGCGCGCCGCGATCTGGGTTGACGCAGTGCCCGCTTATGGCGTCACGGCCTTGCCGTTAGGCAGCGTGAACGGACTTACCGCACCACGCCCGGTGCTGGTCGATGAACGATCCATCGACAATGGACTCGTGCGTGTGGCCGTATCGGAGGCGGGCCGTATTACCCTCCGCGACAACAAATCGGGTCGCACCCTCGATGACCTGCTTCTCATCGAGGACCGAATTGACCGCGGCGACCTCTACACGCCCGCCATCCGTGGCCCCGCGGCCCTTCCGCGATTTCTCGGCGTCGAGGTGAAGCGTACCGGCCCACTGTTCGGTGAGCTCCGGTTACGCTGGGCGATGACGCCGGAGGCCGCGGAACGGCCGGGTAGAATCGGAACGAGTGAGTTGAGTGTTCACCTCCAGCTCGTTGCCGAATCGCCGCTCCTGAGACTCGATGTTCGCGGCCATAATCGGACACGCGATCATCGTCTCCGCATGGGCATTCGCGCGAGACTGGCCAACCCCGCGATCTGGGCTGACGCGGCGTTCGGGGCCGTACGCCGCGAGCCGCTCGACGTTCCCAACGAGGACCGTCTCGCCGAAACACCACCGGCCACGGCGCCAATGCATCGGTATGTATCCCTCTACGATACCACGAGCGGCACAACGCTCTTCAGCGACGGGCTCGCGGAGTACGAAGCCACGCTGGACGGCAACCTGTTCGTGACCCTTGTGCGCGCCGTCGGCCAACTCTCCCGCAGCGACCTGCCCGAGCGTCCCGGGCATGCCGGCTGGCCCGCGGCCACGCCGGGGGCGCAATCTCTCGGCCGGTACGCGGCGCGGTTCGCTCTGTTGCTGCACGGTGCTCGAACGCCGGAAACCGTCCACGCCGTCGAGCTAGCCGCGGATGACGCCCTGTTGCCCCTCGAGGGGCGAACGCTGCGCTCCGCCTTGGCCGTGCCTCCACCATTCCACGGCATCGAGCTGCACGGCCTCGGGTTGGCTTTCTCGGCGTGCAAGGAGTCCGAGGATGGTTCCTTCGTCGTCGTGCGTTGCGTGAATCTGCTCGAAGAGGCGGTCGATGGGGCGTGGGAATTCGGTGCGCCCATTCGTCAGGCGCATCGAGCCCGCCTGGACGAGACGCCAGTCGAGGCGATCACGATCACAGAAAGGCGGGTCGCATTCCAGGCGCCTCCGCGCGGTGTAGTAACGATTCTGGTACGCTAAGCTCGGTCGCGCAGCGTCGCACCGCTCTCCCCTGCGAGCCGGTCGCGCAGGCTGTCGCCGAGGAGGGTGCACGCGAGCACCGTAGCGATGAGGGCGAGGCCGGGTGCAATTGCTACCCAGGGCGCCGCGACAATTAGGTCGCGGCCGCCGGCAATCATGTTTCCCCAGCTCGGCTGTGGTGGCTGGATACCCAGGCCGAGAAAGGACAGACCGCTTTCGAGAAGGATAGCATTGCCGACACCAAGCGTCGTCGCCACGATCGCCGGTCCGAGTGCGTTAGGCAGAGCGTGGCGCAGGAGGACGCGTCGCGGCACGGCGCCGAGCGCCGTTGCGGCATCAACGTACGGCTGAGCGCGCACGCCGAGGACTTCACCGCGCACCAGCCGCGCCACACCCATCCAACCCGTCGCGATCAGCACGACCACGACGGTCGCCAGGCCGGGTTGCCACAAAGCTGCGCACACCAGGAGCAGGACGAGCCGCGGGATCGCCAGCAGGGCATCCGAGAGCGCCATCGCGACGCCATCCACCACGCCGCCCTGCCAAGCAGCCGTGGCGCCGACGAGCGTTCCCACGGCCGCCGCCGCGACCGACCCCACCACGCCCACCGAGAGCGAGAGCCGACTGGCGAGCATCATCCTCACGAAGAGGTCGCGCCCGAACCGATCCGTCCCGAGGAGGTGGAAATCACCCCGGGCGTCGGTCGCGAACGGTGGGATCAGCCGCAGCGAGAGCACATCGCCAATGGCCAGCGGGTCTCGTCGCGCGAATAGCGGGACCACAATCGCGCCTAACGCCAGCAACACCAGCGCGGCGAGGCAGAGGCGCTCGACGCCAGTCAGCGCGATGCGCGGCATTGGCGTTGGCGAATCAGCCGGCACGACGGGGATCGAGGAGCGGCAGCGCGACGTCGGCCGCAAGGTTTGCGAAGATGACCAGTGCCGCATAGCACACCGTCGCGCCGAGCACGATGGGGTAGTCGCGCGCCGAGATCGCGCTCACCATCAGCCGCCCCATGCCGGGCCATGCGAACACGGTCTCGACGAAGATCGAGCCCGCGACCACGCCGGGCAGCGAGAGCGCAAACAGCACCACCATGGACGGCAGAATGTTCGCGACCACGTGCCGGAGGTATACGCTTCGTGGTGAAACACCCTTGGCCCTGGCTGTTCGAACCCACTCCTGGTTGAGCACATCCGCGACGCTCGTACGCGCATATCGCGCAACTCCGGCGGCACCGATCGCGGCGAGAATCGTTAGGGGCAGCACGGCATGACGGACAAGGTCGAGCAAGCGCTCGCCATCGTGCAGCTCGGTACCCGGCGAGTGCATGCCGAATGCGGGCAGGCGCAACACAGGCGGAAGTCCCCACGTTGCCGCCCCATACGTGAACACCGCGACCAGCGCGAGGGCCAGCCAATAGCTCGGTGCCGCGTACACCAGCGTCGCCACGGTCGTCAGTGCGTGATCGACAAACTGTCCTCGTCGCGCCGCCTGTATGATCCCGAGGGGCACGCCGATCATGAAAGTGAGGATCAGCGCGGTGCCGCCAAGACCGATCGAGACCGGAAGTGCCTCGAGCAGCGCGCGACCGACCGGCTGTCGTGTCGCGAAGCTCTCGCCCAGATTGCCACGCAGCACACCTTCCATCCACCGTGCATATTGAATCGCCAGCGGCCGGTCGAGTCCGAGCTCGGTGCGCAATCGCGCGGCATCGACGGCCGTGGCGCTCGGAGAAACGAGCAGCGCGGCCGGATCACCCGGCGCGAGACGAACCAGCATGAACGTGATGGTGACGACGAGCCACAGCAACAGAAGCGCGGTGCCGAGGCGGCGCACGAGCGGCGCAATGCGGGCCACAGTGGATGAGGTCACGCGTTGAAGATGTTCGACGGCGCGCCGCGGTCAATCGTGCGCGCACTCTTCGCCGTTCTTTCACTCGCTGCGTGTGGCGCGCCCGGTCGATCTCCGACCACGGTGGTATATGCGTCTGGCGCCGACCTCGAGAGCGGAAACCCCCTCGTCACCGTGCATCCGCTCTCGCGTCAGGTGCAGCGCTATCTGCTGTTCGTGACGCTGGCGGCGTACGATAGCACCCTTGCACCGACACCGTACGCAGCGCGGGCGTGGGTCTGGTCCTCCGATCGACGTCGGTTGACGCTGTATCTCGTGCGTGGTCTGAGGTGGCAGGACGGCCGCGAGACAACCGCGCGGGATGTTGCCTTCACCATCGACGCGGCGCGCGATCCGGCGACGGGTTATCCGCGCGCCGCCGACCTGGCTTTGATCGATTCGACTGTCGCGACGAGCGACACGACCGTCGATCTTCATTTCGCGCGGCCGCAGTACTCCTTTCCTCTCGTCCTGTGCGAGCTGCCGATCCTTCCCCAGCATCTGCTCGCGAAGGTGCCGAGGACGGAAATGCGCCGCGCTCCATTCAATCTGGCGCCAGTAGGAAATGGCCCCTTCAGGTTCGTCGAACGTCGTGCCGCAGATCACTGGACCTTCAGACGCAATCCGGACTTTCCCGTGGCTCTCGGAGGCCCACCGCGCATCGGCGGCATCGTGATCGTGGTCGTCGACGAAGCGACGACCAAGTTCGCCGGACTCGCGAGCGGCGATCTCGACGTCGCTGGGATCGCGCCGTCGATGGCCGCGCTCGTTAGGCGTGATCCCTCCCTCCGCGTGCTCGACTACCCCGTGCTGTTCAGCGTCGGTCTGTTCTTCAACACTTACCGCCCGCCCTTCGACGACGTCCGCGTCCGTCGCGCCGTGGACCTCGCCATCAATCGAGACCGAATCGTTCGCGCCGCGCTGGCCGGCTACGGAACGCCGGCTTCCGGCCCCGTATCCCCGGACAATCCGTTCGCGAGAGTGCAGGCTCCCCGTGACGACGTGCGGGTGGCGGATTCGCTGCTCGATGCTGCCGGCTGGGCGCGTTCGTCGTCCGGAATCCGCGAGCGCGCCGGTCACCCTTTCGCGGTCGACCTGCTCACCGTCGGCAGTGGCGACAACGCGCTCGAGCAGCTCGTCCAGGCGGACCTGGCGGATCGGGGCATTCGGGTCGCGATTCGCCAGGTGGAGCTCGGCCGCTTTCTCACCATCGCGCGCGCAACCGACAAACAGTTCGACATGCTCGCCGCCGGGGTTCCGGGTGATCTCTCGCTCTCCTATGTGAAAGCGCTCTTTGACTCTCGTCAGGCGGGCGGGGCGCTCGATTACGCAAGTTA
>Ga0207664_10003677_pt1 | contig 10279 bp, 17 predicted proteins | sample LARL83metaG_FD_184349 | JGI IMG/M metagenome (GOLD analysis project Ga0207664, IMG submission 184349) | Corn, switchgrass and miscanthus rhizosphere microbial communities from Kellogg Biological Station, Michigan, USA - LAR L8-3 metaG... | ecosystem: Host-associated > Plants > Roots >...
CAGCTCATGGAAGGTGGCGTGCCGAACGCGCTGAAGATCATGGCGGCCGGTTTCAAGGTCACCACGGGTCAGATGATCGAGATGATCAGCACCGGCAAGGTGCAGTCCTCGGTCGCGCTGCCCATGCTGGTGCAGGGCCTGGAAAAGGGCACCAGCGCTACGGCCGCCCTGGGCGGCATGATGGACAAGCAGAGCCAGACCTTCACCGGCGCGCTGTCCAACATCGCCGATGGGCTGCAGCAGGCGATCGCCGGCGCGTTCAAGCCATTCTTCGACGTGGCCGCCAAAGGCGCGGTCGCGCTCGGCAATTTCTTCTCCGGCAGCAAGTTCAGCGCGTTCGGCGCCGAGGCTGAGTCCGGCATGACCAAAGCGTTCTCCGCGGTCAAGTCGTTCAACTTCTCACCGGTCATCACCGCCTTTCAGCGGATCGTAGCGCTGATCAAGAACGACTTGATCCCGATCGGTAAGGATCTTGTCAAGACGTTCGGACCGCCGCTGATCGCAGCCTTCCGCACGATCTACGGCTCCATCGGGCCGATCACCAGCGCGCTCAAGCCAGTCGGCGACACGCTGAAGTCGATCTTCGGTTTCATGGCCGGGCACGCCACCACCTTCCAGGCCCTGGCGGTCGGCATCCTGGCCGTCGTCGCCGCGCAGAAGCTCTGGACGATCGCCACGCAGGCCTGGACCATGGTGACCAAGCTGGCAGCGGCGGCACAGGTGCTGCTCGACGCGGCCATGGACGCAAACCCCATCGGTCTGATCGTGCTGGCGATCGTCGGACTCGTCGCCGCGTTCGCCTACCTATGGACGCACAGCGCCTCGTTCCGCAATTTCTGGATCGATCTGTGGGGCGCGATTTGGGGATTCATGAAAGCGGTCGGGGCGTGGTTCGCCGGACCGTTCGCCGATTTCTTCGTCAGCGCTTGGCGCATCATTTCCGGCGCCGCGCTGTGGCTGTGGCACAACATCCTCGATCCGATGTGGCAGGCGATCACCGGCGCTATCGGTTTCGTGCTGAACATCGTGAACAGCTTCGCCAACCTCTGGGCGTTCGTGTGGCGCAACACGATCGGCGCAGCCATCCTCTGGCTATGGCACAACGTGTGGGTGCCGGCCGCGCAGGCCATCGGCACGGTGGCGATGTGGCTATGGCACAACGTGATCGAGCCAATGGCGCACGGCATCGCCGTTGCCGCACAGGCCATCGGCTCTGCAGCTATGTGGCTGTGGCACAACGCGATAGATCCGGCGTTCCACGCGATCGGCGCTGTGGCCAGTTGGGTATGGGGGATCATATCCACTAACTTCAATCTCGTAATGGGCGTAGTTCACAAAGTGGGCGATACGTTCAAATCGGTATTCGGCGCCATTGGTGGGTTCATTTCGGGCGCGTTCTCCGGCGCCGTCAGCATCGTGCGAGGCGCCGTGAACGCCATCATCTCCGCGGTGAACGGCGCCATCAGCGGCATCAATTCGGTGATCGGCGCGGCGAACTCGATCCCCGGCGTGAGCTTCCCGCACATCCCGACTATCCCCCACCTCGCGCAAGGCGGTGTGGTGCAGCCGAGCGCCGGTGGCACGCCGGTCGTCATGGGCGACGGCGGTCAGGTGGAGTACGGCGTGCCCAAGAGCGACATGCAGGCCATCATCGGTCAGGCGGTGGCCGCCGCCGGGAAGAGCGGCGGGGGAGGAGTGCTGACATTGATCATTCGGGGTGACGGACTGCTCAGCGGCATTCGCAAGACGGTGCGCATTCAGGGCGGAGACGCGCAGACCGTACTGGTGGGCACAGGATGAGCTGGCAGGACGGCGACCCTCTCGGCATGCGGCTTCGCATCGCCCCCGGTGCCCCCCTCACCGGCGCGCCCAGCGGTTACCCGTGGATCGACGTGACCGGCGACGTGGCCTGGGATCAACCGATCAACCTGCAGACCGGATCGGCCGACGAGGCGTCCGAGACGAACAGCCAGCTGTCATGGACGTTCCGCGACAACGCCGGCCGTTACGACACGGACAACGCCGAGAGCGACCTCTACGGGCTATGGGACATGGGTTGTCCGGTCGAGCTCGCCGTCAACCTCGGCGACGGCTCAGGCTGGCAAATCGTGGCTATTCAGTACGTCGGCGAGATCGGCGACGACTACACGGTTGCGCCGTACAGGGTGCGACGGGACATCGTGGCCGCCGGCAGGTTCCGCGGTATGGGTCGCTCCGAGACGGTCGCCAGCACGATCACGCGCAACGTGCGGTCGCTGCAGGCCGTGCGGTACTACCGGCTGGAGGATGGCTCCGACAGTCGCCAGGCGGTCAGCGACGTTGCCGGCCAGCCGCCCATGACGCAGGGCAACGGCATACTCCCGGCGTTCGCCAGCCGGACCGGCGTGCCGGGCTCGCTGGCCGTGCCGAACTTCACGGCCGGTACGACGCTGACTGTCAGCTTTCCGACATATTTCAAGATCGGCGCGTCGATCTACTGGCAGTGGTTGCAGAACGTCAAGACATTGACGACAACTAATCAGCTGGCAGTCCTGTACACGACCGGCATCACGTGGCTGATCTTCCAGGATCCGGCGTTCTGCATGCGTATCCGCGCGTTCGACACCAGCCTCGGTACCATCCTCTACACCTCGCCCGCCTTCGGCATTCAGGCAGGCATGGTGGGCGATGGTAATAACCGGCCCGACAACCACCCGTGGTGGTGGAACAGCGTCAAGCTGACGCAGTCCGGCGCGAACGTCGTGATCGACTTCCGCACCACGGCCCAGTGGATCGACGCGAACGGGAACGGTCAGCTGATCACGTGGATCCTCTCGTCGGACACGATCAATAACGTGGCCATCGGTGGCGTGACGGGCTGGACGATCGCTCAGCTCGGCGGTGTGGAGGACGTGGCGATCGGCCACATGGCGTTGTTCGACACGGGCGTCCATACCCCGCTCGACAACGGCACGGCCGCCGTCGTGGCCTGGCCGCAGAGCGCGGCGGCGCGCATCTCCGGCGTCGCCAACGAGGCGTCCATCCCGAACAGCGTCACGGGCAGTCCCACAGCCACCCTGGGGCCGCAGCAGGGCGGCACGGTGCTGTCGCTGCTGCGCGACGGGTCGGCCGCGGACCACGGCATCCTGGACGACTCGCAAGGGTTGATCGGGTACCGCGGCCTGTACGACCTGTACAACCTGGCGCCGGCGATCACCGTCAACGGGGCGAACCGCGAGATCTTCCTGCCGTTCTCGCCGGTCCGTGACGACCAGAAACGCAAGAACCGCGTCACGGTCAGCAGGCCGGGCGGCAGCTCGGCGACGGCGAACGATCTCGTCGACCAGGCCAAGGCCGGTCTCTATGCCGACTCGCCGGTGCTGAACCTCGGCAGCGACTTCGACCTGGCCGACAATGCGCAGTTCGGCGTGCGCGTCGGTACGGCGCCGGGCAAGCGGTACCCGGCCGTGACCATCGACTTCCTGCGCGCGCCGCACCTGGCGCGACCGTGGCTGGCGATGAAGCTCGGCGACCGCTTCCAGATCGACAATCCACCCCGAGGCGGCACCAAGCAGTCGTTCCAGCTGCAGTTGCGCGGCACCAATCAGACGTGGATCAACCGCCGCCGGTGGACCGTCACCTGCAACACCGTGCTCTCCTCCCCCTACGACGTGGGGCTGCTCGAGGATGGCACGTTCGGCCGCGCCGGCTCCGACGTCGGCGCCGTGACCGTGCCGGTCGAGATCACCGACCTGGCGGCAACGACAATCCCGATCACGACGGCGCCGGGCACCGTACCGGTGATGGATTCGGTCACTCTGCCCGGTGACTTCCCGGTCGACCTGAACTGGGACGGCGAAAAGATCCGGATGACCGCCTGCACGCAGACGCCCGGGGACACCTTCACGCGCACGCTCAGCAGCACGTGGGGCTCACCGGACGTCGGGCCTGCTTACACCACGTCCGGCGGTGCGGCGGCCGACTACGGAGTCAACGGCACCCGCGGCACCATGGCGCTCACCTCGACCGCGGTCGAGCGCACGGCGTCGCTGGCCGGCATGGGGCCCGACATCGACGTGACGATTCTGCTCTACCCGACCGTGGTGGCTATCGGCGCGCAATTCGAGCAGAAGCTCCGCGTGCGCTGGTCGAGCGGAACCGCGTTCTACGAGAGCAACGTCCAGTACCAGACGTCGGGCGCGATCAGTCTCTACCTGGTCAGCAACGTGACCGTGCTGGCGAGCGTGGTGGTCCCATTCACCTATACGTCCGCCAGCGTGCTGGCGCTGCGCATGCAGGCGATCGGCGCGATCATACGCAACAAGCTGTGGGACACGGCAAGCTCCGCCGGCCAGCCGGTGGCGTGGAACAACTCAGCGACGGACGGCACGTTCCCCGGCGCGCTGACCGACAGCCTGATGATCGTCGGCAACCGCATCGCCGGCAACACGAACGCCGGGCTGGTCGTGCAGTTCGACAACCTCACGGTGCCCAATCAGCAGAGTATGACCGTGCAGCGCGGCATGAACCGCGTGCACAAGATCCACAAGGCCGGTTCGGTCGTCTCCCTCTGGCAGGACATGGTGGTTGCCCGATGACGTTCGTAGCGTTCTCGATCGTTCGCGCGTCGGCGCTGAACCGCATCCAGCCGGTGCAGTACAACGCCATACAGAGCGGCAACGGCGGTAACCAGCAGACCGTCACCACGACGGAGACCGATTCGCTCGGCTGCTCGGTGACCTTCACGACCGCAACGCCCGCCATCTGTACCGCGATCATGTTCTGCGACCTTGAGGTGCAGGCGACCGGCTCGACGGTCTTCCAGGGGCGCCTGAACATCGACACGGTGACCGTCACCACCAAAGAGGTGCACCTCAACGGCGCCTCCCTGCTTCGCATGACGCCGGGGCAGAGCGTCGACTTCACGCTGTCCGGCGCCGGCACGCACACAGTGAAACTGCGGTTCCTCAAGACGGCCGCCGCAGCCACGATCGTCACCGACGATCAGCACACGGGTTTCACCCTCAACGTGCGCGAGATCGTATGATCGACCATATGAAGACCATCAGCTGGCCTGCTGAACTCACGCAGACCTATGTCAACGTCAACATCCCGGACCGCACGATCACGATCGACGACGATCATCAGGCCGTCGGCAAGCACTCGGCGCAGTGCGGGCCGTCCGGCGCGCGCGAGCTCGCCGCGGCGCACCGCGCGGTCGCGGACGCGCTGGACGCGGCAGCCGACGCGATCGGCGGCGCGCTCGCGCAGCAGGCGGCGCAGGCCCCCGTCCAGGCGGGGGAGGAAGGCGCGTAATGCTCTGGCCGGACATCGGGCCGTATGTCGGCCCTACGCCTAACCGCAACGCTGGCGGAATGGTCGAGCACCGTGGCCTGGTGCTGCATATCGCCAGCGGCTTCTACGACGGCACGATCAGTTGGCAGTCACACAGTCACGGCGCCGATTCGACGTCCAGCCACTTCATCGTGGCGCGGGACGGACGCTGCGTGCAGATGGTCGACACGGCCGACGAAGCGTGGGCGGAGCGTGCCGGGAACGCGCACTGGCTCAGTGTCGAGCTGGAGGGGTTCGCACCCGAGGACAGCCTGCACGCGACGCACCAGGGCTGGGAGACGGCCACGCCGCAGCAGATCGAGGTGTGCGCGCGGATCCTGGCCAAGATGCACGCGGTGTACGGCGTGCCACTCCAGCTGGCCACCTCGCCCTCCGGCCAGGGCCTGGGGCATCACAGCATGGGCGCCGAGTCCGGCGTCGATTGGGGCCACTCGATGTGCCCCGGCGCCGCGATCAAGGCGCAGAAGCCGGCCATCCTCGCGCGCGCGATCACCATCGCGACAGGCGCACCGATCAGTCAGGAGACTTTCATGGCAGCCCTCACCGACGAGCAGCAGCACGACCTCTGGGTATGGGTGGCGTCGCTCGTCGACCCCAACACTCCGCCAACCGGTCGCACGGACGACCGGTTCCACTTCCCGGCCGTCATGGTCAAGCTGAACGCCAAGCTCGACGCGCTGACCGCCAAGGTCGACGCGCTCGCCGCGGCGCAGGGCGGCAACCTGCCGACCGGCGACGTCACGGTGTCCGGCACGCTGCACGTGGGCGCGCCGGCGGCCTAGCGCCAGATCGTGTCGCCCGGCGAGGGGTTGTAGGGGCCAGGGTCGCGCTCGCAGTCCGCGACCCACCCGAGGATGAGGACAGCGGCCGTGAACAGCGCCAGGAACACCACGACGCGCTTCTTGACGAACAGCACGTAGTTCACTTCTTGACGTCCTTTCGGTCGGCGTCCGTCAGCACGCGACGGCGCTGGGCTATCTGCTCGGGCGTGTCCTTCGACGTCACGCGCTCAGCTTCGGCGTGGCGCGTCCCGAACCGCTCGCCGAGCAGCTTGGCCAGCAGGCCGGGCTCATCGTGGCTCATGACGCCTCCTCCGCATCGTGTTCGTAACAACCGCAATCGCTGCGGTCGAGCGAGCAGCTGTCGCAGCCCCAGGGGCAGCGCTCGCAGACGAACGCGGCCAGCGCCTCCACGGCGACCTTGGCCAGCGCCTCGTTCGGCAACGAGCCCAGGAACCACTCCGCGTGGCCGTTGGGTAGCTCGCGCATCCAACCGGGTAGATTCCGGCCGCCGTACGTGTTCTCGGCAGGCACGCCCACCACGTACAACGTGTACGGATTGTGCGTGCCGGTACGAAATCCGATCTTGCTCACGTGCATTCCTCTCCCCCGATAGTCTTGTGCTTGTACGTCTGGCCGTCCTGGCGCGTCTTGACGCCGGTCCGACCGCAGCGCGGGCAGGAGGGGGGCGTCCATGCCTCGCCACGCGCTCTGGTGACCCACTCGTCGGCGCCGGCGCAGCGCCGGAAGTAGGGCCCCATAATGTGCCCGCTCGACCAGCGGTCATCCTCCCAGAACGCTACTGCTCGCACGGGTCGAGCCAGCCACAGCGCCACCGAGCGCACCAGCGCGCCGCGCTCGGTGTCCTCGGCCATGGCGAACGTCGCGCGGCCGCCGGGAAACGTGTCGATCATGGAAATGGCGGCCGCCGGAAGCTCGTCGCGCTGCGCTGGCCGCGCCGGCACCAGCACGCGGTACCGCTGGCGCTCGACCGCCAGCTTGGCCGCGGACTCGCGTTCCTTCCCCGTGCGCCCGTCGTGCGGCACCACGGGACCTAGCTCGCCGGCAAGCACCCGCGGCAGCGTCGGGCGCCACGAGACGCTGTGCGACGGTATGGCGGGCGCCGGACGGCACTCCTGGCAGAGCGCCAGCTGCCATCGCTCCGGCGTGGTGACGCACGGAGCGTCGCACCGACTGCACGGCGCCCAGGCCAGCGCTACGCCCATGGCTAGTTGGCGTCCGGGTTGAAATAGCCGCGCACGGTCACCGTGTCGATCGAGCACAATTCGTATTCGGCGTTATTGCCGGCAACCAGCGTGATTTCGCTGTTGGGGCCAACGAAGATCTGAACGACGTCGATACGGTCCGGACCATAGTCAACGATCATGCCGTGCGTCACCTGCTGCGCCTCGATCAGCGTTCCGGGCTGGAAAATCTGTGTCATGGGAAGACCATAACATGCGGCATGCTATGCCGTCAACCGAGCGCGGTGTGCGACGTCCGGGCCGAAGTCGTCCGGGCGTAGCGCCGAGACGTTGACCAGCACGCCAGGGTTGACGTCGGGTCCTATCTTGCGGCTGTAGACGTGCTGCACCTGGTTGTCGTCGACGATCGCGCCGGCGCACAGCGATCGGTCCGTCGTGCGCTCGCTCGGCGCGCTGAGCGCGTCCAGCAGGTTGCGCAGCAGCTTGTCGAGATCGCCAGCGCCGTGCGCCAGCGGATCGACCGGCAGGAACCACACGGCGTAGACGTGCACCGGTCCGGCGTAGGCCGGTAGCAGCAACTCGGGGTCGCGCTGCCTACGCCGCGCCAAATCGTCACGGATGGCGCCGGCCATGATGCGACGCCAAGCCTTGCTCTGCGGCGTGTCGCGCAGAGTGTCGCCCACGCGGGTCAGCGACCCCTTGGTGACCGGGCGACCAGGGATCCACAGCTCAGTGATGATCATGATTCGTCGCCGTCCAGCAACGCTTTGATCTTGTCGCCATCGATACCGATCGTTATCGCGGCATCGTAGATCGCCTCGATGCGCTGCTCGACCGCATCGTGCGCAGCGCGTGCGTCGTCGCTGCCGGACCACGGCGCTACTGGATAGGTGGCGTCTCGTGACTCGATCTCGACCAGGCGACGAATCAAGTCCATCAGGCTGACGCTCATTCTTCGCCATCCAGTAACGCTATGATCTTGTCTCCATCGATATCCCACGCCATCGAGGCGTCGTAAATCGCTTTGATGCGCCACTCGATCGCGTCCAGTAGCGCCGAGGCTCGATCGTCCGGGAGGTCGTGCTCCGCGACCTCAACGCGTAGGTCCCCGTACTCTTCGATCAACTGTAGAAGCGTGCTCATGACGGCTGGATGGGGTAGCCAGCGTCGTTGCAGGCGTTCAGCATCGCGCGCTGGCCCAGCGCCTTGTCGCCGCGGTAGTAGGTGTCGACGGCGGCGCGTACGTCCTCGGTGACGCCACCCTTGGTCGCGGCGAGCTCGATCGCTGCCTTGGTGCTGGGGTCGTCCAGCGTCTTGCTACCGATCGCGTTGTGGATGTAGCCGCAGACCGTGCCGTTGGCCGCCTTGGCGCCAGGGCCCTTGTCGTTGACCGGCTTGCACGCGCCGAGCAGCAGGGCGAGCACCATCGCCAGCCCTGTCGCCGGCACCAATATCAACTTGTCCATGATCAGATCCTCCATACTCCGACGAGCGCGGCACGCACGTCACTGGGCTCGATACCGGCCATGTCGGCCAGGGCTTCCAGGCGTACCAGTCGGCGTTTGATCCTCTTGGCCAGCGCGTTGGTCACCTGACAGGCGTAGGCGTACTCGATGCTCTGATCGATACCTTCGCCGAGCGGTAACAGCCCTTCACGTCTGCACGCGTTGCCGTACTGGATCACAAGCTCCTGCAGTCCGGCCAGGTCGCCGTCGATCGCGCTCACAGCCCGGTCGTCTCCTCGACACTGACACGGAACGTCTGACCGTTCGGCAACATCACGTTCACCGTGGCCAGGTCGCCGTCCGCGCGCACGACACCCAGGCGAGAAGCTTCGACGTTGTGCCTGAGCGCCTGCTGCAGCATCGAGATCAGTTCGCTGCTCGTGAACTCCGTGTCCTGCGTCATGCGACCACCATAGCATGCCGTCGCTATGCCGCAAGTGCCGATCTCCGTACCGCTACACTGCGGTACCAGTACCCGATCGGTCTCCAAGCGGGCGACAGGAAGGCGCGGTTGTGCGTGAAGCAAGGTCAGTTGCAAGCGGCAGCGTCGGCCACAGTGGCGCTGGTGCGGGACATCGGGTCGATGGCCATCGGGTTTTACCTGTTCCTGCACGAGGAGTCGCACCGGCCCAGCGACTGGGGTCTGCTGCTGGCCGGCATCGCATTGGTGGGCGGACCGGCGGCATTACAGTTCGCACTCCTCTTGAGGGCAGCACGGGGTACCGACTCACCATCATCGCCACCTCAGCAGGACTCGCCGGCGCCGCGATCGTCGGCGCCATCCTGACCGAGCTCTTCCGGCGATGGTGAGCCCGGCCATGGTGGAGCGGCTACGCGCCCAGGTGCGACACGCCATCGTGGCCAACGCCCTGGCGTGGGCCGGCGCGTTCGGGCTGATCGCGGGCGGCCTGTACTACGTCGATCAGCGCGACGCCGAACGCCAGCGCGAGATCTGCGGGCTGATCATCGTGAGCGACGACAGCTATCGGGAGAACCCCCCGGCGCTGGCGGGCGGCAAGTCGTTCGCCAAGGCGCTGCACGACTACCGGCTCAAGCTCGGCTGTCCGAACACGACGGTGACTCTGGCGCCCGTGACGCCTTCCTCCTCCGCGTCGCCCACATCCACTCGCTAGAATCGTCGCTCATGATGATCGATGGGACATGGCGCAAGAGCACCAAGTGCGGTAGTGCGCCGGACTGCGCCGAGGTACGCATGATCGACGGCCGAATCGAGATCCGCAACAGCAAGGCGCCGGAGGACGGCACGGCGACGTTCACGCCGAGCGAGTGGCGCGCGTTCGTGGCCGGCGCCAGCGCGGGAGAGTTCGAGGCGTAGGCGGTACGCTGCGCATATGTGGAAGATCGCTCGCGCGCTGCTCGACATCGCCCATGCGCTGCTGCGCGTGGCGATCGAGCTTGCGGAGCACGACCGGAGGACAAAAGCCATGACGGACGC
>Ga0207664_10003678_pt1 | contig 10279 bp, 11 predicted proteins | sample LARL83metaG_FD_184349 | JGI IMG/M metagenome (GOLD analysis project Ga0207664, IMG submission 184349) | Corn, switchgrass and miscanthus rhizosphere microbial communities from Kellogg Biological Station, Michigan, USA - LAR L8-3 metaG... | ecosystem: Host-associated > Plants > Roots >...
TCTTCTTCCTCGTCAGCGGTTATATCGTGCCTGCCTCGCTGGAGCGCAAGGGCAGCGTGCGCGGTTTCTGGGTGAGCCGCGTCTTCCGGCTCTACCCGCTCTACCTGTTCGCGGTCGGGGCCATGATCGTGCTGTGGGCCAGCGGCATCGGCTCGCTGTCCGGCATGGACACCGACACCGTTACCGCGTCGTTCGCGGACGTGTTCATGCTGCAGAGCGTGCTGTGGGCGCCGACGCTGCCCAACGTGGTCTGGTCGCTGGCCTACGAGATGGTGTTCTACCTGCTGCTCACCGCGCTGTTCCTGGGCGGGGTGCACCGGCGCAGCGGCCGGTACGCGCTGGTGTTCGCGGCGGCCGCGCTGGCGCTCGGCCGGGTCCTGCAGCCGGGGTCGCTGTCCTACGACCTGTTCACCCCGGGCGTGCTGGTGGCGATCACCGACAGCCTGATCCTGATCGGGCTGGTGCTGGCGCTGGCGGGCCGGGGACGGCCGAGGACCGCGGGCGCCGCGCTGGCGGCGGCGACCGGCCTGCTCGTCATCATGTTCAACAGCGGGTACGCGGCTCCCTGGGAGAGCTTCGCCATCTTCGCGCTGATGTTCACCGGCACCATGCTGTACCGGGCTGAGACGGGCGCGTACCCCTGGCGCCGCGCCTTCTACGTGGTGGTCCTCGTGTCCGGATTCATCCTGGTAGCCGCCCAGCTGCACTCCTCGCCGCAGGACGAGAACTTCACGGCCATCGCCAAGACGCTGAACTCGCTCGAGCTCGCCGGGCTGACCTTCGCGGTGGCCATGCTGTGCCGCCACCGGAAGGTGCCGCGCGCCCTGGCCTGGCTCGGCCTGGTCAGCTACTCCGTGTACCTGCTGCACCCGGCGCTGATCGAGGCGTACGCCAGCGTGCCGTTCACGCAGAACCAGAACTTCGTGCCGATGGAACTGCTGCTGGCCGCGGTGTTCGTCACGGTCCTGCTGGCGTGCTGCGGCCTGACCCACCGCTTCATCGAGGCGCCCATGCAGCGGCTCGGCCGGCGGGTCGCCGCCCGGCTCGACGCCAGGTTCGGGCCTGACACGCCGGATAGGGCAGGCGCGCTGCCCTCGCTCACCGTGGATCCTGTCGTTTCCGGTAGACCACATGCCGCCGGAGCGGGCCCTCGCTGACGTCCGGGTCGTCGAAGTCCCCGGCCGGATCGCGGGTCATCCCGATCCGCTCCATCACCGCCCGCGAGCGCACGTTCTCGGCCATGGTGACGGCGACGATCTCCGGCAGCACCAGCGGCCCGAAGCCGTACTCCAGCACGGCCAGCGCGGCTTCGGTGGCGTAGCCGCGGCCCCAGGCGGTCCTGGCGAGCCGCCAGGCAACCTCGACGCTGCCGTCGACCGGCGTCTCGTCGTCCAGGATGCCGAGACCGGTGAAGCCGACGAACTCTCCGGACGCCCGCACCTCAAGCGCCCAGAAGCCGAAGCCGCGGCGGTCCAGGTCGTCCTGGAAGTTCAGCACCCAGGCTTCGGCCTGGCTGGGGGTCAGCAGCGGGCCAAGGTACCGCCTGACCTCCGGGTCGGCGTTCATCGCCGCCCAGGGCCCGAGATCGGACTCCCGCCAGCCGCGCAAGATCAGTCGTTCGGTACCGATCTCCATCACCTAGTCAGTCTATTGCGGCCGTTCGCCGGAGGTTCCTGGGCACTCAGACGAGGGGGAAGGCGCGCCGCAGATAGCCGTGATCCCCTCTGCTCTCATGGCTTAATTGCCTTATACGACCTCGTGCCCGCCAGCCGCCCTACCGCAGCACCCTAGGTCCTGATCGTTATGTCTAATTAGCAGCCGCCGCATTTACATCTTCCCTTTCCTTGTCCTTTCATATTGCTTATCAGTTGCTTAGCAGTTGCTTATCAGCAGCCGTCGGCGGCGTCGGCAGCATGATCACGGGCATGGCCGGACGGGCCCGCGCGGCCGCGCCAGGGACTCCGCCGCCGCCCGGCCGGCCCTCAGCGGCACGGTGACACATCCCTTACCAATGCGACTTTACGTGTTCAGTACGCTACTTTGAGTCATCGATTCTTCCTCGCCTGCGGTGACGGGTGACGACGGCCCGCAGGGTGCTCTGAGGCTGCTCGGGGGCGCCTCTCCGGATCTCGCCACTCCTGGCCCATGACGGTCGCGCCCCACCTGCTTAATGACATTCTCGCAGCTCAGAGGGCATAAAAAATACTTGTTGCCAATGTTTGATAGGCATCTTCAGAGGGTAATCCATACGCTGCGTAACGATCCCGTGATACCGAAGTAACTATCGTGTGATCTGCTGTGAAAGCTGGTAGGCGTGTAACTTGTGTATAGCCGAATGTCCCATAAGCTGGAACATTTTTCGGATTTCCAAGACTTTCCGGCCATCATGCCGCATGCTGATTCCGCACCAGGGATGTTATCCATAGCGTAATGAGGCGCTTTCCCTGTGTCACGCGGGCCAGTCGCGCGCTATACGCGCCGTCATAGCGACCACGAAGCGGCCCGCGGCACCAGCCGACCGGCATGGTGCATTTCAGAACCCAGGAACCCTTAGGAGCGGGCCTGTGTCAATGCGACATAAGGTAGGCACCATCGCCGGAACGATGGCAGTATCTCTGGCGTTTTTCCCGGGAATGGCCAGCGCGCATTCGCTGTCATTCAATCAGAAGGCATCCGCGTACGTAAAAAATTTCGTAGGGACAGTTCCCTACGTCTACGGCGGCAGTTCGCCCGGCACGGGCTTCGACTGCAGCGGGCTCACCCACTACGTCTACGGCCACTACGGCAAGTCGATCCCGCGCACCGCAGAAGACCAGTTCCTGCACTTCCGGCGCGAGAGCAGGAGCCGGGCGTGGGGCGGTGACCTCGTGTTCTTCCACGTCAATTCCAACCCGAACAGCTACGTCTACCACGTGGGCATCTACGAAGGCGGCGGCCACATGGTCTCGGCCACGAACCCCGCCGGGGGCATCCGGTGGCAGACGATCTGGTCATCCGATGTGACGTTCGGGACAATCACCCACTGAGCCCCCCGGCCGATGACGTGCTCGTGAGCCAGCGCGCCGGCCAGCGTGGCCGTGCCCACGACGACGCGGGCACAGCTCGAGAACTGCCGCGCGGCAGCCTGCGTTACGGTAGCTACCCCCCACCGTGACGACGTGGCTGCCGCGCGGTATCCCGTCCACGACGCGGCTGCCGCGCGGTATCCCGTCCACGACGCGGCTGCCGCGCGGTATCCCGTCCAGACGCGGCCCTGCCGGTCCCGGCGGCCGCGCCGCTAGCGGCTTCCAACGATTTCCAATGATGGCGATTGCGGTCACTTCCGATCGCGACTGCCGCACTGGTCCCGGCAGTCCCGCCGGTCACCCCGGCCCGGCCTCCGGTAACGACATCAGATCCGCTTTTGATGTCGCGGGAACAACATTAAAGTGACGCTGATGCAGTTACAGACAGCGCATCCAGGCCGGGAGGCGGCACCAGGGGCACCGGGCGCACCACCTGTCCCGCACCTGGACGCTGCCGGGGAAGCCGTGTCCCGCCCCTCCGCTGTCGAAGTTCCTTAGGTCTGCACGTTCCACTCGACCATCGGGCCGAAGCCGCTGAGCGCGGTCCACTGGACCGTCGAGACCGTCACGCTGGCAGGTACCTGGAAGGCGACCGCACCGGTCACCGTCTGGCCCGGTGCCACGTGGATCGCGCCGTCGTCGAAGTTGGTGTAGCCGGCGATGCTGTTCAGGTCCGCCTGGTACTCCCGCCCGTCGGCACCGACCAGCACGGCGTCGTTGTTGGCGTCCTCGCCCTGCGGGCTGCCGGTCATGCCCTTGATCCTGAAGACGAGCCCGACGAACCGCTTTCCGCTGGCCGGCGTGCTGAACTGGTTGGCGCCCTGGGCCGGGTCAATCACCTTCACCAGCGTCACCCGGTAACTGCTCCCGGTGCCGTCGTTCAGGCTGAAGGCCGCGCCGACCAGGCCGGCCGGGGCCTGGAGCCCGGTCTGCAGCCCGGTGCTGGCCGGGGGCGACACGACCGAGGCGGCCTGATGGTGGCTGGTGAGGCCGCGGACCGCGAAACCGAAGGCGATGAAGAGGCCGAGCACGATGACGGCGCGGACCGGGAAGCGCCTGGGGAACCGCGGGCGGCGCGGGCTGTACCCGTAGGTGTAGTCCGGGCTGGACAGCGGCGGCCGGTCCGACGGCGGCCAGGCCGGAGGCGGAGATGACTGGCCTGATGAGGGCCAGGCTGGCGACTGGTCACCCGACAGCCACGACGGCTGACGATCCTGGCCGTGGCCCTGGTTCTGGCCCGGCCCGGACGGCCACGATGGCGCCTCGTTTCCTGAGGGCCAGGACGGCGCCTGGCCTGCTGACGGCCAGGCCGGAGGCTCGTTACCCGAGGGCCAGATCGACGGTTTCTTCCCGGCGGGCCAGGGTGACGGCTGATCCCGGTCTTGCTCTGGCGGCCGGTCCTGGTCCGACGGCGGCTGACTCATGGCGTCCTCTCAAGGCGGCCTGCTTCAGTCCGCGCTGCTCTCCCTTGAGGGAGGCACGCCACAGGCCGTTATGGTGCACGGTAATGCATCCTCGCCAGGTCCGCTTGTGAGACCGTCTGACCATGGATGCTGCCGCTCTGAACGCCCCGGGCGACGACGGCATGCCGGAACGCACGGGTTACCGGCGGTCGGCGGGATCGCCGCGCGGCGAGGCCAGGCGCCGTGAACTGCTCGGCCGGGTCGCCGACGACCTGGCGGTCAACGGCCTGGTTGACTTCTCGCTGCGGCGCGCGGCGCGGGCCGCGGGCACCACCCACAAGGTGCTGCTCTACCACTTCGACGGCGCCGACGACCTGCTCGCGCAGGCCATCTTCCAGCTGCGTCAGCGGCGCATCGGCAACGCGCTGGCCATGGTCGCCGCCGGACCTGAAGGCCAGACACTGGCCGGCCGGGTCCGCTCGGTCTGGCCCGCGCTGGCAGGCGAGGAGTCGCGGGTGCTCGACCAGGCCATCGGCCTGATGATGTACGACCCGGTACGCTACGCCGAGCTCGGCCGGGGAGCCTCGCAGCAGTACCTGCCGCCGCTGCTGTCCATCTGCCCCCAGGACTGGTCCGAGCAGCGCAAGCTCGAGGTCTGCGAGATGATCCTGGCGACCCTGCGCGGCTTCCTCATCGACTGGCTGGTCAGCGGGAACATGACGGGAGTCGAGGCCGGCTTCGAGGCGCTGGCGCGCGCGCTCGAACGCGAGGAGGCCGCTCCGGCGTAGCCATCCATGCCCGGGCATACCGCGCGGACGTGTTGCGTGGACGTTTTGCGTGGACATTTTGCGAACCGCATGGTTCACTTTTGCTGAGGATGTATTCCGGCGAAAGCGACACGGGGGTGTCCATGGAAGTGAAACGGGTCGAGCTATCCGGCGGGACGATCGAATACCAGGACACCGGCGGTGACGGGCCGGTGGTCGTGCTGCTGCACGGGCTGCTGATGGACGCCTCGCTGTGGGACGGGGTGATCGCCGGCCTGTCCGACGGCTACCGGTGCGTGGCGCCGACGCTGCCTCTCGGGGCGCACCGGCACGCCATGCACGCCGACGCCGACCTGTCGCTGCCTGGGATAGCCCGGCTGACCGCGGAGTTCCTGGAACGGCTCGGCCTGCAGGACGTCACCCTGGCCGGCAACGACACTGGCGGGGCGCTCGTCCAGCTGCTCATGGCCGGCGGCGAGGCCCGGATAGGCCGTGCCGTGCTCGTCTCCTGCGACGCGTTCGACAACTTCCCGCCCGGCCTGACCGGCCGGACGCTGATGCTGACGGGCAAGCTCCCGCCCGCGCTGTTCGGGGTGTTCATGCAGCAGATGCGGCTGCGAGCGGTCCGGCGGCTGCCGATCGCGTTCGGCTGGCTGACCAAGCGCGGTGACGCGGTCACGGCCCGGTGGCTGCGGCCGGTCCTGACCAGCCCCGGGATCCGCCGCGACACCGTGCGGACGCTGCGCGCCGCGGCCGCCGACACCCGCTTCCTGGTGGCGGCGGCCGAGGGCCTGCCGGATTTCCGGAGGCCGGCGCTGGTCGCGTGGGCCAGCGAGGACCGGGTGATGCCACCCGAGCACGGGCGCCGCCTGGCCGCGCTCCTGCCGCAGGGCCAGCTGACCGAGATCGACGACAGCTACACTTTGATCCCGCTCGACCAGCCGGCCCGGCTTGCCGAGGTCATCAGGGAGTTCGTCGGGGCACCCCAGCCGGCCGCTCCGTAGCAGCGGCGCCGCTCCGTAGCAGCGGCGAGCGCGGTACCGTTCAGCACATGTCGATGGGCGGCCTCGATCCGGCGATCAGCCTGGCGGAGAACTACCGGGTATGGGGCCGGGAGGCGGCTGGCCGCTCCCCCGCCTACGTCACGCTGTCCAGCGCCGTGGCGGACGATCTCACGATCCTGGAGTTCCTCGGCACCCTGCCGCCGGACAAGCGCCAGCCCAACCTGCTGTTCGCCTCGGCCTATTACCTGCTCGGCGCCCCCGCCGATCCCGGCACCCTGCGGGACCTGATCCGCCGGGCCCCGGACCGGCTGGCGCAGGTGATGCGGACCCGCCGTACGCAGACCAACGAGCCTGCCCGCTGCGCCACCCTCCTCCCCGCCCTGGCGCAGTTGCCGGAGCCGCTCGCGCTGATCGAGGTCGGGGCCAGCGCCGGGCTCACCCTGCTGTTCGACCGTTACTCCTACGATTACCCGGGCCTGCGGATCACCGGCCGCGACCCGGAGGCCCCGGTGCTGCGCTGCGACCTGCGCGGCCCGGTGCCGGTACCCGGCCGGCTGCCGGAGATCACCTGGCGGGCCGGGCTGGACCTCAACCCGCTTGACGTCACCGACGACGATGACATGCGCTGGCTGTCATGCCTGGTGTGGCCAGGCGAAGGCGACCGCGCGCAGCGCCTGGCCGCCGCGGTCGCCGCGGCCCGCCGCTCCCCTCCTCCGGTCCGCCGCGGCGACCTGCTGACCGACCTGCCCGCCCTGGTCGCCGAGGCCCCGGCCGACGCGACGCTGGTCATCTACCACTCCGCGGTGCTGGCGTACGTCGCCCCGCAGGACCGGGAGCGCTTCGCCGCCATCGTCCGCGGCCTGGCCGCGGTCTGGTTCTCCAACGAGGCGCCCGGCGTGGTCCCCGGGGTACCGCTCCGCGACCGTGACGACGGCACGTTCGTGCTCGCCCGGGACGGCCGCCAGGCACTAGCCCGCACCGACGGCCACGGCGACTGGGTGGAGTGGCTCCCGGCCGAGCCCGCTAGGCAATCCGGCGCAGCCGGGTGATGGCGTGGCGTAAGAGTGCACTGTGCGCCGACCGCGGGGCCTCCGCCAAACCCGTTTGGCGGACCACCGCGGCCGCTGCTACCTTTGTGGCGGCCGTGCGAGATAACGAGGAGGTGGTACCCGTGAACATGCTGGCATGGGTGCTCCCCTCTGGGGTCACGGCCGGGCGGTAGGTCGTCCGGGAGCGCCGTTCACGAGCACTCCCGAAAGGCACGACCATGCGATTCACTTCTGAACAGCGCCTCGGCGACGGCGTCCTCGAACGCGAATTCACCCTCGGCGAGATCCCCGGCATCCTCTGGACATCCGCATCCGCGCCGGCGCCGCTGATCCTGCTCGGCCACCCCGGCGGACTGCACAAGATGTACCCCCGGCTGGCGGCCCGGGCCCGCCACTCCGCGACGGAGCACGGCTTCGCTTCGGCCACCATCGAGCTCCCCGGGAGCGGTGACCGGCCCCGTTCGGCCGCGGCCGAGCAGGCCCGCGCCGATCTGCGCCGGGCGATGGAGGCCGGCGAGCCGGTCGGCGAGATCGCCGACCGGCTCATCCTCCCGCTGGCCGAAAAGGCGGTCCCGGAATGGCAGGCCACCCTGGACGCCCTCCTTTCGCTGCCCGAGATCGGCGGTCCGGTCGGGTACGCGGGGGGATTTATCGGCATCGGCATCCGGCTGGCGGTGGCCGAGCCGCGCATCACGGCCGCCGTCTTGTTCGCCGGGAGTTTCGTGCCCGCCGTCCTGGTCGAGGAGGCCCGGCAGGTCACCATTCCGCTGCAGGTCCTGCTGCAGTGGGACGACGAAGGGAACGACCGGCAGGCGGCCCTGGACCTGTTCGACGCCTTCGGCTCCACGGAGAAGACCCTGCACGCCAATCTCGGCGGTCACACCGGCGTCCCGCAGTTCGAGGCGGACGACGGGGGCCGGTTCTTCGCCCGGCACCTGAAATGAGGCCGGGCCGTCAGGCCAGCAGCAGACGGTAAGCGGTGCCGACCGCCATCGAGGACAGGCTCCCCGGCCCTCCTCGATGGCGGTGGCCAGTAGATGCACAACCGCCCCGGCCGCGTCTCCGCGCTGCCTTTGGTGAGGACCTGCCACGCCTGGGTCCCCAGGCACCAAGAGGTGATCTCGGCGTGACCAGTCTCGCGGGCCAGTTGGGCGGCGGGACGCAGGTAGGTGGCCGCGGCAGCGTCGCGGTCTAGTGCCGCATCAAGCAGCGTTCGCCCGGTGAGCGGGACGGTGCTTGGTGCGGTGGAGATTATGACGTGACACCCTGGGGGCGGTCGCGTAGGTTCGTCGGCCATGACTCCTCAGGAGGCCCGAGCGCTGGTCGCCGCGTTGCCCGAGGCGCGCGAGCACTGGCTGACGAAAACTGTCGAAGGCATGCAGGCACGCGCAGTGTGGCTGACCGGCTCCTTGGGCCGCGGGCAGGCCGATGAGTGGAGCGACGTTGACCTGATCGTGGTTGGCGGATCACCGCACCTTGATGACGCCCTGGTTACCACGGACAGGCCCGGGAACGGCCCTATCGGCGGTGGCCACATCGGCGCCTTGTATGACATCGGTCCGCTGACGCTGTGGGCAGACTGGTATCTATGGCCTTCGCACGAGCCGGCACCGAGTGACGCGCGGCTGCTGCGCGGAAATGGGGACCAGGGAATCGTCGATCTGAGTGAGTCACTTGACCGCATCGGCCGCGGCCGTCCACGTCCGCACCCGGACAGGGACGCCTTCGCTCTGGCGATGCTGCCCCTCGCGGCGAAGTTCATTGCCCGGGGCGTGGACGACAAGGCCGCATCAATGGCGGTCATGCTCGGCGCGCCACCGGACATGGCCGCGCTCGACGGCCTCCGCACGGTCTTCTCCTCGATCAAGGGCCATGACAAGATCCGCATCCTGGTCGACCGGTATCTCCAGGTTGTGGAAGCTCTCACACGGCACTGATTCCCGGTCACGTTCGAAGAGCCATTGCGCAAGTCGGCGCAACTGCTCGACACGGAGGACGATCATGGCGCTGATCCTCATTACGATCGACCTCGAGACGGATAGCGACCACTGCCCGGCCGTGTTCGTCGAAGAGGAGACCGGTGACCTGCTGTTCCAGGGCTGGACCGTCACCGGCTCAGCGACACTTGCCGAGGTCAGCCGGCGCAGCCCGATCGCAGACAACTAATCCGTGCTCAGGCTCCCGGCGCGGATGCAGGCAACCATCCTGGAGGCGCTCAGTGGGTACGGTGCCACCGTTCAGCGAGCTGATCTCCGCGACCGCCAGCTCAGCGGTTCACCTGGAGATGCGGATGCGTACACACCTGACGACCAGCGGTTCCTTGACTGGCTAGCGGGCAGGCTGCTGCCCCGCCCGGCGAACCCTAAGTGGTCCCAGCTGGTCCGCACCCACACGGCTAGAGGAGTGCGGTTCCGCCGTGCCCGTGTCGTTTCCGAGCCGCTCACGGACGACATCCGCTTCGAGCACACTGCCGCGTCCCGCCCGAGGCCCGGACCCGGCTGCCCGCCCCCTCGTCGTCACCCGGCGGGTCTCCGTCCGCGGAGCCATCATGGTCGGCGGCCGGAGAATCCAGGTCGGCCTGGCCCGCGCCCGCAAGACCGTTGCGGTTACCGTCGGGCCCGGCACCATCCAGGTCGCCGTCGAGACCAGCATCACCGTCGCCGTGGCCCGGACCGCTAGCCGCGACATCAGACGGCACAAGGCACCGGACTACGGCTGACGGCCGCCGTCCAGCAGAGCCAGGCACCGGGAGGTGAGCTGCGTTGTCTCACCCTGCCGCTAAATTCTTTGATTGCCGAAGTAGACGGAGTTACGCTGATTGCCCGGGAAATCAAGGAGCTGATCGTGGAGCAGGCAGAGAAGGAACGCCTCGAGCGCGGGGCCGAAGCAGAGCTGAACAGGCGGTGCGGCGACGGGACAGTGCAGAAGGTCGAGGTGCTGCAGTACGGCGACGATCCCGTGATCGAGCCCGGCCAGGCGATAGTCCGGGTG
>Ga0207664_10003679_pt1 | contig 10278 bp, 10 predicted proteins | sample LARL83metaG_FD_184349 | JGI IMG/M metagenome (GOLD analysis project Ga0207664, IMG submission 184349) | Corn, switchgrass and miscanthus rhizosphere microbial communities from Kellogg Biological Station, Michigan, USA - LAR L8-3 metaG... | ecosystem: Host-associated > Plants > Roots >...
TCGATGCCGCGTACCTTCCAGGTCCGGGGCGAGTCGATCTGCACCAGCTCGGAGGTCGAGGGGCGCTCAGCGCCGGCGATGCGCCGTGTCGTCACGCACCTGTCGTCCACGCCCGGCGGCTGGCCGGGGCCCGCTTGGCTTTCCAGGTGCCCGTCGGTGACGCCTTTCTGCCACTGGCGGAACAGAGTGGGGTCGGTGGCGGCGGCGAAGACCTCCGCGGCCGGGCGGCCGATCTCCGCGCTGGTCACGATGGGCGGCATGTCAGCTGTCCTTCAGCAGCGCGGCGTAGCGGTCCAGGTACAGCGGCCAGCCCTGGTCCCCGTCCACGCCCTCGGCGACCGCTTCCCATCCCGGGCCGTGCCGGTCGATGTTCCGGTGCTCCAGCTCCACCCGGGTGCGCGAGGGTGACTCGGCGTAGAACCGGACCTCGACCTCGCTGGTCTGGGCCGGGTCGGTCTCGACGGTCCACCGCGGGCTGATGTCCCAGCTGAACACCACCCGGTCCGGCGGGTCATAGGCCAGGATCCGCGCCCACCGGCACTCACTGCCATCCTGGGCGCGGTCCACGATGTTCCCGCCGACCCGGGGCTCGAACACCGTCTCGGTCAGCGGCGCGCCGAGCAGGTTGTGCTCGGGTGGCTTGAAGTCCCCGAACCGGTCGGTGAATACCGTGAACGCCCGCTCGATCGGAGCCTCCACCATGACCTGCTTGCGGACCGTCGCTGCCTCGGTCATCACGTCTCCCTCGTATCGGTGCCCGGCTCCTGCGCGGCCTGGGTGTACCCGGCCAGCGCCCGCTGCCAGTAGGTATCGAGCTGGTCCCGCAGGGCCGCCAGCGCGACCGGGTTGAGCCGGTAGATCCGGCGCGTCCCGGCGGCCACGTCCTCCACCAGCCCCGCGTCCTTGAGGATCTTCAGATGCTGGGACACCGCCGACCGGCTCACCGGCAGTCCGGCCGCCAGCTCCCCCACCGGCAGCGGTCCCTCCGCCCGGCACGCCACGATGGCCCGGCGCGTGCTATCCGCCAGCGCACCCCAGCCATCCCCATCTCGGTTAGCATCCACTAACCGTTAGGATTCTCTAACCGACGTGCCTGTGTCAAGACAGGTTGGCCGGGGTCACCGACGGGCTGGGCGTGGCCAGCACGGTGACCTGGAACGGCAGCAGGAGCACCGCCCCGGAGATACCAGCCGGAGTGGTGACCACCGCGATCACGCACGCCGCGACCAGGGCTACGACCTCGGCCCAGCCAGTATCCGGCACGCGGCCGCATTTAACCAGGCCATCACCCTAATCGAGCAATGTTCAGCAATATTGCACCGCGCAACTCCAGGAAGCAGCCGATGACCAGGACATTGCGCGGTGCAAATGGAACTGGCCACACTACGCACGAACAATATGCATATACGGTGACAGCTGTTTGCCGACGCCGGATCTAGACGACCTCCCTAAGACCGTGTCATGATCCCCACACGGGAGAGCGGCGTGCTAATTCGCGCTGCAAAGGGGGTTAGGCTAATGAAGACTATTTCTATCGTAAAAACAGCTTTGGGGGGCGGCGCGGCAATTCTGCTCGGCGGCCTCCTGACGGTCGCCCCGGCTCAGGCCTCCACCACTACGACGGTGCCCTGCAAGACATCGGCGCTCATCGCGGCGATCAGCGCCGCCAACAGCAGCGGCGGAGCGAGGATCAGCCTCGCACCCCGGTGCACCTACCACCTGAGCACGGCCGCCAGCCCGAACGCCATGCTCGGCGACACTGGGCTCCCGGCCATCACCAGCCGGATCACCCTGACCGGCTTCCGGACCACGATCGCCGGGAACAACAGCACCTTCCGCATCCTCATGGTGACCGGCTCCGGCAAGCTGACGCTCAATGGCCTGACCATCACCGGGGGGAACACCCCCGGGCCCGGCGGCGGCATCTTCAACCTCGAAGGCACGCTGGTCCTGAACCACAGCCGGGTCACCGGCAACGCGTCGGCGGGCGGGATGATGAGCGCCGGCGGCGGCATCGCCTCGGGCACGCTGGGCACCGGCCCTGTGGGCACAGCTGTGCTGAACTTCAGCCGGGTGGACCACAACACCACCTCGGCCAGCGCGGGCGGCATCCTGAACCACGGCGGCACGCTGATCCTGAACGCCAGCAAGGTCAGTGACAACACCGCAGCCGGAGGAGGAGGCGGCGGCATCGCCAGCGGCACCGGCGGCCAGGGCGGCGCCGGTTCCAGCATCCTGATGGTCAAGTTCAGCCTGATCACCGGGAACGCGGCCAACGGCGGGCCGATGGCCGGGGCGGGCGGCATCTCCAACGGCGGCACGGCGACCATCACCGCCAGCCAGGTGAGCGGCAACACCGCCCCGGGCGCGGCGGGCGGCGGGATCCTCAACCACGGCGTGATGACTATCACCGGCAGCAGGGTGACCGGCAACAGCGCCCCCGCCGACAGCGCCGGTGACCAGGGCATGGGCGGCGGCATCGCCAACATCAACCTGGGCCCGGTCGCCCCCGGCGCCGTTAACGGCGGCATCTTGACCATCACCTTCAGCCAGATCAGCCGTAACACCGCCTCCGGGCAAGGCGGCGGGATCATCGAGGCAACCATCACCAGCAACGGCCCGGCCGCGGGCGGCGCGCTTACCATTAAGTTCAGCCAGATCACCCGCAACAAGGCCGCCGGCGGCGGTGGTATCTTCGCCATCCCCGGCAGCCCAGTGACCCTCAAGGTCACCGTGGTGGCCGAGAACATCCCCGACAACTGCGCCCCGCCAGGCGCCGTCCCAGGCTGCAGGGGCTGAGAAACCGCACCTGGCCCGGAACCGGAATCCCCTCCCAGGTTCCGGGCCAGGAGCTTCTCGCCGAAGCAAAAGCCTCCCGCCGGAGGCGGCCACTCAGCGCCTTGGATCAGTCGCGTGGTGCCCGGTCTTGAGTGCAGCGCGGACGTGCTGGGCGAAGAGGCCTCCGTTCAGCCATGCTCCGCTGCCACCGGCTTCGCTGGCGTGGGTGAGTTGCTGCATCCAGTAGCTGGGCCTGGGCGGAGCTGAGCCGGTCCATTGGACCCCGGGCGGGTAGATGAGGTACACGTCCCAGGCGTCTTCGCCGAGGTCGAGGACGGCCGGGGTAGGCGTGGACGAGGTAGCCGCTGCCATCCCAGTAGTGGGTGGCGCGGGGGTCCGGGACGGTCGGGGTCGCGCGGCCACGTCGTTCTGGTGGGCGCCCAGCTTGGGCACCCAGACGATGAACCCGCGCAGCCGGGTGCTGCTGATCGTGGCGAACACGTCTTTTTCGATGGTGGTGGCGCCGAGCAGGCAGGTGCCGCAGGTCGGGGACACCAGCGCCAGCACCCTGGTATCGACCACACTTGCATTGAAGGCCGCTCGAAGCCTGGCGGCATCGGCGCCGATTTGCTGATGGCTGCGGCTGTGCCCGGGAATGCCGCACCCGGCCACGATGAGCGCGGCCAGCGTGAGCAGGACGAGCGGCCTTCTTCTCATGACAGCACCCACGGTGCGATGGCTCCGGCCGCGGTGACGAGCGCGGCTGCCCACAGGACGGCGCGGGTCACCCGGCGGGCCCGCCGCGAGCAGGTGCTGCCGGGCCGGTAGGCGAGCCCGAACCCGGTCACCAGGAACACTGCGGCTGCGGCGAGCAGGAAAGGCCGGGCCGGTGCGAGCCGCGCGGCCGTCAGGACCCCGCCGGCCCCCAGCAGCGAGTAGGCGAACGGCCCGGCGCAGCACAGCGCGGACAGAACCGCGGCGAGCCCGGCGCCCAGCGAGCTCACCGACCGGATCATTCGCACGTGGCCGGGGCCGAAGGCTTCCCTCTGGGCCTGAAACGTCCGCGCATCGCGCTCGTCCTGGGTTATTCCCGACCTGTGCAGCAGCCTTCCGCGAACCGAGACGAACTCAGCGCGGGCAAGCTTTTTTAATCCGCGGCCCTGCTGACTGCTTGGACCTTAGCGGTCCGAACGCCCACCGTTCTTCGCGCCAGCCGACCGGCATCGGGGCCGTCCGGCATGGGAGCCGTGGCGTGAGTGCCGGGCGGCCGCCGTGTCGGCGGCGCGAGCGGCCCGGCGGGCCGCCTTGAAGCCGAACAGAAAGTCTGCACAGCATGGAGCCGTGATTCCTGCCGGCCCTGAGACAGCAGCTCTGGGTCAGCCTCTGGGATCGGGACGATCAGTGCATCTGCCCTCATGTCGGGCAAGGCAGGTGTTAGCACGTCCGTCGCGGACATCGGGCGGAGATCCGGCGGCGCGAGATCAGTCGGAGGTCGGGGGACCTGCGGCAGGCTGGCGAGCGATTCCACGGGAATCAGCTGGCGCGAGCGGTTCCAGCCATACCCGCGGCGGACGCCCTGCCGCTTCGGGTCGTCCGATCGAGCTGGCCGAATGGATGCGGACCCTCAGCCCGGATGGCGCCGATCCTGGCAGAGGCGGGAGCGACCCCGGAACATGAAACCCGGCCGGGCCCGGTCACCGGGGCGCTACGGTCACGTCATGCCAAAGGTGACCGTCGCGCCCTTGGTCCTCCGGACCACTAGTGACCCGGAGGGAGTCTGCGCGCATGGCGTTGTGGTCGGCACCGGGCCGATACCGGAGACTGCGCTGGAGAATCTGACCAACGAGGCCGAACGCCAGGCCGGGCGCCTCGCCGCCGAGATCGCAGCAGCAGAGACGGGACTCGGCGACGTGACGTGGTCATTCCACGTGATCGGCGTCCGCCTGACCGCCGGGCCCGGGCCGGAGCCGTGGGCGGCGCTCGGCACGCTGGTCAGCGCGGGCGAGGATCCCTGGTCGGTCAGCTGGCGCACGCTCCGGCGCTAGCTTTCGGTGCTGAGCACCAGGATGCTGCGCGGTTCGCCGTCCGGCCCGAAGTCCCGCAGTTCGGTCACCTCATAGCCCAGCCGCCGCAGGGCCCCGATTATCAGGCGGCACGGTGCCCATCCCGGCGGCGGTTCGACTCTTGCGCGCGCCATCACGTCATCAGAACACGCGTCCGGCCCGTGGCCCGGCGGTAATCTCTGGCCGGTCTAAGCCGGGCGGCGGGTCAGGCAGGCTCAGTGACGCAGGATCAGCCAGACCAGCGGGACGGCTGTTGGCACGGCCCCGGCCAGCCGCATCGCGCACAGCCGGGCTGTACGGGCCAGATGGTCAGCGCATCCCGGATGACGCCTTACTGACCCGGATCCGGTCCGGCCGGGCCCTCCGGCACGACGTGGCGGTGCCGCCGGCAGACCAGTACGTCTAATACGCCATCGGTGTAGCGCAGCACCAGCCACCGGGTGCCGCAGACCTCGCACCGCGGGCGCTTGATCCCCGAACCGAGCCACAGATGCCAGCGGGAATGGCGATTGCGGGTGCTCACCGGTCAGCCTCCAGCCCGCCGGTGCAAGCGTGGCGCATGACGAGCTGCTGCGCTTCGCGGATCGGCCCGGCAAACACCGGCGCGATATCGCCGGGTGACCAGACCCGGGCGGACTGGCCGTCCCCGGAGACCCGTATCGCGTACACCGGCAGGCCGTCGCGCTCCTGCTCGGCGGCGAGCGCGGCCAGGAGCGCGACGAGGTCCTGCGGGCAGCACGCCGGGTCGCCGCACCACAGCGCGGTCCGGGCCGCATGGCCGCACGGGCAGGTCAGGCGGATCCGCTCCGCCGTGGTGGTCACTGCCCGGCCTCGGCCTCGGTGTCGCCCGGGCGTCTCCCAGTAGCCGGAGCCGCGGCCCTCGACCACGTCCCGGGCAGCCCGGATCATGTCGACGGGCCAGAGGTCGGTCATGATGGTCCCTCCTCGTGAGTCGCAATACGAGTGTGCCGGGCTGGTAGGACAGTAGGCGCTGAGCCGCCCGGGCCGGCCGGTTAGTAGGTCGGGACCTCCAGTCGCTTGCCGCTGGCGTAGTAGCCAGCCGGGCGGGCCGAGCCCGGCCAGGTGGCGAGCTGGTCCTGGGAAAGCGCCCTGTGCGCGGTGTGGCGGGCAACCACCGTCTTAGGCGCGACCGGGTTGGTGGCCCGGGCCGGGTTGGGCACGCGGCGCGGCTTCAACGGCCGGGCGTCGACCTCGCGGCCGAGGACCGCGGGTGACAGGTCGGCGATCATCGCGCACCACGGCGCGGCGTTGTGCGGGGGTTCTCGCCGCGCGGCATCAGCGCCTCGCTGCCGTCCGCGTGATCCACCGAATTGTCGACTTGCCCTGCTGTCATATACACGTTGCTGTCTATTGCACTCTGCTGCCTAACTAACCTCCATTTTCTCGCTCGCTTTCCCTCCCGTTCTGACCTATCCTGCTGATCACCATTATCGTTTGCCAGCGTTGCATTAACAATGATCATGGTCGTTTCAGACGGGAGGCGTCCGTAAGGTGGGTGCGTTTGTAGGGGCGGTTAGCGGCTACAGCGCGGCGTATTACGCCGCGCAGGCCGGCGCTGCCCCGCAACGCGAGCCGGCCGGGTCCTACTACGTGAAGGAAGCGCCGGGCCGGTGGTTCGGCCGCGGCCTCCACGCGCTCGGCCTGGTCCAGGGCACCACGGTCGAGATCGAGCTGGACGAGCTCGGCCGACCGGTCGAGGCGGGGGCCTTCTTCGCGATCTTCGACCAGCAGCGGCACCCGGAGACCGGCGAGATCCTCGGCCGCCGCCCGAACCGCCGCAAGGCGGACGGCACCCGGGTCACCAGCCGGGAGGAGCAGCTCGCGGCGCTACTGGCCGCCGAGCCGCACGCCGATGCACAACGGCTGCGCCAGCTGCGCTCCGAGGCGGCCCGGGCGGCACGGCCGAGCGCGAAGTTCACCGACGTCACGGTGGCGTTTTCCAAGTCCATCTCGGTGTTTCACGCCTCCATCCGGGCCAACCAGCACGCCGCAGAGCGGGCCGGAGACACGGCCGCGGCGGCCTACTGGGCCGGCCGGGAGGCGGTCCTGGCCGAGGTTCTCCAAGCCGCGAACCTGGCCGCGCTGCGCCACGCCGAGCGGTACACGATGACGCGCACCGGCGCGCACGGCCGCCGGATAGACGGTCAGGAGACCGGCAAGTGGGCCGCCGCGGACCCGGTCGTGACGTCCTGGCTCCAGGGCACGTCCCGTCACGGTGACCCGCATGATCATGTTCACAACCTATTCGCGCGGCCGGTCCTGACGCAGGACGACGGCCGATGGCGCGCGATCGACACCATGGCGCTGCGCGAGCAGCTCCCGGCCATGGCCGCGATCGCAGCGGCGCACGCCGAGGCGGGTTTGTCGTGCGAGTTCGGCGTCGAATGGGTATCTCGCGCAGACGGCGCGGGAAATGAGATCCGCGGTATTACGCAGGCGCAGATGGACGCATTCAGCGCGCGGCGCGCGGAGATTGACGCGGTGGTCGCGGAAGCCGCCGACGATTTTGCTGATACGTACGGGCGTGCGCCGAGCCGCGCCGAATTGATGCACCTGCGCGACACCATCAAAGTTGATACTCGCAGCGCAAAAGCTGAGCCGCTCGACTGGGCGCAATACGCGCAAGCGTGGGAAGCGAAGCTCGGCGGTGAACTCACGCCGATCGCTGAGGAAGTAAGCGCGGAGCGCGCGCCGGGCACCTGGCGCGCACCTGCGCCTGCGCGCGGGGCACGGTGGGAGCCGACGCGCGAGGTGTGCGCGCAGGCTGCGCGCGTTGCGCTGGCCACGGTGCAGGCGCAGCGCGCAACCTGGGGACGCGCGGACCTGATGCGCGCGGTAGGCAAGGCGCTGCCGCCCGAGGCGCGCCAGCAGGACGAGAAGGCCGCGGTCGGCCTGGTCCAGCAGGTCACGGAGGCCGCGCTGCGCGGGGAGTTCGAGCGCGTCGCGCACCTGGACGCACCGGAGTGGCCGCCGCTGCCCGACTACATGCGGCGTGATCTGGACGGGCGCAGTGTCTACACGCGCCCGGGCACTGAGCGCTTCGCTACCCACGTGCAGCTGACGATGGAGCAGCGCCTAGTCGAGGACGCGCGGCGCCATGGCGCGCCGCGGCTGTCGCGCAAGGACGCGGCGCGCGCACTCGGCGCGGATCCTGACGCGCTCGACGCGGCGCTGCGCACCAGCGCGCAGGACGCGCGCGAAGGCGCGCGGACGGATACCGGACTGCGCCTGGACCAGGCCGCGGCCGCATATCACTTGCTGACCAGCCCGCGCGTTCTGGAGGTCATGGTGGGCCCGGCTGGCGCGGGGAAGACGTTCGTGCTCGGCGCGGTTGCGCGGGCGTGGGCAGCGACGGGAAGGCCGGTGGTCGGCCTCGCGACTAGCCAGCAGGGCGCGAATGAGCTGGCCAAAGCCGGGCTTGCACACACGATGAATACCAGCCAGTTCCTCGGTCACCTGCCCGGCCAGCGCGGGGCGCGCGGGGCAGTCGATATGCCGCCGGAATCGCTGGTCATTGTTGACGAGGCGAGCATGACCAGCACACCGGACCTGGCCGACATCGCGGCGCTGGCCGTGGCCGCCGGCCACAAGGTGGCCGTCGTCGGCGACCACGCGCAGCTGTCGGCGGTGGAGTCCGGCGGCGGGATGAACATGCTGGTCGGCAACCTGGGGCACGTCCAGCTGGCAGAGGTCCAGCGGTTCGCCAACGACTGGGAGGGTGCTGCGTCGCTGCGGCTGCGCGCCGGTGACCTGACCGCCCTGGACGAGTACGCCGACCGCGGCCGGCTGCGCGGCGGCACGCTGGAGCAGATCAAGGCCGAGGCGCGGCAGCACTACGTGGCCCGGTTCGCGCAAGGCACCGACGTGGAACTGCTGGTGTGGCAGCACGAGCTCGGCCGGGAGCTGGCCGCCGCGGTGCAGGATGACCTGCGGCACCTGGGTCTGGTCGACACCGCGGGGCCGTCTGTGCGGATCGCCGGCGATGCGACCGCCGCGGCGGGTGACCTGGTCCGGGCCAAGGTCAACGACCACAGATCGGGGGTGGCCAACAACGACGTGTTCAGGGTCGAGGCGGTCAACCCGGACGGCACCCTGACCGTGCGCCGCGACCGCGGCCGGGATGCTGAGACGGGGCAGCGGACCTGGTCAGAACAGACCCTGAGGTGGCGTGGCTACCGGACTGCTGAGCTGGCCTACTCCTCGACCGCGCATGCTGCGCAGGGCCGCACGGTCACGGCCGGGATCACGGTTGTCACCGGCGGCGAGGAACGCGAGTGGGCCTACTCGGCAATGACCAGGGGTGAGCGGGAGAACCTCGTGCTCGCTGACACCGTGCCGCGGGCGGCCGACCCGGCGCCGGGCAGCAAGCCGGCGCCGGAGCTGGCCGAGCACGAGCGCGTCCGGGCCGAGCGGGCCGGCGAGCTGGTGTCCTGGCCGACGCCGGACCCGGAACTCGAGCCGACCACGCCGGGCGCGGTGCTGGCTGGGGTGATGCAGCGCACGGGCACCGAGCTGGCCGCGCTGGATCTCCAGCTCAAGAACCTGGCCAACGCGGACCACCTGGCCGCGCTGCATGCCATCTGGCAGGGCGAAACCGGCGACCTGGTCCGCGGCCACTACCGGCAGCTGGTGGCCGAGTACTTGCCCGAGGGCACCGACCTGGCCCAGCTCGACACCGCGCAGAGCACCTGGCTCTGGCGCACCCTGCGCCAAGCCGAGGCGGCCGGGCTGGATGCGCGGGCGGTCGTGCAGCGGGCCGTGGAGGGCCGGTCGCTGGCGGGGATCCGGGACCTGCCCAGCGTGATTGACGCGCGGATCCGGCGCGAGGCCGGGCCGATGATCCCGGTAGCGCCGCGGCGGTGGGCCGAGCAGGTCCCCGAGACCGGCGACCCGGACAAGCAGCGGTATCTGTCTGAGCTCGCGGCGATGATGGACGCCCGGACCGAGCGCCTGGGTGAGGACGCCGCGGTAAACGAGCGGGCCTGGGCGGTCAACGGGCTGGGCTCGGTGCCGGAGGACCCGCTGGAGCGCCTGGACTGGGAGCAGCGGGCCGCGGCGAGCGCCGCGTACCGCGAGATGTACAGCTACGACCACCCGGCCGAGCCGGTTGGCCCGGAGCCCTCCGCGGCATCGCCGGGAGCCCGCGCGGCCTGGCACGCCGCGTACGGGGCACTGAACCGCGCCGGCGCCGACGACATGACCCGCCACCAGGACGGCACCCTGCTGCGGATGCGTGAGCAGTACCGCCGCGAATACAGCTGGGCGCCGACCTACCCGGCCGATGAGCTGGAGGCCTGCCGCGCCGCTGTTATCGACCAGCATGCGCAGGCTGCCCGGTCCGACGCCGAGGCAACCGCCGCCCGACTCCGCGGCGACGAGGACCTGGCCGCGCGCCACCATGGCCTGAGCGTTTCGG
>Ga0207664_10003680_pt1 | contig 10277 bp, 11 predicted proteins | sample LARL83metaG_FD_184349 | JGI IMG/M metagenome (GOLD analysis project Ga0207664, IMG submission 184349) | Corn, switchgrass and miscanthus rhizosphere microbial communities from Kellogg Biological Station, Michigan, USA - LAR L8-3 metaG... | ecosystem: Host-associated > Plants > Roots >...
TGTCGAACGGCGTGGTCGTCGTGCCCTCTTCCTTGTAGCCGCGCACGTGGATGTTCCCGTGGTTCGTGCGGCGATACGTGAGCCGGTGGATGAGCCACGGATAGCCGTGGAACGCGAACACGACCGGCTTGTCCGTGGTGAAGAGCGTGTCGAACTCGCCGTCGGAGAGCCCGTGCGGATGCTCGACGTCGGGCTGGAGGCGCATCAGGTCGACGACATTGACGACGCGCACCTTCAGGTCGGGAAGCTCGCGGCGGAGCAGGTCGACGGCGGCGAGCGTCTCCAGAGTGGGAACGTCGCCGCAGCAGGCCATGACGACGTCGGGATCGCCGGCGTCGTTGGATGCCCACTCCCAGATGCCGATCCCGCGTGTGCAGTGGAGGACTGCGTCCTCGATGGACAGATAGTTGAGCGCCGGCTGCTTGCCGGCGACGATGACGTTCACGTAGTGGCGGCTGCGCAGGCAGTGGTCGGCCACCGACAGAAGCGTGTTCGCGTCAGGCGGGAGGTAGACGCGGATGATCTCCGCGCTCTTGTTCACGACGTGGTCGATGAAGCCGGGATCCTGGTGGGAGAAGCCGTTGTGGTCCTGCCGCCACACGTGCGACGAGAGGAGATAGTTGAGCGACGCGATCGGCGGCCTCCACGTGATCGCGCGCGTCGTCTTCAGCCACTTCGCATGCTGGTTGAACATCGAGTCGACGATGTGGATGAACGCCTCGTAGCAGTTGAAGAGACCGTGGCGGCCGGTGAGCAGATAGCCCTCGAGCCATCCCTGGCACTGGTGCTCGGACAGCACCTCCATGACGCGGCCGGCGTGCGCGAGATGGTCGTCGCCCGGAAGCGACTCCGCTTCCCACTGGCGGTCGGTCGCCTCGAAGACGGCGCCGAGGCGGTTCGACTCCGTCTCGTCCGGGCCGAAGAGCCGGAACTGCTTCGGGTTCAGCCGGATGACGTCGCGCAGGTAGGCCCCGAGGACGCGCGTCGCCTCGCTGAAGGTCGTGGCCGGCTCGTGCACGGCGACGGCGTAGTCGCGGAAGTCGGGCAGGACGAGGTCGTGCAGGAGAAGGCCGCCGTTCGCGTGCGGGTTCGCGCTCATACGGCGGTCGCTCTTCGGCGGAAGCGCCGCGAGCTCCGGGACGAGCGCGCCGTGCTCGTCGAAGAGCTCCTCCGGCCGGTAGCTCCGCAGCCACGATTCCAGCTGGTGCAGATGCTCGGGATTCGTGCGCAGCTCGGAGAGGGGCACCTGGTGCGACCGCCAGGTTCCTTCCGTGGGAAGCCCGTCGACCGTCTTGGGGCCCGTCCAGCCCTTGGGCGTGCGAAGCACGATCATCGGCCAGCGCGGGCGCTCGGTCTCGCCTTCGACGCGCGCCGCGCGTTGTGCAGCTGCGATCTCCTCGACCGCCGTCTCGAGCACGGCCGCCATCTGCCGGTGCGCGTCCTCCGGGTCAGAGGAGTCGACCCAGTGCACCGTGTGGCCGCAGCCTTCGAGCAGCGAAGTCAGCTCGTCGTCGCCGATGCGCGCGAGCACCGTCGGGTTCGCGATCTTGTAGCCGTTCAGGTGCAGGATGGGAAGGACGGCGCCGTCGGTGACCGGGTTGAGGAACTTGTTCGAGTGCCACGCAGTTGCGAGCGGGCCCGTTTCGGCCTCGCCGTCGCCGACGATGCAGCACACGAGCAGGTCGGGATTGTCGAACGCTGCGCCGTACGCATGCGAGAGGGCATATCCGAGCTCGCCGCCCTCGTGGATCGACCCGGGAGTCTCGGGGGCGACGTGGGACGGGATGCCGCCGGGGAACGAGAACTGCCGGAAGAGCTTGCGCAGCCCGTCCTCGTCGCGCGTGATGTCGGGGTAGACCTCGGTGTAGGTGCCCTCGAGATAGGCGTTCGCGACCGCGGCCGGGCCGCCGTGGCCGGGGCCCATGACGTAGATCGCGTCCAGGTCGTGGCGGCGGATGGCCCGGTTCACGTGCGCGTAGACGAAGTTGAGCCCGGGCGTCGTGCCCCAGTGGCCGAGCAAGCGGGACTTCACGTGCTCGGGCTCGAGCGGCCCGCGCAGCAGCGGGTTGTCGAGCAGGTAGATCTGCCCGACGGAGACGTAGTTCGCGGCGCGCCAGTACGCGTCGACGAGCCGGAGCTCGTCCTCGGAGAGCTGCTCGCCGCCGGCAGTTGCCGCGGTCGCGGTCAGGTCGACTCGTCCCTGCTCCACGCAAAGACGCTATCGGCGATGCGCGGCTTCCCGTCGAGGAGGTCGCGCCATTCCGCCGCCGCGGCCCAGACCGACGCCTCCCCGACGAGCTCCTCGACGACGTGCACCGCCTCGGGCCCCTCGAACACGAACAGCGCCTCGCGGTCGGTGAGGAACACGCAGTGCCCGTCGAGCGGGCTGTCCGCGAGCCGGAACGGAGGGCCTGCCTCCACCATTCGGGCGGCGCTCTCGTACGCGCCCGGGCGCAGGGGGACGACCACCGCGACCCGGCTCATGCGAGTGCGGCGGCCGCGGACAGGTGGCTCAACCGCTCGGCGAGCTCGCTGAGGACACCGACGCCGGCGAAGCTGGCGATGCGGAGAGAGCCGCCGACGGCCAGATCGAGGACGAGCGCGGGTCGCCCGGCGATCCGGGCGTTCCTGTCGCGCGCGACGTGGACGCTCTCGATGTCCGCATAGCGGACGCTGTGCGTCCGGCGGCCGTCGAGCCGGAGCCCATCGGGGCCGAGCTCGAGCTTGCCTACGTGCGGCACCCGACCCGAATCGCTCCAGAGGACGGCGAAGGTCTCCATGGACTGATGGTCGCGCGGAACGCGAGGGGTGGCATCGGTAGCCGCTCGCAGGGGACCTCGGTAAAGCCGCAGAGGCTCGGTCAGGCGGGCTCTTCGCCCGCCTCCAGCAGCCCCTGGTGAAGGGCGTACCGGACGAGCTCGGCCCTGGTGGCGAGCCGGAGCTTCTGCATGATGTGGGCGCGGTGCGTCTCGGCGGTCCTGACGGAGATGTACAGCATCTTCGCGATCTCCTGGTTCGTGTGACCGAGCGCCAGGAGGCGCAACACCTCGCGCTCGCGGTCGGAGAGCGGGTCGGCTGCCGCGCGCGCCTCGGCATCGGCCTCGGTGGCGGCGAGTCGCGCCCCGAGCGTCGGGTGGACGTAGCGGCCGCCGCCCGCCACCTCCCGCAGCGCCGCGACGAGCTCGTTGTCCGCCGCCTCCTTGAGGAGGTAGCCGCTCGCGCCGGCCGCGAACGCCTGTCGCACGTAGCTCGGGTCGTCCTGCATGGAGAGCACGAGCACCGAGGCCTTCGGCGCGGCCTCCAGGATCGCGGGCACCGCGTCGAGGCCGCTCTGACCGGGCATGACCACGTCGAGGAGGACGACGTCGGGCTTGTGCAGCCGAGCGAGGCGGATCGCCTCCTCCGCGTTGCCGCCCTCGTCCTCGACGGTCACGTCCTCCTCGGCCTCGAGCAGGAGCCGCAGGCCGGAGCGAACGAGCGCATGGTCGTCGACGATCACCACACGAATCACGAGACGGGCACCTCCGCGATGAACGTCGTTCCGGCGCCGGGCCTCGACTCGATCGTCAGCCGGCCGCCGATGAGGGAAACACGCTCGCGCATACCTATCAGGCCGAGCCCGTCCTCGCGCGGTCGATCGGGGTCGAACCCGACGCCGTCGTCCTCGACGATGACGGATACGGAGTCGCTCTTTCGCCCGAGCACGATGCTGACGTTGTGGGCCTGCGCGTGCTTGACGATGTTCGTGAGCGACTCCTGGACGATGCGGTAGAGGGCGGTCTCGATCTCGGGCGTCAGCCGTGCGGTGGGAAGAAGCGACTCGAAGCCGACGGCGATCCCCGTCTGCTCGGTGAAGCTCTCGGTCAGCCGCTCGAGCGCCGCGACGAGCCCGAAGTCGTCGAGCGCCTTCGGGCGGAGCTCGACCGCGAGCCGGCGCACGTCCTGGAGCGTCGAACGGACGAGCTCGCGCACCTCGGCAACCGCGGCGCGCACCTCTTCTTCGCCGCCCGCCTCCTCCACCGTGCGCAGCCCGAGGAGGATCGAGGTGAGAGCCTGGCCGGTCTCGTCGTGCAGCTCGCGCGCGAGGCGGCGGCGCTCCTGCTCCTGCGCGGAGACCACGCGACGCAACGCGTCGCGCGCGACGCGGCGCGAGAGGTCGACCGCAACCGTCGCACGCTGTGCGAACACCTCCGCGAGTCGCACGTCCTCGGCGGAGAACCGCGGGTCAGCTCCCTCCTTGTCCTGGGCGGTGATGACGCCGATCGCCTCGCCGCGGAGGACGAGGGGCACGTACAGCGCGGTACGCATCTCCAGCAGACGCGCGGTCTCCTGATCGATCTCGGGATCGTCGATGACGGAGTCGACCCGTTCGGTGCGCTTGCGCTCGAGCACGCGCATCGTCTTCGACCGCGCCGGGATGGGAATCCCGACGACCTTCTCCGCGTCGGGTCCAGCCGCCGCCTCGATGCGCAAGCCGTCCGCGTGCGGAAGCGCGATGTGGACGGTGTCCGCGGCGATCAGCGTCCGCAGCCGAGTCGCGACGATGTGCAGGAGGGGAGCGAGCTCGAGCTGGGAGACGAGCGCGGCCGCGACCTCGTTCAGCGACTCGAGCTGCGTCGACCAGCGCGTCGCAGACTCGTACAGACGCGCGTTCTCGATCGCGACCGCCGCCTGCGACGCGAGCAGCGTGACGGTCTCCTCGTCCTCCTCGCCGAAGTCGCCGCCTTCCTTCTCCGTCAGGTACAGGTTGCCGTAGGCGATGCCGCGCAGCGCGACGGGGACGCCGAGGAACGAATGCATCGGTGGGTGCCCCGGCGGGAACCCGACGGAGCGGGGGTCCTCGGAGAGGTCGTGCAGGCGCAGCGGCGAGGCGTCGCGGATGAGCACGCCGAGGATGCCGCGGCCGGTCGGAAGGTCGCCGATGGCCGCGTGGGTCTGTGCGTCGATACCGGTGGTGAGGAATCGCTCCAGCCTCGACCCGGTCGGGTCGAGCACGCCGAGCGCCGCGTACTTCGCGCCGGTCAGCGCCGCGGCGGTCTCAACGAGCTTCTGGAGCACGGCGTCGAGGGAGAGCTCCGAGCTGAGCGCGATCCCGGCCTCGATGAGCGCCCGCATCCGCTCCTGCGCAGCGGTCGCCGCCATCCTCTCAGAGCTTGGCACGGAGATCGGCCGGCCTCAGCGTGCCGGTGCCGAGATCTGCGCTCGCCGGCACGAGCTCGCGCACGACGCGAAGCACCACGTCGGCGTCGTCGCTCAGCGGGCTGAGGAGCTTGTTCCCCTTCAGCAGCGCTCGACCGCGGGGAGCGGGATGCACCGCGAGGTCGCGCTCGGCGTAGCCGCGTTCGCGCAACAACGCGTTCGCCGCCTCGATCGAATCGCCCATGAGGCCACGCTAACGGAATAGATCCCGCTCCGGCGGGACCGGGATGTCCGTCGCCAGGCCCTCGCCCCGGACGTCGAGGCCGCGGACGACGGTCACCGGGATGCGGGCGAGCTTGCCGGACACGAGGTGCGCCGCCGAGGCGATCTCGTCGGCGACCGCGATGACGGTGTTCTGGAGCTCGTAGCCGATGGGATCGTGCTCGCCCGCGAGGTCCTGCATCACCTCCACGCCGGCTGCGCCGATGGCGACGTCGACCGTGCCCTGGCGCCATGGACGGCCGAACGAGTCGGTGACGATCACGCCGACGTCGCGGCCCGTCCGCGTGCGCAGCTCGTCGCGCAGCCGCGCCGCGGATCCGTCCGGGTCGAGCGGTAGGAGCACGAGCGTCCCCGGCTCGGGTGCATTGGACGCGTCGACGCCCGCCGAGGCGCAGATGAAGCCGTGCCGCGTCTCGCTGATGACGAGGGGCGGCCGGACGCGGATCACGCTCTTCGACTCCCGCAGGATGACCTCGATCCGCCGCGCGGCGTCGTCTTCCGAGCCGGCGATCTCGACCGCGCGAGGCGAGGGCTCGATGCCGTCCAGCCGGACGATGCGGCCCTCGATCTTCGAGATCGCCTTCTGCGCGACGACGACGACGTCTCCGTCCTCGAGCTCGACGCGCTCGAGGATGAGCGTCACGAGATCGTCGCCCTCCTGCAGCTCGGGAATGCCCGGGACGGGGAGGATGGAGACGCCGGTCACAGGCCGACGATGCGGACGCCGGCGTGACCCTTGTAGCGGCGATTCAGGTTGACGATCACGGCGGTCATGCCCTCGAGCGCCCGCGCGCTCGACAGCGGGCCGGCGTCGAGCGCGCGGCCCTGGATCACCCTGGCCGCGAGCTCGAGCGCCAGGTCCTTCGCGACCGGATCGTCGCCGCACACGAGCGCGTCGCCGTCCGCCTTGCCGGCCGCCAGCGATGCGGCGGCAAGCGAGTGGAGGCCGGCCGCCACCGGGCCGCGGAGCAGCTCCTGCGTGCGCTCCGCGATCGACCGGTCGTCGTCCGTCGGGTGGACGCCGGACTTCGTGAAGCGCAGTGCGCTCGCGACGCTGAGCACCGGTGTGCGGCCGATCGCGTCCGCGAGCTCGACCGCCGTCGGGATCGCCGCGTCCGCCTTGACCGCGAGCACGACGATGTCGACGCCGCGAACCGCATCGGCGTTCGCCGCGCCGCCTGCCGCGCCCGCGTCCGCGGCCCTCGCGCGCGCGCGCTCGGCGTCGCGCGAGCCGATGACGACGTGGTCGCCGGCCTCGGCGAGCCGTTGCGCGAGCGCCAATCCGAAATCGCCCGTTCCCCCGACGACCGCGACTCTCACGCCGGCACCGCGCCGAGCGCCGCCTCGGCCAGCCGTCGCCGTGCATCCGCGTCCACCATGAGCGTGCGTGCGACGATCGGCCTGACGTCGCCGAGCCCGACGAGATCGCCGTCGTCCGACTCGTCCACGACGAGCGCGTCGATCAATCCCTCGTAACACCGTGCGACGTGGCGTGGTGAGGTTCCGCCCGCGAGCCGCGCGAGCATGCGGTCCGCGGGGCCCTTGACCGCACGCCCTGCGATGAGCGGGCTCACGGCCACGCAGGGCGCGGTGCGCCCGGCGAGGGCGTCGCGGATCGCGCCGACCGCCAGGATCGGGGCGATCGAGACGTACGGGTTGCTGGGAGCGATCAGGATCAGACCGGCCTGCTCGAGCGCGTCGAGCACGCCCGGCGCCGGGGCCGCCGTGTCAGCGCCCTCGAAGCGAAGGCCGTCCACGTCGTCGCGATGCCCACGCGAGACGAACCATTCCTGGAAGTGAAACTCTCCCGCGACGGTCTCGATCCACGTCCGCAGCCGATCGTCGGTGGCGGGCACGAGCGTCGTCCCCACGCCGAGCGCCTCCGCGATCCTTCGGGTGACGAGGGAGAGCGGCTCGCCCGCGCGCAGCCCTTGCGTACGCACGAGATGGAGGCCGAGATCGAGGTCGCCGAGCCGGAACCACGTCTCGCCGTTCAGCGCGGCGACGCTCTCGAGCACTCTCCACGTCTCCCCCGCGCGACCCCAGCCGCGCTCCTCGTCGTTGAGGCCGGCGAGGGCGTACAGGATCGAGTCGAGGTCCGGGGACACGTGCAGGCCGAGCACGTCCACGTCGTCGCCGACGTTGCCCACCACGGTCACGAGGTCGGCTGCAGCGACGACGCCCTGCACGAAGCGGGCGCCGCCGACTCCGCCCGAGAGGACGACGACGTTCACGGCGAGATCCCGGCGGAGAGCACGCTGAGCACTGCCTGCGTGCGCGGGCCGCAGCGGAGCTGCAGGCGTTCGAGGTCGGCGAGGGTGTCGACGTCCTCAGCGAGATTCGGGACGGCGACCGCGACGGTCTCCACCGGGAGCGCGCGGAAGCGGCTCGCGCTGTCCGGCCCGTACAACGGCTCGAAGATGTCCCCCGCGGAGAGTCCGAGCGCGTTCGTCGTGCCGTCGAGCGCTTCGACGAGTGCGAGGCCCCGGGCCGGGATCCCGGCGAGGAGCGCGCGCAGGTCGGCGGGCACCGCACACGGGACGTCGGCGTTGACGACGAGCACCTGCCCGGCCCCGGCGAGCTCGAGCGCGGCGGCAACCGCCGCTCCTTGCCCGCCCCCAGGGTCGGCGACCGCCTCCGCTCCGGCGTCGGCGGCGAGCGTCGCGCCGCCCGCGTCTCCCGTGACGACGAGCGTGCGGCCGACGACGACCGCGGCCGCCAGCACGTCCGCCAGCATCGCGAGGGACAGATCGCGCCGAGCGCCGCGCGATGCATCCAGGCGCGTCTTCCCCTCGGTGCCGGCGAACGGCACGACCACCGTCGTCATTGGGGCAGCGTAGTAGCGTCGTGGGTGTGAAGGTCAGATCGACCCATCGCTTTCCCGGGCCGGCGTGGGACGAGCTGGAGGGCGTCGAGGTGGCGCCGGCCGACACGCCCGGGCCGGACATCGACGTGCTCGTCGTGCTGAACGAGCCGGTCGACTTCGAGCTCTATCCGTCCCTCCGCCTGATCGCGAACTACAGCGTCGGCTACGACCGCATCGACGTCGCAGCCGCCGGCGCCCGCGGCGTCGCGGTGACGAACACGCCCGGTGTGCTCGACGCCGCCACCGCCGATCTCGCGATGGCGCTGATGCTCGCGGCTCGGCGCGGAGTCGTCACGGGCGACCGGCTCGTCCGCGCGGGAGGCTGGGCCGGACTCCGAGACGGGCGCGAGGTGAGCGGCGCGACACTCGGCATCGTCGGCGCCGGCCGCATCGGGTCGGCCGTCGCGCGTCGCGCCGCCGGCTTCGACATGCGCGTGCTGCCCGTCCGGCGCAGCGACGGCGACCTCGAGGCGGTCCTGCGCGAGGCCGACATCGTCACCCTCCACGTCCCGCTCAATGCCGAGACACGGGGGTTGCTGTCGCGCGAGCGCCTCGCGCTGCTGAAGGACGGCGCGACGCTCGTGAACACCGCCCGCGGGGCCGTCGTGGACGAGGATGCGCTCGTCGCCGAGCTCGTCGCCGGGCGCATCACCGCGGGCCTCGACGTGTTCGCGCACGAGCCGCGCGTGCCGACCGAGCTGCTCGACCTGCCGAATGTCGTCCTCACGCCACATATCGGGAGCGACACCGTCGAGACGCGCGCGGCGATGACGCGTTGCGTCGTCGACAACGTCCTCGCGTTCGCGCGCGGCGAACCGTTGCCGAACCCGGTCGGCTAGTAGGAGGTTCCGGGCCGGCCGGCGCGGATCCACTCCCGCACCTCGAACCAGTGGCTCGAACGCAGCGCCTCGGCCACGCGCTCGTCCGTGTGTGCTGCGTAGAACACGTTGTGCTCGAGGTCGCAGCACACGGCGACGTCGGCGAGTGAGACGTCCCTGATCTGCATGAGGGCATCGGCCGGCAGCTGTGCCTCGGCGACGGTGTAGTGCTTGAACTGGAGCTCGGCCGCGATCTCCATCAGATCGGGCCAGTCCGGGCAGGTGCGGCTGCTCATGACCAACGTCCTTCGAGGCGGATGAGCCCGCGTCCTTCATCCGCGGGATAGACGACGAACACGAGCGCGTCGTCGAGCGAGTGGTATTGCTGCTCGCCGCGCTCGTCGACGAGGTCGACGCGGAGGTGGAGCCGCCCGTCGGCGAACGGCGGTCGCTCCGAGTCGAAACGCAGCGGCAGAAGCTGCGTGCCGCCGTTCCATCCGTGCTCGGCCGTCGAGACCGCTCCTGCGGCGACCAGCACTCCGGCGTCGTCACGGAGCTCCCAGCCCACTCGTGGAGGCGCGAGCTCGGTGTCCGCCGCGACGTCGAGCGCGATCGCAAAGGCCTCGCCCGCGAGCAGCTGGCTGCGCTCGTCGCCGTCCGGTCCGAGCAGACGCACCCGCTCGACTCGCGCGACTTCGCCGCCCCACTCCTTCAGCCCAGCCGCGCGCTCCTCGGGATCGCGCTCGCCGGCGAGCATGCGCCGGTACGCGACCACGGCCTCGTGTGTCGGGCCGTCGAACGCGACCCGGCCGTCGCTGAGCAGCACCGCCCGGTCGCACAGCCGCTCGACCGCGCCCGCGTCGTGCGAGACGAAGACGATCGTGCCGCCGCGCTGCTTGAACTCGAAGATCTTGCCGAAGCACTTGCGCTGGAACGCCTCGTCGCCGACGGCGAAGACCTCGTCCAGCAGCAGGACGTCCGCCTCGATGTGCGCCGCGATCGCGAAGCCGAGGCGCATGTACATCCCCGACGAGTACGTGCGCACCGGGAGGTCGATGAAGTCCTCGAGGCCCGCGAACGCGACGATCTCGTCGAGCTTCTCGCGGATCGCAGCGCGGCGCAGGCCGTGGATCGATCCGTTGAGATAGACGTTCTCGCGCCCGGTCAGATCG
>Ga0207664_10003681_pt1 | contig 10275 bp, 6 predicted proteins | sample LARL83metaG_FD_184349 | JGI IMG/M metagenome (GOLD analysis project Ga0207664, IMG submission 184349) | Corn, switchgrass and miscanthus rhizosphere microbial communities from Kellogg Biological Station, Michigan, USA - LAR L8-3 metaG... | ecosystem: Host-associated > Plants > Roots >...
AGCACTTCGGGCGCGGTCATTAGCGCGCGCGCTAGACTGACGCGCTGTCGTTCGCCGCCCGACATCCGCTCGGCGTCGCGATTGAAAAAAGAGTCATCGAGGCCGGCGAGGCGGAGTCCGTCGGCGGCCGAGGGGGCCCGTCCGTTGGCGTTACCTAACGAGATTGCCGTGTCCAGGTTGTCGCGCACCGTGCCGGCAAACATGACGGGCGTCTGAAAGACGAAGCCGATGCGACGGCGCAGGGCGCGCACCGGCACGTGGTCGATTGGTGTGCCTTCGAAAACGACGCTGCCCTTGGACGGATCGTCCAGCCGATTGAGCAGCCGAAGCAGCGACGTCTTTCCCGCGCCACTCGGTCCCACGATCGCGACGACCTCCCGCCGCGGTAGATCGAGATCGATGCCGCAGAGCGTGCGCCGGCCGGCGCGCTCCTGCTCCACGCCTCGCAGACGAAACGCTGGGTCGCTCGCGGTGATCGGCATCGTCGAAATCTCACTCAATCCTGTCGGAAAAACCCCGGTTGCTCGCACGACGACTGGATGCCATGTTCGGCCCGCTGCACACGACAGGTAGTCGCTTCAGACCAGGAGAACCCATGAGAATCGCCTTCCGCGCGCTCGTCACCGTGATGGCGCTCGCGGCCATTGCGCCGCGGGGCTTCGGGCAGGGCCGAGGCCAGATGACTCCGCAGGCAATACAGGATCGCTGGGACAAGGAGCATCAGCTCGAGTCGCTCGCCGTCATCGATCGCAAGCTGATGGTGCCGATGCGCGACGGTGTGCGCATGGCGACCGATGTCTATCGTCCGAAGAACGCCAGCGGACGCGTGCCGATCGTCTTCGTGCGCACGCCGTACAACTTCAACTACTGGGACGTGCGCAACGGCGTCCCGCGTGACATGAGCGCGGAGCTCGACGCGGTGAAGCGAGGCTACGCCTACGTCGAGATGAACGAGCGAGGGCATTTCTTCTCCGAGGGGAATTACGACATCCTCGGGCCGCCGCTCACCGACGGTTACGACGCAATTAAATGGATGTCCACTCAATCATGGACAAACGGAAAAGTCGGTCTGATCGGCTGCTCGTCGACGGCTGAATGGCAGATGGCCGTGGCAGCCCAGGCGCCGCCGGGATTGACCGCGATCATACCGCAGGGATTCGGTGCTGGCGTGGGTCGCGTCGCGCCGTATTACGAGCAGGGAAACTGGTATCGCGGCGGGGCAGTGCAGATGCTGTTCATTGCCTGGCTCAACGGCGAACAGAATCAGGTGCGGCCGATGTTCCCGCCGGGCACCTCACAGGCGGAACTGATTCGGGAATCGAAGTCGTTCGACCTCGCGCAGCAGCTCCCGCCGGTGGACTGGTCGCAGGCGCTGCGACATCTGCCGGAGAAGGACATCATCAAGGCGGTGGACGGCCCGCGCGGCATCTTCGCCGATTCGATGCCCGGCATCGCGACGGGAGGCGGGATGATCGAGCGAACGCCTAACGACCCGGCGTGGTATCGCGGCGGGTTGTTCCACGACGACATGCGCATCAACGTGCCAGGGCTGTGGTTCATGTCTTGGTACGACGTGTCCGTGGGCCCGAACCTCGCCACGTACAATTTCGTGCGCCGCACGGCGAGTCCCGAAATCGCCAATCAGCAGTACGCGGTGATCGCGCCAACGCTGCACTGCAGCTACAAGCGCGCAACGGAGAACACGGTGGTCGGCGAGCGCAGTGTTGGTGACGCGCGCCTCGATTACGACGCACTCACGTGGGGCTGGTTCGACATGTTCCTCAAGGGTGAGAACAACCGCTTGCTCGACACGTTGCCGAAGGTGCGCTACTACACGATGGGACTCAACAAGTGGCAGTCGTCGGACAGCTGGCCACCCCGCGGCGCGCAGACGGTGACGTACTATCTCTCGAGTGGTGGCAAGGCCAACACGGTCGACGGCGACGGCGGCTTGACGACGAACCCTCCCGCGTCGGACAAGCCGGACGGGTTCAGCTACGATCCGATGAATCCCGTGCCCTCGTATGGAGGGAACGTGTGCTGCACGGGAAACGCCGTGTCGGGGGGCGCCTTCGACCAGCGGAAGATGGAAGCGCGGCCGGACATTCTCGTGTACTCATCGGAGCCGCTCAAGGAGGGCACCGAGGTGAGCGGGCCGATCGAGATCACGTTGTACGTGTCGAGCGACCGCAAGGACACGGATTTCACCGTCAAGTTGCTCGACGTCTACCCCGACGGTCGCGCCTACAATCTCGACGAGACGATCCAGCGCGTTCGCTACCGCGACGGGTACGATAAGCAGGTATGGATGGAGCCGGGCAAGACGTACAAGGTGTCGCTAGGACCCCTCAACACGAGCAACTACTTCGACGCCGGTCACCGGATTCGCATCGAGGTGTCGAGCAGCAACTTCCCGCGATTCGACCGCAACATGAACACCGGCGGGAAGAATTACGACGAAAGCGAGGGGCTCGTCGCGCATAACGCAGTGCACCACTCACGCCAATATCCGAGTACGGTGAAGGTGACGATCGTCAGACACCCGGCGGCTGCGGATAAGTGATTATCGGTGAACGGTGAACGGTGAACGGTGAACGGTGAAAGCGGCGAGCTTCGCTCGCCGCCATCCGATTTCACCGACCACCGACCACCGACCACCGTTCACCGACCACCGGTCACCGACCTCACCGTCCTCCCAACACCACCGACAATCCAATCACCGTATCGCCGCCGTCGATGAAGATCTTTTGAAAGCCGATGTTGGCGGCGATCGGGCTCGTCGTACTCTGGAATGTCACGCCGCCGCCGAGGAGGAAGCGCGTGCCGCCCTCGCTCGTGGCGTTGTCGCGCGCATGGCCCCATCCGATGGCGGGTGTGAGAAATGGCGCGATCGAGATCCCGGACGTGCGGGTAACGAGCGAGATCGGCAATCCACCGGTGAGCGTCGCCAGCGTGGTGCCGGACGGGTGGCCGAAGCCGAATTCACCATTCATGCCGATGTTGAGCTGTGCCGCGTCGGAGCCGGTGCCGAGCAGCGTGCTCGCGAGCCGGCTCTCGACATTCGCGCCCGCCATGAAGTGTCCGTCGCACCTGTCGCACGACACCGATTCGTAGCCCGCCGTAATTCCGAACATCGTCTTCTGGCTCGCCGGTATGCCGAGCGTCGCCGCGAAGTTGTTCATGCTGGCGCCGGTCATCGATAAATGACCGTAGCGGACTCGGAAGTCGACGGCGGACGGCATCGGCCGATTGAGCATCGCGTTCGACAGCACGGGCGGCAGGGCGCCGATCGGCGTGCCGAGGAGAGCGAAGTATGCGGTGATGTCCTGTTCACTTTGTGCGGCGGCTTCGTGTGCCCCGACGAGCGTCGTCAGGCAGAGTACGGAGAGCAGTATGCGCATGGTCGTTATGTGAGGGATGGGTGAACGTAACGACCGGCAATACTGAAGCCCAATTATATCGCCTGTGTGATCGCGATCACGTCAATAGCCGCCCTCCGCGGTAAAATCGAGAGGAGCCTAACGCCACTGTTCATCTCCGTGCGTCCCGATCATCATCCTCGACATCACGTGACATCGGGAAGAACAACGACCGGCGCACCGTCGGATAGGTGCGTCGCCAGCCGCGGACGTCGTGCCACAGAATGCGGTTGAGGGCATCAGAGGGCGCTTCGTCGGGGCCGTCGAAGCGCATGCGCGACGACGCGACGGCGGCACGACGACGCGCCGCGGCGTCGGGGCCGCGGATCTCGCTCACCCGCGCGTTCGTCTCGTCGAGACGCTGCGTCGGCGCCAGCGCCGTAAAAGGCACGAAATTCGGCTGCTCGCCGGGCTGGATGAAACTCGCGCGCATGTCCGTTGCGACGAGATCGAACAGGCTGAGCGCCGGCAGGCCGAGCATCAGCTCGATCGTCTTTACCACGCTCGGCTGATTGTAGAAGGTGTGATCGACACTGCCACGCTTGACGAACGGCGAGATCGCGAACGCCGTCGTGCGGTGACCGTCGACGTGATCCACGCCGTTCTGAGCGTCGTCCTCGATGACGAAGATCGCCATGTCTTTCCAGAACGCGGAACGACTCAAGCCATCCACGATGCTGCCTAACGCTGCATCGTTGTCGGCGACGCACGCTCGTGGCGTGCACCAGTCTGGCGACGTTCCCACCGTGTGATCGCTCGGCAAGATCATCATCACGAGCTGTGGCATCGCACCTTGCGATTCCCATTCGTGCAGATGATCGAGAAAGACCTGCGCCTTCACGACGTCGGGAACCTCCTGGGTCCAGCCGGGATACTCGCGAACGAGCGCGCGGTCCAGGGATGGAATATCCGAATGTGTGTTGTAACGCGAGCGCAGGAGCTCACGGAAGTATCCGCTGCCCCGCGCGAGGTTGCTTTGATATTCCGTCATCAGCGACGCGCGCACGCTGGCGATCGAGTCGGAGGCGGCAGGCGCATATTCACCGAATACGCTGACGGTCTTCCCCTTCGCCTGCGCCGATTCCCAGAGAAATCCGCCTGACGAGTAGACGAGCGGGTCATTCCCCTCAGACGGATACGTGCGACCGTGATACAGCGGCCACATCGCGTACTCCGTCTCGTTCGCCTGGGTGAGCCACTGATGTCCGTCGGCGGAGTTGCCACCGCTGGCGAAGACCCGATCGAGCGTCACGAACTGCTCGGCGAGCGCATGTTGGTTCGGCGTGACAGCGCGCCCGAAGATGACCAGCGAGCTGTCGCCATCGCCGCGCCCGAGATCGCCCAGGACCTGATCGTAGGTGCGGTTCTCCTTGATGATGTAGACGATGTGGCTGACGAGCGACGAGTCGCCGGGGCGGAGTGGCACGGCCCGCGGCACGGCCGGCGTTGGCGTCGCGACCTGGAGAGGCGCGGCGGCGAGGCGCATGTGGACGCTGGACGCGACCGCCAACGCGTAAGCGGTGAGCTGCTCCTGACCAGGAATCTCGACGACGCTCACCGAGCCACGCTCGGCGAATACATACCGACCGCGTTTGCCAGGCGAGCCTTCCGTGCTCCCCTCGCCGGCGCCGACGCCAAACAGCGCGCCGATCGCCAGATATTTGCCATCCGCGCTGATGTCGAGGCTCGACGGATACCACGCGGTCGGGATGAGGCCCCTCAAGTGCCACTGCCCGGTATCAACGCTGCGAAGGTCGTAGACCGCGACCGCGTTGATCGCTCCCAGCGCGACATAGATCGTCGTGCCATCGGAAGCAAGTGCCAGTGCCGTCGGTGCGATGCCCGGCCGCCCATCGGCGAAGGGGACGACACGCGCGTTCGCAAGAAGATGATTGTCGCGCGTGTCGATGATCGAGACCGCGTCGTCGTTCCCATCGGCGACGTAGAGTCGATTGTGCGGCACGTCCCACGCGATCGCGGTCGGATGCCGGCCAACGGTGATCGAAGCCGTCACGCGGCGAGCGACGAGATCCACGCGCATTACCGTTCCTGCAGCGGCGATTCCGCGCTCGTCGATGCGCACGGCCTCGGCGCGCGGGTAGCAACACTCCTTCGCGGCGCGCTCGCCGCGTGCTGGTTTTGGACCGCCAAAATTCGTCACGTAGGCGGCGGCACCGTCAGGAGAAACGACGGCTGCAATGGGCGCGACGCCGAGCGGTACCACGGCGAGCGGCGCGCCGTTGTCGGCGTCGATGATCGCGAGAGCGTCCTCTACCGTGAGCGGCACCACCGCGACGCGATGGCCGCTCGCGTTAGGCGTGCGCGCGACGGCCGGTGCCCCCACCGCGTATTCCCCGAGCGCACCCGTGAGTCGCGCTGGCGTGACGCGATCGCCCCGCGCCGCATCGTCGAAGAAGGCGAGCTGCGCCGCGGGGCGCGACGCATCGCGCGGCAGCATGCCCGGAATGGGGGCTTCGTGCGCCGCAACCGGGACGCGACCCACGGTACTCACGAGGGCACGGTGCCTAACGGGATCGAACGCGACCGCCTGCACGCCGGCGCGTCCGTCGAATGCTCCACGCGCGAGGACCCGATTGTCCGCCCAGGTGAGGTGATACGCCGAGCCCGGGACCGCCACCCAGATGTCGCTGCTGCTGGCCCCGAAGTGGACCCCCGTCACGCGTCCGTCGAATACGCTCTGCACCCCGGCGGGAGTCACTTGCTGCAGGTTGGCTACGACGCCTGGATCGGGAACGGTGCGGCGCGGCGCCGGCTGTTGCGCTGCCTGGAGTAGCATCAGCGCGGGAAAGAGGACGAGGGAAGTCATGCGCCGAAGTTAGGGCGCCGGACGAAGCGCCGCGAGCAGGGTCAGGTCACAACTCCGTGACTCCCACTCGTTCAACGGCGTCCAAGTGGAGAGCCTTAGCCCGCTTATCTCGTGTACGCCATTCGTCAATTCAAGCGCAAAGGCCGTGGTCTGGTCGCGACGGAGCCGATTCCGCAAGGAACACCGATAATGACCTGCCCGGTCATTGTCTACGATGATGCGGATGCGGGACGGATCTCGAAGACCAAACTCGGCGACTACAACTTTCGCTTCGGCGAGCGTCAAAACCGAGCGTGCATCGTGCTCGGCGTGATCTCGCTTTGCAACCATGCCGAGATGCCTAACGCGGAGATCGTCTGTCACGAAGAGGAACTGACGGTGACGCTGGTCTCGGTGCGTGCCATCGTCGAGGGCGAAGAGATCTGCATCCGCTATCGCCGACCGCTTTGGTTCACTCCCGCGGCCTGAACCTCGTCGTGCCCTGGCACTCGCGTCGCGAGCACATTATAGAAGGGCATGGGTGACGGGTACCGCGGAAGGATGGCGAAGCCAGAAACCTCCCTCCGTGGGCTGTCGTAATGGCCAAGTCGCGACTGGAGCAGAAGAATGAACAACGAGATTCTCGAAGAGCTCATGGTCTTCGTCGGGCTGATGGCCTTGCTCGGCTCTCTGACGAAGATCATTCTCAGCATCGTCAATCGGCGCCGGATTCCGGCCAACGCCGCCGCCACACCCGCGCTGGAGGACATCGCCCAGCGGCTCGGGCGTATCGAGCAAGCGGTCGACGCGACCGCCGTCGAGGTGGAGCGCATCAGCGAGGCGCAGCGTTTCACGACGAAGCTGCTCGTCGAAAAGGGCCATCAGTCCGCGCCTGAGGGATCACGCGCGAAGGTCGTCACGCCGCACTGACCGAGAGCTCACCGTCGCCCGCACCCCGCTCTTGCGTTACCCTAGGACTCCGAGGTATTATACCTCGGACTCCTAGGGTAAGTGGCTTTGTCGCCGCCGCATTCGCCGTCGCCTCCGATGAATACCTCCGTCGAGTTCCTGAAAGGCACCCTCGACCTGATGGTCCTCAAGACGCTGTCCTGGGCGCCGAGCCATGGCTACGGCATCGCGCGGTGGATCGAGCAGTGCACCGGTGACGTCCTCCAGGTCGAGGAGGGGTCTCTCTATCCGGCACTCCACAAGCTGGAAGAACGAGGCCTCATCACCGCGGAGTGGGGAATCAGTGAGAACAATCGGCGAGCGAAGTTCTATCGCCTAACGGCGGCGGGCAAGAAGCAGCTCGCGGCATCGCACGACAGCTGGGCGCGTTTCGCGGACGCGGTGTTCAAGGTCCTCAAGACGGCCCCGACCGGGCGTTGAGATGGCCGAACACTATGCGCCCGGCGCGACACGGGCCGCTATTTGGCGACGTTACCTTCGCTTCTGGGGACCGCGCGTCGTCGCCGACGTCGACGACGAGCTGCGCTTCCATATCGAGATGCGCGTCCGCGACTACATGCAACGTGGTCTCAGCGAGGGGGAGGCGCGCGCCGCGACGGCGCGGCGCCTGGGCGACCTGGCGACGCAGCGTGCCGAGTGTCTGACGATCACCACGAGGAGAGAACGGCGCATGACCCGAGCGCAGCTCGTCGACGCCCTGCGGCAGGACGTCCGCTTTGCCTTTCGCACCCTCGGCCGCCAGAGAGGCTGGACGACGGTCGCCACCCTCACCCTCGCGTTAGGCATCGGCGCGAATACCGGCGTGTTCAGCGTCGTGAACAGCCTGCTGCTTCACCCGCTGCCGTATCCGCACGCCGATCGCATTGCGATTCTGTTCCAGGAGCCGACGCTCGGCAATCAGACGGGCATGAATGTGATGGTCTCCCCACGGCCGTCGCTCGTGCGCCAGTGGCGTGAGAGCGCGCGGTCATTCGAGGACATCGAGGCGTACAGTACGACCGACATGACGCTCGTTCCGGAACGCGGGGAGGCGGCCTCGCTCCACATCGCTTCCATCCTGCCGACCCTTCCCACCTTCGCTGGTAAGCATGTGCTGATTGGACGGTCATTCGCCAACGCCGATCTGACGGAGGGAGGCCATGTCGCGATGCTCAGCGAAGGGCTCTGGCGCGGCCGATTCGGCAGCGAGCCCGGTGTGATCGGTCGGGCGCTTTCGCTCGACGGCTCGCTGTACACCGTGATCGGCGTCATGCCGGCCGCGTTTCGGCTGCCGGCCAGTCAGCAGAATGCGACCGACGTGTGGCTTCCACTCGACATGCATAACGAGCACGTCGGTCTCATGACGACGGCCCGGCTGCGGCCCGGCGTGAGCTACGACGCGGCGCGGCGCGAGCTCGATTCCATCACGAAGCGCCTGGACGTGTCCGAGGGCAATCGGGTCGGTTTCCGGGCGAAGCTCGTGCCGCCGGCGCAGATGGTCCAATTCCGAGACTCGCTGCTCCTGTTGACCGCCGCGGTGACCCTGGTGCTCCTCATCGCGTGCGCCAATGTCGCGCATCTGATGTTGGCGCGGGCGGCGACGCGACACCGCGAGCTCGCAATCCGAGGCGCGTTAGGCGCCGGCACGGGGCGACTCGTGAGGCAACTGCTGACGGAAAGCCTCGTGCTTTCCGCGGCCGGATCAGTCGGTGGGCTGGTCGTCGGCTGGCTGGGTCTCGAACTGCTGGTCGCGCTGCGACCGGCGAGCCTTGCGAATCTCGACGAAGCGCGGATGGACACGACAACGCTGTTGGTGACGATCGCCCTCGGAGTACTCACAGGGTTGCTCTTCGGCCTGGCGGGGGCGATTCAGTCGGCGCGGCAATCGACGCACGAGTCGCTCAAGGCAGGGACGCTCTCGACCTCGCATTCGCGCCGGCAGAATCGGCTGCGCGGTCTGCTCGTCGTGAGTGAGATCGCCCTCTCCACCATGCTCCTCATCGGTGCGTCGCTGTTGGTACGTAGCGTGATCCGGCTGCAGACGATGGATCCTGGGTTCCGGACCGAGGGCATGTACGGCCTGTCCATCATCCTGCCCGAGAAGGCCTACGCTACGCCGGCGGCGCGGCACGCGTTCTATGCGGAGCTGGTGACCCGCGCGCGAACGGTGCCGGGGGTTGAAATGGCGATGATGGCCGAAGGGGCGCCACCGATGCAGAATTTTCTGATTGGCGCTCTACAACTCGAAGGTCAGCCGGCGCCCCCGGCGGGCACGACGGGCTTCATCAACTACAATGGGGTAGAGCCGTACTACTTCCGAGAAATGGGCATACGCCTGCGCGAAGGCACGACGTTCAGCGACACGAGCGAAAAATCCGATCAGGTGATGGTGAACGCGGGCTTCGCAAGAAAATATTGGCCTAACGGGAGTGCCGTGGGCAAGCGCTTGCGCACCGTGTTCAATGGCCAGGGCGAGTGGAGAACTATCGTTGGCGTCGTGGACAACGCCTTCACGAGCGGGCTGACGATGGAGGCGAGTCAGCCGATGCTCTACGTGCCCTACCAGGGACAATTCCAGCCTTCGCTCATCGTACGCGTCACAGCCGGTACGAACGCGATTGCCGCCGTGCGCTCGCTCATGCCGCAGATCGACCGCCATCTGCCGGCGCCCGATGTGACGAATGTGGAGGCTGCGATGCGCGACAGCATCGCGGCGCCGCGCTTTACGATGCTCCTACTCGCTGCCTTCACGCTGCTCGCGCTGGTCCTGGCGGCCGTCGGACTATACGGCGTCCTCGCCTACGCGGTGGCACAACGGACGCGGGAGATCGGCATTCGCATTGCCCTGGGCGCATCGCGTCGCATCATCGCGCGGGCGATCATTGGCCAGGGCGTGCTGCTCGCGACTGGGGGAATCGTCTTCGGTCTCGCCGGCTCCTTCTGGGCAACGCGATTCATCGACAAGATGCTCTACGGCGTGCCTCGCGGAGATCCAGTGTCGTTCGCTGCCGGAACCGCACTCCTGTTCGCGACCGCCATGGCCGCGTGCCTGGTGCCGATGAGACGTGCGGTACGGGTGGATCCGGTGATCGCGATGAGGGC
>Ga0207664_10003682_pt1 | contig 10275 bp, 10 predicted proteins | sample LARL83metaG_FD_184349 | JGI IMG/M metagenome (GOLD analysis project Ga0207664, IMG submission 184349) | Corn, switchgrass and miscanthus rhizosphere microbial communities from Kellogg Biological Station, Michigan, USA - LAR L8-3 metaG... | ecosystem: Host-associated > Plants > Roots >...
GCGAGATGATCGACGCAAGCGACGTCAGCTTGAGCAGCGTGATGAACTCGTTGCCGATCGGCGGGATCGCGATCCGCACCGCCTGCGGCACGACGATCCGGCGAAGGATGCGCCAGTGCGACATGCCGAGCGCGCGACCGGCGAGCTCCTGCCCCGGATCGACGGACATCAGCCCCGCGCGCAGGATCTCGGAGACGTACGCCGCCTCGTTCAGCGAAAGCGTGATCCACGCTGCCATGAACGGCGTGAACCAGCTCTGCGCGAACCCGCTCCAGATCGTCGGCAGCGCGTACCAGACGAAGTAGAGCTGCAGCAGCGTCGGCGTCGCGCGGAAGAGCCAGTTGTAGACCCAGGACACCGACCGCACCCAACGCCGCGTGCTCAGCGAGCCGAGCGCGACGAAGAAGCCGACCACGAGCGACGTCGAGAGCGCCGCCGCGGTCAGCTCGAGCGCGGTAAGCGCTCCCCTCCAGTACGGGCCGGAGGAGAGCGCTTGCCAGAAGAGATGCCCGTCGAAGGCAACGAGCACGAGCGTCTACTTGACGTCCGCGACCGGAACCTTGTACTTCGCCGCAATCGTCTTCAGCGTGCCGAGCGTCTTCAGACGTGCGATGCCGTCGTGGATCTGGACGCCGAGCGTCGACGCCTCGTCCTTGCGGTAGTAGATGCCGAAGTGATCCGGCGCGCCGAACGTGTAGCCGACCTGGATCTTGCCGGGATGCGCCTTCGCCTGGAACGCGAACGACGTGTCCTGCGTCAGAACAGCGTCGGCGCGACCGATCAGCACCTGCGCGACCGCGTCGTTGTCACCGGGATAGCCCTGCAGCGTGAAGCCGATCTTCTTCTGCAGCGCCTTCAGGTACTGCTCGTACTTCGTCCCGGTCTGCACGGCGACCACGAGCCCCTTCAGCCCGTTCGGGCTGTGGATCTTCTTCGGGTTGCCGGCCTTGACGATGATGACCCGGTGCGACTCCATGTAGGGGAGCGCAGGCGCCTGCTTCGTGCGGTCGGGTGTGATGAAGATGCCGCTGATCACCGCATCGCACTTCTTCGCGGCGAGCGCTGCGAGCAAGCCGGGGAACGCAGTCTTCAGCGCCTTCGCCGACGCGCCCCACGTCGCGGCGAGCTTGGTCGCCATGTCGACGTCGAAGCCGATGATCTTGCCGCTCGTCGTCGTGTACTCCATCGGCGGGAACGTCGGATCGGTGCAGTACGTGAACGTCGCCGCATGACGGTTCGCCCCGGCCGAGCCTGCCGCGGCGAGGGCCACAAGCAGGGTCAGCAGGGAGAGCAGCGTGAGTCCGTAGCGCATGTGCTCCTCCTCTGGGTGGACCCGAAGAGGAGACCCTAATCCGAAATCTGCAGCTCTGCCACGACGCGCGGATCGATCGAGTGCTCGATCGGCGACTCGCGATACCAGACCTCGGCGCCCGCAGCCTCGAGCCGGTCGCGGGCTTCGCGGCCGAACTCGACCGGGATCACCGGGTCGTACGTCCCGTGCGCGATCGCGACCTGCGGGAACGGCGCCGAGAGGTCGGGCTCCCAGCCGTCGACGGTCGGGATGAAGCCGCTGAACGCGATCAGTCGCCGCGGCCGGGGCCGCCCGCGCCCCCAGGTCAGCGCATGACTCATCACTGCGCCCTGCGAGAAGCCGCCGAGGACGATGTCGTCCGCGGGAAACGGCAGCGCGTCGAACCACGACGTCAGCGCGCCGTAGCCCTCGGCGAACGTCGCCTGATCGGGGAAGCCGACGCGCGGAACTGCGTACCAGTGCGCGCCGCCCGGCGGCAGCGTGAGCGGCGCGCGGGGCGTGTAGCCGTGCAGACGCCGCTCGGGATCGAGCGCGTCGAGCAGCGGGAAGAGGTCGTACTCGTCGGCGCCGCGACCGTGGAGGAGAACGAGCGCGCCTTCGGGCTCCCCGGCCGCGGGGCGCTCGAGCGCGCGGAGCGTCACGTGCGCGTCCAGCTCTCGCGCGGGTCCGGCAGCGGCGTCAGGATCGGCTCGACCTGCGCGCGCAGGTGCTCGAAGGCGGGCGGCAGGATCAGCTTCTCGCCGAGATGCGCGAGATCTTCGTCGGCCGCGAAGCCGGGACCGAGCGTCGCGATCTCGAACAGCACGCCGTTCGGCTCGCGGAAATAGATCGACTGGAACCAGAAACGATCGATCACGTCCGTGGGCCGACCGCCGGCGGCGGCGACGCGCTCGCGCCAGGCCGCCTCGTCCTCGACCGTCGAGGCCCAGGCGACGTGATGCACCGTGCCCGCGCCCGGGATGCCGGACTCGTCGGGCGCGGCTTCGAACGCGATCCAGCCGCAGCGCGACGCGCCGCGCGTCTCCCAGCGGTTCGCCGACGGGTCGAAGCCGAGCGCCTCGAAGAACTCCTGCGCGCGCTCGCCCGTGTCGCGCCCGAACCCACGCACGCCCTCGAAGCCCTGCAGCGCCAGCTCGCGCGGAATCTCCGGATGCTCCGCGATCAGCGGCTCGTCCGCGACGTTCGCAATCACGAGCTGGTGCTGCAGCCCTTCCGGATCGGCGAACGTCAGCGTGTTGCCGTCGCGCGCGACGTCGAGCCGGTCGGCCCAGAAGTCGAGCGCCTCAGCCGAGCCGACGCGCCACACGACTGTGTGCACCATGCCGCGTCCCGCGCGCCCGTTCGCCGCACCGGGATACTCGAAGAACGTGATGTCGGAGCCGGGACTTCCCTTCTCGTCGGCGTAGAACAGGTGGTAGACGGTCGGGTCGTCCTGGTTGACCGTCTTCTTCACGAGCCGCAGCCCGAGCGTGCCGGTGTAGAACTCGACGTTCTGCGGCGCGTCGCCGGTGATGCACGTCACGTGATGGACGCCGTCGAGCCTCATGCGACACTCGCGAGCAGGAAGGCCCGCGACTCCCGGATCATCTCGCGCGCGATCACGAGGCGCTGGATCTCCTGCGTGCCTTCGTAGATCTGCGTGATCTTCGCATCGCGCATGAAGCGCTCGACCGGATACTCCTTGATGTAACCGTAGCCGCCGAGGATCTGTACCGCATCCGTCGAGACGGCCATCGCGACGTCGCCGCATTTGAGCTTCGCCATCGCCGACGCCTTCGTCAGCTCGATGTCGTCGGCGCCGTCGTCGACCATCTGGCCGAACCGGTAGAGCAGGCCGCGCGCCGCCTCGCACTCGGTCTCCATGTCGGCGAGCTTCGCCTGGATCAGCTGGTGCTGGGCGATCGGCTTGCCCATCGTCTCGCGCGTCTTCGCGTAGTCGAGCGCGTAGTCGGTCGCGCCCTGCGCGATCCCGAGCGCCTGCGCGGCGACACCGGGCCGCGAGCGGTCGAGGATGCGCATCGCGATCTTGAAGCCTTCGCCTTCCTCGCCGAGCAGGTTCGCCGCCGGGATGCGCATGTCGTCGAACGTCAGCTCGCCCGTGGTCGAGCCGCTGATCCCCATCTTCGGCTCGAGCCGTGCGACCGCGAAGCCCGGCGTGTCGCCTTCGACGACGAAGGCGGAGATGCCGCTGTGGCCCGCCTCCGGATCCGTCTTCGCGAACACGGTGTACACGCTCGCGACGCCGGCGTTCGTGATGAAGCGCTTCGAACCGTTGAGGACGTACTCGTCGCCCTCACGCCGCGCCGTTGTCCGCATCGCGGCGCTGTCGGAGCCGGAGCCTGACTCGGTGAGCGCGTACGCGCAGAGCCATTCGCCGCTCGCGAGCTTCGGCAGGTACCGCTCCTTCTGCTCGTCGCTGCCGGCGAGCTTGAGGCCGAGCGAGCCGAGCTCCTGCACCGCCAGGATGAGGCCGCTCGTCGCGCAGACCTTCGAAACCTCTTCGACCGCGATCAGCGCGAGCAGCGTTCCCGTGCCGAGGCCGCCGTACTGCTCGTCGAAGTAGAGGCCGAAGATGTCGTTCTCGCGGAAGAGCTCGACGACGTCCCACGGGAACTCGTGCGACTCGTCGATCTCGGCCGCGCGCGGGGCGATTCGCTCGCGCGCGAGCGTGCGGACGAGGTCGCGGATCTCCCGCTGCTCGTCGGTCAGCTGGTCCCAGGCCATGCCGACCCGAATTCTACGTTTAGGCGGGCTGGTGGCAGACCGCCTCGATGTTGTTGCCGTCGAGGTCGTGGACGAAGGCGCCGTAGTAGGTCGGGTGGTAGTTCCGCAGGCCCGGCGGGCCGTTGTCGACGCCGCCCGCCGCGAGCGCGGCGTCGTGGAAGGCGTCGACCGTTGCACGGTCGGAGCAGGTGAACGCGATGTGCGTGCCCGTGCCCGCAGGCTCCCGCTCGACGATCCAGAACACCGGCGAGTCGGCGCTGCCGAAGCCGGCCGCCTTGTGCTCGTCGAATGCCATCACGACGTGGTAGCCGATCGGCGCGAGCGCCCGTTCGAAGAACGGCGGCTCGCCTGGTAGTCCTTCACGTTCAGTCCGACATGATCGAGCACCGAAGCCTCCTCACCATTCGTAGACGATCGCCGTTGCGGAACGCGTATGCGGCCCGTGGTAGACCGCCTCGACGTTGTTGCCGTCCGGGTCGAGCACGAAGGCGGCGTAGTAGCCCGGGTGATAACTGCGCTCGCCGGGCGGCCCGTTGTCGGTGCCGCCGGCGGCGATTGCGGCGGCATGGAAGCGCGCGACCGCTCCCTCGTCGGCAGCTTGCAGTGCGAGATGCAAGCCCGTCGTCCGCGGCTCCTCGCCGCTGATGTAGAGCTCGTCGGCCGCGAACCAGCCGTCGCCCTCCTCCGTGAAGCCGAGTCCGACCGACTCGAGCGCGGCACGATAGAACCGCTTCGATGCGTCGAGATCCGCGACGCGTAGGTGCAGATGGTCGAGCAGACGTCCGCCGTACGCAACGGGCATGATCGCAGCATGATCCTCGAAAACGGCGTCATCCGCACGCTCGATCCGTCGTTGCCGGAGGCGCGCGCGCTCGCGATTGCGGGCGACCGAATCGCAGGCGGCGTCGGCGTGCACGAGACCGCGCTCGCGAGCCCGGAGACGGTCGATCTCGGCGGCCGCTGCGTGCTGCCCGGCTTCACCGACTCGCACGTGCACTTTCCCACGTGGGCGGTCGCGCAGCATGAGGTGAAGCTCGACGGCTGCAGATCGCTCGACGAAGCGCTGGCACGCATCCGCGCCGCGGACGCCAAGGGAACGTGGCTGCGCGGCTACGGCTGGCGGAGCGGCGACTGGAGCGACGGCCGCGACCCGACGAAGGAGGACCTCGACGCCGTCACCGGCGAGCGCCCGGCGGCACTGATCGCGAAGGACTACCACTCGCTCTGGCTGAACTCCGCCGCGCTCGCATTCGCGAACGGCGACCTCGACGTCGCGGGCGGCGTCGTCGAGCGCGACGCGCAGGGCGAGCCGACGGGCGTGCTGCGCGAAGAGTCGGCCTGGCGCTTCAAGGAGCGCTACCTGACGATCCCCGCGAACGAGTACGTCGACGCGATGCGCACCGGCGTCAAGCTCGCAAACTCGCGCGGCGTCACGTGCTTGAACGACAAGGACGGCTGGCTCGGCGCCGCGGGGCTCTGGCAGCGGCTCGAAGCCGAAGGCGCGCTCAGCCTGCGTGTGTGGCAGTCCGTGCCGGCTGATCTCCTGCCGGACCTCGTCGCGCTCGCGCTGCGCAGCGGCTTCGGCTCGCCGCTGCTGCGCGTCGGCTACCTGAAGGTCTTCATGGACGGGACACTCGGCTCGCAGACGGCGTGGATGCTCGACGGCAGCGGCGTGCAGATAACGAGCGGCGACGAGCTCGCGGAGATCGTGCGCGCGGGCGCCGCCGCCGGGTGGCCGGTCGGCGTGCACGCGATCGGCGACCGCGCGAACCGCGAGGCGCTCGATGCGTTCGAGCAGACACGCGAGGTGTGGCACCCGGCGGGGCTACGGCAGCGGATCGAGCACGCGCAGTGCCTCTCGCTCGACGATCTCCCGCGCTTCGCGGAGCTCGGCGTCACCGTCTCCGCGCAGTTCACGCACGCGCCGTCGGACGAGGTGCTCGCGAAGCGCTACTGGGCGGACAAGCTCGACGGCACCTACTCGTTCCGCTCGCTGCTCGAGAGCGGAGCGCTCGTCGCGAACGGCTCCGACGCGCCGATCGAGGAGCTCGACCCGTGGGCCGGCGTCGTCGCCGCGGTGCTCCGCCACTTCCGGGAGGACCAGCGGCTGACGCTCGAGCAGGCGCTGCACGCGACGTGCGTCGCCCCGACCTGGCTCTCGCGCGACGAGCGAAGCCGCGGCACCCTCCTCCCCGGCCGCCTCGCCGACCTCGTCGTCCTCGACCGCGACCCGTTCGCGATCCCGGCCGACGAGCTTCCCGAGGTGCAGGTGGTGGCGACGATGGTCGGCGGGCGCTGGGTGCACAACCCGCCTCCCTGGCGCTAGTTGCAATCGCCGCCGAACATTTGATCAAATCGTCCCTTCCCCGACGAAGGAGGACGAGATGGCGGCGGGCGCTGCTGCCCCCGGGCACCAGTTCGAGCACCTGCGTGAGCACTCGATCGGGCTGCCGCAGGTCCTATTCCAGTCGATCACGCACATGGCGCCCGGCGCCGCGGTCGCGTACTCGATCTACATCTCCGTGCCGTTCGCGCAGCAGGCGCTCGCGCTCTCGGTGCTGCTCGCGCTGCTCGCGTGCCTCTGCGCCGCGACCGCGATCGGCCAGCTCGCGAAGCAATACCCCTCGGCCGGCGGGATGTACACGTACGCCGCCCGCTCGCTCGGGCCGTGGGCGGGCTTCATCGTCGCGTGGTTCTTCATCCTGTTCGAGCCGCTCGTCGCGCCGTTCCTCTATCTCGAGTTCGGCTGGGCGATGAGCGAGGTCTTCAAGAGCGAGGTCGGGTGGCACTGGACCGGCCAGTGGTGGGTCTGGGTGCTGCTCATGACCGTCGTCGTCTTCCTCCTCACGTACCGCGACATCCGCCTCTCGACGACGGCGGGCGTCATCCTCGGCGCATTCGAGATCGCGGTCTTCGGAGCGCTCGCGCTCTGGATGCTCTTCTCGAACACGGGCAAGCTGAATGTCCAGCCGTTCAACCCGCATCACGCGATCGGCGGCTGGAACGGCGTCTTCCGCGGGATGGTCTTCGCGATCCTCGCCTTCATCGGCTTCGAAGCGGCGGCGCCGCTCGGCGAGGAGGCGAAGCGGCCGCGGCGCACGGTGCCGTTCGCCGTCGTCGGCTCCGCACTCGCGATCGGGATCTTCTACATCCTCTGCTCCTACGCGTGGGTGTTCGGCGCCGGCTTCAACCACTTCGTCGCGCAGGCGACCGGGCCCGACCCGTGGCGCAACCTGGGCAAGGTCTTCTGGGGAACGGGCTGGGTGATCGTCTTTCTCGCGATCTGCAACTCGATCGCGGCGAACTCGAATGCGGCGGTGAACGCCGCGACGCGCGTGTTCTATGCGCTGTCGCGGAACAGCCTCGCGCCCCGGCGTCTCGGCCACATCCATCCGCGGTTCAAGACGCCGTACATCGCAATCGTGTGGATGAGCGTCTTCGCATTCGTCGTCTCCGTGCTTCTCGGCTGGAAGTGGGGACCGCTCATCGGCTTCTCGCTCATCGCGACGCTCGCGGTGATCGTCGTCGTGCTCGTCTACATGCTGATCTGCCTCGGCACGATCTGGCACTACCTCACGAAACGGCGCTCGGAGTTCAATCCGCTCCTGCACCTCGTGCTGCCGGTGGGCGGGATCGTGCTGTTCTTCTTCCCGCTCTACTACCAGTACGTGAAGTTCCAGCCGACGTATCCGATCAAATACGCGAACTGGATCGCGATCGGCTGGGTTGCGTTGGGCATCGCACTCGCGATCTGGCTGTCGATCGCACGGCCCGAGCGGCTGCGCGACATGGAGCACGTCTACGTCGACGACGAAACGGTGAGGCCGGTCGATGACCTCGGCATACCGCCTGTCGCGTGACCAAATAGTCTGGTCGTTCGGGCCTGACCTGCGCCCGGCTCTCGAGGTGGAGCCGGGCGACACGGTCACGTTCGAGACGAACGACTGCTTCACCGGCCAGATCCGAAGCGAGGACGATCTCGTCACCGAGATCGATCTCTCGCGCATCAACAGCGCGACCGGGCCGGTCGCCGTGCGCGGCGCCGAGCCCGGCGACTCGCTCATCGCCGAGATCCTCGACGTCCGCCCGATCGAGTGGGGCGTCGCGACGCTGATCCCCGGCTTCGGTCAGCTGATCGACGCGGTGCAGTCGCCCGTGACACGCCTCTTCGACGTGCGGGACGGCGAGATCCGCATGAACGACCGCATCCGCTTTCCCGCGAAGCCGATGGTCGGCGTCGTCGGCGTCGCAACCGACGGCCCCGAGCTCTCGAACGGGCTCGCCGGCACGCACGGCGGCAACCTTGACGACCACTGGCACGGCAAGGGCGCGCGCATCTACTTCCCCGTCCGGCAGCCTGGCGGCATGTTCGCGGTCGGGGACATGCACGCGTCGATGGGCGACGGCGAGATCTGCTTCACCGGCGTCGAGATCGCCGGCGAGGTCGACATCCGCTTCGACCTGCTGAAAGGGAAGCAGGCGACCTGGCCGGTGACCGAGCTCGCCGACAGCTGGCTGCCGCACGCGACGGCCGACGCCTACGACGACGCGCTCCAGCTCGTCTCGGAGGAGGCGGCGAAGCTGCTCGTCGACGAGCACGGGTTCTCGCCGGAGGACGCGTTCATCTTCCTCTCCGTCGCGTGCGACGCGGGCGTCGCCCAGGCGTGCAAGCCGGCTCCCGGGTTCGGCACGATCGCGCGCTTTCGGATCCCGAAGATCGAGGCCTGCCCGGCCCCGTTCCACGTCTGAAACGCAGGGCTACTATTGGGAGAGCGATGAACCGCACGATGAACCCCGTCCACGAGGCCACGACCTGCGCGGTCGCCGCCTCGGCCGAGATCATCGGCGCCAAGTGGACGGCGCTCCTCGTGCACGACCTCTCCGAGGGCCCGCGCCGGTTCTCGCAGCTCGAGAAGTCGTGCAGCGGCATCAGCCCGCGCACGCTCGCCGAGCGGCTGCGGGCGCTCGAGCAGGAGGGCATGCTCGAGCGCCGGAGCTATGCCGAGTCGCCGCCGCGCGTCGAGTACGAGCTGACCGAGAAGGGCGTCGCGCTCCTGCCGATCATCGACGCGATGCGCGAGTTCGGCCACTCGTGGCTGCCCTGCGGCCACGACCACGGCCACTAGTCGACCGGCAGATCCTTGTAGTCGGTGAAGAGCGCGGCCGCCGTGTCGACGCCCTGGTCGAAGTAGCGGAGGAGGAACTTCTCGTTCGGCGAGTGCACGTTCGACTCCGGTAGCGCGAAGCCGGTGATCACCGTCGCGATGCCCTTGTTCGCGAGCGCCGGGACGATTGGGAGCGTGCCGCCAGTCCGGACGAGCAGCGGCTTCACGCCGAGGACGCGCTCGAACGCGCCGACGCCGAGCTGAATTGCCGGCGCCTCGGGACGCATGAGCCCGGGCGGCGCGCCGCTCCACGCGATGTCGACCTCGGCGCCGTTGGGCGCCGCGTCGCGCATCAGCTTCTCCGCCACGCGGCCGATCGTCTGCACGTCCTGGCCGGGCGCGAGCCGGATCGTGACTTCGCCGGCCGCCTGCACCGAGAGCGTCGTGTTCCGGAGGCCCGGCTTGCCGCCGATGATCCCGTTCACGTCGGCCGAAGGCTCCGCGAGCGTGCGCGTGTTGAACTCCGCCGCCGCGTTCGGGTCGAGCGGGCGCGCGCCTTGCGACGAGAGCTCGTCGTCGCCGGAGGGAAGCGCCTCCCAGCTCTCGAGCTCTGCCGCGGTCGGCGCGGAGATCCCCTGCCGGAGCGGCTCGGGCAGCAGGCCGTTGGGCCCGGCCGTGACCGCGCCGAGGCAGCGCATGAGGACGTGGATCGCGTTCAGCGCGGCGCCGCCGTACATGCCGGAGTGCAGGTCGCGCTCGCCCGTCTTCACCTTCAGGTCGAAGGCGATCAGGCCGCGCGTCGCGAGGCTGAACGCCGGGACGTCCATGCGGACCATGCCGCCGTCGAAGATGACGCCGGCGTCCGCGCCGCGATCGTCGATCTCGAGGTAGTCGACGATCGTGTGGCCGCCGACCTCCTCCTCGCCGTCGCAGGCGAAGCGGAGGTTGACGGGCAGCGCCTTCGCCTCGACGAGCCTCTGCGCCGCCTTCAGCAGGATGAAGAGCTGGCCCTTGTCGTCGGCGATCCCGCGCGCGTACGCCCAGTCGTCGCGGAGCGTGAGCTCGAACGGGTCGCTCTCCCAGAGGTCGAGCGGCGCCGGCGGCTGCACGTCGAAATGCCCGTAACAGAGAACG
>Ga0207664_10003685_pt1 | contig 10269 bp, 10 predicted proteins | sample LARL83metaG_FD_184349 | JGI IMG/M metagenome (GOLD analysis project Ga0207664, IMG submission 184349) | Corn, switchgrass and miscanthus rhizosphere microbial communities from Kellogg Biological Station, Michigan, USA - LAR L8-3 metaG... | ecosystem: Host-associated > Plants > Roots >...
GCTGCCCACGTGCGTGCTGCACGGCGACGCGCACCTGGGCAACCTGGTGCCCGGCCCGGACGGCCCCGTGCTGTGCGACTTCGACTCGACGTGCGTCGGGCCGCCGGAGTGGGACCTGACGCCGATTCCGGTGGGGTTGCGGCGTTTCGGCGGCTCGTGGCGGTCCGGTGCGATCTTCGCCCGGGAGTACGGGTTCGACGTGACGCGGTGGCCCGGGTTCACGGTGCTGCGCGAGGTGCGCGAGCTGAAGCTGGCCACGAGCGTGTTGCCGATCCTCAAGAGCAATCCCCATGTGGTGCCGGAGTTGCGGCGTCGGCTGCACAGCGTCCGAACGGGCGACACCAGCGCCGAATGGTCCAGGTACGGGTAGGGTCCGCTAGTCGTGGAGCTCCGTCGCCTCGGTGCGTCCGGCCTCGCCGTGAGCGTGGTCGGGCTGGGCTGCAACAACCTCGGCCGCCCCGGTACGGCGACCGAGTCGCCGGCGGGCGCGCAGGCCGTCGTGGAGGCCGCGCTGGACGCCGGGATCACGCTGTTCGACGTCGCCGACGCCTACGGTTCGCCGCGCGGCCGCAGCGAGGAACTGCTCGGCAAGGCGCTGGCCGCCCGCCGGGACCAGGCCGTGATCGCGACGAAGTTCGGCATGGACATGCGCGGCGACAACGGCCCGGACTTCGGCGCCCGTGGCTCCCGCCGCTACGTGCATCGCGCGGTCGAGTCTTCGTTGCGCCGGCTGGGCACCGACTGGATCGACCTGTACCAGTTGCACCGCCCCGATCCGGAGACACCGCTCGCGGAGACGCTGTCCGCGCTGGACGAACTGGTCACCGCCGGCAAGATCCGCTACGTGGGCCACTGCAACCTGGCCGGCTGGCAGCTGGCGGACGCGGCGTGGACGGCGAAGGACTACCACCTGGCCATGCCGGTGTCCGCGCAGAACCAGTACTCGTTGTTGGAGCGCGAGGCCGAACGCGAGGTCCTGCCGGCGTGCCGCCGATTCGACGCCAGCCTGCTGCCGTACTTCCCGCTGGCCAACGGCCTGCTGACCGGCAAGTACCGGCCGGGCGAGCCGGCGCCGGTCGCGTCCAGGTTGAGCAACCGGGAGGCGTTGCTGGCCGGCGCGCCGTGGAGCCGGATCGAGGCGCTGCGCCGGTTCGCGGAGGAGCGCGGTATCACGATGGTGACGGTGGCGATCGGTTGGCTCGCCGCGCAACCCGCTGTCGGCTCGATCATCGCCGGCGCCACCACGATCGAGCAGGTGCAGGCCAACGCCACGGCCGGACAGTGGCGCCCGACCCGGCGCGATCTGGCGATCCTGGACGAGATCTGCCCGCCCGGCCGGCGCTGAGTCGCTGCTGAGTCACACGTCACGCGCCCGCGAGGGTCGCCGCCCGCTAGCCTCAGCCGGACACCGACGTCGGGAGGGGAAAGCACATGCGGATCGCGGAGACCGTGGCGATCGTGACCGGGGGTGCGTCCGGGCTGGGCGCGGCGACCGCGCGGGCCCTGGCCGAGCGGGGTGCCCGCGTGTTCGGGCTGGACCTGCCCGGTGCCGTGGAGAAGGCGGCGGCCGACGCGGTGCCCGGGATCAGCTACATCGCCGCCGATGTCACCGATCCGGACCAGGTCGGCTCTGCGGTCGACACGGCCGCCCAGGACGGTCCGTTGCGGATCGTGGTGAACTGCGCCGGTGTCGGCACCGCGGGCCGTGTGCTGTCGCGCAAGGGACCGCACGACCTGGACAGCTTCCGCAAGACCGTCGAGATCAACCTGATCGGCACGTTCAACGTGCTACGGCTGGGCGCGGACGCGATCGCCAAGACCGATCCGGTCGACGGCGCGCAGCGCGGCGTGATCGTCAACACGGCGTCGATCGCCGCGTTCGACGGCCAGATCGGGCAGGCCGCGTACGCGGCGTCCAAGGGCGGCGTGGTCGGCCTGACGCTGCCGGCCGCGCGGGACCTGGCGCAGCACGGCATCCGCGTGATGACGATCGCGCCCGGCATCATCGACACCCCGATGCTCGCCGGCGTGAGCGACGAGTTCCGGGCCGGCCTGGCCGACGGCGTGCCGTTCCCGAAGCGCCTCGGACAGCCCGCCGAGTACGCCCAGCTCGCGGTGGCGATCATCGAGCACGACTACCTCAACGGCGAGGTCATCCGCATGGACGGCGCCCTGCGGATGGCACCGCGATAACTCAGAGGTCGCCCAGGTACAGCAGGCCGTCCATGGCGTCGGAACACATCCATTCGCGCAAAGCGCGGGTGGCCCGGACGTCGTCCTCGTTGTAGTCCAACAAACGGCGGCGCTGGCTCAGGTCGGCCGGAGCGCCGTCGAACCCGACCGCGTCGCGGTACCAGCGCATCGAGTTCTCGCCGCCGGCCTCCGGGTCACGCCATCCGAAGCCGGCCATCGGCGCGATCGTCTTGAGGCCTTTCCCGTGTGCGCACAGGAAAGTGTCCGACACGACCCGGAACAGGTCGACCCAGGCGTCGGACTCGATGAAGCGCTCCACCGACGCCCGGTCCGGCACGCCCAGCGCCCCGGCGAACCGGTCCGCCGACGAGAGCAGCCACCGGTTCTCGGCGAGTTCGTTGTAGCAGTACGCGCGGAAGGACAGTCCGCGCATCTCGGCCTGCGCCTTGACGTCGATCAGCCACTGCCAGAACTCGCTGAACGACCGGCCCTCGTCCCGGGTCGGCAACCGTTGCCACGTCACGAAAGCGCGGTAGCCCGGCGGGTAGTCGATCTCGCCGACCCGCGGCCCGCCCAGCAGGCTGCCCCACAGGTACGCCCCGGAGTCGCCGAAGCTCTCCATGTCCACGTCGACCTCGACGTCGGCCCTGGGCACCGACACGTCCCGCACCCGCCGCACCACGGTCAGGTCGGCCAGCCACGCGCGCGCCAGCCCGACCGCGTCCGGGAACGGGATGCTGACCAGCGGCACCGGCGGTTCCCCGCCGGGTTCCAAGGCGGCGAGGTCGTCCACGGTGCGCACCCCGGCGTGCCGCAGCGCCACCGCGTCCTCGCCGCGCAGCACGAGGCTCACGTCCCGCACCGCGGTCAGGTCGGCGGCGCACGTGGGCCACCACGGGCAGCTCCGGCAGTCCATGATCCGCGAGGGCAGCGCCAGCGCGGGGGCCCCGGAGCGGGCCGCGTCGGCGATGGCGAGACGGTCGGCGAACCGGGACTCGTACTCGGCCAGCGCGGTGCGGCCACCGGGCCAGCTCGGCGCCTCCAGGTCGTGCCACAGCACGGCGTCCGCGTCCAGCCCGATCACGCCACCCACGGCGCGGCCGGGCGCCGCCTTGCCGCACGCGCGCAGCAGTTGCCGCGTGTGCACCAGCCGGAGCTGGTCGCGCGGCTGCGGGCGGGCCTTGCGCACCGGATCGCTCCGGCTGCCCTCCGGTGTCGGGTCGGACAGCGGTGACGTCCGCGCGCCGACGCCCGGGTCGGTCACCTTGTGCCGGACGACCAGCACCGGCAGGTACCCGTCCCCGCTGCGGACCAGCAGGTCGATCCGGCCGCGCCGGCCGCCGACCGGATCGCGCGGTAACTGCGCGTTCCAGATGAACCGGGCGCCGGCGGCCATCGCGCTGTCCGTGGCACGCTCCCGGTCGGCCGCGGACACGTCCGGGCCGGCCGGCGGGATCTCCATCCACGTCGGGCCGAACAGCCGTGCCAGGCCGTCGCCGACCTTGCGGCGATGGGCGGTGGCATCGGCCGACCGCTGCTCACCGGCCGGATCGGGCGGAGCCTTGGTCGCGTCGGCCATCGTCGGATCGTTGTCCAGGTGTACCCGGCGTCGGCAGCGGGTGACCACGCCAGCATCGAGCAGCACCGGGTTGTTCACGGAGCAAGACTCTAGGCCGTCGAAACCCGAACGGTGAGCGGGTTGACCCCACATGGAGCATTCGGACACATGTATCGGCGTGCTCGCGGCCCGCACGACCAGTAGGTTTTCGACATGGCGAAGCAACGTGCCCGTAAGGGCGGTCCGCGCCTGACCCCGAGCAGCGCCAAGAACCTGGTCGGTGTGGCGAAGGTGCTCGGGCCGGCCGTGCTGCCGGTCGTCACGCCGTACCTGGTGCGGGCGGCCGCGGTGGCCAGGGACGGCGTCGACCGGGTCCGGGCGCGACGGCTGGGTGTGGACGTGGCCCGGTTGGCCGAGTTCAGCGGCCGCGGCGGTGCCCTGCACGCGCGAATCGTGGGCGTGTCCGATTCGCTGGCCGAGATGCCGGCGACCGAACGGGAGTTCGTGGAGAAGTCCCAGGGCACGCTGGGCAAGCTCGCGGTCGCGGTCCGGGCCGTCGAGCGGATGCCGACGGCCCGGCGCAAGGCCGCGTACGGCGCGGTCGCCCGGGAACTCGACCCGATCGAGCGCGAACTGCTGCGCCGGCTCGGGGTAACTTGAGGGTCGGCGGCTGAATTTCACACGATAGTTTGAACCTGGGGGACACGTGCCGGGATGTCCGGCTTAGAGTCAGCAACCGTGACAGGTCCGACCCCGGTGCGGGGTGCGCTCCGGGTGGTCCGGGGTGCCGTGCTGTCCGTGACATCGGCCGCGCTGGCGATCGCCGCGCACACGATCGGCGGCGGGACGGCCCCCGACCTGGGGCTGACGCTGCTGCTCACGGTCGGTGTGGCCGCGGTCGGTGTCGCTCTGGCCGGCCGGCGCCGGGGATTCCGCGTGATCCTGCCGGTCCTGGGCGCGGCCCAACTCGGCACGCACGAGCTGCTGGGGCTGGCCGGTGCCGGCATGTCGGCGCACATGGTCGACCCGCTCGTGATGACAGCGACGCACGCCGTCGCCGTGGTGCTGACGGCCCTGCTGCTGGCCCACGCCGACGCCGTGATCTTCCGCGTGGCCGCCGCGCTGGCCCGGCTGGTGCCGGTGTCCTGGACCGACCCGCGTGTCGCCGACCGCGTGACCCCGCTGCGGCGCGCCGACTCATCGGCCCGGCCGCTGGCCCTGTTGCTGGCGCTGACCAGCCCACGGCGTGGACCGCCGGTGTGCGCCTGACCGGTGACGTTTCCCGGTCACCCGCACCGTCCCCAACGAACGAGCACCGGCCGTGTCCGGTGCCGCACATCCGTGGAGTTGTTTCCGTTATGTCGAAGACCATTGCCCGTGCCGGCGCGCTCGTCACCGCGACCGGCCTGCTCGTCCTGCTCGGCGCCGGTGTGGCGTCCGCGCACGTGTCCGCGCACAGCCCCGACAATCCCGCGAAGGGCGGTGACGCCGAGATCGTGTTCCGGGTGCCGGACGAGGAGGACACCGCGCACACGGTCAAGGTGCAGGTGAACTTCTCGACCAGCAGCCCACTGTCCAATGCGGACATCAAGCCGGTGCCGGGCTGGACCGCCCAGGAGAACATGACCACGCTCGCCAAGCCGGTGAAGATGTCCGACCAGACCGTCACGCAGGCCGTCGGCTCGATCGTCTGGACGGCCGACCCCGGCAACGGCATCGCGCCCGGCCAGTTCCAGGAGTTCGCGATCAGCGTCGAAGGACTGCCGGACAACACCGACCAACTCGTGATGCCGGCCGTCCAGACCTACGACAACGGCGACGTCGTCAACTGGAACCAGCCGACCGTCGACGGCAAGCCGGAGCCGGAACACCCGGCCCCGCACCTGGCCCTCGCCGCATCGGACACGACGCTCGCGGCACCCGCTGCCGCACCGACGGCAGCATCCGCGTCGTCCACTTCGGACGGTGCGGCGCGGTGGCTCGGCGGGGCCGGCCTGATCGTCGCGGCCATCGCGCTCGGCTTCGGGCTCGGCGCGTTCGTCCGCGGTCGTCGTCCCACGCCGCCGGCACCGGCCAGCACCAAGGCCGAGCAGGAGTCGACGGTATGAAACGGCTCATCACCGCGGCACTGCTGACCGGGATCGCCGTGTTCGGCCTGGCCACGCCCGCGTTCGCGCACAACGTGTTGGTCGGTACCGAACCGAAGGGCGGCGCCACGCTGACGGTCGGCCCGACCGAGGTCCGGTTCGACTTCAACGCGCCCGTCCGGACCGGCCCGAACACGATCACCGTGCTCGGCCCGAACGGCACGCACTGGGAGCGCAGCGAGACCGCCATGGTGATGGGCAACTCGGTGATGGCCGAGGTCGCGCCGCTCGGCCCGGCCGGTGTCTACATGGCCAGCTACTCGATCATCTCGGCCGACGGCCACCCGGTGTCCGGTGACATCACGTTCACCCTCACCCAGGCCGGCACCGGCAGCCCGGTCACGCCGGCCGCCGCGCCCACCAGCAGCGGTGGGGGCGGCGTGCCGGTGTGGGTGTGGATCGTCGGCGCGGCCGTGCTGCTCGCGGCGGTCCTGGTGTTCGCGCTGCGTCCCCGTCGGCAGTTACCCGATTCCGAGGGACAGGGATGACCACCCCGACCACGACCGCAGCGCGAACGCCAGGCCGGCGCCACGCACTGCCGCTGGTGCTGGCGTGCGGCGCGGTGCTCGGCGTCACCGTCGGCCTCGCGTTCACCGTGACGGCCGCGGTGCCGGGCATCGTCGCGCCGGGCACGGCGGTCGTGGTCGGGTTGCCGGCCGCTCGGGCGTTGCTCGATCTGGCCGCGCTGACCACCGTCGGCATGAGCTTCCTGCCGCGCCTGCTCGGCGGCACACGTGACCGGCGCTCCGCCGCCTCGCTCGACGTGGCCCGCCGGATCGCCGCCGCCAGTTCCGCCGTGTGGTTGCTCGCGACACTGGCCTCCCTCGTGCTGGAGACGGCCGACTTCACGCCGGGCCGGCCGGTCACCACGGCCGAGGTGGTGCGGTACGTCGAACAGGTCCCGTCCGGCCAGGCGCACGTCGTGGTGGCGTGTTGCGCGTTGCTGTACCTGGTGATCGCGGTGCTGGCGGTCCGGCTCGGCGAGGCGATCCCGGTCGAGCTGCGGATCACGGTGGCGATGTTCGCGCTGCTGCCGTTGCCCGTCACCGGTCACGCCGGGGACTCTGGTAGCCGCTGGCGGGACGTGACGCTGCTTTCCATGGAACTGCACGTGTTGTCGGCCGTCTGTTGGACGGGCGGCCTGCTCGCGGTCATGACGCTGCTGGCCACCCGGCGCGACCTGCTGGCCGACGCATTGCCGCGCTTCTCCCGGCTGGCCACGTACTGCGTGTTCGCGGTCGGGGCGACGGGCGCGGTCAACGCGTGGTTCCAGCTGTACGACACGCCCGGCATCCACTGGTACGTGGCCCTGTTCACCACGGGATACGGCTGGATCGTCATCGGCAAGGTGGTGTGCGTCGGCGGCGCGGCCGCGCTGGGCGGCTACATCCGGTTCAAGCTGCTGCCCGGGATCGTCGCCCGCCGCCGGACCGCGGTCCTGGTGTGGGCGACGCTCGAGATCGCGATCCTCGGCATCGCATTCGGCCTGGCCGCGGTGCTCGTCCGGGCACCCGTCGTCACGGCGTAGCGCTACCCCGCAGCAGCACGTCGGCCACGAGCTCCGGATCGTCCGACATCGGCACGTGGCCGCACCCGGGCAGTTTCACGTGCCGGGCGCCCGGCAGGGCCGCGCGGGCCTGCCGCGCCTGGTACGGCGGCAGCACCAGGTCCCACGCCGACCATGCGATCGTGACCGGCACGTCCGCCGGCACCTCCCCGGTGAACGGCGTCGCCTCGCGCAGCAGCGAGTGCAGGGCCGGGGTGGCGCGGGTGAAGGCATGGAAGTCACCCAGCGCGAGTTCCGGATCGACGCGGCTCGGATGCGCGTTGATCCAGCCGAACATCATCGCCCGGCCGGCCGTCGACCGAACGAGCTTCGGAGCACGATCGCCCACCCGCGCGCCGACCTTCTCCACTGTCCGGAACAACCGCCGCGAGTAGGCGAATCCCGCCTCCGAGCGCCAGAAACCCGCCGGGGACAACGCTGTCGCCGAGCGCACGAGTCCCAGTACCGCCGCCTCCAACGCGATCCGGCCGCCCAGCGAGTTGCCGGCGACGTGCGGCCGATCCAGGTCCTGCTCGGCGAAGAACGTGATCAGCTCGTCCCGCAGGATCTCGACCGCGGTCCGGTGATCCAGCACCAGCGGATCGGACTCGCCGTGCCCCGGCAGGTCGACGATGATCACCTCACGCCGCCCGACCAGCCGGTCGAGCACCGGATACCACGCCTGACGACGGTGGCCGACCCCGTGCAGCAGCACCAACGGCGGTCCAGCCCCGATGCGTTCGTACGCCAGCATGCCAACCTCCCGGTCTGCCTACCAACAGTAGGTTACCGGCCAGTTGGCCCTAAGGGAAAGGCGTCAGTCCTGTTCAGTGAATTGCGCGGTGGACGGATGCGGGTGGCGGAAGTTCGACAGCCGGCGCATCGCCAGCTCACTGCGGTGCTCGAGGTCGCGGCGGTCCAGCCAGCCGGCGGCGAAGTGCCGGTACGCCTGCGCCAGCATCACGAGCTCCGCGAGGTACGCGGCCGAACGGCGACGGCCGGATTCGGGCAGGCCGGCCAGCAGTGGTAACTGGCTGTCCACGATCTCGTCCAGCATGCTCGCCGCGCGCAGCGCCTTACGAGCGCGCCACCCGTGCAGCGGTCCGCGCATCATTCACCACCCCGCCCGACATTTGCCCCGATGCTGCTGGATCGCAGCTCACTACCTCGACGTTACCGAGCGGGACATGGTGTCACCCTGAAGTCGCCACCCATGGCTACCTGAAAGTCTAAGGACCGCACGTTTGGACACCCAGCGCATTCGGCGTATCACGATGGTGAGCTCGGCCATAGCCGTTTAGGTTGGAGTCGTGTTCACCACTCGACCGGAACTCTCCGGCACCGTCGGCATGGTCGCGTCCACGCACTGGCTGGCCAGTGCCACCGGGATGGCCGTGCTCGAGTCCGGCGGCAACGCGTTCGACGCGGTCGTGGCCGCCGGCTTCGTCCTGCAGGTCGTGGAGCCGCACCTGAACGGGCCGGGCGGTGAGGTGCCGATCGTGTTCACACGCGCGGGTGATCCGCGGCCGCGAGTGCTGTGCGGCCAGGGTGTCGCGCCGGCCGGGGCGACGATCGCGCACTATCGCGATCTCGGCCTGGAACTCGTGCCCGGCTCCGGCCTGCTGGCCGCGACCGTGCCCGGTTCCTGGGACGCGTGGCTGACCCTGCTGCGCGACCACGGCACGAAGTCGCTGCGCGATGTCCTGAGCTACGCGATCGGCTACGCCCGGGACGGATATCCCGTGGTGGAGCGCATTCCGGCCACGATCGGGATCGTGGCGGACCTGTTCCGCGAGCACTGGCCGAGTTCCGCCGCGCTGTGGTTGCGCAACGGAACTCCCGTAGCCGGCAAGCACAGCAACCCGGTTCTGGCCGACACGTGGGAGCGCCTGCTCACCGAGGCCGACCGGGCCGGCGGCACACGCGAGTCGCGGATCGACGCGGCGCGCGCGGCGTGGTCCCAGGGTTTCGTCGCGGACGCGATCGATGCCTTCTGCCGCAACGAGTTCCGCGACGACTCCGGCCACGACCACGCCGGCGTACTGACCGGCGCCGACATCGCGGCGTGGCACGCCACGTACGATGACGCGCTGACCATCGACATCGGACGGTGGACCCTGGCCAAGTGCGGCGGCTGGAGCCAGGGACCGGTGCTGGCGCAACAACTGTTGCTGCTGAACGAGTTCGCCGACGAGCTCGGCTACGTCGACGGCATGCCGACCGCGCGCACGATCCACATCGCCACCGAGTGCGCCAAGCTGGCCTTCGCCGACCGTGAGGCGTGGTACGGCGACGTGCCGGACGTGCCGCTGGCCGAGCTGATGTCCACCGGGTACACCACCGAGCGCGCGAAACTGGTGGGGGACAAGGCATCCTTCGAGCTACGCCCGGGCGCACCCGGTGGCCGCAGCCCGCGCCTGCCGCAGCTCGTGCTCGACGGCCGGCTCATCGGCCCGGACGTCCAGCACCCGGGCCTCGGCGAGCCGACGGTCGGCCCGCTCGGCCAGAACCGCGGCGACACCGTGCACGTGGATGTCGTGGACGCACAGGGAAATCTCGTGTCCGCGACCCCGTCCGGTGGCTGGCTGCACTCGTCGCCGACCATTCCCGAGCTCGGCTTCTGCCTGGGCAGCCGGGCCCAGATGTTCTGGCTCGAAGAGGGCCTCCCCAACTCGCTGGCCCCCGGCAAGCGCCCGCGTACCACGCTGTCCCCGTCGCTGGCGCTGCGCGACGGCGAGCCGACCCTCGCGTTCGGCACGCCCGGCGGTGACCAGCAGGACCAGTGGCAGTTGTGCTTCTGGCTGGCGCACACCGTCGGCGGCATG
>Ga0207664_10003686_pt1 | contig 10268 bp, 8 predicted proteins | sample LARL83metaG_FD_184349 | JGI IMG/M metagenome (GOLD analysis project Ga0207664, IMG submission 184349) | Corn, switchgrass and miscanthus rhizosphere microbial communities from Kellogg Biological Station, Michigan, USA - LAR L8-3 metaG... | ecosystem: Host-associated > Plants > Roots >...
AACATCATGCGGCAGTGCCTGGCGAAAATGCCCCCGGGGCCGGTGATGATCGACGACAACAAGATCTCGCCTCCCAGGCGTGGCGAGATGAAGCGCTCGATGGAAGCTCTCATTCATTTCTTTAAGCTTTACACCGAGGGCTATCACGTGCCGGCCGGCGAGGTTTACGTGGCCACCGAGGCGCCCAAGGGCGAGTTCGGCGTCTATCTCGTTTCCGACGGCACCAACCGGCCGTATCGCTGCAAGATCCGGGCACCGGGATTTGCCCATCTCGAGGCGCTCGATTTCATGTCCAAGGGCCACATGCTGGCCGATGTCGTGGCGATCATCGGCTCGCTCGACATCGTGTTCGGGGAGATCGATCGATGAGCGGCACCGCGGGTCCGCTGCGCGCTTTGGGCACGCCGTTCGTCTTCGATGCCGAGGCGGAAGCGAAGGCGGTCAAGATCATTGCCCGCTATCCGAGCGGTCGGCAGGCGAGCGCGGTTCTGCCGCTGTTGGATCTCGCTCAACGTCAGGGCGCTGGCTGGCTTTCCAAGGAGGCGGTCGAATACGTGGCGCGCCGGCTCGCCATGCCGCTGATCCGCGTCTACGAGGTTGCGACCTTCTATACGATGTTTAATCTGGCGCCGGTCGGCAAGCATATGGTCAACGTCTGCACGACCACGCCGTGCGCGCTGCGCGGCTCCGCCGACATCGTCGCGGCGTGCGAGAAGCGCCTCGGTATCGGTTTCGACGAAACGACGCCGGACGGCCTGTTCACGCTGCGCGAGGTCGAATGCCTCGGCGCCTGCGTCAATGCGCCGATGGCGCAGATCGACGACGATTTCTACGAAGACCTCGACCCGGCGTCGATGACGCAGATCCTCGATGCGTTCGCGCGCGGCGAAACGCCGAAGCCCGGTCCGCAATCGGAGCGACAGGGCTCGGAGCCGAAGGGCGAAGTCACGACGCTCAAAGAGTTCAAGGGGAAGACGCGCTGATGCTAGACGACAAGGATCGCATCTTCACCAACCTCTACGGGTTCGAGGACTGGCGCCTCGAAGGCGCGCGAGCGCGCGGCGATTGGGACGGCACCAAGGATATCCTCGCCAAGGGACGCGACTGGATCATCAACGAGATGAAGACGTCCGGCCTGCGTGGCCGCGGCGGTGCCGGGTTCCCGACCGGCGTCAAATGGTCGTTCATGCCTAAGCAGTCCGATGGGCGGCCGTCGTTCCTCGTCGTCAATGCCGACGAGGGCGAGCCCGGCACGTGCAAGGACCGCGATATGATGCGCAACGACCCGCATAAGCTGGTCGAGGGCTGCCTGATCGCGAGCTTCGCTTGTGGCGCCAACGCCTGCTACATCTACATCCGCGGCGAGTTCTTCCGCGAGGCCGAGCGCCTCGAGACGGCAATCGAGGAAGCCTACGCGGCCGGTCTGATCGGCAAGAACGCCTGCGGCTCGGGTTTCGATTTCGACCTTTATTTGCATCGCGGCGCCGGCGCTTACATCTGCGGGGAAGAGACGGCGCTGCTCGAAAGCCTGGAGGGCCGCAAGGGCCAGCCGCGCCTGAAGCCGCCGTTTCCGGCCGGCGCCGGTCTCTACGGCTGCCCGACCACTGTCAATAACGTCGAATCGATCGCGGTGGCGCCGACGATCCTCCGTCGCGGCGGCGCTTGGTTTGCGGGTTTGGGGCGCCCCAACAACACGGGCACGAAGGTTTTCTGCATCTCCGGCCACGTCAACAATCCGTGCAACGTGGAAGACGTGATGGGGATCCCGCTCCGCGAGCTGATCGACAAGCATGCCGGCGGCGTGCGCGGCGGCTGGGACAATCTGCTCGCCGTCATTCCCGGCGGCTCGTCGGTGCCGCTGATTCCGAAATCGATCTGCGACGACGTTCTGATGGATTTTGACAGCTTGCGCGCCGTGCAGTCGGGGCTCGGTACCGCTGCCGTCATCGTCATGGACAAATCGACTGACGTCGTCGCGGCGATCGCGCGGCTCTCCAAGTTCTACAAGCATGAAAGCTGCGGCCAGTGCACGCCATGCCGCGAGGGTACCGGTTGGATGTGGCGGGTGATGGAGCGCATGGTCGCTGGCAAGGCCAAGGTCGAGGAAATCGATCTGCTGCTCGACGTGACGAAGGAAGTCGAGGGCCATACCATCTGCGCGCTGGGCGACGCCGCTGCGTGGCCGATCCAGGGCCTGATGCGCCACTTCCGATCCGAGGTCGAGCGCCGCATTCACGCGCACGCCGGCACCTCTCGGGCGGCGTAAGGAAAGAGTCATGCCGAAGCTCACCATCGACGGCAAGCAGGTCGACGTCCCCAATGGAGCGACCGTGATTCAGGCCTGCGAGATCGCCGGCGTCGAAATCCCGCGCTTTTGCTATCACGAGCGCCTGTCGATCGCCGGCAACTGCCGGATGTGCCTGGTCGAGATCGAGAAGTCGCCGAAGCCGGTCGCGTCGTGCGCGATGCCGGTGGCCGAGGGCATGGTCGTCAAGACCGATACCCCGATGGTGCACAAGGCCCGCAAGGGCGTGATGGAGATGCTTCTCATCAATCACCCGCTCGACTGCCCGATCTGCGATCAGGGCGGCGAGTGCGACCTGCAGGATCAGGCGCTGTTCTACGGCTTCGATCGCACCCGCTTCCTCGAGCAGAAGCGCGCGGTGAAGGACAAGGATTTCGGCCCTCTGGTCGAGACGCACATGACGCGCTGCATTCATTGCACGCGCTGCATCCGCTTCGCCTCGGAGGTCGCCGGCGCCGACGAACTCGGCGCGATCGGCCGCGGCGAGGACATGGAAATCACGACGTATCTCGGCGCCATCATGGGCTCCGAGCTCTCGGGCAACGTCATCGATCTCTGCCCGGTTGGCGCACTGACCTCGAAGCCATATGCGTTCGTTGCACGGCCGTGGGAGCTCTCCAAGACCGAATCGATCGATGCCATGGATGCGCTCGGTGCTGCGATCCGCATCGACTCGCGCGGGCCCGAGGTACTGCGCGTGCTGCCGCGCGTCAATGAGGACGTCAACGAAGAATGGCTGTCGGACAAGTCGCGCTTCTCCTGCGATGGCCTGAAGCGCCAGCGTCTCGACCGGCCCTACGTGCGCGTCGCCGGCAAGCTCCGCGAGGCCGACTGGAACGAGGCGTTCGCCGCCATTGCCCGCAAGCTGTCGGGCATCGAGGGCAACCGCATCGCCGCCATCGCCGGCGATCAGGCCGATGCCGAATCGATGCTGCTTTTGAAGGAATTGCTGGCTGCGCTCGGCTCCGGCAACATCGACTGCCGCCAGGACGGCGCTCAGCTCGATTCGTCGAACCGCGCAGGTTACATCTTCAACTCCACTATCGCCGGCATCGAACAGGCGGACGCGCTGCTGTTGGTCGGCACCAATCCGCGCATCGAGGCGCCGGTGCTCAATGCCCGAATCCGCAAGCGCTGGCTGACCGGAAATTTTCCGATCGGCGTGATCGGCACGGCAACAAATCTTACATATGACGTCGAGAATCTCGGCGCCGGCGCCAAGGTGCTGACGGAGATCGTGGAAGCGCGCCACCCGTTCGCCGATGTTCTGAAGAATGCCAAGCGGCCGATGCTGATCGTGGGGCAGGGCGCGCTCGTCCGCGCCGACGGCGCTGCGGTGCTGGCCGCGGCGCGCGCGCTCGCCGATTCGCTCGGCCTGATCAAGCCGGACTGGAACGGCTTTAACGTGCTCCATACTGCCGCCGCCCGCGTCGGCGGTCTCGATGTCGGATTCGTGCCGGGCGCCAACGGCCGCGGCCTTGCCGGTATTCTCGAAGGTGCGTCATCGGGAGCGCTCGAGGTCGTCTATCTTCTCGAAGCCGATGAGTTCGATACGTCGAGGCTCGGAAATGCTTTCGTCATTTACCAGGGCCACCACGGCGACAAGGGTGCGCACCGCGCCGACGTCATCCTGCCGGGCTGTGCCTACACCGAGAAATCGGCAACCTACGTCAACACCGAGGGACGTGCCCAGCACACCCGCCGTGCCGTGTTCCCTCCGGGCGACGGTCGCGATGATTGGAGCATTCTTCGCGCGCTGTCGGACGTTCTCGGCAAGAAGCTTCCCTATGATACACTCGACGCGGTGCGGGAGCGTCTCGCCACCGTCAGTCCCATCTTTGGCCGCATCGATCAGGTGACGCCGGCCGCATGGGGAACATTCGGCACGGCCGGCGCGTTTTCCGATGCGCCGTTGGTTCCGACCATCGGCAACTTCTATCAGACGGACCCGATCTCGCGGGCGAGCCCGACTATGGCGCAGTGCACCGCCCTCCACATGAGCGGTGTCGCGAGGACCGGTACCCATGGGTAATTGGGGGCAGATCTGGTCGGTTTACGGCGTGCCCGTCGCGTGGACGGTGGTGCAGATCATCGCCATCGTTATCCCGCTCATATTGTGCGTCGCCTATCTCACGCTCGCCGAGCGTAAGGTGATCGCCGCCATGCAGCTTCGCAAGGGTCCAAACGTGGTCGGACCGTTCGGACTCCTGCAACCGATCGCGGATGCGCTCAAGCTGCTGTTCAAGGAGACGGTGCTGCCGACTCGGGCCAACAAGGTGGTGTTCATCGCGGCTCCCATGGTGACGTTCTCCCTCTCCATGGTCGCCTGGGCGGTGATCCCGTTCGACGACGGCTGGGTGGTCTCCGACATCAACGTTGGAATCCTCTATCTCTTCGCGATCTCGTCGCTGGGCGTCTACGGCATCATTATGGCGGGCTGGGCGTCGAATTCGAAATATGCGTTTCTCGGCGCGCTGCGCTCGGCGGCGCAGATGGTGTCCTACGAGATATCAATCGGCTTCGTCATCATCTCGGTGCTGCTGTGCGTCGGCTCGCTCAACCTCTCCGACATCGTTCGCGCCCAGGAGAAGGTGTGGTTCGCGCTGCCGCTCCTGCCGATGTTCGTCATCTTCTTCATCTCGGCTTTGGCCGAGACCAATCGTGCGCCCTTCGATCTGCCCGAGGCCGAAGCGGAACTGGTCGCTGGCTACAACGTCGAATACTCGGCAATGGCGTTCGCGCTGTTCTTCCTCGGCGAATACGCCAACATGATCCTGATGAGCGGCATGACCTCGGTGCTGTTCCTCGGAGGCTGGCTGCCGCCCGTCGACATCGCGCCCTTCACCTGGATTCCGGGGCCTATCTGGTTCGGCCTCAAGATCGCCGTCGTGCTGTTCTTCTTCCTGTGGGTGCGGGCGACGTTCCCGCGCTATCGCTACGACCAGCTCATGCGGCTCGGCTGGAAAGTGTTTCTGCCGATCTCGCTGTTCTGGGTGGTCGCGACGGCGGGCGCCTTGAGGCTGTTCGGGTGGGCGCCGTGATTGCTGCCATCGTCATGGACTTTGCGCATCGCGCGACTATGGTAGCCGCCGATTCGTCCCATCGCCCGGCGCAGACGCCGCGCGAGGAGGTGTAGCATGGCATTTCTCGGCCGCAGTACCAGCGCGCTGTTCCTGGGCGAACTCCTGCAGGGGCTCGGCATCACGCTGCGCTACTTCTTCCGGCCCAAGGTCACGCTCAATTATCCGTATGAGAAGGGCATACTGTCGCCGCGCTTCCGCGGCGAGCACGCGCTGCGCCGCTACGCGACCGGCGAGGAGCGCTGCATCGCCTGCAAGCTGTGCGAAGCGATATGCCCAGCCCTGGCCATCACCATCGAGGCCGAGCCGCGCGAGGACGGGCAGCGGCGCACCACCCGCTACGATATCGACATGACGAAGTGCATCTACTGCGGCCTTTGTCAGGAAGCGTGCCCGGTCGACGCGATCGTCGAAGGACCGAACTTCGAGTTCGCCACGGAGACGCGCGAAGAGCTCATGTACAACAAGGAAAAGCTTCTCGCGAACGGCGACCGCTGGGAAGCCGAAATCGCGGCCAACATCGCCGCCGACGCGCCGTATCGTTGAGCCGGACCGAGCGGAAAGAAGAGGGGACGGGATTTCGATGACCTTGGAGACGGTACCGGCGCTGGTCAACGCGATCGCTTTTTATCTGTTCGCCATCGTTGCTGTGGGATCGGGCGCGATGGTGGTGTCGGCGCGTAACCCCGTTCATTCGGTGCTGTTCCTGATTCTCGCGTTCTTCAACGCGGCGGGCCTGTTCGTCCTGATGGGCGCAGAGTTCCTGGCGATGATTCTGGTCATTGTCTACGTCGGCGCCGTCGCCGTTCTGTTCCTGTTCGTGGTCATGATGCTCGACATCAACTTCGCCGAATTGCGCGAGGGCTTCATGCGCTATCTGCCGATCGGTGCGCTGGTCGGCATCGTGCTGCTGGCCGAACTCGTGTTCGTGTTCGCAACCTGGGCTATCTCGCCCGGAGACCCGAGCGCGCTGGCGGCACCCATGCCGGCAGCGGCATCCAACGTCACCAACGCCAAGGCACTGGGGCTTATTCTCTACACGCGCTACATCTACGCCTTCCAGGCGGCCGGCGCCGTGCTGCTGGTCGCCATGATCGGCGCCATCGTCCTCACGCTCCGTGAGCGCACGGGTGTCCGTCGCCAGCGGATCAGCGAGCAGGTCGGCCGGCCGCGCTCGGCGTCGATCGAAATCCGCCATGTCGAAGTCGGAAAGGGCGTGTGATGCTGACCATCGGGCTCGCCCATTACCTCGCCGTTGCCGCGGTGCTGTTCACCCTCGGCATTTTCGGCATCTTCCTCAACCGCAAGAACGTCATCATCATCCTGATGTCTGTCGAGCTGATGCTGCTCGCCGTCAACATCAACCTGGTCGCGTTCTCGACCGCGCTCGGCGATCTCGTCGGCCAGGTGTTTGCGCTGTTCGTTCTCACCGTCGCCGCCGCGGAAGCGGCGATCGGGCTCGCCATTCTCGTCGTCTACTTCCGCAACCGCGGCTCGATCGCGGTCGAAGACATCAATCTGATGAAGGGCTAGCGCGCCGATGTACGCCGCGACCGTCTTCCTGCCGCTGTTCGGCGCCGCCGTCGCCGGCCTTCTGGGCCGCTGGATCGGCCCGCGCGGCGCCGAGGCCGTTTCGTGCGGCTCGCTCTTGCTCGCGGCCGTTCTTGCCGTGCCGATGTGCTACGACGTCGCGGTCCTCGGCCATATGCGCGATGTCGATGTGTTCACCTGGATCCACTCGGGGGATCTCGACGTCAGGTGGTCGCTCCGATTCGATCAGCTCTCGGCGGTGATGGTGACGATGGTCACCTGGGTCTCGGCCATGATCCACCTCTACTCAATCGGCTACATGGCTCACGACCGCTCGATCCAGCGGTTCTTCTCCTATATGTCGCTGTTCACCTTCTTCATGCTGATGCTGGTGACCGCCAGCAACTTCGTGCAGTTGTTCTTCGGCTGGGAAGGCGTCGGTGTCGCTTCGTATTTCCTGATCGGCTTCTGGTACGAAAAAGACACTGCAAACGCCGCCGCGATCAAGGCGTTCGTCGTCAATCGCGTCGGTGATTTCGGATTCGCGCTCGGCATCTTCGCCGTGTTCGCGGCGTTCGGCTCTGTGAGTTTCGATTCGGTGTTCGCCGCGGCTCCGGGCTTCGCCGGCCAGGGCACGACGATTTTCGGCGCCCATGTCGATTATCTCACGATGATCTGCCTGCTGCTGTTCGTCGGCGCCATGGGCAAGTCGGCCCAGATCGGCCTCCACACCTGGCTGCCCGATGCCATGGAAGGCCCGACTCCGGTTTCGGCGCTGATTCATGCCGCGACCATGGTGACGGCCGGGGTTTTCATGGTCTGCCGGCTGTCGCCGATGTTCGAGTATGCTCCCGATGCGCTGTTCGTCGTGACCCTGATTGGTGCGTCCACGGCGATCTTCGCCGCCACGGTCGCCATGGTGCAGACCGACATCAAGAAAGTGATCGCCTATTCGACCTGCAGCCAGCTCGGCTACATGTTCTTCGCGGCCGGCGTTTCGGCATATCCCGCTGCCATGTTCCATCTCATCACCCACGCCTTCTTCAAGGCGCTCCTGTTCCTCTCGGCCGGTGCCGTCATCCATTCGATGTCGGGCGAGCAGGACCTTCGTAAAATGGGAGGCCTCTGGCGTCTGATCCCCGTCACCTACGGCCTGATGTGGATCGGCTCCCTGTCGCTGGCAGGCATTCCCTATTTTGCCGGTTATTTCTCGAAGGATGCGATCATCGAATCCGCGTTCGCCGCCCACACCGGAATCGGCACTTACGCGTTTGCGCTCGGCGTCGCCGCGGCGCTGCTGACGGCGTTCTATTCGTGGCGCCTGCTCTACATGGCATTCCACGACACATCGCGCGCCGACCATCACGTGGTCGAACACGTCCATGAATCGCCTAAGATCATGCTGGTGCCGATGATGGTGCTGGCGGTCGGTGCGGTCATTTCCGGCGCGCTTCTGTTCACGCCGTTCGTCGGCGAGGGTGCGGCGCAGTTCTGGGGCAAGGCAATCTTGATTCTTCCTCCTCACGACGCTCTCGAGGCCGCCCACCATGTGCCACTGTGGGTGAAGGCTGCGCCGTTGGTCGTTGGCCTGATCGGCATAGCGCTCGCCACCTATCTCTACCTGATGCGGACGCAGCTTCCGGCGAAGATCGCCGCGGCCTTCCGCGGCGTGTACCTGTTCCTTGTCAACAAATGGTACTTCGACGAGCTTTACGATTCGCTTTTTGTCAGGCCGGCGTTCCGTATCGGCCGTGGCCTGTGGCTCGGTGGCGACAAGGCGGTGATCGATGGCGTCGGACCCGACGGTATTGCCTCGGTGACGGCTGGCCTCTCGCGCGGCGCAAGCCGGATCCAGACCGGCTACGTTTATCATTACGCATTCGTCATGCTGGCCGGCGTTGTGATCCTGGTGAGTTGGTATCTGCTGCGGGCGGGACACTAGATCATGGCGAGCTGGCCCATTCTGTCCGTCACCATCTTTCTGCCGCTGCTCGGCTCCGCGTTCATCATGATGGTGCGCGGCGACGAGGAAACCGTCGCTCGCAATGCCCGCGCCATCGCGCTGTGGACGTCGCTCGCCACCTTCATCGTCTCGCTGGCGATCTGGGCCGGCTACGATCCGCGCAGCGCCGGTTTCCAGATGGTCGAGGAGGTGCCCTGGATCCCGTCGCTCGGCATGAATTACCACGTCGGCGTCGACGGCATCTCGATCTTCTTCGTCCTGCTCTCGACGTTTCTGACGCCGCTCTGCGTGCTCGCGAGCTGGTCCGCCATCACCAAGCGCGTACGCGAGTACATGATCGCTTTCCTGGTGCTGGAAACGCTGATGGTGGGGATGTTCTGCGCGCTGGACTTCATCCTTTTCTATCTGTTCTTCGAAGGCGTTCTGATCCCGATGTTCCTGATCATCGGAGTGTGGGGCGGCGCGCGGCGGGTTTACTCCGCGTTCAAGTTCTTTCTCTACACGCTGACGGGCTCGGTGCTGATGCTGATCGCGATCCTGGCGATCTACTTCTCGGCCGGCACCACCGATATCCCGACTCTGATGCACCACGGGTTCCCGCTCGCGATGCAGAAGTGGTTGTGGATCGCCTTCTTCGCGTCCTTCGCGGTGAAGGTGCCGATGTGGCCGCTGCACACGTGGCTGCCGGACGCCCACGTCGAAGCGCCGACTGCGGGATCGGTGATCCTGGCGGGCGTGCTGCTGAAGATGGGCGGCTACGGCTTCCTCCGTTTCTCGCTTCCCATGTTGCCCGAGGCGAGCCACTTCTTTGCGCCGTTCGTGTTCGCGCTCTCGGTCGTTGCCATCATATACACGTCGCTGGTGGCGCTCGCCCAGGAGGACATGAAGAAGCTGATCGCCTATTCCTCGGTCGCTCACATGGGATTCGTGACGCTCGGCATCTTCGCCTTTACCGAGCAGGGCGTGCAGGGCGCGCTGTTCCAGATGCTGAGCCACGGCATCGTCTCGGCGGCGCTGTTCCTCTGCGTCGGCGTCATCTACGACCGCATCCACACCCGCGAGATCGCGCGCTACGGTGGCTTGGCCCGGCGCATGCCGGCCTACGCCACCGTCTTCATGGTGTTCATGCTGGGGTCCGTCGGCCTCCCCGGCACTTCGGGCTTCGTCGGCGAGTTCCTGGCGCTGATCGGCACCTATCAGGTCGACCGGCTGGCGACGGTGCTGGCGACGACCGGCGTGATCCTGGGCGCGACCTACATGCTGTGGCTTTATCGCCGTGTGATTTTCGGGCCTTTGGAGAAAGAGGATCTGAAATCGATTCTCGACCTCAACGCGCGCGAGATCGCCATATTTACGCCGTTGGTACTGGTGGTGCTGTGGATGGGCATCT
>Ga0207664_10003687_pt1 | contig 10267 bp, 4 predicted proteins | sample LARL83metaG_FD_184349 | JGI IMG/M metagenome (GOLD analysis project Ga0207664, IMG submission 184349) | Corn, switchgrass and miscanthus rhizosphere microbial communities from Kellogg Biological Station, Michigan, USA - LAR L8-3 metaG... | ecosystem: Host-associated > Plants > Roots >...
AAGACCGACACGTGCTGGAGCGGGCTGTGCGCGGCGGCTGGGATAAGCCCGGCGGAGTTGACCGCGGCCACCAGGACGAAGCCGATCAGGAACCAGGGCACGAGCTTGAGGACCCGGCGCGGTGACATGCGGGCGGGCTGGGCCACTGTGCCGCCTGAGGTCTCCAGCGCGGCCCGGCCGGATGCCCCGTGCCTCGTTGGGCCGCCAGTAACCGGCCCTTCCGGACACGGGGGCGGGGCGGGGCGCTTGACGGCGGCCAGGGCCAGGCAGATCGGGATGATCATGAGGGTGCGGACCAGCTTCACCACGACGGCGTGGCTGGTCGCGGCGGCCCCGTAGGTGGTCGCCGTCGCGACGACGGACGACGTGTCGTTGACGGCCGTGCCCGCGAACAGGCCGAACGACTGCTGGCTCATCCCGAGCGCGTGCCCGAGCAGCGGGAAGGCGAGCACCGCCGCGATGTTGAACAGGAAGATCGTGGAGATCGCGTACGCGACGTCGGTGGACGCGGCTTCGATCACCGGGGAGACCGCCGCGATCGCCGAGCCGCCGCAGATGCCCGTGCCGACGCCGATCAGCGTGCGCAGGTCGCGGGGCACGCCGAGCAGCCGGCCGTAAAGCCATGCCGCGCCGAGGCAGACCGCGAGGGTGCCCAGCATGACCGGCAGCGAGGACACGCCGACGCGGGCCGCCTCGCCGACGGACAGCTGCGCGCCGAGCAGGACCACCGAGCACTGCAGCACGAAGCCGCTGGCGTACTTCAACCCGGGCGCGAGGCCCGCGCCCGGCTTGAGCGTGAGCGCGAGCACCGCACCCAGGACCGCGCCAGGCACCGCGCTGCCGACCAGGGGCACGTGCTCCCCCACGACCGTCGCCACCGCCGCGACGCCGAGCGCAAGCGCGAGCCCGGGAGCGATGCCGCGCGCGCTCTTGCGGACTGCGGCCGAGCCGCGGGGCGCGGCAGCGGGCTGTTCGGCGGCGGAGGTAACGGCGACAGGCTTCGCGGCGCGGGCGTCGTGGAGGGCAGTCATAGCCATTCCAGGGTCGGCGAATCGCTGACCTGCGGGAAGGAAGCCCGCCTTGTGGGGGTACAACTTACCCTTGTAGCAACGGTTTCAGGGGGCCGGTACAACCGTGACAGTAAACGAGACGGTGCATGACCTTAGCGCGCTGCGGGCGCTGCGCGAGGTGAGCAGGCACGGGTCCATCGCCGCCGCCGCGGCGGTGCTCGGCGTTTCGCAGCAGGCGCTGTCGGCGCGGATGCGGAACCTGGAGCGGGCCGTGGGCCTCACCCTGCTCGCCCGCACGCCGTCCGGCTCTCATCTCACCGAGCAGGGGCAGCTCGTCGTCGGCTGGGCCGAGGACGTGCTCGACGCCGCCGACCGGCTTGAGGCGGGGCTGCGGTCCATCAGGTCAGGGGTGTCGCACCGGCTGGCGATCGCTGCCAGCCAGACCATCGCGGAGCACCTCGTGCCGCACTGGCTGGTCGAGCTGCGGGCAGCTGAGCAGGCCGCGGACTACGCGCCGACCGTCGTGGAGCTCACCGTCGCCAACTCGACCGGGGTCATCGAGCTCGTCAGGGACGTCAAGGCCCGGCTCGGATTCATCGAGACCCCGCACTTGCCCGCCGACCTAGTGACCACGCACGTGCGCGACGACGAGATGCTCGTGGTCAGCGCGCCCGGGCATCCCTGGGCCGACCGCCGAAGCCCGCTGCCGCTGGCTGAGTTCGCCGCGACGCCGCTGGTCATGCGGGAGGCCGGCAGCGGCACCAGGGTGACGCTGACCGACCACCTGGCCGCCCAGCACCCGCCGCTGCACGCACGGATCGCGATGGAACTCGGCACGAGCGCCGCCGTGCGGTCGGCGATCGCCGCCGGCGTCGGCCCCGGCGTGCTCAGCCGCCTGGCCGTCCGCGACGACCTGGTCCTCGGCCGGCTGGTCGCCATCGAGGTCGCGGGCCCGCCGCTGACCAGGCCGCTGACCGCCGTCTGGCGGCACGACCTCGACCCGTTGCCACCCGAGGGCGCCCGCCTCCTGGCGGTTGCGGGGAGGGGATAGGCGAAGCAACAACTCGTTCTGCAGGCGGAAAAAGCTCAGCCGGCGCGATCGCCGTGGCCGCCCGCGAACCGATGCGACGGCGGCCCTACGCGAGCATTGCCTTGCCGTACCAGTCGTTGGCGTCGCGGACCCCGGGCAGGGTGAAGAAGTAGCCGCCGCCGAACGGCTGCACGTAGTCGACCAGCGGCTCGTTGATGAGGCGCTTCTGCACGGTCTCGAACTGGCGCTCCACGTCCTGCTGGTAGGCGATGAAGATGTGGCCCGTCTGCATGTTGCCGTTGAGGTCCACGCCGAGGTCGTAGTTGTAGGAGCGGCGGATGAGGCGCTGGTTCGCTGTCTGCGTCGTCCGGGGGTTGGCGAGGCGGATGTGGGAGTCGAGGGGGATGACGGAGCCCTGCGGGTCCGCCTTGTAGTTGGGCGTGTCGAACTCGTTGGTGCCGTCCAGGGGCGCGCCGGTGTCCCGGCGGCGGCCGAACATCCCCTCCTGCTCGTTGATCGACACGCGGTCCCAGAACTCCACCAGCATCCGGATCAGCCGGACCGCCAGGTACGAGCCGCCGTGCGCCCACGCGGGCTCGGCGGCGTCGTCCACCCAGATCAGGTCACTCGCGAGGCTGCCCGTCGGGTTGGCGGTGCCGTCCTTGAAGCCCAGCAGGTTCCGCCCGGTGCCGGACGGGCGCGGCGGTGAGCTATAGCCGTCGATCTTCCACCGCAGCTGCATGCCGCCGCGCGTGTGCTTCATGAAGTCCCGGAGCGCGTGGTGGATCGTGTCCGGGTGGTTCGCGCAGAACTGCACCGCCAGATCGCCGTGCAGCCAGGCGGGCTCGGGCGAGTCGTTCGGGAACGCGGTCATCGGCTTGAGCTTCAGCGGCTTGTTACCGCTGAGCCCGTAGCGGTCGTCGAACAGCGTCGACCCGACCGACAGGGTGGTCGTCAGCCCGTCGGCCGGGACCACCGGGCCGAGGACGTCACTGTCGGACGGCGGCTGGCCGATGCCCAGGTTCGGCGGGGTGCCGCCGGTGGTGAGGAACCGCGCCCTGGTGGTCACCGTCTGCAGCAGGTCTTTGAGCTCCGCCTGGTTCGCGGCGATCGAGTCGAACGCCGCGACGCAGGTGAACGCCTGCTTGCCGGACGGCCCTGGGGTGAGCACGCCGGACTGGTTCGCCCCGTGGAACGGGTACGACGCCACCTCGTCCGTGCCGCTGCTTGCCTGCGTAGCGGCGTTCGCGTCCTGGCGCGCGCCCTCGATCAGCACGCCGCCCACGAGCGCGGTGCCGGCGGCACCAGCCGCGGTGCCCTTGAGGAAGTTGCGGCGATTGAGGTCCACGGGGTCTGACTCCTGGGGGGTTGCTGGCGGTTGCTGCTCGGGGGTTAGCCGGGTTAGTGCGTGGGGGGAACTTCAAGGAGCGTCGGCACGGAAGACAGGGTCTCCAGCAGCGCACCGATGGCCGCGTTCACGTCCTGGCGCTGGTCGAGGCTGACCGCGGTGAGCGACTGCCACTGCCCGTTGGCCTTGGTCGCGAGGAGCGCTTGGTCGAGCGTTGCGAGCTGGCTGTTCGCGGTGGCGACGAGGCCGGGTGCGCGTTCGTTGAGCAGGGTCGCCAGGTAGTTGAGCGCGACCTTGTCGACCTGCGTGTCGGCGTACGTCATCGCGTAGGCCGCGCCGGCCCCCTGGTCGTCGATGCCGGACAGGTGGTCGCGGAGCGCGTCCTCGATGATCTCGTGGGCGCGGAGCGGTAGCTGGGTGGGGTCGCCGGTGAGGTCGTCGCTGGTGAGGTTCTTCTGCACGGCGGCGACGTTCTGCTGCAGCGTCACCGCGACGGGCAACAGTTCCTTGGCCGACTGACCGTGCCAAAGGCCGTACTCCAGGCGGTGCAGGCCGGTGAAGCCCTTGTCGTTGACGCCGTCAGCCAGGCCGTCGGGGAGACCGTCCACCGCGAGGCCCAGGTCGCCGAAGCTGTCATAGGACGCGCCGACCCGTTCCCAGTCGAGCTGGGCGGTGAGCCAGTCCTTCTTGGCCTGCGCGACATTGCCCCGCTTGAGGTCGGCATTGAGCGCGGTCACCGCCTTGGCCAGGTCGGTGACCTGGGCGGCGGCGTAGCCCTGGTAGAGCTTGTTCGGCGGGGTCAGGTCGTGGACCGTGACGGGCTTGACCGCGACCGGGCCAGTGCCGACCGTCACCGTGCCCGCGGACACGGTGACCGGCTGGGACAAGGTGGCCGCATGGCTGCCCATGAGGCACCGGAAGGTGTAGGTGCCGTTGCCGAGGGTCGCGGTCAGCGACGCGGACGTGCCGGGGCCGATCGTCTCAAGCTCGCCGACGACCGCTCCGGCGGCGTTGTCGAGGTTGACCTCGCCGGCCAGGCCGGAGTTGTTGGTCACCGTGATCGTCTGCGTGCCCGCCTTGGCGGACGACCACTCGGGGGCGCAGTTGGTGCGGCTGACCGTGACGGTGCTCGCGGCGGTCGTCGCGGCGGCGGGCAGCGTGGCGATCGTCACCCCGGCCGCGACTGCGGGCACGGCGACCAGGGCCCCGGCCACGAGCCAGGGACGGCCGCCGACGATCCGCTCCCAGCGGGGCAACTCGCGGGGGCCGGCGGGCTCCTTCGGGGCGGCCGCCGGAGTGGCGGGGGCGGCGGCTTGGGCGGGCTTCGTCGCGCGGCCCGCGCTCAGGAAGGCGGGGATGACGACGACGAGGTAGACGAGCCACGCGGTGACCTGCAGGACGGTCATCTTCGGCGACAGTTCGGTGATGCCGGTGATGACCGACGCCCACCAGGAGCCGGGGTCGATGTGCGCGGTCAGGTCGAAGGCGATCCAGGTGTGACCGGGCAGCCAGCCCGCGTCCTGCAAGTCGCCAAGGCCGTAGGCGAGCACGCCCGCGGCGATGACGATGAGCGCGATCGCGGTCCGGTTGAAGAACACGCCTACGTTCAGGTGGACCGCCCTGCGGTAGAGCAGCCAGCACAGGACGACCGCGGCGGCGATGCCGATCGCCGCCCCGACCAGCGGCCCGACCGTCTGCCCCGACGCCTTGGCCGCCGTCCACAGGAAGAGGGTGGTCTCTAGGCCCTCGCGGCCGACGGACAGGAAGGCGGTCAGCGTGAGCGCGCCCGCGCCGATCGCGGCGGCGCGCGCCACCTCACCGCGCAGGTGGGCCGACAGGGTGGCCGCAGTGCGGCGCATCCAGAAGATCATCCCGGTGACGAGGAAGACCGCGAGGACGCTGAGCAGTCCGCCGACCGCTTCCTGGCCCGCGCTCGTCAGGACGCTCACGGAGAACGTCAAGATGGCGGCGAACGCGCCCGCCAGGGTGATGGCGCCAAGCACGCCAAGCCAGATCGGCGAGGTCGACATCGCCGATTCGCCGCCCTGCTCTTCCCGTGCCGCCGCAACCTTGCGCACGGCTGCCAGCAGGATGGTCACCACAAGTCCGGCTTCCAGGCCCTCACGGAGCCCGATTAGCAGGTTAGGTACACTGTCGGCCCAAGTCACGCCAACTAAGGTAAGGCTTACCTTAGAATCTCGTCCACCCCTTGTGACAAGGTTCACCAGAGATTTTTCTGAATGATCTCAGAGGATCCTGCGTTCCCGCGAACTTACGTGATCACCGGCAGCCGAGTCTATCCCCACGCTGACCTTGACGAAGTTCGCGATGATCTTAGGCCCGTACGTGGTCAGGATCGACTCCGGGTGGAACTGGACGCCCTCGATCTGGTAGCCGCGGTGGCGGATGCCCATGGGAAAGCCATCGGTCCGCGCGGTCACCGCCAAGTCGAGGGGCAGCGTGTCCTCATCGACGATGAGCGAGTGGTAGCGGGTTGCCTGGAACGGGCTCGGCAGGCCGGTCAGGACGCCGTGGCCATCATGGGTGACCGGGAACGCCTTGCCGTGCACCGGGCTCGGCGCCTTAACGATGCTCGCGCCGAACGCCGCGCCGATCGCCTGGTGGCCTAGGCAGATGCCAAGCAGCGGGACACCCGCCTCGGCACAGGCGGTCACGGCGTCGATGCTGATGCCCGCCTCGGCCGGGGCGCACGGCCCTGGGGAGATGACCACCCCCGCGGGCGCGGCCGCGACGACTTGGCCTGCGGTCACCTCGTCGTTCCGGACGACCTCGACGCGCGCACCCGCGGTGTGCAGCAGGTGCGCCAGGTTCCAGGTGAAGGAGTCGTAGTTGTCGATGAGGATCACGAGCGGGCGGGACGGGCCGCTGGCCGCTGGGGAGCCGCCCGACGACGCCGCTCCGGTGACCGCAGACGGTGCCCTGGTCTGCGGCGCCAGCGTCAGCGGTGCGTCCGGGTGGCGGGCGGTCAGGGCGGCAGCGAGGGCCGCGGTCACCGGACCCGGCCGCCAGGTGCGGCCGATGGTCGCCACCGCCGTGACCGGGAGGGCGCCGATGACCGCGTTGGTGACGAAGACCTCGGTGGCCGCGTCCAGTTCGCCGAGGGTGACGGGCTTCTGCCCGACCAGGATGCCGCGGTCGCGGGCCGCGCGCAGCACTGTGGCCCGCGTGGTGCCAGGCAGCAGGCGGCCGTCAGCGGGCGGGGTGAGCAGGACGCCGTCGATGACCGCGAAGACGTTGGCTCGGTCCGTCTCGAGGAGCTCGCCGGTCTCGTCGGTGAGCAGTACCTGCTCACCCTGGCCCGCGTCCGCCTGGGCGGCGAGGTCGCCGAGGAGCCGTCGGTCGCGGTACTTGTAGCCGCCGATACCACCGGGGACCGTCACGGGCTTGAGCGTGATTCCCGCGGCGGCGGCCGGCTGGAGCGGGACGACCTCGATCGTCGCCTGGAGCGGGCCGCCAACCGGGCGGACAGTGATCCGCAGCCGGCCCGTGGGCCGCCGCCGCAGGCATTCGGCCAGGTCGGCGCGCAGCGACGCGGGGAGGTCCTTGCCGTAAAGGTCGCGGACGCTGGCCGCCAGGCGGGCCAGGTGGGCATCGAGGCCGTTCGTCACGCCGTCGGCGACCACGAGCGAGGAGAACACGCCGGCCGTCGGGCGCGGGCGGCGGGCGGCCGCGGTGTCGCCGGGCGGGACGGTCGCGTCCAGCGTGGCACCGACCGCGGTCAGCAGGGGCGTCGCCTTGATGAGGCACTCGTGGTACTCGCTGGCCGGGTCCGAGTCAGCGACGATGCCACCGCCCGCGGCGAGCCACGCCTTCCCGCCGGCAAACTCGAACGAGCGGATCGCGACGTTCAGCTCAAGCCCGGCAGCCGGAGAGCGGTATCCGATAGCGCCGGTGTAGGCCTCGCGCGGCTTCGTTTCGAGCTCGTCGATGATCTCCAGGGCGCGGACCTTCGGTGCGCCGGTCACCGAGCCGGGCGGGAACGCGGCGCTGATCAGGTCGCCGTCACCCGCGCCCGGGCGCAGGGTGCCGGTGACCGTAGAGACCAGGTGCCAGACGCCCGGGTGCGGCTCGGGTCCCAGCAGCACGGGAACGGTCACCGAGCCCGGTACGCACACACGGCTGAGGTCGTTGCGCACGAGGTCGACGATCATCACGTTCTCAGCCTGGTTCTTCGTCGAGGCCGCGAGCTCCGCGCGCTGCCGCGCGGCCTCGTCCGCGTCCGCGGCACGGCGCGCGGTGCCCTTGATCGGCTTAGAGGTGACCGTGTCCCCGGTCCTGCGTAGGAACAGCTCCGGTGACAGGGACGCGACGGCGGCGCGGCCCGTGTGCCCGGTCCGCTCGACGCTGATGAAGGCGGCGTAGGGCGGATCGAGTGCGCTCACGCCCGCGCAGAACGCGTCGAGCGGGTCGCCAGCGAAGTCCGCCTCGGCGCGCAGGGTGATGTTGGCCTGGAAGATGTCGCCCTGGTGGATGTACTCCACCGCTTTGCGGACCGCCTCTTGGTGCGCCTCAGCGCTGGGGATCAGGCGGAACGCGCCAAACGCGTAGTCAGCCACTGTGCTTTCCGGACCAGCACCTTCAAGCGCGGCGGCGCGGCGCGTCAGCTTCGCGAACCGTTCGGTCAGGGCGGTCGCGCGCTCTTGCGTCCACAGCGCCTCGAAGTACCACTCCCCCGTCGTGCGGTCCCGGCGCAGCACGTGGTCGTAGTAGCCGAACCACCAGGCGGGCAGGGCACGCGGGCCGGTCGGCGGCAGTGCCTCACCGCCCGCGCTGTAACCGAGGAATCCGATCCACCCGCCGCCGAAGTCTGCTTCGTCGCCCGCTTCGCCGGGGCCGCCGAGGTCACTGTCGAGAACGTCGGCTAGCGGGCCGGGCGCCGCGCGGACGGCCACCGGCTCGGCCGCGATCACGTCGCCGCCGCCCGCCCAGGCACCGCACAGCGCAACCGGGTGCGCGTCCGTCCGCACCAGGCGAAGCACGTCGGCCGGGGTCAGCGCCCAGCCGAGAGGCCGCCGCACGAGGCGCCAGCGCGAGCGAGTGAACACAGCCGAAGGGTAACCGGACAGCGCGGCATGGCACGTTAGCGAAACCGACAAAACACATACCCCCCAGTACGAGCGGTGGCCCAGCGGCCAACAACGCTTCCGCGTACTTCCATTAGCCACGCTAACAGGCATTGATACTCACGGTGATGGAATGATCACAATTAGCTGATGAATGCGCATGGCTCCGCGTTGGCGCGTTGGCTAGACATCTTGAGATTCCCGGCGAATTTGACGCCTGTTTAACCAGCCTTCGGATGTGGCTTTGGTGGTCTGCGTACGGTCATGTGGCCTTATCGCAAACCCGGAAGGTCATCCCCATGCCCGAAATCTCGCGCCGGAACGTGATCCGCGGTGCGGCCGTCGTCGGCGGCGCGGCCGCTGTCGCGCCGGCCATGTCCACGACAGCCAAGGCCGCTACGGCGGCGACTGCCCACGGGGACATCCGTGACATCAAGCACGTCGTGATCTTGATGCAGGAGAACCGTAGCTTCGACCACTACTTCGGCTCGCTCAAGGGCGTCCGCGGGTTCGGTGACCGCGCGACCATCCAGCTGCCCGGCGGCCTGTCCGTGTGGCAGCAGCCCTCGACCGCGCCCGGCCTGCCCGTCACGTCCACGCAGTACCCGTGGCCGCTGTCGGCGGGGACGTTCACCGGCACGCAGCCGCCCAACCCGGAGCAGGGCGCCCAGAACTACGGCGGGACCGACCACTCCTGGGAGAGCCAGCACGGCGCCTGGTACGGCGGCTTCATGAACGCCTGGCAGTACGCCAAGGGCGGCCCCACCACGCTGGGCTTCCTGAGCAGGCATGACCTCCCCTTCCACTACGCCCTCGCGGACGCCTACACGATCGGCGACGCGTATCACTGCTCGGTCCTGTCCGCGACCGGCCCGAACCGGACCTACCTGTGGTCCGGCTCGATCAACGCCGACCAGGCGCACGGCAGCTTCGTCGCCTACAGCGGCGGCGACGAGCTCGGCAAGAGCCTCCCGTGGGAGAGCTACCCCGAGACCCTGCAAAAGGCAGGCGTGACCTGGAAGGTCTATCAGGGCACCGACAACTACGGCGACAACGGCGCGCAGTACTTCGCGACGTTCGCCGCGCTCGACCCGTCGCAGGGCGGCACCGCCCCGGCGCCCGGCACCAACGTCTACTACGACAACGGCCTCGCGACCGTGCCCGAGCCGCTCGACCCCGAGAACGCCAACGGCGACAACCTGGCCAACGCGATCAAGGCCGACGTGGTGGCCGGCAAGCTCCCGCAGGTTAGCTGGGTGGTCACCAACCAGCAGTACTCCGAGCACCCGGACGGCGCGCCGACCGACGGCGCGTACTACATCGGCAAGGTGCTGCAGGCGCTCAACGCCGACCCGGCCGTGTTCAACTCCACCCTCGTGATCATCGACTTCGACGAGAACGACGGCCAGTTCGACCACGTGCCGCCGCCCGTACCGCCCGCCGGTACCAGCGCCGAGTTCTACACCGAGACCGGCAGCGCGTCGATCCCGCCGATCCCGCTTCCCGTCGGCCTCGGGTTCCGGGTGCCGCTGCTGCTGATCTCGCCGTGGACGCGGGGCGGCTGGGTCACCTCGGAGGTCTCCGACCACACGTCGGTAGTTCAGTTCCTCGAGCAGTGGACCAAGGCGATCGGCAAGTCCGCGCCCTGCCCGAACATCAGCGCCTGGCGACGCGGCGTCTGCGGCGACCTGACGAGCGCGTTCGACTTCGAAAACCCGGTCTACGGGCTGCCTGACCTGCCGTTCATCACCTCGACCGTCGGCGAGGCGCACTCCTATCACCCGGTCCCGGCCAG
>Ga0207664_10003688_pt1 | contig 10267 bp, 9 predicted proteins | sample LARL83metaG_FD_184349 | JGI IMG/M metagenome (GOLD analysis project Ga0207664, IMG submission 184349) | Corn, switchgrass and miscanthus rhizosphere microbial communities from Kellogg Biological Station, Michigan, USA - LAR L8-3 metaG... | ecosystem: Host-associated > Plants > Roots >...
CGCCGGCGCCGACGTGCGCCACGCGCTGGTCGAGCGAGGGCGCGCGGTCGGCGTCGAGGCGCGGCTGGCCGGCGGCGGGCGCGTGCGCGTGCAGGCGCCCGAGGTCGTCGTCGCCGCGGGCACGATCCACACGCCGCTGCTGCTCGCGCGCAGCGGCCTGGGGCGCGGCTCGGGCCAGCTCGGTCGCAACCTCGCGCTGCATCCGGCGGCGGGCGCCTTCGCGCTGATGGACGAGGTCGTCGACATGGCGAAGGGCGTGCCGCAGAGCTTCTACGTCGACGAGTTCGCGGCCGAGGGGATCATGTTCGAGGGCGTCGCCGGACCGCCGTCGTACGCGGCGATGGCGCTGCCGCTCACGGGCCGCCGTCACGCCGCCGCGATGGCCGAGTACCGCAGACTCGCCCAGTTCGGCCTGATGGTCAGCGACGTCTCGCGCGGCAGCGTGCGCGGGCTCGCGGGCAGGCCGGTGATCCGCTATGAGCTGGTCGAGCAGGACGTCGCGCGCTTCCGCGTCGGCCTCGCGCGGATGGAGGAGCTGTTGCGCGCGGCCGGCGCGCGCGAGGTGTACCTGCCGCTCCCGCACGGCGTCCCGCCCGCGCGCGCACGGGCGCGCGACCTCAAGCTGATGGCCTTCCACCCGCTCGGCACGGCGCGCGCCGATGCGCGGCCGGAGCACGGCGTGGTGGACGGCGACCTGCGGCTGCACGGCGTGCGCGGCGTGCACGTCGCCGACGGCTCGGTCGTGCCGAGCTCGCTCGGCGTCAACCCGCAGCTGACGATCATGGCGCTCGCCACCCGCCTCGCGTTCGGGCTGCTCGGCCGCGCGGTGCCCGCTCTCAGCAGCGCAGCCGAGGAGGCCTCGTGTCCTTCCTGATCGACCCCGTCCTGCTCTACGCCGGCGGCCGCACGTACGCGGCCACGACGCCGGCCGAGGAGCGCACGCTCGGCAACGACGTCAAGGTCGCCGCGCAGACGATGGCGCTCTTCTACGGGGTGAGCGTCGGGCTCTACCTCGACCGGCAGTGGACGAAGCCGATCTGGCGCGCCTGCCGCGCGAGGTCCGGGCGCGACTGGATGATCAACTCGGGCGTGACGAGATTCGACGCCGCGAAGGCCGGCCCGCGCACGCACAAGCTCGCCGCCGCGATCTTCGCCACGTATCCGCTGTGGCTGTGGTTGGGGATGCGCGGCCGTCGCTGAGGGCGCGCGAGGATCTCGCGCGCCCTCCGACCGGGGAGCGCGCAAGGCCTCTCTATATTAGCCTGACGGCGATCGTTTCGGTGCTGCCTAGCTGGGTGATCGTTCCGCCGCCGACCAGTTCAGCCCTTTCCATGCAGAAGAGCCCTCCGGCTCTCGGGATTCGGCTTTCTTCCCTCCACTTCCACCTCGCGAGCATGCCCATGTTGTTGACGCTGATGGTCGCGATCGCGGGAGCTTCCGGCATCGCCTGGTATAGGCAGCGTTCTTCGAGCGCGTCCATTAGTAGGAATGCGAGTCCCAGGACGGCGACGATTATGCCCGCTATGGCGGGTAGCGTCCCTGTGAAGCCGTTGTACTGCACGTGCCAGGGGAGCGTGTTCGCGACGACCCTTTGTTCTAGGACTTCGTTGCCGTTTAGCGCCCAGAATTCGCCGCCTATGCAGGGCGCCATGACGCTCACCTGCGCTCTGGTGATGTATCCGATTAGCGCTCCTACGACCTTGGAGAAGGTCGCCGAGTGGAACGACCCTTCCATCGTGACGTTGCATTCGACCCTCGGGAGCGTCCGAAGCGACATCGGCGTCCACACTATTCTGAAGGTCGGCCTCGAGAGGAAGAGATTGTGCGCGCCGCTCGAGCCGACGGCGAGTCCGAGCACCGCGATCGCCGCCGCCGTCGACAGCGGCAGCCTTGAACGCACGAGCATGTCGAGCCCCCTCTCCTTTCGGACCTCCCCGCGGCCCGGCGCGCCTCTGCGCGACAGGCGGCAGGGCTCAAGGTCAAGATAACAGAGCGAAGCGCGGCCGTGGGCAGTCTTTGTCCTGCTCGCGGCGAACCGAGGGCCGCGTCGACGACGACGGCCCTCGGCGAACATGCGACCGGAAGGGCGCTTATATTAGTCTGATCACGATCCTTTCAGCGGATTCCTGCCTCGTGATCGTGCCGGTCCCGGAGAGATGCTCGGTCAGGAGGCCGCAGGAGAATCTTTCTCTCTGTTCCGCTTCGACCGATTCGAGCTGGCCCGTTTCGGCGATGACAGGGACTATGAACAATGCCCTGACGAGCCTTATTAGGCATGTCATTTCGCCAAGCGGGCTCACTATGCGCTCCTGCCAGGCGATGTTGCGCAATAAGATCAGGAGGCCGGTTATTCTCGGTAGCGTGCCGAAGAATCCCTCGTAAGTCACGTGCCACGGGAGCGTTTCCCTTAGGATCGTCAGGCCGCCGCCCGTGCAGGCGCCCGCGGCTGCTCTCGTGACGTGCCCGATTAGCGCGCCCAGGACCTTCCTGATCGTGCCCGAGTGAAACGAGCCTTCCATCGTGACGGGGCAGACGTCCCTCGCTTCAGCCGTTTCTTCGTTGAACGTCAGCCTGTTCCACACTATCCGAAAGCGCGTTTCGTTTATGCTCAGTCTGTTGGCGGACGCATTGCCCACGATGATGCCGAACAGGCTGACGGCGAGCAGCGTCGCGAGCGCCAGCCTGGCGCGTGAAGTCATAAGTAACCACTCCTCGTTTCGATAGGTCGACTGAGACTTCCGTCTGTAGCGGTGACCCCCCTTTCGGTGATGGCGCAGAGCGAGTCGCCCCCCGGCGAGGCGGAAGCGGACGAGCGTGATCTATGTGATGCTGAGCGCGTCGGCGGTCCCCCTGCGCGCAGCTGAAGGTAACGCCGCACTATATCACCGAAAACTGGTGTGTCAATGGGAATTCACCCTTCGCGCCGCCGCGGCGGCGGCCCGGACACGCGCGGATGCGGCCGAGGTCGGCGCCGCTGGCGCGGCGTCAGCGTGGTGACTCGGGGAACGGCGGGGCTGCGCGCCGGCGCGCCCGGCAGGGGCGAGGGCTCCCGTCAGGTCACTCGGCGAGCGGGCGCGCGTCCGGCGCACGCGCGGGAAACGGACGCCACGATGTGTGAGTGATCGCACACTCCACGCCCCGCCGATCCGAGAGGGTCGGCTTCGCAAGCCAGCCGGCCTCGGCCTCCCGGCGCCGGCGGACGACCTGAGGAGGGCGCCCCGTGCAGACCGTCATGCTCCGCCTCGACGCGCTGATCCGTCGGCGCCGCCGGCTGTTCCTCGGCGCCTGGGCGCTGATCGTGCTCGCCGCGCTGCCGTTCGCCGCGCGCCAGTCCGACCACCTCACCGGCGGCGGGTTCGACGTGCCCGGCTCGCAGTCGGTCGCGGTGCAGCGCGCGGTCGAGCGCGACTTCGCGCACGCGCAGGGGACGACGCTCGCGGCCGTGCTCGTCCCGCGCGCGAATGCCACGGAGCCCGAGCTGCGCGCCGCGCTCGCGCGCGTCGGGACGGTCGCCGCGCGCGTCGACCAGGTCGCGCTCGCGCCCACCGCGCGCGCCGCCGCGCTGCGCCAGCTCGCCGCGGGCGGCCCGCGCACGCTCGTCGTCCCGCTCGCCACGCGCGTGAGCGACAGCGACGCGATCGACGTCGCGATCCACCTGCGCACGCAGCTCGGGATCGCCGACCAGCAGGCGGGCGCGCCGGTCGCCTTCCACCTCGTCGGCCAGGGCGCGCTGTGGGCCGGCATGCAGGACCTCTCCAAGCAGGACCTCGCTCAGGCCGAGTCGATCGGCTTCCCGATCGTGCTGCTGATCCTGCTCGCCGTCTTCGGCTCGCTCGTGGCTGCGTTGATGCCGGTCGCGCTGGGCTTCGTCGCGGTGATCGTGACGGGCGCGCTGATCTACGCGCTCTCGCTCGTGACCGGCATGAGCGTGTTCGTCACGAACATGGCCTCGATGATCGGGATCGGCGTCGCGGTCGACTACTCGCTGTTCGTGCTCGCGCGCTACCGCGAGGAGATCGCCGCCGGGCGAGCGCCCGACGACGCCCGCGCGATCGCGCTCGCCACCTCCGGCGTCGCCGTCGCCTTCTCCGGCATGACGGTGATCGTCTCGCTCGCCGGCCTCTTCATCGTCGACACGATGTCGGTGCGCTCGATGGCGCTCGGCGCGATCCTCGTCGTCGCCGTCTCGGTGCTGGCGGCGACGACGCTGCTGCCCGCGCTGATCGGCCTCGCCGGCCGGCGCGCGTGGGAGCCGGGGCGCGTCGTGCAGCCCCTCACCGCGCGACTCGCGCGCGGCGTGCGCCGGGCCGCGCGCGCCCTGCCGCGGCGTTCGGGGGACGGGGCGCCGGCGGCCGCGGCGCTGGCGCAGGGCGCCTTCTGGGCCCGCTGGACCGGCGCCGTCATGCGCCGCCCCGTGCTCGCGGCGGCCGGCTCGGCGCTCGTGCTGCTCGCGCTCGCGCTCCCCGCCCTGCAACTGCAGATGCGCAACGGCGCGCTCCAGCAGTTCCCCGCCGGCAACGAGACGCGCGTCGGCTTCGACGCGGCCGCCAAGGTGGTCGGCGCCGGCGCGACGAGCCCGGTCGAGGTGGTCGCCCCGCGCGCCGCGCTCGCCCAGGTCCAGCGCAGCGTCGCGCGCGACCCGGAGATCGTGCGCACGCTGCCGCCGCTGACCTCGCGCGACGGCGCGCAGGTGCTCGTGCGCGGGATCCCGCGCCACGACGGCGAGTCGGGCCCGGCGCGCGCGCTCGTCCAGCGGCTGCGCGCCGAGCTTCCGCAAGGCGCGCTCGTCGGCGGCTCGCCCTCGTTCGGCAAGGACTTCGCCGACCGCATCGCCGGCAGCATGCCGCTGATCGCGCTGTTCGTGCTCGCGCTCTCCTACGTCGTGCTGTTGCTGTTGCTGCGCAGCGTGGTGCTGCCGCTCAAGGCGGTGCTGATGAACCTGCTGAGCGTCGGCGCCGCCTACGGCGTGCTGGTCGCGGTCTTCCAGCTCGGCTGGGTCGACGGCTTCCTCGGCTTCCATTCGAACGGCTACGTCGACGCGCTCACGCCGCCGCTCGTGCTCGCGATCGTCTTCGGGCTCTCGATGGACTACGAGGTCTTCCTGCTCTCGCGCATCCGCGAGCGCTGGGCGGCGACCGGCGACTCGCGCACCGCCGTCGCCGAGGGCTTGCAGGCGAGCGCGAAGACGATCACGAGCGCGGCGCTGATCATGAGCTGCGTCTTCGCCGTGTTCGTGCTGACCGGCGTGCCCTCGATCCAGCAGCTCGGCGTCGGCTGCGCCGTCGCGATCGCGCTCGACGCGACGCTCGTGCGGCTCGTGCTCGTGCCCGCCGCGATGGAGCTGCTCGGCGACTGGAACTGGTGGCTCCCGCGCCCGCTCGCGCGCGTGCTGCCTGAGGTGGCGGTGGAGCGGGCGCCGGAGCCGGCGGCGGCCGGCTGATGATTCCAAGGAATCCCAAATCCTTCCAGGTAGTTGGACAACATTCCAACCATCTGGCAAGATCTGGAAAGATTTGGAATGGCTCTGCGCGTCGCGAAACCACCGTCGTACCTCGAGATCCTGGGCCGGGGCGCGCAAGATCCGGTGAGGCTGCTGCGCGCAGGCAGCGAGCACGCGCCGGCCGGCTATCCACCCTGGGACAAGGTCCGCCACCTGAAGCCGCCTGACGGTCTCACGGCCGAGGAGTGGTGGGCGGGCATCAAGCTCGCACGCGGTGGCGCCCTGCGCGACCTTCCGTTGCGCGACATCGCAGGGCGCCCATTCACGTACGCGCTGCCCGATGCCGTACTGCGCCTGTTGCACACGATCGACCAGCGCTGCAGCGGCGAGGTCGCGATGGACGAGGTCGTCACGACCGATGGCCAGGCGATGCAGCGCTACCTCGTGAACTCGCTGATGGAGGAGGCGATCCGCTCGAGCCAGCTCGAGGGGGCGGTCACGTCGCGTCAGGTCGCGAAGGAGCTGCTGCGCAGCGGACGTGAGCCGCGCGACCGCAGCGAGCGGATGATCCTCAACAACTACCGGGCGCTGACGTTCATGCGCGAGCGTGCGGACGAGCCGCTCACACCGCGACTCGTGCTGGAGCTGCAGCGGATCCTGACGGAGGGAACGCTCGACGAGCCGGACACCGCCGGCAGGTTGCAGCGCCCCGACGAGGAGCGCGTCGTCGTCATGAATCGCGACGACGGCAGAGTGCTTCACGTGCCGCCGCCGCCTGAGGAGCTGCCGAAGCGGCTGCGGGCGATGTGTGCCTTCGCCAACGCGCCGGACGACGTTGGTCGCTTCATCCACCCGGTGGTGCGCGCGATCCTGCTCCACTTCTGGCTGGGCTACGACCACCCGTTCGTCGACGGCAACGGCCGCACGGCTCGCGCGCTCTTCTACTGGTACATGCGCCGGCGGCGCTATTGGCTGGTCGAGTACCTGTCGATCTCGCGCATCCTGCGCGACGCGCCCAGCAAGTACAACCGCTCGTATCTCTACAGCGAGACCGACGACAACGACACGACCTACTTCCTGCTCTACCAGCTCGAGGTGGTCGAGCGGGCGATTCGCGAGTTCTACGACTACCTGCGACACAAGACCGAGCAGATCCGCGCGGTCGAGCAGATGGTCGCCGGCGCGCGGGACCTCAACCACCGGCAGCTCGCGCTGCTCGGCGACGCGCTGCGCCATCCCGACGCGCGGTACACGATCGGCGAGCACGCACTGACGCACCGCGTGACGCACGAGACAGCTCGCGCGGACCTCGCCGTGCTTGCGGAGCGGAAGCTGCTGCACCGCACGCAAGTCGGCAAGCCGCACCGCTTCACCGTGCCGCGCGACCTGGAGCGGCGACTCCGCGCGCTCGCCGCCGCCGGCTAGGCTCTGCCGCCGGGGATGGCGGGACGCGAGACACCGGCGACGCGGGCGGCGAGGGCCGCGGGGATCGAGCACACCCTGCACGAGTACGTGCACGACCCCGCGGCGGACTCCTACGCGCTCGAGGCGGCGCAGGCGCTCGGGCTCGACCCGGCGCGCGTCTTCAAGACGCTCGTGGTCGCGGCCGCGGGCGGCGCGCAGGAGCTGACCGTCTGCATCGTGCCCTCGGCCGCCACGCTCGACCTCAAGGCGGTCGGCAAGCGCGCGGCGATGGCGCCGACCGAGCGGGCCGAGCGGGTGACCGGCTACGTCGCCGGCGGGATCAGCCCGCTCGGGCAGCGGCGCGCGCTGCCGACGCTGCTCGACGACAGCGCGCTGGAGCACGCGACGATCTTCGTCAGCGCGGGCCGGCGGGGGCTGGAGCTGGAGCTTGCGCCCGGCGACCTCGCCGCGCTCACGCGCGCGCAGGTACGGCGCCTTCGCCGCGCCTGAAATTGGTAGGCTCGCCGCGATCGGCCGGGCCGGGGGAGGCCGCGGCCGGACGCGATCGCGATCAAGGGGGACGACCCGATGGGACGGGCAACCGCAGGCGTGCTGCTGCTGGCGCTGGGGCTCGCGCTGCTCGCCGCCGGCTGCGGCAGCGATGCCGCGGCGAGGAGAAGAGCCGCCGCGGAGGCGCGCGCCCGCGCGCACGCGGCGCTCGTGGCGCGACAGGCCGCCGCCGGACGCGGCGTCTTCGCCGGGCACTGCGCCTCCTGCCACACGATCGCGGGCCACGTCGCGCACCCGACGTTCATAGAGTCGATGATCCCGAACCTCGACGAAGTCAGGCCGAGAGCGGAATACGTGCTCCAGCGCGTGGAAAGCGGCGGCTTCGACATGCCGTCGTTCAGCGGCGAATTGAGAGCCGAACAGAAGGCGGAGGTCGTCGCCTACGTGACGAGCGTCGCCGGCAGCAGAGTGCACGACACGAGCGCCGAACAGCCGAGCGCGCTCGCCCAGGGGAGGCAGGTCTTCGAATCCAACTGCGCGCGCTGTCACTCGATCGCCGGCAGGCCGGCGACGAACAGGCCGCCGCCCGGGTATCCGGGCACCGACTTCAACAACGTGAAGCCGAGCCAGGCGATGGTGATCGCGCAGGCGATGAGAGGCATACGCGGCGAGATGCCGTCGTTCAGAGGCAGGCTGATCGCGGCGGAGCTTCGCGCCGTCGCCGTCTACGTGACCGCGACCGCGGGCAGATGACCCGCGGCGGCGTCCGCGCGCGTGCGCGCGGCGGCCGTCACGCGCGCCTCGGCGTAGAAGGCCCAGCCGTCGCCGCCGGCGGCCTTCGCGTCGTACATCGCAAGGTCGGCGGCGATCAGCGCGCCGTCGGGCGACGACGCGAGCGTGCGCGCGTCGAAGGCGAGCGCCCCGACGCTCGCCGTCACCGCGCGCGCGTCGGCCGTCGGCGCCTCGGCGCGCACGGTCTCCACGAGGCTCGAGGCGACGGCGGCGGCGCCGGCGCGGTCCACGCGCGGCAGCAGCACGGCGAACTCGTCGCCGCCGAGGCGAGCGACGACGTCGGTCGCGCGCAGCCGCTCGCGCAGGACCGTCGCGACGCGCACGAGCAGGCGGTCGCCGGCGGCGTGCCCGAACGTGTCGTTGACCGGCTTGAAGCAGTCGAGGTCGAGCACGAGCAGCGCGCCCTCGGGGCCGTAGCGGCGCACGTGCGCGAGGTGGCGCGCGAGCTCCTCCTCGAAGCGGCGGCGGTTCGGCAGGCCGGTGAGCGCGTCATGGTCGGCGAGGTGGCGCAGCTCGCTCGTCGCGGCGCGCAGCGAGGTGAGGTCCTGGCGGGCGCGCAGCGTTCCCCGGCGCAAGCCGATCAGCGCGAGGAGGCTGATCGCCAGCGCGGTCAACAGAGTGCCGTTGACGAGGCTCACGGCCGGGTGATCGGCCGCCGTGCGGCTGACTTGACACGCTGCACGGCGGCGCCCACGAGCGCTGTCGGCCTATATTAGGGACAGCCTGACGCGTCTTTCCCTGCTGCCCTGCACGAACACTTCGCCGGAGCCGGAGAAGATCCCGGACAGCGGACAGGAGGTCCCGGTGACGGGGATCGCGAGCGATCCGTCCGGCGTGAGCGAGGTGATGTTGCCGCCCGCTTCGCGGCTCGCTTCGCCGGCCGCGGGCGTCGCGGCGCTCGATCTCGCTAGGCAGATGACGCCGAGGCCGGCTTCGATCTGGAACGCGGCTCCGATCAGGTCGTGGCGCACTTTCGCTATCGCGGGTAGCGTCCCGCTGAAGCCTTGATACGTCACGTGCCACGGCAGCGATTCAGTTAGGATCGTCGCTTGGCCTTCGGTGCAGCCGGGATTTTCCACCGAGGCTCTGGTGATGTACGCGACTAGGGCGCCCGTCACCTTCGCCAGCGTGGCTGAATGAAAGCTTCCTTCGAGCGTGACCGGGCACGTTATGACAAAGCCGCCGCCCGATCCAGAGAACGTCAAGCTCGTCCATATTATTCTGAAGCGCGTTTCGCTGTAGCTCAGCCGATTGGCCGATGCGGAGCTGACGGCGACCGCCAGCGCGAGCGTGGCCCCGAGCGCCGCCAGCGCGATTCCGACGCGGTTTCGCATAGGTGATCCCTTTGTCTCGGTCGCGGGCGCGGGCGCTCGCGACGATGGAGAAGGCGTGCCCCGAAGGTGGTCCCGGCGCGTCCTCCTTTCTTGCTGTGGCCTGCTCCCCCGCCCCGCGCAGAGCGTGTGCAAACACTCTACACACAGGTATCTAGAGTGTCAAGACACAACTTTCTGGAAATCCGGGATCCCGACGAGCCGCGACGAGTAGGCGCTTGCACCTGGAGCCACCACTGTTTACAGTTTAGAGGTGTCTTATAGGACCGCTAAAAGGATCCTGATTGGGGGCGTGATCCTGTGGGGGATGGCGCTGCCGCCGTCGCGCGCCGGCGCGACCCCTCCCGACGCTCGCGGCTACGAGCTCGTCTCGCCCGCCGCCAAGCTCGGCAACGACGTCGTCTCCGACAGCTCCCGCACGCGCGCCAGCGCCGGCGCGGCGCCCGGCCTGCCGAGCGCGGTCACGTTCGCCTCGCTCGGCGGCTTCGCCGACGCGCGGGGCATGGGCATCTCGACCGAGTACATGGCGCAGCGCACCGCCCAGCCGGGCACGAGCGGATGGACCACGCACGCGATCACGCCGCCGCAGGACCCGCTCTCGATCCTCGCCGCCGCCCAGGTGCTCGACCCCCTCTACGAGGGCGAGATGTCGGCCGACCTCACGCGCGCGATCTTCCGCGCCTGGTCGCCGCTCACCCCCGACGCGAACGTCAGAGGCGTCGCGAACCTCTACCTGCGCGACGACCTGCGCCAGCCCGGCTTCGGCGCCTGGCAGCTCATGACCGCCGCC
>Ga0207664_10003689_pt1 | contig 10267 bp, 8 predicted proteins | sample LARL83metaG_FD_184349 | JGI IMG/M metagenome (GOLD analysis project Ga0207664, IMG submission 184349) | Corn, switchgrass and miscanthus rhizosphere microbial communities from Kellogg Biological Station, Michigan, USA - LAR L8-3 metaG... | ecosystem: Host-associated > Plants > Roots >...
GCGATGCCGCCGACGATGAACCCGAGCGAGATGATCCAGTCGACGTCGGGAAAGAGCCGGAATTCCCACAGGAGCCATCCCAGGCCGACGATGATCAGCGTTACCGGCAGCGATGCGTCTCGCATGGCGTCCGTCCTAATCGCTGGCGGCGGCCGCCGGTTGCGGCGCGTGCGTATGACGTCGCGCGGCGACCCATTCGCGCGCCTTCTCGAAGTAGTAATAGATGACCGGCGTGATGAAGAGCGTCAGCAATTGCGATACGAGGAGGCCGCCGACGACCGCGAGACCGAGCGGACGCCGCGCGCCGCCGGCGCCGAAGGCGAGCGCGATCGGCAGGCTTCCCATCAGCGCCGCCATCGTCGTCATCATGATCGGGCGGAAGCGCGTGATGCACGCCTGGAAGATCGCGTCGAGCGGCGCCTTGCCCTCCTTGCGCTGCGCCTCGATCGCGAAGTCGATCATCATGATCGCGTTCTTCTTGACGATGCCGACGAGCATCACCATGCCGACGAACGCGTACATGTTGAGGTCGATCCCGAAGATCCACAGCGTCAGCAACGCGCCGAAGGCCGCAGTCGGCAGACCCGACAGAATCGTGACCGGATGGATGAAGCTCTCGTAGAGGATGCCAAGCACGAGGTAGATGACGAAGATCGCGAGCGCGAGCAGCGCGCCCATTCCGGCGAGCGAGGACTTGAATGCCTGCGCGTTGCCCTGGAACAGGCCGTTGATCGTCTGCGGCAATTGCATCTCGCGCGTCGCGCGCTGGATCTCGTCGATCGCCTGCGATAGCGAGACGCCGGGCGCCAGGTCGAACGAGATCGTCACCGACGGAAGCTGGCCGAGGTGCGTGATCGCGAGCGGCCCGATCGTCGGCTTGAGCGTCGCGACCGAATTCAGCGGAACGAGCGCACCGCTGTTCGAGCGCACGTAAAGCATCGACAGCGCGGCCGCGTTCAGCTGGTACTGGGGCAGAAGCTCCATGATGACCCAGTACTGGTCCGTCGGCGCGTAGATCGTCGACACCTGCCGTGACCCGTACGCGTCGTAGAGCGTGTTCTCGATCGATTGCGCGGAGACGCCGAGCGACGATGCGCGATTGCGATCGATCTGCACGGTCACCTGCGGCTGCGTGATCTGCAGGTCGCTCGTGACGTCGACCAGGCCGGGCAGCGACTTGATCCTCTCTTCGACCTTCGGCGCCCATTCGAAGAGCTCGGTCGTGTCCGGGCCCTGCAGTGTGTACTGGTAGAGGCTCTTCGTGAGCTGACCGAGACGAATGACGGGCACGTTCTGGACGAACGCCTTGATGCCCGGCACCTGCGCCAGCGTCGGCCGAAGCTCGCGCACGACCTGATCGGCCGGCGGGCGCTCGCTGCGGTCCTTGAGCGTGATGAACATGCGCCCGTTGTTGAGCGACGATGCGGAGCCGCCGCCGCCGACGAACGACATGACGCTGTCGACGTGCGGATTGCGTCGCACGATCGCCGCGACCTGCTGCTGCAGGTTCGACATCGCGTTGAACGAGATGTCCTGCGCAGCCTCGGTGAAGAGGAAAAGCTGTCCGACGTTGTCGCTCGGCAGAAAACCCTTCGGCATGTACGAGAAGAGGAATCCGGTCCCGACGAACAGCGCGACGAACGCGAGCATCGTGAGCCTTCGATGATGCAGCACGTGCGTCAGCGCGAAGCGATAGACGCCGAGCAGATTGTCGAACACCGCGCCGGCGAACCGGTAGACGCGGCCGTGCTTCTCCTCGCTCTCGCGCACCAGCCAGCGACTGCAGAGGAGCGGCGTCAGCGTCAGCGACACGAAGCCCGACAGCAACACCGCGACGATGATCGTCACCGCGAACTCGTGCAGGAGCCGCCCGAGAATGCCGCCCATGAACAGCACCGGGATGAACACGGCGGCGAGCGACAGCGTCATCGACACGATCGTGAAGCCGATCTCCTTCGCGCCGTCGAGCGTCGCCTGCATCCTCGTCTTGCCCATCTCCATGTGTCGCGTGATGTTCTCGAGCATCACGATGGCATCGTCGACGACGAATCCGACGCACAAGGTGAGCGCCATCAAGGACAGGTTGTCGATGTTGTAGCCGAACGCGTACATCACCGCGAACGTGCCGAGGATCGACAGCGGCAGCGCAAGGCTCGGAATGAGCGTCGCGCGCGGACTGCGCAGGAACACGAAGATCACGAAGACGACGAGTCCGAGCGCGAGCAGCAGCGAGAACTGCACGTCCTGCACGGATTCGCGAATCGACTGCGAGCGGTCGTAGAGGATCGACAGCTTGATCGACGGCGGAAGCTGCGCCTGGAACGCCGGAATGACGGCCTTGATCGCGTCGACGACCTCGATCGTGTTCGTGCCCGGCTGGCGCTGGACGGCGAGCACGACGCCGCGCGTGCCGTTGTACCAGGCGGCGACCTTGTCGTTCTGCACGCTGTCGATGACGCGGCCGATCTGGTCGAGGCGGACTGGTGCGCCATTTCGGTACGCGACGATCAGCGGCGCGAATGCGGCCGCGTCGGTGAGCTGTCCGGTCGCCATCACCGACGTCGCGCGCTCGCGGCCGTTGAGCGTGCCGGTCGGCAGGTTCACGTTCGCGTTCCCGATGGCCTGCTCGACATCGGTCAGTGCAATGCCGCGCGTCGCAAGAGCGTTCGGATCGAGCTGGGCCCGCACCGCGTATTGCTGCGAGCCGAACACCTGCACCTGGGCGACGCCGTTGATCGTCGAAATGCGCGTCGCGAGGTTGTTCTCGGCGTACTCGTCGACGGCCGACAGCGGCTGCGTCTCCGACGTGAGCGCCATCAGCAGGATCGAGAAGTCGGCGGGGTTCACCTTCCGCAGCGTCGGCGGCGTCGGCAGCGACGACGGAAGCTGGCGCGCGGCGGCGGCGATCGCGGATTGCACGTCCTGCGCGGCGGCGTCGATGTTGCGATCGAGCGAGAACTGCAGCGTGATCGACGTGCTGCCGCTCGTCGACGTCGACGTCATCGAGTCGATGCCGGCGATCGTCGAGAACTGCTTTTCGAGCGGCGTCGCGACCGCGGATGCCATCGTGTCGGGACTCGCGCCCGGCAATTGGGCCGAGACCTGGATCGTCGGGAAATCGACGTTCGGCAGCGCGTTGACCGGCAGCAGCCGGTAGCCGACGATCCCGAAAATGACGATCGCCAGCATGACGAGCAGCGTCATCACCGGCCTGCGTACGAATTGCTCCGCGATGTTCACCGACAGATCCTGCGGGCTCGGCGAAGGCGCCGTTTTCGGTTCACGCGCTGCTCGGATTGCCGACCGTGATCCGCGTTCCGGGAGCGAGGCGGAGCTGCCCGGCGGTGACGACGGTGTCGCCGGGTGCGAGCCCCGCCGCGATCACCGTGTCGTCGCCTTCGGTGCGCGCGACCTTCACGTCGCGCAGCGCCACCGTGTTGTTGGCGTCGACGACGAAGACGTACTGTCCGTTGGGGCCGTTCTGCACGGCGGTCGTCGGTGCGACGATCGCGTTCTTCTGCGTCGTGAGCGTCAGTACGACGTTCACGAATTGCCCCGGCCACAGTACCTTGTCGCTGTTCCCGAACTCGGCCTTGAGCTTGATCGTCCCGGTCGTGATGTCGGTCGTATTGTCGATGAACGAGAGTTTCCCCGAGACCGGCTTTCCGTTGGGTAGCTGCACCGCGACCTGCAGCTCGCCGTCGGCCTGGTAGCGCCGCACGTCGGCGAGCTCCGATTCGGGAACGGAGAACGACACGTCGATCGGCACGACCTGGTTGATCACGACGAGCGCATTGGTGTCGTTCGCCTTGACGAGGTTTCCCTGCTGGATCATGACGCGACCGGCGTATCCGGTCAGCGGCGAGTGGATCGTGCAGTAGTCAAGCGAGAGCTGAACGCTGCGTATCGCCGCCTCGTCGGCCTTGACGGTCGCCGCGGCGGTGTCGACGTTCGTTTTTACCGTCTCGTAGGCATCGGGCGAGATGAACTTCTGGGCGAGCAGATCCTTGTTGCGCCTTGCCTGCTCCACCGCGTGATCCAGGAGCGCCTTGTCTTTGAGCAGGTTCGCCTGCGCCTGTGCGAGCTGAGCTTCGAAAGGACGCCGATCGAGCTCGAACAGCACCGCGCCAGCACGTACTTCGTCGCCTTCCTTGAAGCGCACGGCGTCGATCTGACCGTCGACGCGCGCCTTGATCGACACCGAGGTGAGTGGCTCGACGTTGCCGATCGCGCGGATTCGCACCGGGACGTCCTTGTTGGCGACGCTGGCGACGCTGACGGGCACTGCCGCCGGCGCCGCCTTCGGCTGCGCGGCACGCGAGCCCGGCACATACCGGAACGCGGCGAACGCAGCGCCTGCGATGATCAGCAGGCAGACGAGCGCGACGAAGAAGCGGCGGGGCGCAGGCATCGTGCTAGGACCTTGACATGGGGTGTTGATTCCCCGCGGCCAAAGCGGTTGGCCGATCAAATCCACTAGTTTAGGCGGTTATCCGCCGCTCCGCCTGCGGCGGACATATTCGGAAACAGGTGGGCCGACGGGAGGTACGGCGAAACTCTGGAGCGGGTGAAGGGAATCGAACCCTCGTATGCAGCTTGGGAAGCTGCCGTTCTGCCATTGAACTACACCCGCGTGCGCTGGCGATTCTACCGCCCGATCGCGCCTTCCCTCACGGCCGCAGGTAGGCCCACCCCTGCTGCTGCTTCTGCATGATCTCGACGACGCCCGCCGGCACGTAGTCGATGCCGTCGAGCATGTCGGCCTTGACGAGCTTCTGGCCGTGCATCGTGTTCTCGCAGGCACTCACCTTCACGCCGTGGCCGAGCGCCTCGCCGATCCGGTTGCCGACGATCGATTCGGCCTTGAGCATCGCGATGCCGGGACCGTAGGCGACGATCTCGATCTCGACGTTCGCAGCGCCGAGATCGGTCTGCAGGTTCTTCGCGTTGTTGAGCGCGAGGTTCCATTTGCCGGGATCGTTGTCGCTCACCTGCATCACGACGCGGTTCTTCGCCGATTGGGTGCCCTGCGCGAGGGCGCCGGGCGGCGCAAGCGAAATCAGCGCAGCGAGCGCGGCGACGCTGCCGATCGACATCAGCCGGGCGAGCGAGACGTTCGACATTGAAATACCTCCGCAAGAGGGCGTTTGCCGCACCTGAACCACGATTATGCCGAAAGCGGCGAGCGCGGGATCGGCGATAATCGCGCGGTGCGTCATCATCACGTGCCGCCGCGGGCGATCCTTCTTATCACGAGCGCGGTTCTCTGCTTCACGGCGCTCGACGCGATCACGAAGTTCATGACACAGCGCTACCCGGTGCCGGTGCTCGTCTTCGCGCGTTACGCCGTGCAGTTCGTCGCGATGCTGCTGTGGCTTGGTCCGCGCATGCGCCTCTCGCTCGTGCGAACGGAACGGCTGCGCGTCCAGGCGTTTCGCGGCATCCTGCTGCTCGCGTCGTCGCTCTTTTTCACGAACTCGCTGCGCTCGCTGCCGCTCGCCGAGGCGACGGCGCTCAATTACTCGACGCCGATCATCGTCGTATTGCTCGGCCGGCTGGTCCTCGACGAGCGACTGACGCACGCGCGCATCGCGTTCGTCGTCATCGGGATCGCCGGCATGCTGATGATCGTCCAGCCCGGCACCGACGTCTTCCACGGCGCCGCGCTGTTCGGCCTCGCGGCGGCCGCGTTCTACGCGTGCTACCAGGTGACGACGCGAATGCTCGCCGGCGAAGATCCGCGCGTGCTGCTTTTCTATCCGGCGCTGATCGGCACCGTCGTCATGTCGGCGCTCGCGCCCGGCTTCGGCTGGCCGTCGTCGATGCCGTGGACGCACGTGCTGCTGATCATCTGCGGCGGTCTTTTCGGCACCGCGGGTCACTTCCTGTTCATCCTCGCGTTCCGGCTCGCGCCTGCGTCGGCGCTGACGCCGTTCACCTACGTGCAGCTCGTCTGGGCGATGCTGCTCGGCTGGATGCTTTACGGTGATTTTCCGAACGGCTACCGGATCGCGGGCATGATCGTGATCGCCGGCAGCGGCCTTTTGATGACGCTGCACGAGCGGCGACGCGCGCGGCTCATGCCGCTCGACCCGGTCACCGTTCAGTAGGAGCACTCGAAAAATGGAGAAACCGCGGATCGGTTTCGTCGGCGTCGGGATGATGGGCCACGGGATTGCGAGGAATCTTCTGGCGAAAGGCTTTCCGCTCGCGTTGCGCGTGCATCGCAACCGCAAGGCGGCGGAGGATCTGCTGTCGGCGGGCGCTACCGAGGCCGCGAGCTACGCAGAGCTCGCCCGCAACGCCGACATCGTGATCCTCTGCGTGACCGGCGCGCCGCAGGTGGAGGAAGTCGTGCTCGGTCCCGACGGCATTGCGGGCGCAGCCCCGCAGGGGCTGGTCGTCGTCGACACGTCGACGAGCGAGCCCGCGACGACGACGCGGATGCGCGAGGTGCTCGCCGAGCAGAACGTGCGCTTCGTCGACGCGCCGCTTGCGCGCACGCCCGTCGAAGCCGAGCAGGGGCGCCTCAACATCATGGTCGGCGCCGACGACGCGACGTTCGCGGAGCTGCAGCCGATCTTCGCGGCGTTCTGCGAGAACATCGTTCACGCCGGTCCGCCCGGACACGGCATCGTGCTGAAGCTCATCAACAACTTCCTCGCGCAGGCGATCTGCACGGCGAGCGCCGAGGCGTGCGCGGCCGCGGCGAAATCGGGCTTGTCGATCCGCAAGCTCCATCAGGTCGTGTCGGCCGGCGCCGTCAATTCGGGGCTGTTCCAGATGATCGTCGGCCGGATGCTCGAAGACGCCGACCTGTCGGGACTCAAGTTCACGCTGTCGAACGCGGCGAAGGATCTGCGCTACTACACGCATTTCACCGAGTCGATGATGCTGCCGTCGATCGTCGGCGAGGCGGTGCACCAGAGCCTTGTCACGGCGAACGCGCTCGGCTTCGGCGACAAATATGTCGCGTCGCTCGTCGAAGCGCAGGAGAAGCTCGCCGGCGTAACGATCATTCCTCGCGATGGCAAAAACTGACGTCGCTCGCGACGAGGCGTTCGCGGCCTTCGCGCTGCAGGCCGCGCACGATGCGGGGCGCGCGATCCTTCCGCACTTCCGCGAGACGATCGATGTCGACGACAAGGGCGGCCCGCGCGGCTACGATCCGGTCACGCAAGCCGACCGCGCAGCGGAGGCGACGATTCGCGACGCGATTGCCGCGCGCTATCCCGATCACGGCATCGAGGGCGAGGAGCACGGCTGCACGAGCGGCACGTCGCGTTACACGTGGGTGATCGATCCGATCGACGGCACGCGAAGCTTCATCGTCGGCCATCTGCACTGGGCCACGCTGATCGCGCTGCACGACGGCGAGCGGCCGATCGTCGGCGTCACGCACCAGCCGTACGTCGGCGAATCGTTCGTCGGCGTCAACGGTCGCGCCGAATGGATCCGCGGCGATGCGCGCAAACGCCTTCGCACGCGGCCCTGTGCGCGGATCGAGGACGCGATCGTCGCGACGACCGACCCGCGGCTTTTCGTTACGGCACGGCAGCGTCACGCTTATGCGCAGGCGAGCGCACGCGCGCGGCTCGTGCGCTTCGGCGGCGACTGCTACTGTTACACGCAAGTCGCGATGGGACTTGTCGACGTCGTCATCGAGACGGGTTTGAACGCGTACGACATCCAATCGCTGATTCCGCTGATCGAGAACGCCGGTGGCGTGGTCACGAGCTGGGACGGCAGTCGCTGCGATCGCGGTGGCGACGTCCTCGCCTGCGGCGATCCCATGCTGCATGGGGAACTCGTGCGCGCGATCGGCCGAACGTCGGGCTGACCTTTGGAGGTTGTCCCGACGGCCGATATCCGGGCTAACATCGAAGATCGACACGAACGAGGTCGCCTCATGGCATCCGAGACGAAAGCCGATCTGTGGGACAACCCGGCCGGCACCGACGGCTTCGAGTTCGTCGAATACGCGGCGCCCGATCCGCGGGCGCTCGGGCGCCTGTTCGAGCACCTGGGCTTCACCGCGATCGCGAAGCATCGCTCGAAGGACGTGCTCCTCTACCGGCAGGGGACGATCAACTTCGTCGTCAACGCGGAGCCGCACTCGTTCGCGCAGTCGTTCGCGCGCGTGCACGGACCGAGCATCTGCGCGATCGCGTTTCGCGTGAAGGACGCCGCGAAGGCGTACGCGCATTGCGTCGCGAACGGCGCGTGGGGCGTCGAGGCGCATCCGGGACCGATGGAGCTCAACATTCCCGCGATCAAGGGCATCGGCGACTCGCTGATCTATCTCGTCGACCGCTATCCGACGCACGACCGCACCGGCGTGTCGATCTACGACATCGATTTCGTCCCGTTGCCGAACGTCGATCAGCATCCGGCCGGCGCCGGCCTCACGTACATCGACCATCTGACCCACAACGTGCATCGCGGCCGCATGCTCGAGTGGGCGGGTTTCTACGAGCGGCTCTTCAACTTTCGCGAGATCCGCTATTTCGACATCGAAGGTCAGTTGACGGGCCTCAAGAGTAAGGCGATGACGAGCCCCGACGGCCGCATTCGCATTCCGATCAACGAGAGCTCCGACGACAAGAGCCAGATCCAGGAATATCTGATCGACTATCGCGGCGAAGGGATTCAGCACGTCGCCCTCGGCACCGGCGACATCTACGCGACCGTCGAGACGCTGCGCGAAAAGGGCGTCGCGTTCCAGGACACGCCGGACACGTACTACGAAGCGCTCGCGAAGCGGCTGCCCGGGCATCGCGAGGACACGGCGCGCCTTGCGCGAAACCGGATCCTGATCGACGGCGCACCAGCCAAGGACGAGATGCTGCTGCAGATCTTCACGTCGACCGTCATCGGGCCGATTTTTTTCGAGATCATCGAGCGCAAGGGCAACGAAGGCTTCGGCGAAGGCAACTTCCAGGCGCTTTTTGAATCGATCGAACAGGACCAGATTCGCCGCGGCGTCCTGAAGCAGGCTTGAAAGGGAATGCTGCGGCCGCACATGCCGATTGACAGACGTTGCACCGCAGACAAAATTCGTGCAAATGCACGTCGAGTCTGCTAGAATTTGACGTTTCCGACGGGCGCGTAGGTTAGTGCTTACTCCTCTTGGCTTCTCGCTTCTGCGCCAGCTTTCAGATGGCGCGTTCCACTCGGGCGAAGATCTCGCCGCGACGGTGGGATTGACGCGCGCCCGGGTCTCGCAGCTTCTCAAGCAGGCCGAAACGGCGGGGCTCGCGCTCGAGCGCGTCCGCGGCCGCGGCTATCGTCTCCTCGCGACGCCCGATTTCCTGGACGTCAAGGAGATTCGCGCTGCGCTCGAGGCGCTCGGCGCCGAGGTCGCACCGCCCGACGCGAAGGCGCCGCTTTTGCCGGCCGCCAACGACGACGACCTGGTGATGCCCGCCGCGTCGTCGATCCCGCTGCATCCGGCGATCGCCGTCGAGGTCACCGACCAGGTCGACTCGACGTCGACCGAGTTGCTGCGCCGTGCGGCGCGTCGCGACATCCACGGCGCGCTGCTCGCCGCTGAATGGCAGACCGCCGGGCGCGGACGCCGCGGCCGCGTCTGGACGGCGGTTGCGGGCGGCAGCCTCACGTTCTCGCTCGGCTGGCGCTTCGAGCAGGGCGCCGGTTTCGTCGCGGGTCTGTCTCTCGCGGTCGGCGTCGCCGTCGTGCGCGCACTGGAAGCCGAAGGACTCGCCGGCGTCGAGCTCAAGTGGCCGAATGACCTCGTACACCGGCACTTGAAGGTCGGCGGCATCCTCGTCGAGCTGAACGGCGATGCGCTCGGACCGTCCACCGTGGTCGTCGGCGTCGGCCTCAACATCCGCCTGCCGCAGACCGTGAAGCGCGACATTGCGCAGCCGGTCAGCGATCTGGCCACGGTTGCCGGTCGCGGCGCGCCTCCGATCGACCGCAACAAGCTGCTGGCGCGCCTCGTCACCGAGCTCGCGGCGAGCCTGTCGCAGTACGCGGCGCAGGGCTTCATGCCGTTCGCGGCCGAGTGGCAACGGCGCCATGCGTACCAGGGCAAGCCGGTGAAGCTGCTGCTGCCCGACGGCGAGCAGGTGAAGGGCACGGTGGCGGGCGTCGACAGCACCGGCGCGCTGGTGCTGGCCGACGGGCCACGCCGCGCACGCTTCCTCGCCGGGGAGATCTCGCTCCGCCGCGCCTGACCGCTCCGACATGCTTTCGCGCCGAAGGGCCGCCCCGAGGCGCGAAATCCGCCCCTCGGGGGGCAGCG
>Ga0207664_10003690_pt1 | contig 10267 bp, 6 predicted proteins | sample LARL83metaG_FD_184349 | JGI IMG/M metagenome (GOLD analysis project Ga0207664, IMG submission 184349) | Corn, switchgrass and miscanthus rhizosphere microbial communities from Kellogg Biological Station, Michigan, USA - LAR L8-3 metaG... | ecosystem: Host-associated > Plants > Roots >...
GAGCCCGCCGTGGCCGCTCGCATCCTGCGCGACTGCGCCGCGATCGAGCCCCGGCTGGCCGGGGCCGGGGTGCTCGGGCACCGGGTCGGGCTGCGCCCGGTACGCCCGCAGGTCCGGCTGGAAGCGGCGCCGCTCCCGGCGGGCGACGGCCCGCCGGGCCGCTCCCCCGGCCCGCGCCTGCTCGTGCACAACTACGGGCACGGCGGGGCCGGGATCACCCTGTCCTGGGGCTGTGCCCGCGAGGTCACCCGCCTCGTCCAGCAGTCCGCGCCCCCGCACTGACCGGCTCAGCCACGCGCTGACCGGCTCAGAAGCCAGGAAACACCCGGCGCAGCCGGTCCAGGTCGATGCCCTCGGCCGAGTGCGGCGGGGTGTGGTCCGGGTCCAGCCGCCCGTAGAGCAGCCGCAGCAGCGCCTCGGCCGGCAGCCGCAGCTCCCCGTCCACCTCGGTCCCCGGCACCCACTCGGACAACGTCACCGGGTCGGCCACGGTCAGCAGGTAGTCGCCGTCCGGCTCGGTGGTGCGCACCCGCACCCGGAACGAGTCACCGGCCGGCTTGGCCACGAACTGCAACAGCCCGGTGATGTGGCCGAAGATCAGTGGCACCGCGTCACTGGCCACAGTGGCCCGGGGGTCGATGCTCACCGCCACGTCCCAGACGTGGACGGCGTGCTCGCCCAGACGCATCCGCACCAGCCCGGCCGCATCCAGCCGCCGGCCGAGGAATTCCAGGCTGATCGAGTCCAGGTCCTCGTCGGTCAGCTGCTCCAGCCGGCGGACGTACTCCTCATCCCAGGTCAGGCTGTCCGCCGCCTGAGCTTCCGGGCTCCGGTTGTTCCACGCGTCCCAGATGGCCGGGAACGCGTCCCGGTCCACCTGGCCCCGGCCGCCCAGCGCGGCGGCCAGGCTCAGCGTGGCGATCTCGGCGCCACTGCCGAGATGCGACAGTACCTGGGCGATGGTCCAGTCGGTGTCGTAGGACTGCGCCCGCAGCTGCTCCGGGCTGAGCGGCCGGACCAGCGCCTCGAGCCGGTCGTGGGAGTTGCGCAGGACGCTGATCAGGGTTCGGGGGTCTGAGCTCACGGCTGTCTCCGTTCGGTCTGCTGCGTGCCCGCCATGGCAGACCCTAGGGTGAGGGGAATGAAGATCGGTTTCGGCGCGCCCGTGTCAGGGGTCTGGGCCACCCCGGAGAATCTAGCCGCTTTCGCCGTCAGCGCCGAAGGTGCTGGGTACGCCTCGCTGTGGACCTTCCAGCGGCTGATCGTCCCTGAGGGCTCAGCGATGGAGCCGGTCTACCACAGCGTGCTCGACCCGATGGTGGCGCTCGGCTACCTGGCTGCCGTTACCCAGCGGATCCGGCTCGGCGTGGCCGTGCTGAACATGCCCTACCTGGCTCCCGTCTACCTGGCCAAACAGGCCGCGTCGGCCGACGTGCTGGCCGGCGGGCGGCTGGACCTGGGGCTCGGCATCGGCTGGATGCCGGAGGAGTTCACCGCGGCCGACGCGACCATGGCCAGGCGCGGCGTGCGCACCGGGGAGTACCTCGAGGTGCTCCGCCGGGCCTGGGCCGAGGGCATCACCGAGTTCAGCGGCGAGTTCTACACGGTCCCGCCGGGCCGGATCGCGCCCAACCCGGTGCAGCGGCCCGGGCCGCCGGTGCTGCTCGGGGGCACGGTCCGGGCCGCCCTGGAGCGGGCCGGGCGGCTCGCGGACGGCTGGGTGACATCCAGCCGGGCCGACCTGTCCCGGATCAGCGAGGGCGTCGACGTGGTCCGCGGGGCCGCGGCCGCGGCGGGCCGCGATCCCGCGTCGATCCGGATCATCTGCCGTGGCGTGGTCCGCGCGGGCGCCCCGGAGACCGTGCCTGAGGGTGGCGGCCGGCGGCTGCTGTCCGGCAGCTACGCCGACATCCGGGGGGACGTGGCCTGGCTGGCCGAGCACGGGGTCACCGAGATCTTCTACGACCTGAACTGGGACCCGCTGATCGGGGCGCCGGACGCGGACCCGGTCGGCGCGGCAGCCCGGGCCGAGGAGATCCTGACCGAGCTGGCCCCCGGGGGCGGGTCCTAGCCGAGCCGCTCCACGGCCGGCCTTCCGGCGGTCAGTCCTTGGCCCGCAGGCCGGCCTGCAGGGCGATGGCCGCGGCTTCGGTCCGGCTGGCCGCGCCCAGTTTGCCGAGGATATTGGACACGTGCACGCTGGCCGTCTTGGGCGCGATGAACAGTGCCGCGGCGATCTCCCGGTTGCTCCGCCCCGCCACCAGCAGCCGCAGCACCTCGCGTTCCCGGCCGGTCAGCCCGGACAGCACGCCGGGGGCACCACCGCTGGCCTGCCGGCCGAGCCGGGCCCGGCGGCCGAGATCGGCCAGCGCGGAGCGCAGCGGAGTGGCGGCCAGCTCGTCGGCGACCTGGACCGCCTGGGACCATTCCTGCTCGGCTTCGGCCCGCTGCCCGGCCTCGGCCAGGGCCTCGGCCAGCCGCCACCGGGAACGCGCCGTCTCGTACACGAACGCGGGGCTGAACGTGTCCACCACCAGCTGCCAGGCCTGCGGGGCATTGTGGCCCTGCACCCGGCCCCATTCCGCCTCGGCCCGGGCCAGCCAGCCGCGGCCGTCCACGCCCAGCACGAACTTGGGCCGCTGCGGGTAGGCCGCGCCCTCCCGGGCCGCCTCGATCAGCACCCCGGCCGCGGTCACCTCGGCCTGCGCCGCCGCCTCGTCCCCGGCCGCGCGGGCCTGCTGGGCCCGGTCGCCCCGGGCGGCCAGCCCCACGGCCGCGATCCGGATCACCGGCGGTGCGTAGCCCTCCTGGTCAGCGTTCTGCTCGGCCAGGATCGCGGCCACTTCGGCCAGCGCGGACGCGGTGTCCCCGCGCCACAGCGCGTGCTCGGCGAGCAGCCCGCGGGCGATGTACGCGCCGAAGCCGTCGGCCGGCCAGAACGGCTCCAGCCAGGCCCGGCGCTCGGCGACCGCCGGGCTGCCCCGGGCCACGTCCAGGAACAGCGCCATCGCGGACAGCCGGGCCTCGGCGGCGGTGCCGACCCGGACCCCGAAACCGTCCGCGAGCTCCTGCGCGTGGTCCCAGCAGCCGTCCTGGTAGTGCGCCAGGTAGTGCGTGTACTGCAGGTCGAGCCCGTACGGGGCGAGGGCGAGGCCGGCCGCTTCGGCCTGGCTGAACCCCTCGTGTGCGGTGGCAGCCGCTTCGGCCAGGTCGCCGCGTTCCAGCTGGGACCGGGACAGCTGAAACGCGGCACGAAGTTCGACGCCGAGCATGGAGTTGGCCCGGGCCTGCCGGTAGGCCTCGGTGAACAGGTCGATGGCCTCTTCCGGCTCGCCCCGGCGCTCGGCCAGCAAGCCCATGGTGACCAGTGCGTCCGCCTCCACCCAGGGCGCGTTCGCGGCCCGGGCCGCGGCCCGGGCCTGCTCGGCCCGGCGGGCCGCGCCGTCCTCGTCACCCACGTACATCAGGGTCTGCGCGTGGGTGCCCAGGGCCCGGGCGTACTGCCAGCTCGGCGGGTCCGCCGGGAGCACCTCCACGGCCGCCCGGGCGGCCGCCTCGGCCTCGGCCGGTGCCTCCACTTCGAGCAGGTAGTAGGCGAGCCGTTCGTGGGCCCGGCAGGCCAGCGCCGGGTCGGCGGCAGCGTCGAGGAAGTCCAGGATGCGGCGCAGCTGCTGCACCGCCCGGGCCACATCACCGCTGGAGGCGGCGCGGTTCGCGGAGAAGAACGCCAGCGTGTACCGGTCCTGGCCGGCCAGCTTCTCCGGCTCGCTGACCCGCTCCCACAGCGACAGGGCCACGTCGTAGTGCCGGTGGGCCTCGGCGGGCGCGGCCAGCCGGTCGGCTTCCTGGCCGGCCCGGACCGACGCCGCGAACGCGCCGGTGATGTCGTGGCTGGCCAGGCAGTGGTAGGCCAGCTCGGCCGCGGAGCCGGGCACCGCGGCCAGCCTGGCCTCGTCGGCGAGCAGCTCCGCGAACCGGGCGTGCAGCCGGGTCCGCTCTCCCGGCAGCAGGTCGGCGTACACGGCCTCGCGGAGCAGCGCGTGCCGGAACGCGTAGCGGCCCTCCCGGTCGGTCACCAGCAGCTGCTGCGCCACGCACTCGCGCAGCGCGTCCTCGTACTCGGCTGCGGCCAGCCCGGCGGCAGCCTGCACGATGTCGTCCTCGGCCTGGCGGCCCGCCACCGCCGCGGCCCGCAGCACCTGCTGGGCCGGCCCGGACAGCCGCTCCACCCGGCCGAGCAGCAGCGCGGCCAGCCCGCTGGGCAGCACGTCGCCGCCGATGCTGACCGATTCCCGGTCGGCGGACACGGACACCGTGCCCGCCGGGACGGGGCTGCCCGCCTCGCCCACCGCGGCCAGCAGTTCCTCGGCGTAGTACGGGTTTCCCTCGGCCCGGGCGACCATCCGGTGCAGGTTGGCCGCGTCCAGCGGGCCGGCCGCCAGCGCGGTCAGGTGATCCTCCATCTCGGCGTAACCCAGCGGGCCCAGCTCGATGGCGGTCACGCTGGGCAGCCGGAGCAGCTCAGCTACGACCGGGCGGAGCGGATGCCGGCGGTGCAGGTCGTCGGTGCGGTAGGTGGCGACCACCGCCACCCGTTCCCGGTGCAGCACCCGGCTCAGGAAGGTGACCAGGTCACGGGTGGACCGGTCGGCCCAGTGCAGGTCTTCCAGGATGAGCAGGACCGGGCTGGCCGCGGCCAGCTCGGCCAGCAGGCCGAGCACCGCGCCGAACAGCTGCTGCTGGGCCAGCCCGGAGATCTCGCTGGCCGCGGCCGGGACCGCCTCCCGGTCCGGCAGCAGGCGGCTGAGCACCGGGCGGGCGGCCAGCGCGTCACCCAGCGGGCCGGCCGCGGGGCCGGTGCTGCCCTCGCGCAGCGCGTCCGCCAGTGGCAGGTATGGGATGCTGTCGCCCAGTTCGGCGCACCGGCCGGAGAGCACCACGAAGCCCCGGTCGGCGGCGCGCGCGGCCAGTTCGCTGACCAGCCGGGTCTTGCCCACCCCGGCATCGCCGCCGATCAGTGCGTGCGCCGGGCGGCCCGCGGCGGCGTCGTCGAGCAGGCCGAGCAGCCGGGTCAGCTCACTGTCCCGGCCCACCATCCGTGCATCCGACGCGCGCAGCACAGGATCAAGTATCACAGCCCGGCCGGTATCCGGAGGACACCGCCGCACGGCAGATTCCTTGGCTGCCTGCTCCCGGGTGGGATACTGCTAGACGGAGCGGGCCGTGGAGCCACGAAATGACAGGGAGACCCGCATGGAGGAGGACCTGGCTGTTTCCTACCAGGCAGCCGTGCCGGGCACCCCGGTGCTCACCCGCGGCGGCCAGGAGATCGGCACGCTGGAGCATGTCCTCGAGGTGCCAAGCCTCGATCTTTTCGACGGGCTGGTGGTGGCCACCGAATGGGGCCTGCGCTTCGTCGACGCCGACCAGGTAGACCTGATCACGATCCGGTACGTGCGGACCAACCTCGACGACGCGTCGGCCAGCCGGCTGCCCCCACCGGACGGCCCGCCGGTCTACCGGGTGAACACGCTGGAGGAGATCGGCGACTCACTGCACGAGCGCCTGGGCCGGATGTTCCGCCGGCCGCACTGGACGCGCGAGCGGTAGGGCGTGCGGTACCCTGACCGCCATGAGCACCGATTCCCGCCCTGCCCGCCTGGTGCCGGCCAAGCCCACGCTTGACGGCATCGAGGAGAAGTGGTCGCGCCGGTGGGAAGACGCGGGGGTAGTACAAGTTTGATCCCGGCACGCCCGGCCGCCGCACCCCCCGGGCCGCCGTCTTCGCCATCGACACTCCCCCGCTGACGGTCAGCGGGGCACTGCACATCGGGCATGTCTGCTCGTTCACGCACACCGACACGATCGCGCGCTTCCAGCGGATGCGCGGCAAGACCGTGTTCTACCCGATCGGCTGGGACGACAACGGCCTGCCGACCGAGCGCCGGGTGCAGAACTACTTCCACGTCCGGTGTGACCCCACGCTGCCCTACGACCCGTCGTTCGTTCCGCCGGGCCGGCCCGACGGCCCGCCGGCGCGGGTGTCCCGGCGCAACTTCGTGGCCCTCTGCCAGCAGCTCACCGAACTGGACGAGCAGGCGTTCGAGCAGGCCTGGCGGCGGCTGGGGCTGTCGGTGGACTGGTCCGCTCAGTACCGGACCATCGACGACCGGGCCCGGGCCATCTCCCAGCGCGGCTTCCTGCGCAATCTGGCCCGCGGCGAGGCCTACCTGGCCGAGGGGCCGACGCTGTGGGACGTGACGTTCCGCACCGCGGTGGCCCAGGCCGAGCTGGAGGACCGGGAGATCCCCGGGCACTACTGCCGGCTCGCGTTCCGCCTGCCGGACGGCACGCCGCTGCCGGTGGCCACCACCCGTCCCGAGCTGCTGCCCGCCTGCGTGGCGCTGGTCGCGCACCCCGGCGACGAGCGCTACGCCGCGCTGGACGGCGCCACGGTGACCACGCCGCTGTTCGGCGCCCAGGTGCCGGTCCGCACCCATCCGCTGGCCGATCCGGCCAAGGGCACCGGCATCGCGATGATCTGCACGTTCGGCGACACGGCCGACGTGACCTGGTGGCGTGATCTGGGCCTGCCCACCCGGCCGGTGCTCGGCCCGGACGGCCGGCTGCTGGCCACTGCGCCGCCCGGGATCACCAGCCGGGACGGCCGGGCCGCCTACCAGCAGCTGGCCGGGGCCACGCTGGCCGGGGCCCGGCAGCGGGTGACCGCGCTGGCCCGGGCGTCCGGTGACCTGCTCGGCGAGCCGGAGCCGGTGATGCACCCGGTGAAGTTCTACGAGAAGGGCGACCGCCCGCTGGAGATCATCACCACCCGGCAGTGGTACCTGCGCAACGGCGGCCGCGATCCGGAGCTGCGGCGGGACCTGATCGAGCGGGGCCGGGAGATCAGCTGGCACCCGGAGCACATGCGGGCCCGGTACGAGAACTGGGTGGCCGGGCTGACCGGGGACTGGCTGGTCAGCCGGCAGCGGTTCTTCGGCGTGCCGATCCCGGTCTGGTACCCGCTGGACGCCGACGGCCAGCTCCGCTACGGCCAGCCCATCCCGGCCGCTGAGGCCGCCCTCCCAGTGGACCCGGCGGCCGAGCCGCCGCCCGGCTACACCGAGGCGCAGCGCGGCCAGCCGGGCGGCTTCGCCGCCGACCCGGACGTGATGGACACCTGGGCGACCTCGTCGCTCACCCCGCAGATCGCGGCCGCCGCGTCCCCGGGCACCGCGCTGGACCAGGTCTTCCCGATGGACATGCGGCCACAGGCCCACGAGATCATCCGTACCTGGCTGTTCTACACAGTGCTCCGCGCGCATCTCGAGCAGGGCGTGACGCCGTGGCGGCACGCGGCCATCTCCGGCTGGATCCTGGACCCGGACCGCAAGAAGATGTCGAAGTCCCGGGGCAACGTGGTGACGCCGATGGACCTGCTCCGCGAGCACGGTTCTGACGCGGTCCGGTACTGGGCGGCCAGCGGCCGGCTGGGCACCGATATGACGTTTGACCCGGCCCAGCTGCGGGTCGGCCGCAGGCTGGCCATCAAGATACTTAACGCAGCTCGCTTCGTGCTGACCCTCACCACGCCGGCCGGTGACGGGCCAGCCCCGGCCGCCGGTGACCTGACCGAGCCGCTGGACCGCGCGATGCTGCACCGGCTGGCCGGGGTGGTGGCCGGCGGCACGGCCGCGTTCGAGGACTACGAGCACACCCGGGCGCTGCAGGCGGCCGAGTCGTTCTTCTGGTTCTTCTGCGACGACTACCTGGAGCTGGTCAAGTCCCGGGCCTACGGGGAGCGCGGCCCGCGGGCCGCCGCCTCGGCGGTGGGCGCGCTGCGCACCGCGCTGTCGGTGCTGCTGCGGCTGTTCGCGCCGGTGCTGCCGTTCGTCACCGAGGAGGTGTGGTCCTGGTGGCAGGACGGGTCCATCCACCAGGCGCCCTGGCCCGCGGCGAGTGAACTGCGGGCCGCCGCGGGCGCGGCCGACGAGCGGCTGCTCGACGCGGCCTCGGCGGCGATCGCGGCGGTGCGCGGGGCCAAGTCCGCCGCCCGGCTGTCCATGCGCGCGCCCGTGCGCAAGCTGGTCGTGTCGGCGGGCGAAGCGGACCTGGCGCTGATCCGGCCGGTGCTCGGTGACGTGCAGGCGGCTGGCAAGGTCGAGCAGGTGGTGGCCTGCCCGTCCGCGGCCGCCGAGCCGGTGCATCACGTCACGCTGTGAGCGGGAGGTGCGCCGGCCCGGTCAGCTGGCGGGCTGCGGCTCCCGCGCGGCGATGCGCAGCTCACGGAATGACACGCTGAACCCGGACCCTTCCGGCGCCGCGCACATCACCCCGGCCAGCAGTTCGGTGTCCGGCGGCAGGTAGACCAGCGCGGCCAGGTCCGGGGAGCCGTCGTCGCCGACGGCGTACCGGATCTCGACCGCGTCCCCCCGCCGGGACACCCGCAGCGCGATGTCGTCGGTGTCGCCGGGCAGGTTGGCCACTGTCCAGCTGGACATGCCGAGGGTCAGCACCGTGCTCAGCCGGGGACGGCCCTCGAAGACCTCCACCCCGGTCTTGAGCCAGGTCCGCTCGTCGGCCCGGAGCATCACCCCGGCCTGGTCGTACTGGGTCGCCCAGTTCCCGCGGACCCGCACCGCCACGTCGAGATCGCCGGCCAGCACGTCCCCGTACACGTGGCCGCTGTCCCGGATGTAGCCGTAGCCGGTGACCCGCCAGAAGTCGGTACCTGGATCGACATTGACCTTGAGCACATCATCGATCCGCTGCCAGCTGGCCGGCTCGTTCAGCCACTCCATGTGTACCTGCGCCCTCCGTGATCTCCCCGACAGAGGGTAGCGGTAGCGAGGCCGGCCGGTCTCATGGCCCCGGGCAAGTCAGCCGAACCGATATCAAGCGCCCCAGAAGAACCTCTTTTACCTGAAGTCCCTAGTTTCCTTGGGTTGTCCTTTGCTTTCACTCGCCGAGCCGATGGGTAAGGTCAGCGGTAGCTGTGAGGGTGCAGCTGGGGGCGCAGCTAGGGGGGCGCGCTATGGAAAATTTCATGGCGGGGCTGGCGAGGTTCGCCATCCGGTTCCGGTACGCGATCATCGCCTTCTGGGTGGTCGCCGGAGCCCTGTGCCTGACGTTCTTCCCCTCGCTGTCCAGCGCGGTCAACACCGACAACAGCTCGTTCCTGCCCGGCAGCTCGCCGAGCGTGCACGCGCTGCACCTGGCCGCCCCGTTCCAGCCGGTCAACGACACCACCGGCACCCTGGTCGTGCTGGGCAAGGCCAAGCTGTCCAGCAGCGACCAGCAGTCGGTCACCAAGCTGCAGAACAAGATCGCCAATGACGGTCACGTGGTCTCGGTGTCCGACCAGGGCCTGTCCCAGGACGGCCGGGTGTCCAAGGCCCAGGTGGTCTTCAGCGTGCAGACATCCAGTACCGACGCCTCTCCCACGGTCGCGGCCGTCCGCGGCACGATGAGTTCCTTCCAGCTGCCGGCCGGGCTGTCCAGCTACCTCACCGGGCAGCTGCCCAGCGCGGTGGACAACCAGAATTCGCAGGCCAGCGCGCAGAAGCTGACCGAGAACCTGTCCGTCCTGATCATCCTGGTCATGCTGATCATCGTGTTCCGGGCGGTGGCCGCGCCGCTGGTCACCCTGCTGCCCGCCATCTGGGTGCTGCTGATGTCCGGGAGCATCATCGCCGAGGCGTCCAAGGCGGGCCTGCAGGTGTCCACCATTACCCAGACCATGCTGACCGTGCTGCTGCTCGGCGCGGGCACCGACTACGGCGTGTTCTTCATCATGCGGGTACGCGAGGAGATGGCAGGCGGCGCGGCGCCGCACACCGCGATCGAGCGGGCCGGCCGGTACATCGGGGAGTCGATCACGTTCTCCGCGGGCACGGTCATCGTCGCGCTGCTCACCCTGCTGCTGGCCACGTTCGGGCTGTACTCGGGACTGGGCCCGGCGCTGGCGCTGGGCGTGTTCCTGATGCTGCTGGCCGCGCTGACCTTGCTTCCCGCGCTGGCGGCGGTGCTGGGCCGGGCGCTGTTCTGGCCCCGCCCGGTGCGGCCCAGCAAGCGGGAAGGCGCCTATGCCCGGCTCGCCGACGTGGTCATCGCGCATCCCGTGGTCACGCTGGTGTGCGGGGTGGTGTTCCTGGCCGCGCTCGGCGTGTTCACGTTCGGGTACACCTCGGCCGGCTTCGGTGGCCAGACCACCGGCCCATCCGGCAGTCAGTCCTCGCACGGCACCAACGTGATCAACGACCACTAC
>Ga0207664_10003692_pt1 | contig 10265 bp, 10 predicted proteins | sample LARL83metaG_FD_184349 | JGI IMG/M metagenome (GOLD analysis project Ga0207664, IMG submission 184349) | Corn, switchgrass and miscanthus rhizosphere microbial communities from Kellogg Biological Station, Michigan, USA - LAR L8-3 metaG... | ecosystem: Host-associated > Plants > Roots >...
ACATTGTCTTGACCTGCAAAACAAACCAGGTGCCATTCCGCGGAGCCGGCCAGTCCCCGCACAACTTCGTGCTCGAGCGGGCCATCGACCAGCTCGCCCGCGAACTGCGCATCGACCCGGTGGAGATCCGGATGCGCAACTACATCGACAAGAACGAGTTCCCGTACCGCACGCCGAGCGGAAGCATCTACGACTCCGGCGACTACGTCGGCGGCATGGACCTGCTCACCGCGAAGGCGGACCTGTCGGCGCTGCGCGCGGAACGGGACCGCGCGCGCTGCGAGGGGCGCCTGGTGGGGATAGGGATCGCCGGCTGCGTCGAGCCGAGCGGCGGCCCCGCCCGGGGGAATCTCGAGGGCGCCCGGATCCAGGTCGACAAGAGCGGCCGGGTCATCGTCACCATCGGGTTCCAGTCATCGGGGCAGAGCCATGAGTCGATGATCGCCCAGATTATGAGCGACGAGCTGGGCGTCGAGCCGTCAGATGTCATCGTGGAGCGGGCCAACGGCAAAGGCGGGATCGTCGGCGGGGCGACGACGGCGTCCCGGATGACCCTGATGCTCGGCGGCGCGCTGCGGCGGACGGCGGAGAAGATTCAGGCCAAGCTGAGCACCATCGCCGCGCACTCGCTCGAAGCGGATGTCCATGACATCGTCAGGGACGGGAGCGCGTACCACATGGCCGGCGACCCGAACTCGGGCAGGCAGTTGAAGGAACTCGCCGCCATGGCCTACAAGGACAGCAAGCTGCTGCCGCCCGACATGGAGCCGGGACTTGTCGAGGACGTGGTAAACCCGGGACCGGGCAGGGACTTCGGCTTCGCCAGCTACGCCTTCGACTTCCACATCAACATGGTTGAGGTCGATCCTGAGACGTTCGAAATCCGGTTCCTCCGGTACGTGATCGTGCACGACTGCGGCACGGTCATCAACCCGCTGGTCGTCGACGGGTTCGTCTACGGCGGGATCGGCCACGGAGTGGGCGGGGCGCTGTATGAGAACTTCGCCTACGACGAGCGGGGCATGCTCCAGGCGGCGACGTTCATGGACTACCTCATGCCGACGGCGGCGGAGATACCCGCCATAGAGCTGCACACCATGGAGACGCCGTCGCCGGTGCACCCCTACGGCGCGAAGGGGACCGCCGAGGGCTCGTACATGACCGCGCCGGCCGCGATTGCGAGCGCCGTCGAGGACGCACTCTCCGACCTGGGCGTGCTCATCGACGAAATCCCGATCACGCCGACCATGCTGCACGAGCGGGTCAAGGCGGCCAGGGCCGCGCTCGCGGCGCCGGCCGGCCGGATCGGGTGACGGGCGATGACGATCAGCCAGCAGCGCACAGAAACCAAAGAGCTGCGGTTTCCACCGAAGCGGCGCGGCGGGCTGGCGGGCGCCTGGCGGCTGCCGACCGAGAACCTCATCAGCGTCCTGCTGGTGCTCATCTTCGCCGTCCTGATCCTTCCGCCGCTATTCGTGCTGGTCTACAGCAGCCTCAAGGACAGCGGCCAGGAACTGCCCTTCGACGTTCCCGGCTTCTCGCTCGGCAATTTCAGCTTCATCATTCACAACCCCGCCACGGTGACCGTGCTCGGGAACACGGTCGTCTACGTCCTCGGCTCGGCGCTGCTCGGAATCGCGCTGAGCCTAGTCCTGACGTACCTGATCGAGCGCACGGACATGCCGGGCCGGAATTTCTTCCGCACCGTCATCCTCAGCCCGATGGCCGTGCCGGCCATCGTCATGGCGATCGCCTGGACGTTCTTCGCTAACCCGACCAACGGCCCGCTCAGCCGCCTGATCCACGCCGTGTTCTCCGTGACGCCGAGCATCTACTCGCTGTACGGCATGATCCTCGTCACCGCGATCCTGTCGGTCCCGAGCACCTACCTGCTGATATCACCGCAGTTCGCCCGCTTCGACGCGTCCTTCGAAGACGCCGCGGCGACGAGCGGGGCATCCTGGTGGCGCAGGACACGCCGGGTCGTGCTGCCGTTGCTCTCACCTGCGATCCTGTCCGCCGCGATGCTCATCGTCGTCATCTCGCTCGAGTCATTCGACGTGCCCGCCATTCTCGGCTTCCCGCATAACACGTACCTGTTCAGCACCCTGATCCAGCAGGAGCTCCAGCCGCCGAACGGTTCCACCAACTACGGCGGGGCAAGTGCCCTGGGGCTGCTGCTCGTGATCGTGGCCATCGCGCTGGCTGTGGTGTACCGCCGCCGGGTCAAGGCGTCCCACCGCTTCCGAACGGTAACCGGCAAGGGATTCCGGCCCGCGGTCGTGCGGCTCGGCCGGTGGCGCAACCTCGCGGCCGCCGGAGTCGGGCTCTACTGCCTGGTCGGCCTGGTCCTGCCGCTCGTGGTGCTGCTCCTCACCAGCCTGCTGCCGTACTTCAGCCTGTCGGGCAAGATCCTCAGCCAGGCGTCGTTCAGCAACTACGTCAGCATCTTCGAATCGAGCACCTTCATCCAGGGAGCCGGGCACACCCTGGTCATCATGCTGGCCGCCGCGACGATCACGACGATCCTGGCCTACGCGGGCGGCTGGGCCGCGTTCCGCGGCAAGTTCAAGGCGAGCTGGCTGCTGGTTGAGGGCAGCTTCATCGCGGTCGGCATCCCCGGCGTCATCCTGGCCCTGACCGTTATGCTGCTGTACCTCGAGGTGCCGATCCCGATCTACGGCACGGTCTGGATCATCGTCGTCGCCTACGTGACCCGGTTCCTTGCCTACGCCATGCGCCTCACGGACTCGGCGTTCCGGCAGCTTGATCCCAGCCTCAGCGAGGCCGGACAGGTGACGGGCGCGTCGCCGCTGATCGTCCAGTGGAAGATCATCTTCCCGCTGATGCTGCCGGCGGTGAGCCGGACATGGCTGTGGGTCGCGATCCGCTGCATCGGCGAGCTGCCGATCGCGCTGATCCTGACATCCAGCGGGAACCAGACGCTGCCGGTGGTCTTGTGGGGCCTGTTCACGACCGGGACGAGCCTCAACGACGCATGCGCCATTGCCGTGGTCATGGCGGTCGTGTCCGGCCTGGGCATCTGGGTGCTGTCGCGGATCGGAGACCGTGCGCGAACCGGAATAGAGATCAATGCGGGCGCCTAGCGGCGCGCGGCCGGCGCCGCAACCGCGTCAGGAAGGAGGCCAGTGCGGTGCTGAGGATAACGGGCGTCACTAAGGCGTACGCCGAGGAGCGGAAAGGGGACCGCGCTGTGGCCGCGGTCCAGGACGTCTCGTTCGAGGTCGGGGCCGGGGAGTTCTTCTCCCTTCTCGGCCCGAGCGGCTGCGGCAAGACCACGCTGCTGCGCAGCATCGCGGGCCTTGAGCGGCCCGACCGCGGCGAGATCTGGATCGATGACGAGCTTGTCTTCGGGCCGCGCGTCTGGGTCAAGCCCGAGCGCCGGCCGATCGGCATGGTGTTCCAGTCCTATGCGGTGTGGCCGCATATGCGGGTCTTCGACAACGTCGCCTTCCCGCTGGTGAACGGGCGGCAGCGGATGCGGCCCGCGGAGGCGCGGCCGATCGTGATGGACCTGCTCGAGCGCGTCGGCCTGGCCGACTACGTCGGTTCGTGGGCAACACGGCTGTCCGGCGGGCAGCAGCAGCGCCTCGCCCTGGCGCGCGCCCTGGCCTGCCGCCCGAAGCTCCTGCTGCTCGACGAGCCGCTGTCCAACCTCGACGCCGCGCTGCGGACCACACTGCGCCAAGACCTCAAGCAGACGCAGCGCACCCTCGGGGTGACCACCGTGTACGTGACCCATGACCAGACCGAGGCGCTTTCCCTGTCGGACAAGGTCGCGGTCTTGGAGCACGGCAAGCTCAAGCAGATAGGCCCGCCGCGCGAGATCTACACTCGCCCGGAGACGGCGTTCGTCGCCGGCGTCGTCGGCACGGCGAACATCTTCGACGGACGCGTCAAGGAGGCCGGGGAGACTGCGCTCGTGGAGACCGGCTTCGGCCTCGTGCACTGCACTAGCGGCCAGGAATACCAGGTCGGCGACCAGGTGCACTGCTTCATCCGCCCGGACAAGGTCCGGATCGAGGCCGGAGGCGCGCCAGGTGCCGCGCCGGACCGGTTCCGCGGTCATGTGCTCGCCGCCGACTTCGTGGGCGACCGCCAGGACTGCACGGTCGAGGTCGGCTCCACTCGGCTCCGCGGCTGGGCGTCCGCCGACCCGCCGCTGGCACCGGATGAGCCGGTGACCGCCGTCTTCACCAGGCTGGGAGCCGCGGTCCTCGGCGGCCACGCCGTCGCATTGCCCGCGGACGGAGCGACCGGGACGGGGCAGCCCGCCGGCCGCGCCAGCTCGAAAGCGGTGACGCCGTGAAGCCCGTGGCGTTTGACCTGGTCAAGGTATCGACCGTGGCGGAGGCATGCGCGCTGCTCGGCGACGACAGCCGCGAAGCGCGGGTCCTTGCCGGCGGGCAGAGCCTGATCCCGATGCTCAACTTCCGGCTGGCCGCTCCCGACCTCCTCATCGACCTCAACGAGGTCGCCGAGCTGTCCTACATCCGCGACGAGGACGGCGACCTGCTGGTCGGCGCGATGACCCGGCAGCGCGACCTGCAGCGGCACGTCGCGGGGTCTGACCGCTGGTCTCTGCTTGCCCAGGCACTGGAGCGCATCGGGCACGTCCCGATCAGGAACCGCGGGACTGTCGGCGGCAGCGTGTCGCACGCCGACCCCGCCGCCGAGTTGTGCCTGGCCACCCTGGTGCTCAACGCTCGGCTGACCGCGCGCAGTGGCCGCGGCGGCAGGGAGATTCCCGCCGAGGAGTTCTTCGTCAGCCACTACGTCACCGCGCTCGACCCGGACGAGATCCTGACGGGGATCCGCCTTCCCGCCCCGCCCGCCGGCAGCGGGGCCGCATTGCACGAGGTCGCGCGGCGGCGCGGAGACTTCGCGCTGGTCTCGGTCGCCGCGCTGTTGTCGGTGTCGGACGGCAACGTCATCACGGAGGCCCGGCTCGGCTACGGCTCCATGGGGTCCCGCCCGCTGCGCGCCTACCAGACGGAGGCGGCCCTCGTCGGCCAGCAGGCGACCCCGCAGGTCTTCGCCGAGGCAGCGGAGACCATCGAGGACCAACTGCACCCTCACTCCGACCTGCATGCCAGCCGCGATTACCGGATGGACGTGGCCAAGGCGCTGACCCGGCGCGCGCTGTCCGGTGCGCGCGCAGCCTGCGCCGGCCCCGCACCGTCATGAGTCCCAATCGGCCATGAGGAGGCCAGCACGATGATTTACGAGTTCCGCAGCTACCAGGCAGCCCCGGGACGCCTGCAGGACCTGGACGACCGGTTTCGTGACCTGACGACGAAGATCTTCGCTCGGCTCGGCTTCGATCAGGTTGGCTTCTGGACGGCCAGCGATCCCGACCGCCTCATGTACCTCCTGCGCTGGCAGGACAAGTCGGAGCGGGACGCCAAGTGGAAGGAATTCAACGCCGATCCGGAATGGCAGGAAGGAAAGGCCGCCAGCGAACAGCACGGGCCGCTGCTCGCCGGAGCGTCCTCGGAACTCTGGACGGCAACCTCATACTCCGCACTGCGCTAGCGCGTGCCAGCGGGTCAAGACAGCGAGGAGAAGCTCAGATGAAGTGGTGCCGGTTCGAGACGCAGGCAGGACCGCGGTACGGGATCATCGGCGACGACGGCTTCGTAACCGAAGTCTCGGGCGACCCGTTCGGCGAGTACCGCCAGACGGAGACGCGGGTTGCGTTGGGCGATGCAAAGCTGCTGGTTCCAGTGATACCGCCGACCTTCTACGCCGCCGGGGTGAACTACCGCAAGCATGTCACGGAGATGGCGCACCGGCGCGGCGCGGAACCCCAGTTCCCGCCTGCGGCCGACATCGGTTACCGCGCCAACAACGCGCTCATCGCGGACGGCGAGGCGATCGTCGTCCCGCAGGATGCCACCGAGGCTGTCCAGTACGAGGGAGAGCTGGTCGCGATCATCGGGCGCCAGTGCAAGCACGTCAAGGAAGACGAGGCGCTCGACTACGTCTTCGGTTACACCATCGGCAACGACGTCAGCGAGCGCAACTGGCAGCGCGGCGACCGCACATTCTGGCGGGGCAAGAACACCGACACCTTCAAGCCGATGGGACCGTGGATCGTCACCGGCCTCGACCCCGACCGGCTGCGGGTGACGATCCGGCTCAACGGGCAGGAGATGTTCACCTACGACATCAAGGACGCCATCTTCAGCCTGCCGCACTTCATCAGCAGGATGAGCCGCTACCTGACGCTGTACCCGGGTGACGTCATCTGGCTTGGCACCGACGGCGTGACGGAGAACATGAAGGACGGCGATGTCGTCGAGGTGGAGATCCCTGAAATCGGCGTGCTGCGCAACCCGGTAGTGCGGGAGCGCTAGGCGATGGCCATGACCGAACCCGCGAGCACCGCGCCCGCGGCTGGGCTGGCCGCACTGGCCGAGGACGACCCGATGATCCTCAATAATACCGGCACCACCGGCTTCTTCGCCAGTCGCGCCGACCCCCGCTTCAGCTACTGCCTGTACGTGCCGCGCGACTACCGGGCGGCCGGGGCCCGGCTGCCGCTCCTCGTCAGCGTGCACGGAGGGACACGGACGGCGGAGCGGTACCGCGACGTCTTCGCGGAGTTCGCTGAGGAGCACCAGTGCGTCGTCCTGGCGCCGCTGCTGCCGATGAACACTTCCGACCTGGACAGCGTGCACAACTACAAGGCGCTCCGCTACGACGGTGTCCGGTTCGACCATCTCATCCTCTCGATGGTCGACGAGGTCACCGAGCTGTGGCGGCTAGTGCCCGACCGGTTCTACCTGTTCGGCTTCTCGGCCGGCGGCCAGTTCGCGCACCGCTTCGCCTACCTGCACCCGGACCGGCTCGCGGCCGTGTCCGTCGGTTCCCCGGGTTGGATTACCCGACCGGGAACCGAGCTCGCCTGGCCAGATGGCCTGGGCGGGGCCGCGGAGCTCTTCGGGACACCGCCCCACGTGGCCGGCCTCGCCGAGGTGCCCGTTCAGCTCGTCGTCGGCGGAGCCGACGCGCAGCTCAGCCAGACCGCCGGGCCGCGGACCCGGACCGCGGCGGAAGTCCGCACCCGGGTCGAGAACGTCCAGCTGCTGTGGAAGGAGCTCACCGCGCACGGCATCAAGGCGGAGCTGGCGGTGGTCCCCGGCGCCACCCACAGCCTCCAAGAGGTCTTCCCCGCCGTCCGTGAGTTCTTCAGCCGTCAACTGGCCAGGCCCTGACCGCCGAGCTGCCGCCGCACCGTGCCGTGCCGCGCCGATTGGAAGGGAACGACGATGACCGAGCAGGCAAAGTCGCTGAAGCCCTATCTCGAATCCATCTGGAGCCGGCCCGAGGAGCTCCAGGTGGTCCGCCGGCCGGTTGACCCGGCCAACTTCCAGGTAACCGCCATCCTCGAGCACCTCGACCAGCGCAAGCAGTTCCCGGCCGTCTACTTCGAGAAACCGCTGAACATGCACTCGGAGATGTCGGAATTCCCACTCGTGTCCAACTTGTGGGCGACGAGGGAGCGGTGCGCGGAGATGCTAGGCCTGCCGCGCGAGGCGGCCGGCCGGGAGTTCGGCCCGCGTTTCGCCGCTATGGGCGAGCGGCCCATTGAGCCGGTCGTCGTCACTAGCGACAACGCCCCGGTCCAGGCGCACGTCTACGAGGGCGACAAGGCGGACATGTGGATGTTCCCGGTCGTCAAGCACTTCGAGATGGACCTGAGCCCCGTACTCACCATGGCGAACATCATGCATCCGCCCGGCTCGCAGAACTACAACGTCACGTTCGTCAAGACGTTCCCCGAGACCGGCAACCGCGGCGGCGTCACCATACACGGCAAAGACATGGGACGGATGACCCGCGTCTGGGCGCAGCGCGGCGAGCCCATCCCCACGGTGTGCGTGCTCGGCCACCATCCCGCCTTCTGGCTTGGCTCGATCGCCCTGACGCCCTACGGGACCAACGAGTACGCCTCCATAGGCGCCTACCTGCAGGAACCGGTGCGCCTCGCGCCGTCTGTCACGTGGGGAAGCGACTTCCTCGTCCCTGCCGACGCGGAGATCATCATCGAGGGGACCCTGCATCCCGACGAGACGACGGTCGTCGACCCGTTCGGCGAGGTCAGCCGGCTCTACCAGCCGCAGGAGCTGGCGCCGGTGATGAACGTTACGGCGATCACGCACCGGCCGGGCGCCATCTTCCAGGACGTGTTCAGCGGCCACCGGGAACACTTCCTGCTCGGCCTGATCCCGCGCGAGGGCTCGATCCTGAACTACCTGGAAGCGCGGCACGGCGGCGTGACCGCGGTGGCCCTGCCGGTGTCCGGCTACGGCCGCGCGATCTGTTATGTCTCGATCAGCAAGCGCGACAGCGGTCAGCCCAAGCAGGTGGCACTCAGCGCGCTGGCGCACTCCGGGGTGTCGACGGTCGTGGTGGTGGACGAGGACATCGACGTCTTTAATGAGGAAGACGTCATCTGGGCGATCAACACCTACGTCAACCCCGCCCGCGACGTAGACCTCGTCAAGAACGTGGGCCGCCCGGGCGACCGCGCCATGGACAACGACCGCATCATCATCGACGCGACGAGGCCCACGGACGTAGCGTTCTTCAGCAAGCTGCGTGTCCCGCCTAAGGCGATGGCGGAGATGCGGATCGAGGACTGGCTCGAGCCCGGCGACAAGCTGCCAGGACGGTGACACGGTGACGAACCTGGTGCCGATCACCATCACCGTCAACGGAACGCCCATGACCTGCCTGGTCGAGGCGCGCCGGACGCTGCTCGACTGCCTGCGGGAAGACCTGCACCTGCACGGCACGCACGTGGGCTGCGAGCACGGCATCTGCGGCTGCTGCAACGTCTGGGTCGATGGGCTGCTTGTGCGGTCGTGCCTGATGCTCGCCTGCCAGGCCGACGGCACGGCGGTCACAACGATCGAGGGCATGGAGGCGCCAGACGGCACGCTCAGCCCGGTCCAGGAGGCGTTCTGCCAGCATCACGGCCTACAGTGCGGCTACTGCACGCCCGGCATGATCATGACGCTGGAGAACCTGCTGCGCGAGGTGGACGCGCCCACCGAGGATGACCTCATCGACGCGGTGTCGGGCAACCTGTGCCGCTGCACCGGCTACCAGCAGATCCTGGAGGCCGCCCGTTCGTTGATAGCGCGGAAGACCGGGGCGGCCGATGACGCGCCAGCCTGACGCCGCCGGGCCGCCGCGCAGGCGCCTCGTCGTGGGAGTCACCGGGTCGAGCGCGCCGCAGCTCGGCTACACGCTACTGCAGGCGCTGAGTGCGATCCCGGCAATCGAGACGCACCTGGTGGTCTCGCGCGGCGCCGAGCTCAGCATCAAGGAGGAAATGGGACTCGACGTCAGCAGGTTCCACGTGCTGGCCGACGTCGTGCATGATCCGGGCAACCTGGCCGCGTCGGTCTCGTCGGGCTCGTTCGCCACCGTCGGCATGATCGTGATGCCGTGCTCGATGCGGACCCTCGCCACCATCGCCACGGGCAACAGCACGGACCTGATCGGCCGGGTGGCCGACGTGACGCTGAAAGAGCGCAGGCGCTTGGTGCTGGTCACCAGGGAGACGCCGCTGAACCTCATCCACCTGCGGAACATGGAGGCGGTCACGCTAGCCGGCGGCACCATCCTGCCGCCGATGCCGGCGTTCTACCACCGCCCGCGCACGATCGAGGATCTGCTCAGACAGACCGCCGGAAAGGCTCTTGACCAGTTCGACATCGAGCACGACCTGTACCGACGATGGAGTTAGGGGAACTCGTTCAGATGAACAACGAGCAACGTGCCGCGATCGAGGCGGAGTGCTGTGCCCTGATCATCGCCATTACCCAGCATGGCGATCACGGCGAGCATGCCCAAGCGGCCGCCCTGTTCGCGAAGGACGGGTCATGGCTGCGCGGGGGCAGGCGGTACACCGGTCCCGACGAGATCTTGAAGTCGTACAAGCGAGGCTCAAGCACGCAGGTCACGAGGCACATCAATGGCGGGACCCGGGTCACCGTCCGCGATGAGGACCGCGCCGACAGCGTTACGTACTACCTGGCGATCAGCGACGATCCCGGAACCCCGGATGCCTCCCTGCCGATGGCACTGAAACCGTTCAGCATGGGGGAGTGGCACGACAGCTTCGTGCGGACACCGGAAGGCTGGCGCTTCGCGTCACGCGCCACCATGCGTCTCTTCGAGCGCGCGGAGGCTTAGCGAGCCAGCAAGCCCGGCAGGTCGGGGCCAGC
>Ga0207664_10003693_pt1 | contig 10264 bp, 9 predicted proteins | sample LARL83metaG_FD_184349 | JGI IMG/M metagenome (GOLD analysis project Ga0207664, IMG submission 184349) | Corn, switchgrass and miscanthus rhizosphere microbial communities from Kellogg Biological Station, Michigan, USA - LAR L8-3 metaG... | ecosystem: Host-associated > Plants > Roots >...
CCCTGCCTGATCTTCGCCGGTTGGGGCCCGCGCCTGGGTTCCTAGCGAGGCACCTTGATGCGGTCTAGTCCGAGCCAGCGCGCCATCTTCTCCAAGTCCTCGATCAGGCGCGCTCGCACGGCTCGGCGGTCCACCCGCGGTTCGTAGTGAATCGCATGCACCAACAGCGCGCTGCCGGCGCGATCGGATTTGAGATCGACACGCGCGGCCAGCGCTTCATCCAACAGATACGGCAAGACGTAATAGCCATGAACGCGCTTGTGCGACGGCGTGTAAATCTCGATGCGATAGTGAAAATCGAAGAGCCGCTTCGTCCGCTCGCGATTCCACACGAGAGAATCGAAGGGCGAGATGAGCGCACTTGCTTCTATACGGCGCGCAGCGCGCGCATCGGCATGCAGATAGGCCTGCTGCTTCCAACCCTCCACGCTGACCGGTAGAAGCCGGCCGCCCTCGACGAGCTGCGCAACCGCTCGTTTTGCGGGCGCGAGCGGCAGCCGGAAGTAATCCCGCAAATCGGCCTCTACGGCAACACCCAGCGCTCGAGCGGCGATCTCCATCAATTCCTGATACGCTCGCTCTTCCGTAACGCGCGCGTTATAGACCTCGCCGGGAATCACGCGCTCGGTGAGATCGTAGATCCGTTCGAAACTGCTGCGGCGTTCGAGCGGCGTGATCTCGCCGCACCAAAATAGATATTCAACAGCGCGCTTGGTGTCGTCCCAACTCCACCAGCCTTGAGCGCGCGCGCCCGCCCGCTTCGTGCGCAGCTCTTCGAAATCCGACGCACTCAGCGGCCCACGCTCCGCGATCGCTTCGCGAACGCGCGCGACCAGATCGCGCCGCTCGCGTCCGACGCGCGCCACGCCTTGCCAGACGCCTTCCCCTTTACGCGAGCGCTCCATGCGCCAGCGCATCAGCGGAAAAATCTCCACCGGCAAATACGATGCTTCATGACCCCAGTACTCGAATACGCGCCGCGGGCGCTTGTACGCCACGCGTTCGAGCAGCGCGCGATCGTATGCTCCCAGCCGCGAGAATGCCGGCAGATAGTGCGAGCGCACGAGCACGTTGACCGAGTCGATCTGTATCGCACCGAGATGGGCGATGAGACGCCGCAAATGCCCGGCCGAAACGCCGGCCGGCTCGGGGACCCCGAAGCGCTGAGCGGCAAGCGCGATGCGCCGTGCTTGGTTACGGCTGATGGAAGTACGTCTAGCGGTCATATGGACTAATCGATGCGGCCCTTCGGACGGTGGGGAGCGTTTTCCGTTTCTCGTTACACTGAACGTGATGCGAATAGTACGTGCAGGCGCCGCCGCGCTGTGCTTGGCTGCCGCTACCGCTGCATGCAGCGGTTCGGGCGACACGGGCTCCGCAGGCGGCTGGCGCGTTTCCGGAACGCACGTCCGGAGCGTTCTCACGCAGGCAACGTGCACGACGCCGGCGCCGGTGCTCGATACGTTCTCTAAACCGCCCACGCCGCAGCCGGGATGCTCTCCGGCGGCCAAAAGCGTAGGCGATGCAGAAGCAACACCGGCATCGAGTCCCGCGGCCGCCGGCTGGCAAAGCGCTCACGTCGAGCAACAGTATCACGGCGATTCCGCTGATTCCGGCGATACCGCGACTGCGCCGCAAGCGCAATCGCAGTGGCACCCGATCTACAGCACGTATACGGCTCCGCCCGGCACCGGCATCTATCAGCCTATGGTGCATGCGACGAACCAGCCGATGCCGACCCCGCCGTTCGCTACGCCGACGCCCGCGGCGCCGCAGAGCCAAGCACCGCTGCGCACGGCCGCGCCTGCGCCGGCCATGTCATCCGCGCCGATGCCGGCCGCAAGTTCCGGAACGCCGTAACCGCTCACTGCGCTTTTCCGCCGAAGGTTTCGTCATCGAGCGCGTCGAGAAACGCGCGCAACTGCGCGGCACGCTGGGCGCCGATACGCCGCGCGGCCTTCGTAACTAAATGCGGCGGTATCTCTTGCACGAACGAGCGCAACTGTTTGAGGGCGGGAGCGAACGACGGCGCTTTCGCGCCGGTAAGGGCAATTAGCCGTGCCGCCCCCACCTCGCCCAGAAAATCCAGTGAGTCCGCATCGTGCAGGACGATCGCTTCCGGAGAGTTTCCCGGATCGCGGTAGTACATGTGGCCGCGTTCCGCCGCTTGGACGGCGGAGAACTTTTGCATCGGAAAACCCGCATTACGCAGCACCGCTCCGCTTTGAATGGCGGCGCAGTCGCCATGCTCCATCTTCGCGTCAGCGCACGGTTTGAACGCCGCCATGTCGTGCAAGAACGCCGCCGCGAACAGCACGTCGGTGTCGACGTGCAATCCGTCTTCTTTCGCCAGTTCGAGCGCCACGTCGTAATTGCGCTCGGAGTGCTGCCAGCCCCATGCGGGATGAACGAAGGTCGTTTGCGCGAGGTGGTAGATCGCGGCTTTCCACGGCGCATCGAGCGGAATGCCGGTTGCCGTAGCCTGCGGTGCCTGCACCGCGAGCACGAGGGCAGCAAGAAGCATTGCGATCATCGTCCCCTCCCGTTAATGCGATTTCGCGCGCAGATACTGCTTGGGCCAGTACGGCGCGTCGACGCCGAGCTGTGCGGCGGCCAGCAGCGGCCAATTCGGCTGCCGCAGCATCTCGCGCGCGAGCAAGACGAGGTCGGCGCTGCCCGATGCAATAATGTCGTTTGCCTGCCGCGCGCCGGTGATAAGCCCCACCGCGCCGGTTGCAATACGCGCGTGCTCGCGAATATGCCGCGCAAACGGAACCTGATATCCGGGGCCAAGCGGAATCTTCGCGTGCGGCACGATGCCGCCTGAAGATGCGTCGATGAGATCGACGCCGAGCGGCTTGAGATCCCGCGCCAGCGCGGCCGAGTCTTCCACCGTCCAGCCGCCTTTGACCCAGTCGCTCGCGGAGACGCGAACGAACAGCGGTACGTCTTCCGGCATCTGTGCGCGCACGGCTTGCACGGCCTCGCACACGATTCGCGTGCGGTTCTCGAACGAGCCGCCGTAGTCGTCGTCGCGCTTGTTCGTGAGCGGCGATAGGAACTCGTGCAGCAAATAGCCGTGCGCCGCATGTATCTCGAGCACGCGAAATCCGGCCGCGAGCGCGCGGCGCGCAGCCGCTGCGAATTGTTCGACCACCGCGCGAATCTCCGCATGCTCCAGGGCGTGTGGAACGATCCAGCCTTCCTTGAACGGAACCGCACTCGGGGCGAGCACCCGCGCCCAGCCGCCGTGCTCCGGCCGCACCGGATCCCCGCCTTCCCATGGCGGCGCCGTGCTGGCCTTGAAACCCGCGTGAGCGAGCTGCATGCCGGCCACCGCACCGTTGTGGTGGATGAACTCCACGATCTCGCGCAGCTTCGGCACGTGTTCGTCGCGGTAGACGCCTAAATCGGCCGGAGAAATACGGCCTTCCGGGGATACCGCCGCTGCCTCGGTGAAAACGAGCGCCGCCCCGCCGACCGCGCGGCTGCCAAGATGGACCAGGTGCCATGCGTTCGCGAAACCGTCTTGGCTGGAATACTCGCACATCGGCGAGACGGCTATGCGGTTGCGCAGCCGCACGCCGCGGAGTTCCAAGGGTTGGAATAACTCCATCAATCCAAGTCCTATCCTGAAGCGTAGGAGTACATATGAAGAAATTGCTCGGTCTCCTCGCTCTAAGCGCCGTCATGGCAGCGTTGGTTGCAGCGGCTCCGCCGCCGCGCGAGCGGGTCGTGCTCGCCGGCGGCTGCTTTTGGGGAATGCAGGCCGTCTTCGAACAGTTACGCGGGGTAACGAGCGTAGTCGCCGGCTATTCGGGCGGCAGCAAACAGACGGCGCATTACGACATCGTCAGCATGGGCAATACCGGTCACGCGGAGTCTGTGGAGATCGCGTACGATCCGTCGGTCATCACGTTCAAACAACTGCTCGACGTATTCTTTCTGGTCGCGCACGATCCAACGCAGCTCGATCGGCAAGGCCCGGACGACGGTACGCAGTACCGCTCGGAGATTTTCTATACGACGGCGGCACAGCGCGCGCTCGCGCAGGAGTACATCTCACAGCTCGGGCATTCGCGAGCGTATGCATCGCCGATTGTGACGAAGCTGGCACCGCTTGCGGGCTTCTACCCGGCCGAGCAGTACCATCAAGACTTCGTCGCACACAATCCGGACAATCCGTACGTGGTCATTAACGATAAGCCCAAACTCGCGCACCTGCGCGAGCGCTTTCCCGGGCTGCTCAAGCACTAAGACCCGGGAAGAGCGGCGCACGCGGGTGAAGACTCCGCGATGCGCAGCTTTGTGAAGGCGTCCGTGCCCGCGGCGGCCCGAACGCTCGACGCGGCGTGGTACCTCTCGTCCGAGATATTCGAGCGCGAGCGCGAACGCATTTTCGCGCGCTCGTGGATTTGCGCCGGGCGCACGGAGCAGATTCGCGAACCCGGCGCGTTCTTCACCGCGCAGGTCGCCGGCGAAAGCCTCATCGTCACGTCCGACCAAGACGGCAGGCCGCATGCGTTCTACAACGTTTGCCGCCATCGCGGCACGCGCATGTGCCAGGAGCGCGCGGGCACCTTCAAAGGCAGCATTCAGTGTCCCTACCATGCGTGGACGTACGCGCTTGACGGAACGCTGCTCGCCGCTCGCAACATGGACGGCACGCCGGGATTCGATCGGCACGACTATCCGCTGCGCGAAGCGCACGTCGTCGACTTCGAGGGATTTCTGTTCGTCGCATTGGATCCGAACGAACCGTTCGCCGGCGCCTTCGCGCCGATCGTCGGGCGCTTCGATGCCTGGCACATCGCGAGCCTGCGATCCGCAGCGCGCATCGAGTACGACTTGGCATGCAATTGGAAGCTCGTCTTTCAGAACTATTCCGAATGCTATCACTGCCCGGTCATCCACCCGCAGCTCGAAAAGCTTTCGGCTTCGGAGAGCGGACGAAACGATCTCCTCGAAGGACCGTTCCTCGGCGGGTACTCAACGCTGCGCGACGAGGACGGCAGTCTGACGAACTCCGGGCGCTCGGCGCGCGCGCCGCTTCCTGGGCTGCCCGCGCAAGAGCGGGGACGCGTCTATTACTACACGATTTTTCCGTCTCTGCTGCTCAGTCTGCACCCGGACTACGTGATGGCGCACTACGTCGACCCACTCGACCCCACGCATACGCGCGTGAGGTGCGAGTGGTTCTTCGACGCCGACACGGCCGGGCAGCCGGAATTCGATCCGTCGGACGCAGTTGAGTTTTGGGATCTCACCAATCGCCAGGATTGGCACGTGAACGAACTCACGCAAGCGGGAATCGCATCGCGCGCGTACGTGCCCGGGCCGTATAGCCAGCAGGAAGGCTTGCTGCACGCTTTCGATCGGCACTATCTGGAGATCGCCGGCGCGGAATGACGAACGCACCGAAGCTCGCACGGCGTCTGGGTGCGTTCGATGCGACGCTCATCGTGATGGGCGGTATCATCGGCACGGGAATCTTTATGAATCCCGCGGTCGTGGCCGCACGCGCGCACACCACGCCGCTCATCCTGGGGGTTTGGCTTGCGGGCGGCCTCATCGCCGTCATCGGCGCCTATATTTTCGCGGAGCTGGCGTGGCGGCGTCCGAGCGTAGGCGGCAGCTACGGCTATTTACGCGATGCGTATCATCCGGTGCTTGCGTTCATGTCCGGATGGACCTCGCTCTTCGTCACGAACAGCGGCTCGTACGCAGCGACGGCGGTAACGTTTGCCATCTATGCCTCGCCGTTCTTGCATGTTGCGACCGTCCCGCTGGCCGTCGCCGTGATCGCGGTCATGAGCGGCATCAACTGCTTTGGCGTGGGCAAAGGCGCCGGCGTGCAAAACGTGCTCATGGTGTTGAAGATCGCCGCCATCGGCGGACTCATCGCGGCGGCGCTCTTCGCTCCGGCGCAGGTGGCTCATGCTACCGCCGTCGTGGCGCCGCACGGACTGGCGCTCATCGGCGCGCTCGGCGCGGCGCTGCTGCCGGTCTTCTATTCGTATGACGGCTGGCAAACCGCGCCGTTCATGGACGAAGAACTCAAAGATCCCGAGCGGACGCTGCCGCTCGGCTTGATCTGGGGCGTCCTCGCCGTCGTGATACTGTACATCGCCGTCACGCTGGTCAGCATCCGCGTTCTCGGCCCTGCGGGACTCGCCGCGTCACAGGCGCCTGCAACGGATGTTCTGCGCCTGGCTATCGGTCCGGCGGGCGCCGCACTGATGGCCGGGTGCATTGCGCTCTCAACGATAGGTTTTTTGAGCAACACCGCGCTGTGCATACCGCGCCTGTACTTCGCGATGGCGAACGACGGGCTGTTCTTCAAGCAGATCGCCTACGTCAATCCGAAGACCCAAGCCCCGGTCGCCGCGATTCTGCTGCAGGCGGTCGTTTCGATCGTCATCGTGCTGGTCGGCAAGTACGATCAAATTTTGAATTACGTTACGTCGATGGATTTTCTGTACATGGTGCTGTTCGCGGGCGCGCTGTTCATCTTCCGCGCGCGCGGCATACGGGGAGCGCGCACCGGCATCGGCGTGCCGCTTCATCCTTGGAGCACGCTGCTCTTCGCCGGCGTGAGTCTGGCCGTCGTCATCAATTCGTACGTGGCGTTTCCGAAGGATACGCTGATCGGACTGCTGATTCTGCTATCCGGCGCGCCGATCTATTTCATCTGGGTGCGCCGCGTGCTGCCGCGAGCGGCAGCTATAAAACCGTAACCGAATGCGGGTCGGCGCGGCCGACGACTTGGCCGCGCTCGGTCTTGACGATTAAGTACGCGATGTCCGGGCCGCCGCTGCAGATCTTCTCCGCCCACGTGCTGCGCGCCGCGGCGAGCACTTCTTGCTTCTGGGCGTTCGGAAGCAGGTTCCACTGGATTTCGTCCATCGTGAGCAGCAGTTCTTTGTGTTCGGAGTTCATAGCGCCCACGCGCGCGGACCGCACCAAAGCGTTCTCCGCGTAACGGATTTCGAGGCCTTCGATACTTCCGGGATTCGGGCGCACGAACTGCACCTCGCCCGAGGTTACGCTCGCGGTTTGCCGCATGGGCGATGGAGCGGGGGCCGGACGGACAGCGGGACTCGAGACCGCGGACTTCGTGCGACGGCGCGCGGCGACGCCGGCCGCAACCATCGCAGCCGCTAGCAGCGTGCCAGCAAATTCTAACCCGAGCGTCAAGCCGTGCTCCTCTCGCGAACCTAATCGTACCCTCGCTCGCTGCACCCCGGGGTGTACCGATAGTCCCGGTGCGTTGGGCAGCTGGTCTAGGCCGAAGCGCGGGCCCGTAATCCTTCGAGCGTCTGACCGAAGAAGCGAGCTTGGAACGTGACGATGTCTTCGACGCCGGGGAACTGGGGATGCGTTCGCTTCGAACCGAGCGCGTATCGTCCGCCGGTGCGCTCGAGGATGCCGAGCTGCGCCATGCGGCGTACCGCGCGAACGGCCATGCCGCGCGGATTGCGCGCAAGGCGGGGCTCGATGAAGAGTTCGCGCGGCAGCGAGGCGGCGCGCGCGGCGATTGCGCTCGCGGCTTCGTCTTCGGTGAAGGAACCGCTGCGCGAGACCAGCCACTCCGAGATGAGCGCGCTGACCGTAACGGGGCGCGCGGCTTTTAGTTCGTCGAGTGCGGCTGCCTTGCCGCTGGCCAAAACGATCCGGTAATATTGCGCGAGCCGCTTGCCCACGAACGGATCGTAACTGATACCGGTAACGTAGACGTCTTCAACGACCGGAAGCAGCCTATCCCAGATGCCCCGAAACGGCAGCATCAGGCCGGTTGTCGTGTACTCGCCTTCCGGCGTCACCAAAAACGTCGCTCCGCGGCGCAGCGCGTTCTCGATGCGCTGCAAATCCTGCTCGACGCCGGCTTTCATCTCGTCGAAGGCTTCTTTCCGATATGCGACGACGAGATCGGAAAGCCGGACGTACGTCTCCTGCGCTTTCTTGAAGTACTGGGAGGTGAAGAGATCGTCCGTCTTGAGGCCGGCAAAACCGGTGCTCTCCAGGACGGCGGGCTTGAAAATTTCGGCCAGCGGCAAAATACCGTGGCGCCGCTGCGCCCCCCACGCCCAGCGTCCGATGGAGCGCGACTGCAGCTCGTTCTCGAGCGGCAATAATCCCATGCCTTCGAACAGCCAGCCCAGGTTCACGTTCTTGAGCACGCGCCACAGCCACGGAATGCGAACGGCCATGAAGCCGGGTTCGTACATCAATTTCGCGCACGCACAGAGCACGGGCTTGCCCCATCCGCCGCGAAGCACGAACGACGCAATCTCGTGCATCAAGTCCAGATCGATCTGATGATTCGCTATAACCAGCGCAGGACCGCGCTTCGGTGAAAGCTTCCCCCAGAAGCGAATGCGATAGGCACTGCGCAGATACGAAAGCATAGACATCCCCGACGCAATGCGCAGCGGAACGCCCCACCATGGAATCAAAGGGTGCTTCCCGACGGCGAGCACGACCAGCGATCCCAGTAAAAAACTTCCCGCCGCGGTGAAAAACAGCACCTGGTATCCGCCGAGCGTACCGCCGTACGCGGCAAGAATCCATCCGCCGGCAAGGGGTGCGATGACCGCCGGGAAGTTTTGCGCGATGCCCCAAATTCCGAGATCGCGCGCCACGTCACGCAGCTGTGGAATGGAGTCCATGGCCAGGGCCCAGCCCGTCGACATGATGCCGCCGAAGCCGACGCCGAATAGCGCCGCAAACACGAACATCCAGTTCTGTTGCGGCACCAGGCCGAATCCAGCGGCAGCCATCGCCATGGGAATGCCGCACAGCGCAACGACGATTTTGCGCGAAACGCGATCCGAAAGCCAACCGAGGAAAATGCCCGAACCGATCGCTCCGACCAGCGATGCCGCGGCAACCAGACCCGTGCTTCCGGACGGGTTGGCAGCATGCAGAATATCGCGAAAGAAATAGAGCACGAACGTCATCAGCAGCGCAAGACCGAACGCAAGAAACGCGCGTGCTAGAAAAACGATCGTGAAGTCGTGCCAATCGCTGATGTGCGCGTGCTCTTCGGGCTGGTCCGGAATCACGTGCTCGCCCACGGCGAACAGCGTGAGCGCGCCCAGGCCGATGCCCACCGCGATGCCGATGAACGTGCTCGAGGGATACGTGCCCGCGGCGACGCCGATGCCGACGACCGTACCGACGACCATTGCAACGCTTCGCACGCCTGACACGACACCCCACGACGCTTGCGGGACGACGTCGGGAATCAACGCTTGATAGGCAGCCAGACTCACGTTCGCGCCCAGAGTCGCGAGGAGCAAGAACGTCATGAATAAGCCGAGGGTGTGCACCTCGGCCATCATGAGCAGGCAAGCCACGTCGAGCGCCGCCCCAATGATAATGGGGATGCGCCGCGGCACGCCGCGCAAGCGCAAGCGGTCGGATATCGCGCCGGCAATCGGCGGAACGATCATCGAGACGAACGAAACGAGCGCCGCCATCACGGCGAAGACGCGAACGTGATCGCGCGGCGCAAGCGTCAACAGCGCCGCCGGCACAGAGATCGCGATGAGCGCAGTGTCCTGGAAGTGCAGCGGCACCCAGAACGCGTTGATCAGCACCGACTTCCACGTACCGTACCGCTGTGCGGCTACGGACATGCGCGCGCCGCCTCTTCTTCCATCTGTTTCGTCTGCTCCCCGTAGCGCTCGATCAGCTGCCGCTGCATCTGCGTGGGCGGACCGGCAAACTGTCCGATGATGTATCGCAAGTACGCGATCTGCTCGGAAAGTTCCGCGGGTGACCGGTAGCCGCTCGGCTCCGCGTTGCGCAAGCGATCGAGCAGCGCTCCCGCCCGTGCGCAGCGCTTGTCCTTTTGTAGTCGCGCGATGAGTGCCTCAACGTGCGCCTGCGTCACCCCGAGTTGCTGCAGCGCCGCGAACTGGGCGCTCAGCGCCGGCATCGAAGCGGGATTGTGCGGATCCTGCGCCACGGTTACCGGCACGCTCAGCCGGCGGCCAGAGACGTCGATGCTTGCCGTGTACTTTCCGGGCAGTGCTTCCGGACCGCTGATCGTCATCGGGTAAAAGATGTAGTAATAGCGGCTGTCCTGCGCCGCCGGCGAACCCGCGGGCAGCTGCGTGGTGAGATCCCACGCAAAGCGATTGATGCCCGCATGCACCTGCGTATCGAACGCCGCGATTTGCTTGCCCGACGCATCGGCGACCGTGACGTGCACCGACGGCTTGGCCTTCGGCGAGGCAGGCTTTGGCGAGATCGGAAG
>Ga0207664_10003695_pt1 | contig 10261 bp, 13 predicted proteins | sample LARL83metaG_FD_184349 | JGI IMG/M metagenome (GOLD analysis project Ga0207664, IMG submission 184349) | Corn, switchgrass and miscanthus rhizosphere microbial communities from Kellogg Biological Station, Michigan, USA - LAR L8-3 metaG... | ecosystem: Host-associated > Plants > Roots >...
GTTCCGCTCGCAGAAGGAGGTCCTCAAGGCGCAGTACTCCGCAGCCGAGGCGCAGGTGCGCGTCGGCGAGGCGGCGACCGGCATCGGCAAGGGCATCAACGACACGGGCCTCGCCGTGCAGCGCGCGAAGGACAAGACCGAGGAGCTGCAGGCCCGCGCCTCCGCCATCGACGAGCTCACGAGCACGGGCGCGCTCGAGGACCTGAGTGCCGGCGACCAGACGCAGCTCGACCGCGAGCTGGCGCAGATCTCCGCGTCGTCGCAGGTGGACAGCGAGCTCGCAAAGCTGAAGGCAGAGGTCGGGGCCGGCGACGGCCCGAAGGGCGAGATCGGTGCCGGCGACGCCGAGCCCGCTCCCGGCCCGCCCGCGCAGCAGCCGTAGCGCCTTGGGCCTCGGCGACGTCCTCTTCGGCCGCAAGAAGCTGAAAGCCCCCGCTGCCGAGCGGCTCTTCGCCATCTCGACCGCGGCGGTGACGCTCGAGACCGCGTGCTCGCTCACGACCGCCGGAGTCGGCGCCGTCATCTTCAAGCCGCTCTCCGCAGGTGAGTTCACGGCTGCAGACCAGGAGATCGAGCAGCTCTTGCAGGCGGTCGCGCAATCGAGCGGGTCGACGCTCGACCGCAAGACGGACTCGTTCGGCTACGAGTGGGTGATCGTGAAGGACCCCGACCTGGAGGACCAGGTCGCGGGCGTGCACACGGTCGCGTCGGAGCTGGAGGCAAAGGGGTTCGGGGCGCAGCTCCTCGCCGCCGCCTTCCGCTTCCAGGGCGGCAATCACCCGGTGTACTGGATCTACGGCTTCAAGACCGGGACGTTCTGGCCGTTCGTCCCGAGTGGCGTTAAGAACGAGCGCGACAACGCGGAAGAGCTGGAGTTGAAGGCGAAGCTCGAGCCCGAGCTCCCCGTCGAGCAGGACATGAGCCGCTGGCTTGCCCTGTTCGACGCACCGATCTAGCGGGACGTCGCTTGCGCAAGCGACGAATTAACTTTCGCCCTGCGATGGACGAAGTGCTGTTCCCGAGCCTGCCGCTGCTGACGACAACGGAGCAGGCCTGCCTGTCTCGCTATGTGAAGCTGCTCGGCGATTCGTTCGGCCAGAACCTTGTCCGCGTTGTCGTCTTTGGGTCCGTCTCGCGCTCCGAGAGTTGGCCAGCGGGGATGCCAATCCGGTCCGACCTCGACTTACTTGTTCTAACGCGAACGGCTGTCGACCAGGAGATCATTCAGATGCTCCTCGATGCGACCCTTCCGTTCTACCTAGAGGGGGGTCGGCAGATCAGCCCGCAGTTCAGAACCACTGATGAGTTAGAGGCTGACGACGAGCGCGCAGCGACCTTTTGTGAACACGTAGCGCGGGACGGCATCGTGATTCTCGGCGTCTAGCCCTCAGGCGTCAATTCCGGAACACTGGCCCAATGGAGGGTTGGCTCTCTCGTTCGAGTGATTTGAGGCCGTTTCCCCCGGGCGGGGGATGATGCTCCTCCTCGGTCGAACGATCCTGAGCGCACTGCGGCGCCCGGGCGACCGGGCGGATTGGAGAGGGATATGCGGAAGTTTGGATTGTTCGGTGCTGCCGTGGCGGTCGCCTGCATCGCGGCGAGCGGCGCGGCAGCGAGCCCGGCCGACCCGACGCCGGGGACACCGGATTGCGGCGGTCATCTGATCGCGGTTTCGAACGGGGCAAGCGGGCACGGACCTGGCTACTACATGCATAGCGGCACCGACGCCGGGATCGTCGAGTACCAGTACGAGGTCTGCACTCTCGGCCTGCTCCCGTAGCGGGCGGGCAAACGCAGGCGGGCACCCTCGTACTGGGCGGGTGCCCGCCCGCGCGACCCTCCGCACACCAACCGTGGCTCTCCTGACGGCAGACCGTCTCAGGCGACATTCCTGAACGCTGGCGCAGGCGACGGCAGCCTCAGCGCTGAGGCGAAAGCCCGGCGTGCAGATCCAGGCGCCAGTCGTTGCAGGTCATGAAGTGCCCCTTCGGGAACTCGAACTCACATGTCTCGAGTAGCTCGAAGCCGAGCTTGACGCAGATCGCGTTCGAAGCCGCGTTGTCGACGTTCGGGAACGCGTGCATGAAGCGGTGCTTGTCGTCGCGCTTGGCGATCTCGATCGCCTGGGCGGTCGCCGCCACCGCGACGCCGCGGCCTTGGAACTCCGGCACGACCATCCAGCCGATCTCGTAGACCTGGTTGCCGCGCCATTCCTTCGTCCAGAAACCGACGGAGCCCACCCCCGCACCGCTCGCCACGTCGACGATCTTGAGCATCCGGTCGCCACCCTCGAGACGCTCGTAGCGGTCCTGGCGCTCGAGCAGCTCGTCCGCGCCCTCGGGACCCCCGAGATGCTCGGTCATGCGCGGGTCGCCCATCAGCCGCTCGAGCAGCGGCAGGTCGCCGCCGCCCCACGGCTCAAGGGCCACCGTCGCACCCACCCCACGCAGCCTAGGTAATCGTCACCGCTCACGCGTCAGCGCCGAACGCTGGAGTGACTCAGCGCACGGAACATCCCTTAGCCCAAAGACCTAAGAGCTACCGCGAAGCGGGAACCTGTCCCCAGCTGAAAGTGCGCAGCGCTTTCAGCTGACCGGCCGGCCCATCTCCCGCGCGATTGCGGAGAGGGCTGCGAGGCGCTTCTCGAGCGGCGGGTGATCCATGAAGATCTCGCTCATCTGGACGCGCCAGTTGGTCGGGATGATGAAGAACGCGTTCATCGCCCGGACCTCGCGCAGATCCTGCTGCGGGATCTGGGTGATGCCGCTCGAGATCTTCTGAAGCGCGCTCATGAGGTGCTCGGGCGCGCCGGTGATGAGCGCGGAGCCGCGGTCGGCCGCGTACTCGCGATACCGCGACAGGGTGCGGATGAGGACGTAGCTGATGGCGTACGTCACGACCGAGACGGCGAGGACGATGAGGAAGACGGGGACGCCGCCCTGGTTGTTGTTGTTGCTCCGGTTGCCGCCGCCGAAGCCACCACCCCACATCCCGAAGTAGAGGCCCCAGCGCGTGATGAGGCCCGCCAGCATGGCGAAGAAGCTCGCGACCGTCATGACGAGCACGTCGCGGTTCGCGACGTGCGAGAGCTCATGCGCGAGCACGCCTTCGACCTCCTGCGGCTCGAGTCGTCTCCACAGCCCGGTCGTCACCGCGACGACGGCGTGCTTCGGGTTGCGGCCGGTCGCGAATGCGTTCGGCACGTCCGTGTCGACGACGGCGACGCGCGGCTTCGGCAGCCCGGCCATCCCGCACAGCCGCTCGACCATCGCGTGCAGCTCCGGCGCATCCTGCTCGGAGACGATCTTCGCTCCGGACGCCGCGAGCGCGAGCTTGTCCGAGGTGTAGTACTGGAAGAAGGCGATCGCGACAACGATCACGAGCATCGGCGCGAGCCCGACGTTCAGCACGTTGAGCAGGACGACCGCGAAGACGACGTAGAGCAGGCCGAGGAGCCCGCCCGTGGCGAGCATCCGCAGAGTCAGTCCCCGGTCGCGTCCGAACGTCTTGCGCTTCACGGGTCACATGGTAGTCCCGGCCGATAGAGTCTCGCCTCGTGCGCCGCGGCGTTCTCATCGTTCTCTCATGCGGGGTGCTCGCCGGGTGCGGCGCGCAGGGCGTCGTCAGTCCCACCCCGGTCACGATCGTCGGCAAGGCGCCGGCCGCGCCCCAGGCTCCGATCACGCCCGCCTTCAAGCTGACCGGCGACCCGGCCGCGGGCGCAAAGGTGTTCGCAAGCGCCGGATGCACCGGCTGCCACACCCTCGCCGCCGCGCATGCCACGGGGACCGTCGGTCCGAACCTCGACCAGCTCAAGCCGGACTACCGGCACGTGACCGCGCAGGTGACGAACGGCGGCGCCGCCATGCCGGCGTTCAAGAAGAGCCTCTCGACCCAGCAGATCGCGGACGTCTCCGCCTACGTCGTGAAGTCGACGGGCGGGACTCCGTAGACCTTCCCGCCGGCTTTCCGCACCCGCTCGCGGCGTTCGCGGTCGACCTCGACCGGACGCTGATCGCCGAGGACGCCGTCCTCCGCCCACGCACGAAGGCGGCGATCGCGGCGACGCGCGCCGCCGGCGTGCACGTCATCGTCGTCACCGGGAGGATGTTCCGCGCGGTGCTGCCGTACCTCGTCGAGGCGGTCCTCGACGACCCCGTCATCTGTTACCAGGGCGCGGTCGTCGCGGACCCGGCGACCGGCGCGTTCATCCGCCACGTTCCCATCCCGCGTGCGACCGCCATCGAGGCGATCGACGCCGTCGTCGCCGCAGGCTTCCACCTCAACGCGTACGTCGACGATCTCCTGTACGTCGCGGAGGTGACGCCCGAGGCGCGGCGCTACGCCGACTTCCAGGGCCTCGAGATCCACGCGGTCGGCCCGCTGCACGACTGGCTGCAAGACGACCCGACGAAGCTCGTCGCCGTCGGCGACCCTGACGCGCTCGACGAGCTGGAGGCGGAGCTGAAACCGCACTTCGCCGGCCGCCTCTTCGTCTCCAAGTCGCTCCCCTACTTCCTCGAGTTCGCGCATCCGGACGTGAGCAAGGGCGCCGGGCTGCAGTTCGTTGCCGAGCGACTCGGCTTCGACTCCGCGCACACGGTCGCGTGCGGCGACGGGGAGAACGACCGCGAGCTGCTCGACTGGGCCGGCTTCGGGGTAGCCGTCGCGAACGCCCACGACGACATCCTCGCGCGCGCCGACCTGGTCGTGCCGCCGGTGACCGAGGAGGGAGTCGCAATCCTGCTCGAGACGTACCTAGACTCACGCGGATGATCGACCTGCGCGCAGCCCGCAACGACCCGGACGGGTTCCGGCGCCGGCTCGCGCGCAAAGGCGCGGGCGAGGCGTTCGACCGGCTGCTCGAGGCCGACGAGCGGTGGCGGGAGATCGTGCCGCGCGTGGACGAGCTCCGCGCCCGCACGAAGACGAAGGGCAAGCCGACGCCGGAGCAGCTCGAGGAGCTGCGCGGAGTCAAGGAGGAGCTGCAGCGCGCGGAAGAGCAGCTCGTCGCGGCGGAGACGGCGCGCGACGCGGCGCTCGAGCTCGTTCCGAACCCGCCCGACGACAGCGCGCCGGACGGCGACACCGAAGACGACGCCGTCGAGCTCCGGCGCGTCGGGGATCCGCCGAAGCTCGCCGATCCGAAGGAGCACACGGAGATCGGCCGCTTCGACATGGACCGCGCTGCGCGGCTCTCGGGCTCGCGCTTCGGCTACCTCCTCGGTGACACGGCGCTGCTCGCGCTCGCGCTCTACCGCTTCGCCGTCGACCGGGCGGTCGCCCATGGGCACGTTCCGATGTTGCCGCCCGTCCTCGTCCGCGAGGAAGCGATGTACGGGACGGGCTTCTTCCCGACCGAGAAGACGAACATCTATGCGGTGGAGAGCGACGGGCTGTACCTCACCGGCACGTCCGAAGTCGCGCTCGCGGGACTGCACATGACCGAGGTGCTCGAGGAGCTGCCGCTCCGCTACAGCGCCTTCTCGACGAACTTCCGCCGCGAGGCCGGAGCGGCCGGCAAGGACACGCGCGGGATGTTTCGCCTGCACCAGTTCAACAAGGTCGAGCTGTTCGCGTTCTGCGAGCCGGCCGCATCGGATGACGAGCACGAGCGGCTGCTGGCGATCGAGGAGGAGATCCTGCAGGCGCTCGGCGTCCCCTACCGCGTCGTCAACGTCGCCGCCGGCGACCTCGGCGCGCCCGCCGCGAAGAAGTACGACTGCGAAGGCTGGTTCCCGAGCCAGGAGCGCTACCGCGAGCTGACGTCGACGTCGAACACGACCGACTTCCAGGCGCGACGACTGGGCATCCGCTACCGCGCCGGCAAGAACCTCGAGCCGGTGCACACGCTCAACGGAACGGCGACGACCGACCGCACCGTGCTCGCCATCCTCGAGAACTTCCAGGGCGATGTCCCCGACGTGCTGCGGGAGTACGGCGCGCCCGAGCACATCCGTTAACCGGCGCCTGCGACAATGCGGCGGCTCGGCGGGGTGCCGGAGCGGTCGAACGGGACGGTCTTGAAAATCGTTAGCCCCACAAGGGCTCGTGGGTTCGAATCCCACCCCCGCCGCTTCTCCATAAGATCGACGTGATGGTCGCACCCGACGAGCTGCGCGGACTGATGCGGCTGTGGCCGCACGGCGTGTCCGTGCTCACGGTCGACTACGAGGGCGACCGCATGGGCGTCACCGTCTCGTCGCTCGTCTCGCTGTCGCTCGACCCGCCGCTCGTCGGCGTCTCGATCGGCAAGGAGGCTTCGTGCTACGAGCTCCTTCGCCGCGCAGGCGCATGGTCGATCAGCCTCCTCGGCGGCGACCAGGGCGAGCTCGCGCAGCGCTTCGCGTCCGGCCGTCCGCCGATCGTCCATTGGGACGGCGTCGACACCCGCGAGGGATCGGTCGCCCCGCTCATCGAGGGCGCCGTCGGCTGGCTGGAGGCGCGCACGCGCGCCGAGCACGACGCCGGCGACCACACGTTCTTCATCGGCGACGTCGTGGCCATCGAGCACGGTCCCGCGAAGAGCGCGCTCATGTACCGGGAGAGCACGTACCACCGCCTGTGATCGACGCCGTCGTCTTCGACCTCGACGGCGTGCTCATCCAGTCGGAGGAGGTCTGGGACGACGTGCGCGAACGGTTCGTTCGCGAGCGCGGCGGGCGCTACGACGCCGAGATCCAGCGCGCGATGATGGGCATGAGCTCGCCCGAGTGGTCGCGCTACCTGCACGAGCACGCGGGCGTCCCGGACGAGCCGGACGCCATCAACGCGGAGGTCGTGCGCCGCTTGCTCTCCGCCTACCACGACCGTCTGCCGCTCATCCCCGGGGCGCTCGACGCCGTCCGGCGGCTCGCCGACCGCTTCCCGCTCGGCATCGCCTCCTCGTCCAACCGCGAGCTGATCGACGCCGTGCTGGAGGCCGCCGGCCTCGCGCCGCTGTTCGCCGCCACCGTCTCCTCCGAGGAGGTCGCCCACGGCAAGCCCGAACCGGACGTCTACCTCGAGGCTGCGCGGCGCCTCGGCGTCGCGCCCGAGCGCTGCGCGGCGGTCGAGGACTCGCACGGCGGCATCCGCGCCGCGAAGAACGCGGGCATGCGTGTCGTGGCGATTCCGAATCCGAGCTATCCGCCCGACGACGAGGCGCTCGCCCTCGCCGATGTCATCATCGGCTCACTCGACGAGCTCACGGTCGGCGTCGTATCAGGGTGACGCCGTCGCGGATCGGCACGAGGACGCACTCGACGCGGTCGTCGTGCAGGACGTGCTCGTTGAACGTCGCGATCCCCTCGTTCCCCGCGAGGGCGGAGAGCGTGTTGTCGGCGAGGATGACGCCGTCCGGCGCGAGCTTCGGGAGCACCGCTTCGTAGTAGTCGACGTAGTCCGGCTTCCACGCGTCGATGAAGACGAGGTCGAACGGCCCGTCGAGCGTCTCCAGCGCCTCGAACGCGTTGCCGACGCGATAGTCGATCCGGTCGGCCACGCCGGCCTCCTCGGCGTAGCGCTGCGCGATCGCCGTCGTGTCCGGGTCGACGTCGCAGGCGACGATGGTGCCGCCCGGCGGGAGCGCCGTCGCCATGTCGATCGACGACCAGCCGGTGAAGACGCCGAGCTCGAGCACGAGCTGCGGCTGCTTCAGAGCGATGAGAAACCGGAGGAACGCTCCCTCGAGCGCACCGACCGACATCTGCGGCACATCCTGCGTCCGCTCGGTCTCCTCGCCGAGCCGGCGCAGCACGTCGGTCGCCGGCGTCGAGTGCTCGGCCGCGTACTCGTCCGCTTCCTCGAACGTGAAGCTCATTCCACCCTCCCCACCAGGACGCAGCCGTTGTGCCCGCCGAGCCCCATCGCGTTGGACAATGCAACCTCGACCTGCACCTCGCGCGCGACGTTCGGCACGTAGTCGAGGTCGCACTCCGGATCGGGATGCTCGTAGTTCGCAGTCGGCGGCAGCACGCCGTGATGCACCGCGAGCACGCACATCATCGCCTCGATCGCGCCTGCCGCCCCGAAGCAATGGCCCGTGACCGACTTCGTCGAGGAGACCGCGAGGTCGTACGCGTGGTCGCCGAAGACGTCCTTGATCGCCTTCGTCTCGGCGAGGTCACCGAGCGGCGTCGACGTGCCGTGCGCATTGATGTAGCCCACGCGCGACGGCTCGACGCCGCTGCGCTCGAGTGCGCTGCGCATCATCTCGGCCACGCCGATCGACTCCGGATCGGGCTGCGCCATGTGGTGCGCGTCGTTCGACGCGCCGTAGCCGAGGATCTCGGCGTAGACGGTGGCGCCGCGTGCGCGTGCGGCCTCCAGCTCCTCGAGCACGAGCACGCCGGCGCCTTCGCCGATGACGAAGCCGGCGCGCGTCGCGTCGAACGGACGAGATGCGCGCGGCGGGTGCTCCTCCTCGGCCACGAGCCCGCGCATGGCGCAGAAGCCCGCGAGGATCAGCGGATGGACGCATGCCTCGGTGCCGCCGGCGAGGACTGCGTCGGCGGCGCCGCGGCGGATGATCTCGGCCGCCTCGCCGACGGCGTGCGACCCGGTCGCGCACGCAGAGACGGGCGCGTAGTTCGGGCCGCGGAAGCCGAGCGAGATCGCGAGCTGGCCGCTGCCCGCGTCGACGAGGACGCTCGGGATGAACGTCGGCGCGACGCGGTCGGGCCCACGCGCGCGCAGGATCTCGGTCTGCTCGGCGATGCCGATCACCCCGCCGATGGCGGAGCCAAGCAGGATGCCGACGCGCGCCGGGTCGTACGCGCCGTCGAGGCCCGCGTCGGCGACGGCCTCGCGCGCTGCCGCGAGCGCGAGCAGGACGTTCCGCTCGAGCTTCCGCACCTCCTTCGGGGAGGCGACCGCGCTCGCGTCGAAGTCCTTCACCTCGGCGGCGATGCGCACCGGGAAGCCGCTCGCGTCGAACGAGCGGATGAAGTCGACGCCGCTCTCTCCGGCGACCGCCGCGCGCCACGCCGAGCGCGCGTCGTTCCCGATCGGCGTCACCGCGCCGAGCCCCGTCACGACAACCCTCCGCACCAAGGGAACACTACGGTGACGCGCGTCCCCTTCCGCACGGCGTCGTACGGTCTGCGCCGGTCGACCCCCGACTCGACGGCGAGCAGGAAGGCCACGGTGGGTAGGCTCGCACCCGTGCCCGACTCGCCTGGCTCAAACGTTCCGTTCCCCCCCATGGAGGCCGAGCTGGTCTCGGAGCTGCCCGAGCACGGTGACTGGCGGTACGAGCCGAAGTGGGACGGATTCCGCGGCGTGCTCGAGAACGACGGCGGCGAGCTCGCGCTCTGGTCGCGCAACGGCCGTCCCCTGCTCCGCTACTTCCCCGAGCTGCGCCCCCTCGGGGAGCTGCTCCCGCCGCACTCGGCGCTCGACGGCGAGATCGTCATCTCGCGCAGCGGCGCGCTCGACTTCGACGCCATGCAGATGCGCCTCCATCCCGCGGAGAGCCGCGTGCGCAAGCTCGCTGCCGAGATCCCGGCGACGTTCGTCGCCTTCGACCTCCTCCTGTGGAACAAGAAGAAGCTGCACGTGAAGCCGATCGAGGAGCGGCGCGCCGAGCTGGAGAAGGTCGCGGCGGGAATCTCGCTGTCGCCGGTCTCGGACGACATCGCACAAGGACGCGACTGGCTCCAGACGCTGCAGGCCGCGGGCTTCGACGGCGTCGTGGCGAAGAAGCTCGGCCTGCCGTACCTACCCGGGTCGCGGGACGGCGTGGTCAAGGTGAAGCCGCACAAGACGGCGGATTGCGTCGTCGCCGGCCTGCGCTGGAAAGCCGGCGGCCGCACCACGATCGCGACGTTGCTGCTCGGCCTCTACCGCGACGACGGCCACCTCGACTACGTCGGGTCGTGCGCGATCGGCGCGAAGAACCAGGCGGAGATCGCCGAGAAGGTGCTCCCGTTGCTCGACGAGAAGAGCGAACGCCGCTTCTCGGAGCCGAACCGCTGGGGGACGAACGGCCTCGAGGAGGCGCCCCTGAAGCCCGAACTCGTCGTCGAGGTGCGCTACGACAAGCTCGAGAAGAGCCGCTTCCGCCACGGCACGAAGCTCATCCGCTTCCGCCCGGACAAGGACCCGGACCAGTGCACGTGGCGCGAGGTGCGGCCCGCGCGACGGCCCGACGACCTAGCTGTCGAGGACCTTTTGCGCTAGCCGCGGGATCGGCTCGACGTCGATCTCGACGCCGGCCGCGCGTGCGAAGACGAGGCCGTTCAGCAGCGTGTGGGCGAACGGGTCGCGCTCGGAGAGCGGG
>Ga0207664_10003697_pt1 | contig 10261 bp, 25 predicted proteins | sample LARL83metaG_FD_184349 | JGI IMG/M metagenome (GOLD analysis project Ga0207664, IMG submission 184349) | Corn, switchgrass and miscanthus rhizosphere microbial communities from Kellogg Biological Station, Michigan, USA - LAR L8-3 metaG... | ecosystem: Host-associated > Plants > Roots >...
CGGGTTCGTCACCGTCCCGGCCGCGGTCCTCGGCCCGGTGCTCGACACCCACATCGGCCAGATGCTCCGCGGCGATCTCGTGGACCCGCGGGTGCAGACCGCGTTCGCCGAGGTGTTTCCCGGCGGCCAGTACCGCGACCTGCCCGACCCGGTCCGGATCAGCGCGGAGTCGGCGTTCTGGCTGGCGTTCCATGCCGACGCCGAAACCCTGTACGGCGCCGGCGCCGAGGATCGGGCCAGCGCCGCAATCCACGCCGAGTTCGAACTCTTCGCGGCGGTCGACGCGCAGGCGCCGGCCACCGCTGCCCGGCTCGACCGCGAGACCGACGCGGCTTTCAACGCCGCCAGCACCGCCGTGTACGCCACCGTCACCGACCGCACCAGCCAAGGAGGCTGACCATGACCCACCTCGCACCCGGCCCCATCGGCGGCCACCTGCCGCGCGCTGAGAAGCCCGCCCCGTACCGCGTGGTCCGGTTCACCGGGCCCGACAAGCCCGAACGCGAACCCGACTGGCGCGACCGCGCCGTATGCGCTAACTCCGACGACGCCGACGCCTGGTTTCCCATCGGTACGACCGGCCACGCGGTGGCGCAGATCGAGGCGGCGAAAGCTGCGTGCCGGCAGTGCCCGGTCCTGGAGAACTGCGCCGAGTTGCTGGAGACCATGCAGCAGGACCTCGGCGACAACCTCGAGGGCGTGTGGGCCGCCACCTCGCAGGAGGACCGCACCGGCAGCCGAATGCGGCAGAAGCGGCAGCAGGCGAAAGCCCGCTACAACGAGAAACGGCAGGCTGCGGCATGACCTGGGTCGGCCTGCCCAAGCCTGGTGCGCCGTTGTCGGACCGCGAGGTCGAGATCGTGCGGCTGATCGCGAAGGGCCTGACGAGTCCGCAGATCGGCGCGCAGGTTGCGTTGTCGCCGAACACGGTGAAGACCCACACGCAGCGGATTGCGGCGAAGCTTGGCGTGACCGGGCGGGGTGCGATTGTGGCTGCGGCCTACGAGCAGGGCGTGTTGCGGCTGCCGGATCGGGTGCTGCTGGCGCAGGCGGCGCGGATTGAGCAGGCGCGGCGGCGAGCCGTGGGGCGTGCGGCGTGAGGCGCGCGGACGGCTGGGTGGTGCAGGGGCTGGGCACGGCGGCGCTTGTCGGCGGGTTCTTTGCTGCGTTGTGGCTGCCGGGCTGGGTGTTGGGCCACGTGTCGGACGGCGTCGCCGCGGTGGTTGGGGGTTGGCGATGAAGGCCCCGAACCCGACGGATGCCCTGAGCGCCCCGCAGAGCGCCCCGCAGGGTGCCGGAGGTCTTCGGACCCGCGAGACCCACCGTTCGCGTCTCTGCGGCGCTCTCAGGCACCTTCCGTGCCCTACGCATCCGGATCCGTTCCGCTCCCCCGGCAATGCCCACGAAAACGGCCTCAGCGCCACGCACAGCCCCGAACGGGCGTCGGATGCGTCGTTGGATACCGGTGCTCCTGCGAGGCGCTCAGAGGCCGTTGTAGCCGGTTTTGGATCGGACGTGGCGCCATGACCCGCCGAATACCCACCCCCGCCCAAGTCCGCGCCGTCCCGGTCACCTCGGTCAGCGTGATGCGGGCTGCGCTGGAGGCGATTGGCCTGACCGTCCGCCCTGGCGGCGTGCACCTCAAGGTCACCACCGCGTCCGGCAGGTACGTCGGCACGGTGCCGCTGACGCCTTCGGACTGGCGGTCGCTCATGAACTCCCGCTCGCTGATCGCCCGCAACATCACTGAGATCCACACCGCGAAACGGAAGGCTTCGCAATGACCGTCCGATACCACTGCCCGATCCTGAAATGCCGCTGGTTTCATGACGCGGCGGCAAGTCCGATCCGGCCCGCAGCATTAGCCGACCTGGCCCTGTGGACCGCCGAGACCTGGGCAGACCTGTCCGACCGCCCTGTTTCGGGACTTGCCACCGCGCACATTGTCGACGCACACCTGGCAACGCACTCCCCGGTCGAGTGGATGGGCGAGCTGGCGCGCCGTGACCGCCGGATCAAGTCTGCGGAGCGGTTGTGCGGCGAGCTGTCCGCGGCTGTGCAGAACGCGATGTCCCTTACCGAGGCGGTGCATGCGGTTACGACGATGCGGCTGCCGTCCCGCGCCGAGGTCGAGTCCATCCGGGAGCAGCTTGCCGGGCTGGTCGGGACGGCGGTGTGTGATGCCTGAGGTCACCGAAGTCGTCGCCACCTTGACTGGCCGCCGTATCGAGCTGGGCCTGTCCCAGCGCCGTGTTGGCTTCCTGTCCGGGCTCGGCACGTCCATCTGCGAGTACGAAGCGGGCCGGCACACGCCGACGCTACCCAAGTTGGTGGCGTGGGCCAATGCAGTCGGCTGCGACATCACCGTGGCTGTGCGGCCGAAGGCTGCACGGCGACAAAACCCAACACCCAAACCCTGACCGCGCACCACACGATGACAACAGGAGTTTGATCATGACCACGAACGGCAAGACCCGCGAGGACAAGCGCGGTCGCTACCTCGACAACGAGGGCATCGGGGCCGGCGTCGAAGGCGACCAGCTCATTACCTGGGGCGGCGACATCGACCAGATCGAGGTTCGCAACCCGCACCCGGGCCGCGTGTTCCTGGTGCTCGGCATGACCGGCCTGGACCCGTACAAGAGCGTCGAGACGTGCCCGCAGGTCCGCGTGACGTTGACCGACGAGCACGCGCGGCAGCTGGCGGACGGCATCTATGCTGCGCTGGACGCCCGATGACCGCCCCCGACCCGAAGACCGTGCGCGAGATTGCGCGGGAGCAGATCCTCAACCACGCGAAGAGCCTGGCGCAAGACGACGTCACCGTGTTCGAGTCCGTCATCGAGAAGGATGTCTGCATCCCGCTGAGCATCGGCGAGCAGGAGGAGTTGGCCGACGCCGTCCTGGCCGAGATCGGCCGCGCGCAAGTTGCCGTGTCGTGGCCGGACGAGCAGCAGCCGGCCGAGGCAGAGCGGCAGCGGAAAGCCGTTGCACCCGAGCCCGAGCCGATCGGTGGATGGCTCCTCTGGGGGCCGACCGGTCGTTGGATGGCCTCCGCAACGTGGACAACGGAGGAGCGTCGGCGCGATGACGGCTGGAGGGCCGTGAGCATCAACGACGCCGAGGCGCAGGAGTTCCGCTCCAAAGGTTGCTTCCTCGACGCGCTCGATCGCGCCGGATGGCGCGCCTTCAAGGAGCTGAGCGGCTTCCTCGACGTGGATGGCAAGCGCGATCAGTGGCTGGCGAAGAGGGCTGACCTGGCCGCGCAAGCCAAGCAGCAGCCGGCCGAGACGACGGGCGGCGAGCAGGCGCAGGACGGGGCGGTGGAGCTCACGCTTACGGCCATCCGTCGCCGTGCGCTCACTGCCTCGACCTACGCCGAGTGGCATCAGGTCGCACGCGACGTAGAAACGCTCATCAAGTTGCTGGCCGCCGCGACCGAGCGAGCCGACTTGGCCGAGGCGCAGGTGACTGAGGTTCAGGCCGAACGCAACGAGTGGCAGCGACGCGCACAGCGGGGCCATGTCGTCGCGGAGGTCCTGCGTGCAGACCTGGCCGCCGCGACCGCACGCGCCGAGAAGGCGGAGGCGCGGCTGACGGAGCTTGGCGAGCCCGAGGTGGAGCAGCGAATCGTCAGCCCCAGCGGCCAGGTCTACGAACCGACCTTGCGGGACCTCGAAAACCAGGCCCATTGGTTGCCCGGTACTCGACTGGAGGAGCGGCAGGTGTACCCGACGCCCTGGCGCGTGGGCGCCGATGCCGCACCAGACGGCCAGAGCGCCACGGAGACGGGCGGGGACGAGGCTACTCAGTGAGCGATCTGGAAGAGCTCTGTGGTACACGTTTTGGTCGGGCCGCCCATATGCGCCTAGGCAAAAAAGCGTGCCGTGCCTGTCGTGATGCTGCCAACGCCTACGAACGCGAGCAACGCCGCATCGCGCGCGAGAAACCGCGCCCAGAACCGCGGCCACGGCCCGTGTACCGCCGCGTTGAGGCTGCCGACGTTGTGGGTCTTCTGCCCGCTCGGCCGCTGGTGGCCAACGATTGGCGGCTGAAGGTCTACGGCGCTCTGAGCCCGGCCGTTGAGCAAAATCGCCGGCCGCCGCGGCGGGTCGATCAGCACCGGATTCTTGCGCTCCAGGGCGACGTCTGCCTGTACTGCGGCATACCGATCGGTACCGAAATTAGTCGCGTGCGCAAGGACCGACGCGGCTGGACTCGCACCAGCACGGTGGTTCTGCGGCGCAACTGGGATCACTTTGTCCCGTACTCATACATCGCCCGGAACCCGCAGGCCAACTGGGTGCTGGCCTGCCATGTCTGCAATCTGATTAAGACGGCGCGAATGTTTGACACCGTGGAGGACGCTCGCCACGCAATTCTTCCGCACCGCGAAAGGCGTGGCTACGAGCCGGTGCGCCAGGTCCTAGCGCGGCTGGCCGGCGCTGAGGCCTGATGCGGCGTGTTGACGAAACGAGGAGACCATGACCGACGACGACACGACGGAGGCCGATCGTGCCTGAGCCCACCAGCGCCGACCGCCTGGCGCAGATCCGCAACCGCAGCGAACGGCTCGCCGCGATCCCGCTGGAGACCAGCACCGAGAACCGCATCATGCGCAACATGATCGACAGCATCGGCGACGTGCGGTGGCTGCTGGAAGTGCTCGGCGAGGCGTGGGAGGAGTGGGCGGCCGACGGACCCGGCGGTTGGATGCAGGACCCGACCGGCACCGACTCCAAGCGGTACGCACGCAACATCGTTAACCATGCTGCTGAACGTGGCATCACCGTAAAGCTGAAGCGGCGCCTGGTCGGCAAGTGGCACGACGTCGAGCGGGAAGCCGAACTGCGTCTTGAGTGCGGCTGCCTCGGGTTCTGTGAAGGCGGCCCGGAATGCCTGGATGACGAGGGCGGTCCGTGGCCACAAGAGCGCGAGGCGCCCGATGCCTGAGCCCCTGAGCGATGCGCGGCTGGACGAGATCCGCGCCAGCTACCCGCTGAACGACATCGGGTTCTGGGACGAAGACGACGCCATCGCGGCGTTCGAAGCTGTCCAGGATCTGCTGGGCGAGGTGGATCGGCTGCGCGAGCAAGCCGATGTCGTCACGGCCGTGCGCGAATGCGTGGCCAAGGCGAAGCGCAGCGCCCTTCGACTGACCGCCTGCATCGCTGCCACCGCGGCGGTCTGGATCGCCCTGGAGCACCTGCTGCCAGGCCCCTGGAACTTCATCGCGGCAATCCCCGTCTGGTGCGCGGCGGGATGGCTGCTCGGGACGTGCGAGTTCTGGATCGAGGAGCGGTTGGAGGCACGTCGTGACTGAGCTGATCCAGTCCGCGGCCAGCCTTAAGTCGCGGTCGCGCTGTGGGTGATGTGGGTTGAGGTGCGCAGGCCGCTGCGGCAGGAGGTGGGGGGTCGGCGGCCCGGCGTGCTTCAGGTTGCGAAGTCCGCCGGCGTCAGCCGGTTCTCTGCCAGCGCGTACACCAGGATCTCGACCGCGACATCCCCGGTCCCGGCGTTTACCGCATCCTGCATGGACCGGTACCACTCGGTGTCTTCGCGGCGCAGGCGCTCGATCAGCTCGACGATGCGCTGCCGTGGTGCCGCTACGACAAGTGCGCGTAGGTCGGTTCCGTAGTCGATCGGGCCGGCGTTGGCAATGGCTTCCTCGGGGGTGTCGCCGATGCCAACGGAGCCGAAACCAATGTGCCGCCGCGGCGGGGTAAGGCCGGCGTATCGCGGGTCGGGCGGGAGCTTGGCTTCATCGCGGAGCTTGCGCACGTACCCATCGGTGTACTGGAGTGCCTTCGCAACCCGGGACGGCCTCATGCCCTGACGCAGAGCCTCCTTTGCGGACTCACGGTCCCGTTCTGACATCGCGTCGAGCGCGGCCTTGTGGGCGACGCGTTCGGCGCCCTGCTTGGCGAGCTTCTCGAACAGCTCCTGCTCCTCGGCCTTCTCCATGGTCCAAAGGTACCGGTACGCCGTTTCGTTGACCATGACCGTATTCACCTTCCGTAAACAATCATCGCTATCGACTTCCGTTCCTAGGTTACGGAACCTATAGTCGTAATGGAAGAGCGAAACCCCAGGGCGTCCAGCATCGCGGACGCCTTGAGGTCGACAACGAAGGAGTAGCTGTGTACAAGCTCCGCACCAACGTCGGCACGCTGCAGTTCCCGACGATCGACGCCGCCAAGACCCACATCGACCGCCTGTACCAGCAGGGCCTGATCCGCAACGGCCACATCGAGACGGTGGAGGGCCCGGACGGCGGCTACATCGGCCTGCACCTGTCGTTCGGTGTCGTCATGGAAACCCGGTTCTGATTGTGGCCGGCCAGAAGCGCGCACTGCTCAAGCAGTGGAACATTGCCTCCGACAAGCTGGCGGCGCACACGACCGAACACCCCGTGTGCGCGTTCCCCGTCCAGCGCTGGGGCTGCCCGGACTGGCGTCGCCTCAACGACGTGGTCGACGGCGTTGAAGGCCAGATGCTGGCTCTGCGGATGCCGCACCCCAACAACATTGCCGAGGGTGACCTCGACGACTGATCGACCGGCCGCCTCGCGCGGCCCACGGCCCTGTAGCTCAACGGCAGAGCGTCCGCCCCGGGTGGCATACGGGACGGCGAGACCCGGGCTCGACACCCGGCAGGGCCACAACCACAAGACCCACAGTAGCCAGCCCGAGGAGGCTGAATATGTCCGACACCTTCGACTCCGCCATCGGCCGGTTCCTCGACGCCATGGACCACGCCGACTTCTTCACCGCGGGCCACACCTACATTCAGAACAAGCCGTACAAGGCGCCGGAGCTGCTGGACCTGTTCCGCTGCGTCCACGTCGCCACTAACCCGCGCAACGGCGAACCGCGTGCGTTCGGGTTTGCCAAGCCGTCCAACGCCGGCGATGACGCCTGGTACAGCACCGCCCTGGGCCCGAGCCAGTGGGCGTCGAAGTGGGTCGAAGTCGACACCGAGAAGACGGAGCCCTGACATGCCGAACAGCAAGCCCACCATCAAGGTCGTCCCCGGCCAGATCTGGGCCGACAAGGACCGGCGCAGCGCTGGCCGCCACGTCCGCATCACCGAAATCGACTGCCAGTACGCGTATGTCGAGCGGGTAACGCGGGCCGGCCAGAAGCTGGGCGGGCGTACTACCCGCATCCTGCACGACCACCGCGGGCTGCGCGGCTATCGGCTGGTTTCGCAGCCGGAAGGTGAGGCCTGACATGGCCACCCTGTTCAATGCCCCCAGCGTCGACCCCGCCAAGGTCACGCCCGCCGACGTCGCCGCGATCCTGGCCGAGCACGACATCAACACCAGTGAGCCCGCGCCCGCCGACTTCTTCCAGCCCGGCGTCACGTACCACCGCAACGACGAGTTCCGGTGCCTCGCGGTCGGCTGGACCGACATCCTTCCCGTCGCGCTCGGTTTGCTGCCGGTCAACCTTGGCGGCCGTCATACCTGCGAGTTCGGCTACCTGACCCGGTGGGACTGGCAGCGCGGCTGGACCGCGGTCGGCCCGACCGTTAACGACACCACCAACCCCGACAAGGAGGGCTGACCTGTGCCCATCGGATTCGACAACGAGACCGGCGGTATCGCGTTCATCAGCGATGAGTGCCCCGACTGCGGCAACACCATGTACAGCACCGGCTGCGACTGGTACGGCTGCGACAGCATGTACTGCCCCGACTGCTCTTACGGCTGCGACTTGGATGCGCTCGGCGAGGAGGGCGAGTGCTACGCCGCGATGGCCGAGGAGGACCCGGAGGACCGGTCCGAGCGGGTTAACGCCGAGCGTGCGGCGTTCGGGCTGTCGCCGATTGAGGGCGCCTGATGGCCACGTATCGCGCCGACCTGACCGGCGACCACCACCGCCTCATCGCGCACCTGCTGCCCGGCGATTGCTTGGCCCTTACCTGGTCGGCCGGCGAGAAGACCATCGACGCGGACCCGGACCTGCCGTGGATTGAGGTATTCGATACCGACCTGATACCGCGGATCTGCCGCTACGGCACCGAGGCGCGGCTGACGCAGAACACCCTGGTCCGGCAGCGCCCGCCGGTTACGGAGGCTGCGCGTGCGGTCCGGGCTGGCGGCGCGGCGTATGTGACGTGCGAGCGGCGGCAGGACACGGACCGGTTCGGGCAGCCGTTCGGGCCGGCGGCGCTTATGCCGTCCGGGCATGTGCCGGTTGAGGCGGAGGTGAGTGTCTGATGGCCACACGAACCATTACCAAGGTCATCGTTAGTTGTGACCGATGCAGCAAGGACCTGCTTGACGACGAGACCGAGAGTGCTGCCCTGTTTGCCACCGTGCAGTCGGCGCGGGAAGTCGTCGCCGACCTCGCCGGCGAGTGCTGGGGCCCGTGGCGTATGGAGCAGGACGGTTCCGCGTTGTGCCCCGACTGCCGACCGAAGTGCCCGGAGCCGGAGTGCAATGGGCACATTGACACCACCAATGGGCAGTGTGACGACCGGTGGCACGACACGGTAGTTGCGTTCGGTGGCGAGTCCTGATGTACCGCGAGGACAAGTTCGCGCTCTCCCACCGCCCCTACGCGGTCGACCTGTCCAGCCTGCGTTCCTACCACGAGAATCACAGCGGCTGGCTGATGGTCGATGCCGTCTGGTTCCGTCGCAAGAACGGCATCACGGCCGCATGCGTCGGTCTCCTCGACGACCTTCGCCGGGCATCCGTAACCGACGACCCCGTCAGGTTTCTGGAAGAGTACGAAGACGGCCGCTACGGCGGCAGATGCCTGGCTCGCTGGGACGGCACCAGCGTCTGGTACGCCGGCCAGGACCCAAAGGAGAACGCGCGGCACCTGGAACTGCTGCGGACAGTCCTCGACGCGTACCACGCGAACCCGACGGCGCCGGAGCTTAGTGACCGGTGGAATCGGTGGTGGAGGTTCTGATGTCCCGTTTCTCTGGCCCGCAGAACTGCGGAGCCGCACGCGAACTTCACGCCGTGCGGAGGGCGGAAGCCGAAACGCGGCAGGCGGCTGAGGCTAAGCGTGACGCCGCGAGGACTGCTGCCCAGCTTCCGGAACGCCCGCTCACGGTCGAGGAGCTGACCGCACTCGGTGAGGCCGCACTCCTTCTGATCCGCAAGGGACGTATCTGATGCCCACCTTCTGCCGGTACCAGTGCCCCGCCCATCACGGCGTTTACGTTCACACCCCCACCTGCCCGGTTGTTCCGGAGCGGCCGGTGTGTGACGGGTGCGCCGACGAGATCAAAGCGTCGTGGCCGGCCAAGCGGAAGCTGACCGTTGGCGAGGCCATCACCTTCGAAACCAAGGCAGGTGCCTGATGTCCTTTAAGGTTCGTGCGGACAGCTTCCTCGGTCGCGTGGTCATCGCAAACCAGCCGGCCCAATACCGCGTGATGCGCAGCGAGTACGAACGTCTGCTCAACTTGCCGTCCGCGTTCTCCATCACATGGGACTACGACTTCGTTCGCTTGTGGTGCGCGGCCTGCCCTGACAGCGACATGCCCGTCGATTCATTCCCCGGCAACCCCACTGACATGGCGGAGATCTTCGAGGCAATGAAGACGCACGCCGCAACGCACAAGGAGCAACGCTGATGCCGATCCCCACCGTCGAGCAGATCCTGTACGTCCTCAACGACTGCGAGCCGGTCGATCTGGAGGCGCTGGAGTTCTGCGTCATCACCGGCGGCTATAGGCACGACCTGCGCGGCGAGAGGCTGTCGGATGCCGAGCCGACGAACTACTGGCCGTTTGTTTATGGTGAGCTGTTGGTCCTCGGCGAGTCGGGCCGTGAGCCGTTCGGTGAGGGCCGTAAGCCGTCGAAGTGGTCGGTCAGCACCTTCCATATCAAGGACTATGACGCCGCACTGGCCCTGTCCGAGCTGATTAAGCAGCACCCGAAGATCAAGCCGGGGCTGTGGGAGTGGTCGGACGGCCTGTGGGGCCGGCCCGACAACCAAGCCGGTGCCGATGAGCGCAGACGGAACGACCGCAGCGCGCTGATCGCGGAGATCGGAGACCAGGACTGATGCCTGACAGCGCCACGCCTGTGATCAGTATCTCCCCGCCGCTGACTCTGGAGGAGATGAAGTCCTTCGGCAACTTCCGAACCGTGCGCTGCGTCCCGGCCGAGGGCGGAGGCGCCGGAAGCTTGGCGCCGCGCGAGGGCATGAACTACCGCCCGAGGTTCATCCAGGAACACCTGCAGGGCGTCGTCGACCACTTCCCGGCGCACGAGTTCGCCGGGTACGTGGAGT
>Ga0207664_10003698_pt1 | contig 10257 bp, 10 predicted proteins | sample LARL83metaG_FD_184349 | JGI IMG/M metagenome (GOLD analysis project Ga0207664, IMG submission 184349) | Corn, switchgrass and miscanthus rhizosphere microbial communities from Kellogg Biological Station, Michigan, USA - LAR L8-3 metaG... | ecosystem: Host-associated > Plants > Roots >...
AGCGTGCAGCGGCCATCCACCACCAGCTCGCGCAGTATCGCCCGGTCGATCCCCTCCAAGGGCGGCCTGGGCGGCTCCGTCACAAGACCACCAGGTCATGCGGGCGATTGTTCATCGACTCGACTCCGTGATCGGTGACGATCACGATGTCCTCGATCCGCGCGCCCCACCGGCCCGGCAGGTAGATCCCCGGCTCGACGGAGAAGGCCATGCCCGGCTCGAGCCGCAGGTCGTTGCCGGCCACGATGTAGGGCTCCTCGTGCACGTCCAGGCCGATGCCGTGGCCGGTGCGGTGGATGAAGTACTCGCCGAACCCGGCGTCGGTGATGATCCGGCGGGCGGCCTCGTCCACGCTCTGCGCGGTCACGCCGGGCCGCACCAGGTCGACGGCGGTCTGTTGCGCACGCTGCAACACCTCGTACGTGGCACGCACATCGGGTTCGGAAGGCTCACCCAGCACGTAGGTGCGGGTGGAGTCGGAGTTGTAGCCCTCCGCCACCGGGCCGCCGATGTCGACCACGACGACGTCACCCGCCTCGATCACGCGGTCGGACACGTCGTGGTGCGGGCTCGCGCCGTTCGGGCCGGACCCGACGATCACGAACGCCGCCTCGGCGTGCCCCTCGTCGACGATGGCCGCCGCGATGTCCGCGCCGACCTCGGCCTCGGTCCGCCCCGGCCGCAGCCACTCCCCCATCCGCGCGTGCACCCGGTCGATCGCCTCGCCCGCCTTGCGCAGCGCGGCGAGTTCCGCGGCCTCCTTGCGCATCCGCAGGTCGCGCATGATCTGCCCGGCCAGCACCTGCTCGGCCTTCGGCTGCTGATCCCGCAGGCGCAGCACGTGCATCGCGGTCATCACGTCGGCCAACGCCACGCGGCTCGGTTCGCCGGGGAGGCAGTCGTACAGCAGCTGGTAGGGGTTGTCCTGGTCGACCCAGGTGGCGACGCGAACGCCGAGGTCGTCGGTGGGCACGTGGTCGTAACCGGGGCGTTCCAGCGCCGGCACGACCAGCGTCGCGGGGTGGCCAGGTGGCGGGACGACGAGGCATGTCAGCCGTTCGAACGAACCGCCGGCGACGCCGAGCAGATACCGCAAGTCCGACCCTGGGGACACGAGCAGCGCGTCCACACCCGCGGTGGCGGCGGCTTCCTGCGCCCGTTGCAATCTGGCCTTCAGGCAGGCCGTATCCGGCCACGCGGTGGTCGACATATTTCGCAGCCTAGTGGCCGCTCACGTGTCGCCGGCAACTGGAATGTCCGCACCTGGCAGTCTGTCGGTGTGACTGCCCCACTTGTGCTGCTGGACTCCGCCAGTCTGTACTTCCGCGCGTTCTACGGCGTGCCCGATTCGATGAAGTCGCCGGACGGCATCCCCGTGAACGCGGTCCGCGGTTTCACCGACACGATCGCCCGGATCGTGGCCGAACGGCGCCCCAGTCGGCTCGTGGCGTGCCTGGACGCGGACTGGCGGCCGGCGTTCCGGGTGGCGCTGCTGCCCAGCTACAAGGCGCACCGGCTGGCCGACGAGGCGACCAACACCGAGGAGGTCCCGGACACGCTGTCCCCGCAGGTGCCGATCATCCTCGACGTGCTCGCGGCGGCCGGCATCGCGACGGCCGAGGCGGCCGGGCACGAGGCGGACGACGTGATCGGGACGCTGACCGCGCGCGAGCGCGTGTCGCCGGTCGAGGCGATCACCGGTGACCGCGACCTGTTCCAGATCGTGCGGGACGAGCCGACCCCGGCGCGGGTGGTCTACGTGGGCAAGGGCTGGGCGCGGGCCGAGGTGCTCGGTCCGGCCGAACTCGCCGCCCGCTACGGGCTCCCGGAGGTCGAGACCGGTCCGGCGTACGCGGATCTGGCGCTGCTGCGCGGTGATCCGTCCGACGGGCTGCCCGGCGTGGCCGGCATCGGCGAGAAGACGGCGGCCAAGCTGTTGACCGAGTTCGGTTCGCTCACCGGGCTGTTGGAGGCGACGGTCGCCGGCGACAAGCGCGTGCCGCCCCGGGTCGCCGCGTCGCTCACGTCGTCGGCCGACTACCTGACCCGGGCGCCCCGCGTGGTCCGCGTGGCGACGGACGCGCCGATCGAGTTCTCCGGCCCGGACACGATCCCACCGGCCGTCGCGGACCCGGAGCGCCTGGTGGAGCTCGCCACGCGGTGGGGCCTCGACTCGTCGGTACGCCGGCTGGCCGACGCGTTGGCCGCCAACGGAAATCGTTAGAAGTACGTCCCGCACCACGGGGCGGTCGGGACCGCGAACAGCCGGTCGGCCATGGCGACGGCGTCGTCCTCGATCGCGGTGACGCGGCCGGCGTACGCCAGCGCGGACGGCGGGACGTCACCGAGGTAGACGGTCGCCAGCGCGGCCGCGTCCAGCACGAGCTCGGCCGGTTCACCGACCGGCCGGGCCGGGCCGTCGCCGATGCGGTAGCGGCCGGAGTTGGCCGGTAGCAACGAATCCCGCACCTCGACCACCATCGACTCGGACCGGCCGGATACCGCGCCGAACGTCCGCGCGGCCAGCGCCCGCGGCACGTCCACGATCCGCAGCCACGTCTCGTCGTCGATGGCCGAGGTGGTCACGGCCCGTCGATCGGCCAGCAACTCCTCCAGCGGCTCGTCCAACGGCCGCAGGTGCGCCCGGATCTCGTCGACGAGGTCCACTGTGCACAGGAAACGCCAGAGGCCGACCCACGCCTGCTGCGAGCCGGCCATCAGGTCGTCCAACCCGAGCACCGTGGGATTCTGGTGATCGCGTTCCACGTAGTAGACCGCGAAACCGTCGTCGCCGTCCGTGCCACGGTGGATGGCGAACCGCACCGGCTTGTTCTGCATCGACATCCACGACCGCATCGTGTTCCACCAGTAGCCGTCCCGGCACGCCCAGCCCGGCCGCATCGGTCCGGTCCGCCGGTAGATCTCCGGCATCAGCTCGATCGCCTCGTCCAGCTCGACCAACCGGACCCGGCCACCAGTCGGTGCGTCCGGGCGGCAGGCGGCCCGTGCCCGCTTGATCGTCATGGTCCGGCCGCGCGTGGCGACGCCGTAGCCGAATCGGCCGTAGATCCCGCCCTCGCTGGCGCGCAACGTGGCGAACGGCTCGGCGAGCGCACCCAACTGGGTGCGCATCAAGCCGGTGAGCACACCGCGCCGCGTGTGATCGGACCGAACCCCCACCTTGGTGACCATCGCCATCGGCAGCACTCCACCACCCGGCACCGCGAGCCGGCTGGCGAACGACGCGGTGGTGCCGACGATCGCATCGGAGTGGTACGCACCGAACGTGCGACCGGGCTCGTAGGAGGGCAGCGTCAGCTCCCACCGTTCGTCGGTGATGGGTGCATGGTGCATCGCACCCAGGAAAACGTCAGCCGAAACGCGATACTCGTCCGGTTCGACCAGACGGATTTCGTAATCGCTCACGTCAGCCATCGTCACCGACGTGCGCGAACACGGCTACCGAATATCGGCTACTTCGGTTGTGCGACCTCGTACTGGCCGTCCGCCGTCTTGATGGTGATCAGCACCTGCTTGCTCTGCCCGCCGGTGACCACCTGGCAGGTGTAGGTGTTGCCCACCACGACCGTCATGGTCTCCGTGCAGGACACGCTGCTCACGGGGTCCTTGTAGTCGTCCTCCAGGATGTGCTTCACGCCGTCCTGCACGGAACTCTGGCTGAGCACCTTCGACACGAAGAACGGCTGGCCACCCGGGCGCGGCGCCCACGCGAAGCCCAGCACCGCGACCACCGCAAGCGCGACCACCGCGACGATCAAGATCGTCCACAGCAGGCCCGTGTGGTCCTTCTTGGGCTGCTCGGCGACGGGAAACGCGCCGGAGGGCTGCTGGCCGTAGCCGGGATACTGCTGCTGCTGGCCGTAGCCCGGGTACTGCTGTTGCTGGGTCTGGCCGTAGCCCGGGTACTGCTGCTGTTCCGGCTGGCCGTAGCCGGGCGGCATCGGCTGCTCGCCGTAGCCCGGCTGCGGTTGGGGCGGTTGCTGGCCGTAACCCGGCTGCGGATATCCGCCCTGCTGCGGGTAGGGCTGCTGGCCGTAGCCCGGTTGCGGCTGCGGGAAACCACCTGCCGGTGAATTCGGGTACTGGCCCTGGCCCCCGCCGTAGGCGGGCTGCTGGCCCCAACCCTGCGGGTCGTTACCCGGGGGCGGGCCGTACGGGCTGTTCATCGTTCGCCTCCGAACTGCAAGGACCGGCAGTGGGATCAAACCACAGGTCCACACCGATACCCCAGCCAACCCGACAACTGTTTCCAGTGCCGACACAACCCCGATCAGGCGGTCCCCATCGCGACCACACCGCGCCGGATCGCGGTCACCGCCTTCGCCGCGGCGGCGCCGACCGGGTCTCGTCCGCCGACCACCTCGCGGATCTGGTCGAGCAGGTCGATCACCTGACGGCACCAGCGAACGAAGTCACCGGCCAACAGTTCCTGGCCGTTCGCCTCGGCCGCCACCAGCACCTTTTCCAGGGGTTCCCCCCGTGCCCAGCGGTACACCGGCCAGGCGAAACCGGTGTCCGGCTCGCGGGTGCGGTCGAGGCGGTGGCGACGCTCGTCGTCCTCGAGGCCGGCCCACAGCCGCGCGGTCACCCGCAGTGCCTCCTCGACCCGGCCGGCCGGCACGCGTGCTTCCATCGGCCCGTCCCGCCGCGCCTCGTACACCAGGGCGGACACGACCGCGGCCAGCTCGGCGGGCTCCAGGTCGCGCCACACGTGGTGTCGTAGGCACTCGGCCGCGAGCAGGTCGGACTCGCTGTAGAGGCGGGCCAGGCGCCGGCCGTGCTCGGTGACGTCCTGGTCGTCGCCATCGGTCAGGTAGCCGCGTTCGGTGAGCAGCGCACGGATCCGGTCGAACGCGCGGGCCAGCGAGTGCGTCGTCGCGGCCATCTTCTGTTCCAGGCGGGCGTTCTCGGCCGCGAGCTGGTGGTGGCGCTCGGCCCATCGGGCGTGCTCGTCGACCTTCTCGCAGCCGTGGCACGGGTGGGCGCGCAGCGCGCGGCGTAGGGTCGCGAGTTCGGCGTCGTCGGCCGCTGTCGAGGACCGGCGCTGCCGGCCGGGCGCGGTGATACCGGTGTTGCGCAGGGTCTCGGCGAGGTCGCGGCGGGAGCGCGGGGACCGGACATCCACCTGTTTGGGCAGTCGGATCCGCCCCAACGTCTGCACCGGGACGGGGAAGTCGGTCACGGACAGGCGCCCCGCCCACCGGTCCTCGGTCACCACGAGCGGGCGTGGCTCGGTCATCGGGTCCAGGCCCGGATCGATGACCACGGCGAGGCCGGAGCGGCGGCCGGACGGCACGGCGATCACGTCGCCCTTGTGCAGCTTCTCCAGCGACGCGGCCGCTTCCGCGCGCCGGCTGGCCGTGTTCTGGCGGGCGAGGAACTTCTCGCGGTCGTTGACCTGGCGGCGCAGCGCCGCGTACTCGACGAAGTCGCCGAGATGGCACGTCATGGACTCGGCGTAACCGGCGAGGGCCTGCTTGTTGTGCTCGATCCGGCGGGCCAGGCCGACCACCGAGCGGTCCGCCTGGAACTGCGCGAACGACTGTTCCAGCAGCTCACGGGCGGCCACGGCGCCGAACTGGTGTACGAGGTTGACGGCCATGTTGTAGCCGGGCCGGAACGACGAGCGCAGCGGATACGTACGCGTCGACGCGAGCCCGGCGACCTGCTTCGGGTCGACCCCGGGCTGCCACAGCACGACGGCGTGGCCCTCCACGTCGATCCCGCGCCGGCCCGCGCGGCCGGTGAGCTGCGTGTACTCGCCGGGGGTCAGATCGACGTGGGCCTCGCCGTTGTACTTGACCAGGCGTTCCAGCACGACCGTGCGGGCCGGCATGTTGATGCCCAGCGCCAGCGTCTCGGTTGCGAACACGGCCTTGACCAGGCCGTTCACGAACAGCTCCTCGACGGTCTCCTTGAACGCCGGCAGCATTCCGGCGTGGTGCCCGGCGATGCCGCGTTCCAGCGCGTCGCGCCACTCCCAGTAGCCCAGGACGCGCAGGTCGGCGTCGGGTAGGCCGGCGGTCCGCCGCTCGATGATGGTGCGGATCTCGTCGACCTCGTCGTCGGTGGTCAGCCGCTGTCCGGCCCGGACGCACTGGTTGACGGCCGCGTCGCACCCGGCCCGGCTGAACACGAACACGATCGCCGGCAGGAGCCCGGCCGCGTCCAGCCGTTCGACCACCTCGACCCGGCTGGTCGGGCGGAAGCGTGGCATGCGGCCGTTCTGGCGGCCGCGGCCGTGCCAGGGCGTGTGCGTGCGGGCCAGATCCTCGGTGCGGCGGACCAGTTGCGGGTTGATCGTGAGGCGGCCGTCGTCGGCGAACAGGTCCATCAGGCGGCCGTTGACCATCATGTGCTGCCACAACGGCACCGGCCGGTGCTCGTCGACGACCACGGTCGTGTCGCCGCGCACCTCGACCAGCCACTCGCCGAACTCCTCGGCGTTGCTGACGGTCGCGGAGAGGCCGACGAGCTTGACGGTCTCCGGCAGGTGCAGGATCACTTCTTCCCAGACCGCGCCGCGGAACCGGTCGGCCAGGTAGTGCACCTCGTCCATCACGACGTAGCCGAGGCCGTCCAGGGTGCTGGACCCGGCGTAGAGCATGTTGCGCAGGACCTCGGTGGTCATCACCACCACGGGCGCGTCGCCGTTGATCGACGTGTCACCGGTGAGGAGGCCGACGTTGCGGGCGCCGTGCCGGGCGGTGAGGTCGGCGAACTTCTGGTTGGAGAGCGCCTTGATCGGCGTGGTGTAGAAGCACTTGCGACCCTCGGCCAGCGCGAGGTGCACGGCGAACTCGCCGACCACGGTCTTGCCGGCGCCGGTGGGGGCGCAGACGAGCACGCCGTGGCCGGCCTCCAGCGCCTCGCACGCGGTGCGTTGGAACGGGTCGAGCTCGAACGGCACGACGGAGCCGAACTCGGTCAGCTCGGGATGGGCGGCACGCCGACGGGACGCCGAATACGCGTCGGCCGGGGCACGCACCGGGCGATCAGCCACGTCCCTAGATTGTCATACCGGGCGGACATCGCGCCGCACGACTCGTGGACTGGCAGAATCGGCGGTCGTGGAGGACACCCACGAGCGCTACAGCGAGGCGCCACGATGCCAGCCGTGCGACGGACGAGCGGTACTGAGCGAGCCGACAGCCGACCGTTTCGTCGCGATGACCGGCGGCCGCCTGGTCAAGTTCCGCTGCCCGGACGGCGAGGCATGGCATCTGTTCAACCCCACCGCTGAACGCGGCCGCACCAACAGGACGTGAGCTATGTCCGATGCAACGGAAGACCACTCGACGAGCGCAGAAGAGATAGCCGCGGCGCTGCACATCCTGGCCACCGTCGAACTGTCCGACGAAGACCGCGCGGACCTGTGGCGCCGCTGAGCCAACTCGCCGCTAGTTCGGGTCCACGACCGACAGCGCCGCCGGTACGCAACGGACTGTCAGCGGTAGCCGCGCCTGACGTTCGCCGTCCGCGTACGCGACCCAGTGGTTCTCGCCGGACAGGTGGACCGAGCGGGCCCGTAGCGTGCTGACCGCCGGATGGTCCACATGCCGCCCCGAACGCAGCCGCGGCAGGATCGTCACGAGGTCACGCCGGCTGGTCGCGCCGACCACCGTGATGTCGAGCAGGCCGTCGTCCGGGCGGGCGGCCGGGCAGATCGGGATGCCGCCGCCGTAGTACGGCAGGTTGCCCAGCGACACCATCGTCGCGTCCAGGCGCACCGTGTCCGTGTCGGTCTCCACGAGCAGCGGGTACGGCCGCAGTTTCGTCAATTCAGCCAGGATCGCCACGTCGTACCGGTGCGGCCCGCGCGGCCACCGCAGGCGGTTCGCGCGCTCGTTGACGGCCGAGTCGAATCCGGCACACAACACCGTGGCGAACCACGAGCCGCCGGCGACCCGGCCCAGGTCCAGCGGCCGGACGCGGCCCACGCGTAACGCGGCCGCTGTCGCGTCGGCCGCGGCCAGCGGGTCCGGTGGCACGCCCAAGGCCCTGGCCAGGTCGTTGCCGGTGCCGGCCGGGATCACCGCGAGGGCCGTGGCGCTGCCGGCGCACGCCTGCACAGCCACGTGCGCCATGCCGTCCCCGCCCAGCACGACCAGCACGTCAGCGCCCGCGTCGACAGCGCGTCGCGCCAGCACGGCGCTGCCCTCGGCGGACTCGGCGACCAGTGTGTCGAGCCGGTCCACGGCGGTACGCAGGGCCGCGGCCACCCGCCCCGCCACCCGTGCCGCGGCACCCATGCCGGCGGCCGGGCTGACCAGCAGTGCCGCGATCATGCGGGTAGCGGCATGGGGCCGCTACGTCGCATCGTCGTAGCTGATGGGCTCGGGTGCGACCGGTTCGGTCGGCACCGTGTCCTCGATGCGGTCGACCGGTCCCAGCGGCGACGGCTCGTCGTCGGACAGGCCGTCCCAGCCCTCGTCGACCCGCTGCTGGTCCTTGCGCCGGTCGTGCACCCGCGAGATCTGGATGGCCAGTTCCAGCAGCAGTGTCAGGCCGCCGGCCAGCGCGATCATCGACACCGGGTCCTGGCCGGGCGTCGCGAACGCGGCGAACACGAACAGGCCGAAGATCATGCCGCGGCGCCAGTGCTTGAGCTTCTGGTACTTCAGCACGCCGATCATGTTCAGCATCACGACGAGCAACGGCAGCTCGAAACTGGCGCCGAAGATCGCCAGCAGGTTGAGCATGAACGACACGTAGCTGGTCGCCGCGAACGCCGTGACGAACTGGCCGCCACCGACGCTGGAGAGCACCTTCAGGGCGGTCGGGAACACGATGTACGCCATGACGGCGCCCATCGTGAACAGCACCACGGCGCAGCTCACGAACGTGAGCGCGAACTTGCGTTCCTTGCGGTACAGGCCCGGCGTGATGAACGCCCAGATCTGGTACAGCCACGCCGGGCTGGTCAGCACGATCCCGGCCGCGATGCCGATCTTCAACCGGATCGAGAACGCCTCGAACGGCTGCGTCTGGAGCAGTCCGCACGGCTTGCCGTCGAAACTGACCCGCGTCGTGGGCGGCAGCCGGCAGTACGGGTCGGTCATGATCTTGCCCAGCGACGGGATCGGGCCGATCGTCACGCCGAACCAGATGAAACCGACGATCGCGCCGAGCAGGATCGCCAGCGCGGCCAGGCCGAGCCGATACCGCAGCTCGTAGAGGTGCTCGATCAGCGACATCGTGCCGTCGGGGTTGCCCCGACGGCTACGACGTGCTCGAGCCTCCCGGCGGCCACCGGCCGGACGGAACGGATTGTTGGTCACCTGTCAGTCCGTCCTCGTCACTCTCGCCGATCAGCGCTGCTGGTCGCCCTGCGGTGCCGGCGTCTGGTCGGCGACGGGAGCTGGGGCGACGTGCGGCTGCTGTTGGGGCGGCTGCTGCTGGTAGCTCTGCGGCGGCGCGAAGGGCGCGGACAGCTGCTGCGGCTGGGCGGGCGCATGGCCCTGGGCGGCCGCGTCGTCGTCCTGCATGCCCCTGGTCTCGGCACGGAAGATCCGCATCGACTTGCCAAGGCCACGGGCCGCGTCCGGGAGCCGCTTGGCGCCGAACAGCACGATGATCAACACGGCGATGATCAGCAGATGCGGCCAGCCGAATCCGTTAAGCACGGTTGTCCTCCCGTTCTACGCTCATCTCGATCGTACGCGGACCCACCGCTGTCAACCTATGGCGTTGCATTCCCTGTTTCAGTTCCGCTACGCCGACACCGAGCGCGGCGCCTCGTGCGCGCAGCATTCCGGTCCGGTCGGTCAGGTAGTCGTCCAGCCAGCCGCGCACCCTGGCGAACCGCCGCAGCGAGGCACGAATCCGCAGGCCGAGCGCGAGCATGATGATCATCCCGAGCGCGATGGTCCCCGCCAGAATCGGTACGTACGGCACCGGCACACCGTATCGGGTTCAGGTGACCGGCAGGTGATCAGCTCTTCTCAACGCTTGACGCGCACATGACATCACGGCGTAGGCCAGTTCGTCCGGTTGCGCCACAATCACGTCGCCGGCCTGTGCTAGTACCAATCGCACCATCCACGACTGGTCGGTGTACCGCATCCGGATCCGCGCCCGGCCGCCGTCGAGCTCGGTGACGTCCTCGACCGGGTAGTACTCCTCGATCCACCGGGCGTCCGGCCGCAGGATCAGCACGGCCTCCCGTTGGTCGGGCTCGGGCCGGAACAGCCCTTCCGACACGTCGTGCGGCCGGGCGTGCGGCGGCGCGGCCGG
>Ga0207664_10003700_pt1 | contig 10254 bp, 6 predicted proteins | sample LARL83metaG_FD_184349 | JGI IMG/M metagenome (GOLD analysis project Ga0207664, IMG submission 184349) | Corn, switchgrass and miscanthus rhizosphere microbial communities from Kellogg Biological Station, Michigan, USA - LAR L8-3 metaG... | ecosystem: Host-associated > Plants > Roots >...
TATGCCGTGGGTCTCAATCTGGAAGCCTGCATGGGGATAATGGAGGCGGATCCGAAGAAGGCGGCCGAAATAGTTGCCGACGCTACCGCCAGTCTGGGCCTGGTGATACAGGAGTTGCGGTCGTTCATCACCGGGCACCGACTGCAAATCGGCAATGGCGAAGACCTCCGGTCGCAAATCGAGAAGGCTGTCCAGGCTGCGGCCAATCATGGATTGTCGTTTATCGTCGACATCGATGAGAGCGCCATGAGGGCGCTCACGTCGGAACAGGCGCTGCACATGCTTCAAATCGCCAGGGAAGCCATCAGCAACGCCACCCGGCACGCGAATGCGCAGTTCGGCCGCGTCTCGTTGCAGACGAAACAAGGCGTGGTCTGCCTGGAAGTGAGTGACGACGGACGCGGGTTCAACGTCAAGAATGTCAACGCGCGCGGGCTTGGACTTCATCATATCGATGCCCGGGCACGTAAGATGGGCGCCACCGCACAGGTGAGGTCGGCACCGAACAAGGGAACGCGGATTGTCGTAAAGCTCGGCACGACGCGCTAGCCACCTGTGGCGGCAAAACCGAAAATCAGGCTGATGCTCGTCGACGACCATGAGGTCGTCAGGCTCGGGCTGCGGGCGTTGTTCAAGCAAACGGGAAAGGTCGAAGTCGTTGCCGAAGCGGGGACGGTCGCGGATGCGATCGAACGGGCGGCGAAGCATCGCCCGGATCTGGTGCTGATGGACCTGCGCCTGCCCGACGGCACAGGCGTCGACGCTTGCCGCGACATTCTGTCCGCCAATCCGGGGACGCGCGTGCTGTTTCTCACGTCGCATTCGGACGAAGAGGCGGTCACATCGACGATCCTGGCCGGAGCTGCCGGGTATCTGCTCAAAGAGATCGGCTCCAACGCGCTGCTTCACGCCATTGAGACAGTTTCCAGCGGCGAGTCGATACTCGATCCGAAGGTGACCAAGGCTGTTCTCAACCGGATGTCGCTATTGGCCGCCGGCGCGGTTACCAGGCGCGCGAGCGACGAAAAGCTGTCCCCGCAGGAACGGCGGATTCTGGGATTGGTCGTCGAGGGAAAGACCAACAAGGAGATAGCCAAGGCTCTTGATCTGAGCGACAAGACCGTCAAGAACTATCTCAGTAATGCATTCCAGAAACTCAATGTCCGCCGCCGTTCCCAGGCGGCCGCACTGTTCGAGCGCGACAAAATCACGCCCGGTTGAATCGCAAGGACGGCCGCGAGCGCAGTGCGGCAGTGACCGATGCGAGGCCGGGTTACCCGCTATGCCACGCTGGACAGCGGCGGCGCCGCCACCTCGTCGAGCAGCGAAAACGAGGTCCAGACGTACTCGAATTGCTGCTGCAGCGGCTCGCTCAGGCGCATCCTGTACGTCGCGTTGGATGAAAGCAGCCTCACATCCGCATCGGTCCGGAAGTCGTGCGCGGGAAGCAGCAGGGTCTTGATCGGCATCGTCGGATATTCGGCGCTCGGCGGCAAATACAGCGCCGCAAAGCACCGCCACGCAGAGTTCCGCGCTTCGGCGACCGGCACATCGCCATCGCAATCGGTCACCTTGACAAAGCGGGGTTCGCGGCCAAGGTGTTCGACGCCGATCTCGACATAGTCGACCATCAGCCGCCTGAACCAGCGCACGACCGACACGATCCAGGGTGCCGTTTCGCTTTCGCGAACGGCGATCAGCGAGCCCGGGATCACGCCGTTCAAATTGTCGATCTGCGCGCGCATGCGACAGCCGGAATCGCTTCGATCCTTGACCTGCCAGACTTGCGGGAGGGCGCCGAACACGGCGCTCATCGGCGGCGCCATCGCGCCGTTACCGGTTGCAGCCAGGACTGGAGAGAGCGAAGGACGGACCAGAGCCGAGACGGCGCTTTCGGTGTCCGGCGCCGCGGCGGATAAAAACCCTTCACTCTGCCGCTGTCCGCTCCTGTGCAACTCGCCGACGATGTCCTGAAAACCCGCGATGGCCTGGACCGCCAAGGCGACGGGCGTGCGCTCGGCGCGGCGTTTGATCTCGACCGGGTTCGAGGCGAAGAGGAGCGCGAGCTTTTTCAGCAGCGCGAGCTGCCCGGCGCGCGCGGCAGCTGTCGGTCGATCCGGAGGAATGGCGCTGTTGCGCAACGATGCGATTTCCTGGTCGATCATCACCCGCAATGGCGAAGAGTCGAAATAAAGCAGGTGGCCGGCGGGGAGGTCGCCCCCCGCCGCCGGGAACCGTTTGAGTCCATCCGCGCTGCCCAGGTCGACGACAAATCCCTTCGGCTCAACGTGAACGCTGCCGTTGACCTCGGCCAAGCGCAGCTCCGAGCCGCTGCACCAGCGGGCAAACCAGCGATGCGCCCACAGCGCTTCGCGCGGCGAGAACCGGCCATTGTTCATGACCTCCAGCAAGAGGATCTGCAGATACTGCTGCTCCAGCGCTCCGATCGTCCGGCCACGGCGATTCAGCACGTCGCGTTCGTGGGCAAGCCGATACATCTGATGCAGCTGCTTCCATATTTCCGGGCTGCGCTTCTTGTAGCGGAGGAAGCGCAGCAGCAATTCGACCTTCCTGTGATGGAACAGCTGAACCCGGACCAACGGCTCAGGGTCGGTCCAGTAGCCGCCGGCTATGCCGGCAATGTGCTGGAGAAAAAATTCGTGCGCCTGGCAAAACGCCTGGCTGAGGCGCAACGCGGCATTCCAGGCTTTCCATTCGAACGAGCCTATCTGCGCGTCGCCTTCGACGTATCGGGTCAGCAGCACATCGATCATCGGCTGTGTCTGCCGCTCGAGAGCGAGAAGAGTCTCGAGCCGGCTGACGTCGGGCTGGCCGACTCGAACGAGCCCCGTGATCACCTCGCAGATCGCCTGTTGCGTTTCGATCGGATCCGCTTGCACGGAAGCGAGAACGCCCTCCCCCACCATCCGTTGGATCGGGTAGTCGTGGGCCTCCGATTGAACGGTCGAAAGTGTTGCAGACAAGCTCACGCTCGAATCCCCCGGGACAATGCCAGCTATGAGGGGATGTAGCACAGGGTATGCCAAAGCAAGTCTTCGCCTTCGTCGCGAAGAGCGACTAGGAGCGGACCGTTGCGAAGTGACGCGGAGCGTCGAAAACCGGTTGCCCGTCCTGTAGTGTGCAGCGCCCGCGATCGACGTGGGATAATGCCGTCAGGGTGACCGGCATGATCGCTAAAACTACCCGTACGCTGCTCGCCGCCATCGGACTCGCGGCGGTCAGCGGAGGCGCGATCGCAGCCGAGCCCGCCGCGACGGCGGGCAATGCAGCTTCGTCGCCGGTCTCGGGCATCGACTTGAGTTACGTCGATCCTGCCGTCCGGCCCCAGGACGACTTCTATCGCGCCGTCAACGGCAAGTGGCTCGATACGTTCGAGATGCCAGTCGACAAGGCGCGCTACGGCTCGTTCGACAAGCTGCGCGAAGACACCGAGCTAAAGCTCAAGGCGATCATCGAGGACGTGGCGCAGTCGACGGATGCCGCTCCCGGCTCGGAGGCGCAGAAAATCCGCGATCTGTACAACAGCTTCATGAACGAGGCGAAGATCGAGGATGCGGGTACCAAACCGCTCGAACCTCTTGTCGCACGCATCGACGCCGTCAGGGACAAAGACGACGTCGCGGCGCTGCTGGCGCGCTTCAATGTCTTGCGCATCGATGCGCCGTTCGCGCCTGTTGTCCATCAGGACAACCGCGACTCGAGCAAATACGTCGTCGATCTGCGGCAAGGCGGGCTGGGCTTGCCCGATCGCGATTACTATCTCGACGACAAGTTCAAGGACGTGCGCGCGCGATACGCGATGCACGTCGAGAAGATGCTCGGCATGGCGGGCGAGCGCGATGCTGCTGAGTCGGCGCGGGAGATCATCGCGCTCGAGTCCGACCTCGCCAGGGTGCAGTGGACGCGGGTCGAGAATCGCGACCCGGTCAAGACCTATAACAAGGTGGGATTGACGCAACTTTCCACGCTCGCGCCCGGCGTCGACTGGACGCGCTGGCTCACCGAGTCGGGAGTCGATTCACGCGTCGACTATCTGATCGTCGCCCAGCCGACCTACCTGACCGCGTTCGCGAAGCTGCTGGTCGATACGCCGCTGCCGGTTTGGAAAGCGTATTTCAAATGGCAGCTGTTGAACGACGCCGCGCCGTATCTGGCGAAGATGTTCGTCGACGAGCAGTTCGCCTTCCAGGATACGGTGCTGCGCGGCACTCCGGAGAACCGGCCACGCTGGAAGCGCGGCGTGGAATTCGTCGACACATCGATCGGCGAAGCGCTGGGCAAGCTCTACGTCGCCCGGCATTTCCCGCCGGAGAACAAGGTGCGGATGGAAGCGCTGGTCGGCAATCTGCTCGCCGCGTACCGACAAAGCATCGACGCGCTGGACTGGATGAGCGGGGAAACCAAGAGCCAGGCCCAGGCGAAGCTCGCCAAGTTCACGCCGAAGATCGGGTATCCCACGCAATGGCGCGATTACACCAGTCTGATCGTCGCCAGGGACGACCTCGCCGGCAACTGGTTGCGCGCGCAGGAATTCGAATATCGACGCAACCTCGCCAAGCTCGGCAAGCCCATCGACCGGAACGAATGGGGTATGCGGCCGCAGACGGTCAACGCCTACTACAGCCGGGAGAAGAACGAGATCGTCTTTCCCGCGGCGATCCTGCAACCGCCGTTCTTCAACGCGGCGGCCGACGATGCGGTCAATTACGGCGGCATCGGCGCCGTGATCGGTCATGAGATCAGTCACGGGTTCGACGACGGCGGCAGTCGATTCGACGGCGACGGCAATTTGCATCAATGGTTCACCGCCGACGATCTCAAACGCTTCAGGGACAAGACGCAGGCGCTGGTCGCGCAGTACGACCAGTACGAGCCGGTGCCCGGCTTCCACGTCAACGGCGCGCTGACCTTGGGCGAAAACGTGGCCGACAATTCAGGCCTCGCGATCGCCTATCGCGCCTACAAAATCTCGCTCGCCGGCAGACCGTCGCCGGTCATCGACGGCCTGACCGGCGAGCAGCGCCTCTACTACGGCTGGGCACAGGTGTGGCGCGGCAAGTCGCGCGTCCCCGAGACGATCCGCCTGATCAAGGTCGACCCGCATGCGCCGCAAGAGGTGCGCGGCCTGGCGCCCCTGCGCAACCAGCCTGGGTTCTACGAAGCCTTCGCCGTCAAGGAAGGCGACCGGATGTATTTGCCTCCCGAGCAGCGCATCACGCTGTGGTGATCCGCGGCGCCGTGTCCGCTGCGTCGATCGAGCCGGATCAGACGACTGTCGCGAACCCGGCAAACGCTACGGTTTGAGATCGACGACGGTGAACACCAGCGCCGTATCCCCGTTGTAATCCGGAGCCGCGTCGGCCGGCCTGGCCGCGATTAGCGCACGCGCTTCGTCGGTATCCGGCAGCGGCGAGCGTTCGTACAGCGTCAGCTTCGGCGCCGTGGTGGCCGCGAACGAGATTTCCATCGGCACCTCGCGCATGCCGATGCCCCACACGCGCACGAAGATCGGGTCCTTGCCCCTGAGCTGCTCGGCGCTGACCGCCGGCTGATTTTCGAGACGGATCGACTGGACGCCGGAATCCGGCGCCACGCCGATGCCGATCTGAAAGCCGCCGCGGCCGCTGCGCAGCATTCCTCGCACGACCGTCGTGGCGCCCTGCGTCGCGACCTCGTTGACGGTAAAGCTCGGCGCCGGCAGATGCTGCCCGCCCGTGTCCTTGAACCGCCCTCGCGCCTTCAACAGGCCGAGCTGGCGGTACTCCTCGTCTTGTGGCGGAAAACCTTGGGCTTTCAGAAATGTCTCGTCGGGAGCGCCGACGAAGCCGATCAGCCAGCGCGGTTTTGCCGCCTGGTCGTCGTAGTAGACGATGTTCAGACCGCGCGGATGGCCGGCTGCATACGCGGGCGTCTGGCTGGCGATCGCCGCCGCGCCTGCGACGACCAAGGCGCACAGGGCCGACAGTGCCCACGCGGCGCGCGGTCGATCGCCGGGGCTTGCGGCGAAAACCGGCACCAGCGCCAGTGCGAATGGAATCAGCACGAGAATCTTGTACTGGCTGAGATCGAAGCCGAGCACGAGCTCCAGCCCGAGCAGGAACGCGAACAGGAAGAAACCCGCAAGAACGAATCCGACCAGTGCGGTCACACGCAGCGAGCGCTCGGACCCTCTGCGCAGCAGCGTCTCGATCCAACCTGCGATGGCGACCCCGCATACCGGCCAGAGAAACGGATACGACGCCCCGCCGATCGTCAGGGCGACACCGACGGCGATAAGCGCGAGCAAGAGCCAGTTCACCAGCAGCAGCGCGCGCGCATCGGCGCGCCTGCCGGCGATTGTGCCGACGAGCAACGGGACGAGTAATCCGGTCGTCACGAGTGCCACTCTTCCAGGCCAGGGCTGCGGGTGATCGAGCGGATGCACGCCGGGCCAGATGCCCAGCGGATACGACAGCAGCCATCCCGATGCAAACAGCAGCACTGGTACGGCGAGCAGCGCTGCGACCGCGCAGATGGTCGCGCGCAGCGTGAAGGCGTCCCGATGGACGACTACCAGCCCGAGCAGCGCCAACAGCGCGGCGAACGCAATCGGCGCATTGATCGCGGCCGGCCAGACCACGGTGACGAGTCCGAAGACATCGAAGAAGCCGGCATCGGACGCCGCATTCAGCGTTGCGAGATCGGCGTCGGCAAGCGCTCCGGCAACCTCGAACGCGTGCTCGCCAGTGTGTTGCAGCGATCGACGGTCGATATATTGAAGATTGTCCCGGACCGAGTGATACAGCGCGGCCGAATTGATGAACCCGAAATTGAAGCCTGACAATCCCAGCTTTCGATAGACGGAAAAGTCGGTGTCGTTGGGCAGCAGTTTGTAGATTTCGTAGCTGACCGAGCTGGCCGACGGCCGCGCGACCGCGCGGGCGAACAAATGCATCAGTCGCGCGTTGCCGGGACCGGTTTCGAACATCATGCTGGCACCCGACGCGCCGCGGGCGTCGAAATTGACGACGACCCCGACGCGGGGCATCAGCGGATGGTGGTCGGCGAAAGCCCGCGCGCCGCGCAAGCCCGTCTCCTCGCCGTCGGTCAGCAGAAAGATGACGTCGTTGCGGGTCGTCCTGGCGGCGAAAGCGCGAGCGAGCTCGAGCACGACGGCCACACCCGCGCCGTCGTCGCTGACGCCGGGGCCCGCCGGCACGCTGTCGTAGTGGGCACTTGCCAGTACCGCCTTGCCGTCGCCTGTCCCCTTGTGTACGGCGACAATGTTCTCGACCGCCGTACAGCCGGGGTTGCGCGCGGCGGTATCGCATTGAAACGCCGCCTGTACCTCGGGCGCGTACCCGGCCGACTTGAGCTCGGCGAGAATGCGGTCGCGCACGACGGCGTTCTCCGGCGAACCGGTCGTATGCGGCCGCTGCTCTTGCAGCAACCGTGACAATGTCGCGAACGCATGCTCTACGGAGAACGCGGTCCGGGCCGCGCCCGACGGCGCGACCAGCTGCGATTGCCATAAATGAAGCAGCAGCGCCGTGACCGCGACGGCGAACGCAAAACCCGCAACGACTCCGAACCGGCTGCCTCGCATAGCGCCTCCTTCGAAGGCGCAATGCTAATCGGTTTTATGCTGCGGTCTAGGGAAAGCTGGCCGGAGACGAAAACGGCCTCGCGGCGTCGACCACGAACATCACGAGCGATTGCAGGTCCACCGCGCCGGTGCTTGACACCTGCATCGGTGTGTCGGCCCCATGTCCGGTCGCGCCCTCGTTCGGCCCCACACGCATCACGCCATGCGGCGACCGGCTGGTCGATTCGCCGGCGAGAACGTAGAAGGCTTCGGATCCCGGATGCGAATGCACAGACGTGATGCTGCCTGGCGGACCGCTGCCTTCGTTGACTCGAAGCAGGTACCGGGTCGCCGTCACCCGGGGGATCGGTCCGATCTCCGTGACCTTGGTCCCGCCGGCCGATGCGCCTCCCGCCGGGCCGAGCGTGAACAGCCACGCCTTGCCTCGCGACTGGGCGGCCAGGCTCGTCGAACCCGCCGCAGCCTGGGCCGCTTCCAGTGTCGGAAAATTCTCCAGCCGCCAGAACAGCGGGCCGGGCGGCAATTCCGTCAAGGGCTTTTCGACCAGCGGCTTGACGACAAGCGCCTGCTGACCGATCGCCGGCGATTGCGGCAGGACCAGCGCGGAGACGACAATGAGCTGCATGAGCAGCGTAACCCGTTTCATCGGGACACCTCCTCGCCAAACACGTTGATCTGATCGGTACTGACATTCGGATTGAACGTGCGCCGGGGCAAAAAAGTCCCGAAGAAACGGCTAAACTTTGGCGAAGGAACGCGCACGGCCGTGCAACCGAGTCGATCGAATCCACTGCCTCCAGGCAAAATCGCGTCGTTCGGCGTCGGCGCCCCACCCGCCTCCGATCGCCACCGGCTGCGAATCGGCGACTGGAAGGTCGACCCCGCGCTGAACGAGCTTTCGGCCGCGGGGAAAACGGTGAAGCTCGAGCCCAAGGCCATGTCGGTGCTGATCTATCTTGCCGATCGCGCCGGACAGGTCGTCGGCCGGGAAGCGCTGCTTGCCGCCCTGTGGCCCGGCGTGGTCGTCGGCGACGATGCGCTGACCCAGGTCGTCATCAAGTTGCGCAAGGCACTGGGCGATACGCCGGGGAAGGCGGCGTACATCCAGACGATCTCGAAGCGCGGCTACCGCCTGATTGCGCCCGTCATCAGAGCGGAGACGATGCCCCCGGCGCCGATGGCGGACTCGGCGTCGCCGCCGGCGCCGCGCAAGGGGCGCGTTGTCTCGATGGCGGCCGTCGGGACGGCCGTGCTGCTGCTCGCGGCAGCCGGACTCTGGTGGAGCAGCGCTGAGCGCGGGTCCGGCGTTCTTACCAGCCCGCCGGCGCTTCCCGACACCGAAGCGGCCGATGCACAACCGACGGTGACGGTCAGGCCCTTCGAGGCGGTCGGCGACGATCCGCAGGCGGCACCGCTGGCTCGCGGCATTACCGCGGACCTCGTCACGGATCTGTCGAAGCTGTCCGGACTCCGGGTCATCGACCCCGTGCCGCTGAGCGGGAAGACCGGCACCGACACGGCGGCGAGCGTTCCGCCAATACGCTATGTGGTCTCGGGAACCGTTCAGCGCGTCGACGATCGCTTGCGACTCAATGTGTATCTGACCGATGGCGAAGCGGGAAATCAGCTGTGGTCCGAGCGATTCGATCGCGCGACCAATGACCTGTTCACGCTCCAGGACGAGCTCGGGCCGAAGATTCTGCAGATTCTGCCGGCGAAGGTGAGCGAGGCGGAGCTGCGCCGCGTCGCACAGCGTCACACCCGCAACCTGGAAGCATTCGAATACTTCCAGCGCGGGCAATCGGCGCTGCTCGTTCGGCAACAAGCCGAGAACGAGATCGCGCGCGACATGTTCCGGCGGGCGATCGCACTGGACGCTGCGTTTGCTCGCGCGTACGCCGGCCTCGCGCTGACCTACGCGGCCGACTACCGCAATCAGTGGGTGGCAGACGGCCCCGCCGCGCTCGATCGTGCGCTGGAGATGGCGCAGACCGCATACCAGATCAATCCGGACATCCGGGAGACCTACTGGGTGCTCGCTTTCGTCCGCATGGAACGGCGGCAGCACGAGCAGGCGCTGCAATACCTTCGCACCGCCGTACGGCTGTATCCGTCGTTCGCCGACGGTTATGCGCTGATGGGCGGCATCGACACCTACCTCGGGCGTCCCGCCGACACGGTGCCGCTGCTGCGCACCGCGATGCGGCTCGATCCCGAGGCGGGTGATCTGTACTTCCTGCTGCTCGGCCGTGCGTATCTTTTTCTGGGCGACCTTGAGCAGGCGCGGATCAACCTGGAGCACGCGCTGGCGCGCAATCCGGTCAACCTCGAGGCGCATGTCTACATGGCGGCGCTGCACGTGCTCGCCGGCGACAAGGCGGCGGCAGCCTGGGAGGCGGAGGAGATCCGCGCGCTGCGTCCGGGCTTTTCCAGCCATGCGTGGCTGGAAACCTATCCGATGATCGACGTGGCGCAGCGGAACAAGCTCGTCGACGCGCTGGCCCAACTCGCCTTCTGAAAATCGCGGAAGAACTTTCCCCATGGCCACTCGGCCGTCTTCAGCAGCGGTGCACTCTCCCTGGAGCCCGTTCCGTCACCGCACCTATGCGGTAATCTGGACAGCGACCGTCATCGCCAACATCGGCGGC
>Ga0207664_10003701_pt1 | contig 10251 bp, 9 predicted proteins | sample LARL83metaG_FD_184349 | JGI IMG/M metagenome (GOLD analysis project Ga0207664, IMG submission 184349) | Corn, switchgrass and miscanthus rhizosphere microbial communities from Kellogg Biological Station, Michigan, USA - LAR L8-3 metaG... | ecosystem: Host-associated > Plants > Roots >...
GAAGGCCTCGGGGATGTAAACCAGATGCGTCAGCTCGACCAGGCGGTCACCGGCCACGCCCAGGCGCATCCGATAGCGCCCGTCTCCCAGCTGCTCGTGCTCGCGCTCGTACACGAAGCTGTGGTCGATGCGCCCGTTGGGCAGCTGCACCTGCGATTGCTCGAGCAGCCTGTACGGCGCGAAGTTGATCGCCCAGTCGGCCCGCGCACTCTTCTCGGCGATCGCGCGTGCGGCGGCCGCATCGAGCGCGGCGCCGGGCTCGGTCTCCGGCACCTTGCGGGCGAACCCATAGACGGCGCCGTCCGGGCGAAAGCGCAAGTGGACCTCCGCGGTTTCGCCCGGCTTGAACAGCCGCACCTCCCACCAGTACGGCGAGTAGAGCGTGCCGTTGAGCATGCCGGTAAACGCCGGCTTGCCACCGGCTTCGAGCTCGACGAAGTTCTGCGTCGCGCCGTCGTGCGCGAACACGACCGCGCGTTGCGCGCCGGCCGGCGCGAGACCCAGGCGGTCCGCGATCGCTGCCGCCTGGGCCAGTGCGTCGTCTCGCGTCATCTTGACGTCGAGATTGATCAGCGGCAGGGCCGCCGGAAAATAGCGCCAGGCGAACACGCCCGACAAAGCCGAGAGGACGGCGAAGACGATCCAGAACGCCGGCTTGCGGGTGATTCCGTTCATCGCTGGTTAGGGCCGCTGGTGGTGGACGAGGGTGCTAAAGAGATCGGGCCCGGCGCGTCAACGGCGCAGTGCGCACGGTTGGATGGCGTCGGGTCCGCCGAGTTCTGGCCTAATCGACGGCCTTGACCAGATCCTCGACGACCTTCTTCGCGTCGCCGAACACCATCATCGTCTTGTCCATGTAGAACAGCGGATTGTCGAGACCGGCGTAGCCTGAGGCCATCGAGCGCTTGTTGACGATGACCGACTTGGCCTTGTAAGCCTCGATGATAGGCATGCCGTAGATCGGGCTGCCCTTCTGTTCCGCCAGCGGATTGACGACGTCGTTGGCGCCGAGGATCAGCGCGACGTCGGCCTGCGCGAACTCGCTGTTGATGTCCTCCATCTCGAACACCTGGTCGTACGGGACCTCCGCTTCGGCGAGCAGAACGTTCATGTGCCCAGGCATCCGTCCGGCCACCGGATGAATCGCATATTTGACGTTGACGCCCTTCGCGGTCAGCTTGGCCGCGAGTTCCTTGACCGCATGCTGGGCGCGCGCGACTGCAAGCCCGTAGCCCGGCACGATGATCACCGTGTCGGCGTTCGACAGGAGGAACGCCGCATCGTCGGGACTGCCGCTCTTGACAGGTTTTTTCTCCGCGCCCGCCGCCGTATCGGCAACTTCACCGCCGAAGCCGCCGAGGATCACGCTGAAGAACGAGCGGTTCATCGCGCGGCACATGATGTACGAAAGAATCGCACCCGAGGATCCGACCAGCGATCCGGCGATGATCAGCATCGGGTTGTCGAGGGAGAAGCCGATGCCGGCGGCGGCCCAGCCCGAGTAGCTGTTCAGCATCGAGATCACGACCGGCATGTCGGCGCCGCCGATCGGAACGATCAGCAGGAAGCCGAGCAGGAACGCGAGCGCCGTCATGATGACGAACGGCGGCCACTGCGCTTCCGGAGGCGAGGTGCAGAACCAGATCCCGAATCCGATCATCGCGACGCCGATCGCGAGATTGACGTAATGCTGGCCCGCGAACACGACCGGCGCGCTCCGGATCCGGCCGGAAAGCTTGCCGAACGCGATCACCGACCCGGAAAAGGTGATCGCGCCGATGAAGGTGCCGATGAAAAGCTCGAGCTTGTGCCCGAAGGTGATCGGATAATCGAGACCCATCGCCTGCGGGTTGTTCACCGCGGCGACCGCGATCAGGACCGCGGCGAGACCCACCAGCGAGTGCATCGCGGCGACCAGCTCAGGCATCTGCGTCATCTGCACGCGGCGCGCGACGATCGCGCCGAGCACGCCGCCGACCGCCATGCCGCCGAGGATGGGCAGCACGTGCTTGCTCTGCGAATAGACCAGCGCCAGCGTGACCAGCAGCGCGATCGCCATGCCGACCATGCCGTACACATTGCCGCGCCGGGCGGTGTGCGGGCTCGACAACCCCTTCAAGGCAAGGATGAAGCTTACCGCGGCGACCAGATACCAGAGTGCGAGTTGATTCGCGCTCATCGTCATTCCTTGGTCGCGCCGGTGCCGCGTTCCTTCTTTCTGAACATGCCGAGCATCCGCTGCGTGACCAGGAAGCCGCCGAAGACGTTGATCGACACCAGCGTGACCGCGACGACGCCGAGCCACCCGCCCCAGTCGAGATCGGCCGCGCCCGCGGCGAGCATCGCACCGACCAGGATGATGCTCGAGATCGCGTTGGTGAGCGACATCAACGGCGTATGCAGCGCCGGCGTCACGTTCCAGACGACGTGGTAGCCGACGAAGATCGCCAGGACGAACACGATCAGGTTGATTACGATCGGATCAACGCCTGCTGTCATGGTTTGCTCTCCGGCGCAACGTTCCCGCGAACGGGAAGCGCGCTGTCAGGTTCTTGGTACGACTTGCCCGTTCGCGCACACCAGCGTCGCCTTGACGATCTCGTCGTCGGCGGGCACCGCGAATTCGCCGGTCTTGGCATTGAGCGACAGGGCAAGAAAGTTGAGCACGTTGCGCGCATAAAGCGCGCTGGCGTCGGCCGGCACCAGCGCCGGCAAATTGGCCAGGCCCACCAGCTTGACGCCGTTCTTGACGACGACCTTGTTAAGCTCCGAGCCTTCGACGTTGCCGCCCTGCTCGACCGCGAGATCGACGACGATCGCACCGGGCTTCATCGCGGCAACGGTTTCGGCCTTGATCAGCTTCGGCGCCGCGCGCCCGGGAATCAGCGCCGTCGTGATCAGGATGTCGACGGTCTTGCAGCGCTCGCTGATGATGCCCGCCTGCCGTGCCATCCATTCGGGCGGCATCGGGCGCGCGTAGCCGCCGACACCCTCGGCGATCTTGCGCTCCTCGTCGTTGGCGTACGGCACATCGACCCACTTCGCGCCCAGCGACTCGACCTGGTCTTTGACCGACGGGCGCACGTCGGACGCCTCGATGACGGCGCCCAGGCGCTTGGCGGTGGCGATCGCCTGCAAGCCGGCGACGCCGACGCCGAGGATCAGCACCCGCGCCGCCTTCACGGTTCCGGCGGCCGTCATCAGCATCGGCATGAAGCGCGCATATTCGTCGGCGGCGATGATCACCGCCTTGTAGCCGGCGATATTGGCCTGCGACGACAGCACGTCCATCGACTGCGCGCGCGAAATGCGCGGCAGCCATTCGAGCGCGTAGCCGCTGACGCCGGTCCGCGCGTACGAGGCGATCGCGGCCGTGTCGAACGGGTCGAGCAGACCGATCAGCAGCGCGCCGCGCTTGAGCCGCGGCAGCTCGTCGGCGGACGGACCGCGGACCTTGAGCACGATGTCGGCACCGAGCGCCGCGGCGGCGTCGCCGATGCGCGCGCCGGCACCCTGATAGTCGGCGTCGGGAATGCTCGAAGCGACACCGGCGCCGGCTTCGACGACGATCTCGTGCTTGCCGCTGGCGGCGAGCTTTTTGACCGTCTCGGGCGTTGCCGCCACGCGCGTCTCGCCGACGCGCGTTTCGCGCGGAATGCCGATAATCATGGTGATCGTCCCCTTGCGGCGGTGCTCGCTCTTGCCGCTATCTTGCCACAGCACAGCGGCTTTTAGCGAAGACGCAACGTCAGGAAATCGCCGCGGCGATCGCCTTGCCGAGCTCCACCGTCGTCGCCTTGCCCCCGAGATCGGGCGTGCGCGGCGCAGATCGATCGGCGAGCGTCGCCTCGATCGCGCGCACGATCGCCGCCGCCGCATCGGCGTGACCGAGATGCTCTAACATCAACGCCCCCGACCAGATCTGCCCGATGGGATCGGCGATGCCCTTGCCGGCGATGTCGGGCGCGGAGCCGTGCACCGGCTCGAACGTCGATGGAAAATCACGCTCGGGATTGATGTTGGCCGATGGCGCGATCCCGATCGTGCCGCACACGGCGGGCCCCAGGTCGGACAGGATGTCGCCGAACAGATTCGAGCCGACGACGACGTCGAACCAATCGGGATGCAGGACGAACTGCGCGCTCAGGATGTCGATGTGGTACTGGTCGGTGCGGATCGCCGGATATCGGGCGGCCATCGCCTTGAAGCGCTCGTCCCAGTACGGCATCGTGATCGAGATGCCGTTCGACTTGGTCGCCGATGTCACGTGCTTCGCCGGACGCGTCAGCGCCAGGTCGAAGGCGTAGCGCATGATGCGATCGACGCCCTTGCGGGTGAAAACCGTCTGCTGGAATACCGTCTCGCGTTCGGTCCCTTCGAATATGCGGCCGCCGACCGACGAGTATTCGCCTTCGGTATTCTCGCGTATCACGACGAAATCGATGTCGCCGGACCGGCGTCCGGCGAGCGGCGTCGGGATGCCGGGCATCAAGCGGCACGGACGCAGATTGACGTACTGATCGAAATGGCGCCGCCACTGGATCAGCGATCCCCAGAGCGAGACGTGGTCGGGCACCGTTGCCGGCCAGCCGACGGCGCCGAAAAAAATCGCGTCGTGCCCGCCAATCTGGCTAATCCAGTCTTCGGGCATCATGCGGCCGTGCTTGGCGTAATAGTCGCAGCTCCACGGGAACTCGTCGAACTGGAATGCGATGCCGAATTTCGCGGCCGCGGCCTCGAGCGAGCGCAGGCCTTCCGGAACGACTTCCTTGCCGATGCCGTCGCCCGGGATGACGGCAATGCGATGAGAGCTCGCCATGATGCCTGTGCTGTGAAGTGCCCGCCCATAGTGTAACTTAGCGCATTGCTTTCGCGCCCTTGAGCCCAGGCGATGCAGCCGGAAATCCGCTGGCAATGGACCCGCTTCGACGACCTCGAGCCGCGCCACCTGTACGCGCTGCTGCGCGCGCGCGGCGAAGTGTTCATCATCGAGCAGCGCTGCGCGTTTCTCGACACCGACGGTGCCGACCTCGACGCCTGGCATCTGCTTGGCTGGGTCAGGCCGCGGCGTACGGCCGAGCGCGGCGACCCACCGGCGGCGGTGCTCGCGGCGTACCTCCGGCTGATCGAGCCCGGTCGCGTCTTCGACGAGCCGTCGATCGGTCGCGTGCTGACGGTCGAGCCGTTCCGGCGCGTCGGTCTGGGACGGCCGCTGATGAAGGAAGGTCTGCGCAAGGCGGCCGAGATCTATCCCGGCCGTGCGGTGCGCATCGGCGCGCAAATCCGCCTCGAGCGGTTCTACCAGAGCCTGGGCTTTCACACCGTGTCGGAGATGTACATCGAAGACGGCATCGAGCACGTCCAGATGCTGCGCGCCGCCGACGCCGTCGGCTGAAATGCGATGAGCGCGCTCGTCGCCGAATGGAGCGGTTATTCCGCGGCTTTCTATGCGGCGGCCACCTTCGGCATCCTGCTCACCGGGATATTCAAGGGAGGATTCGGCGGCGGGCCCGGAGGCATCGCGGTCGCGCTGATGTCGATCTTCGTCGCGCCCGCCGATGCCGCCGGCATCGTGCTGCCGATCCTGTGCGCGATGGACATCTTCGGCTTGCTTGCCTATCGCAACCGCTGGTCGGGCCATCACGTGCGCGTCCTCATACCCGGTGCGCTGCTCGGTATCGTTCTGGGCGCGCTGGCGTTCGGCGTCGTACCGGTCGAATGGGTGCGGCTGCTCATCGGCCTCATCGCGGTGACGTTCACGCTGAATCGCTGGTTCGACATCGCGCAGCGCCTGGGGTCCAGTGTGGGCAAGCCGGGGCCCGTGATCGGTTTCTTAAGCGGCGCGACGTCCGGGCTCACCAGCACGCTGGCGCACGCCGGCGGGCCGCCGCTGCTGGTCTATCTGCTGCCGCAGCGGATGGAAAAGACGATCTTCGTCGGGACGAGCGTCGTCTTTTTCGCCATCGTCAACTACGTGAAGCTGATTCCCTACGGCATGCTCGGGCAGCTGTCGACCGACAATCTCGGGCTTTCGCTGCTGTTCGCGCCGCTCGCGCCGCTGGGAATCTGGCTCGGCCTGCACCTCGAGCGCCGAATTCCGGAAAAGCCCTTCTATCGGCTGAGCTACGCGATCCTGTTTGCGATAGGCTGCAAGCTGATCTACGATGCGCTGACTGCCTGAGCGCTCTCGGCGCGGCCGCGACCCGCCGATAGCGGCGCCGGCGCGGACTGCGCTATGATCGCGCCCTCGCACCGCGACCTTTTGCCGCCGATGAAACAAACCTTTCTCGACTTTGAACAGCCGATCGCCGAGCTGCAAAGCAAGATCGACGAGCTGCGCTACGTGCACGAGGACTCGGCGGTCGACATCTCCGACGAAATCACGCGACTGAGCAAGAAAAGCCAGCAGCTGACCAAGGAGATCTACAGCAAGCTTTCCTCATGGCAGATCGCGCAGGTGGCCCGGCATCCGCAGCGGCCCTACACGCTCGACTACATCGCCGGCATCTTCACCGATTTTCACGAGCTGCATGGCGACCGCAGCTACTCGGACGATCCCGCGATCGTCGGCGGCATGGCGCGCTTCAACGGCGCGCCGTGCATGGTCATCGGTCATCAGAAAGGCCGCGATACCAAGGAGAAGATCTACCGCAACTTCGGCATGCCGCGGCCCGAGGGTTATCGCAAGGCGCTGCGGCTGATGAAGCTCGCCGAGAAGTTCGGCCTGCCGCTGTTCACGTTTGTCGATACACCGGGTGCGTTTCCCGGCATCGGCGCCGAGGAGCGCGGCCAGTCGGAGGCCATCGGTCGCAACCTGTACGAAATGGCCGGCCTGTGCACGCCTATCATCGTGACGATCATCGGCGAGGGCGGCTCCGGCGGCGCGCTGGCGATCGCGATCGGCGACACGACGCTGATGCTGCAGTACGCCACCTACTCGGTGATCTCGCCCGAAGGCTGCGCCTCGATCCTCTGGAAGTCGGCCAAGCACGCTGAAGAGGCAGCCGAGACGCTCGGCATTACGGCATCGAGGCTGAAGACGCTGGGTCTGATCGACAAGGTCGTGAACGAGCCGGCCGGGGCCGCGCATCGCGATCACGCGGCGATGATGACGACGCTGAAAAAAGCGCTGACCGAGGCGCTGCGCCAGGCGCAGGAGCAACCGATCGCGACGTTGCTCGAGACGCGCGAAGACAAGATCCTGGGCTACGGCAAGTTCAAGGAGCTCAACCCGGGCTGACGGCTCGCTGCCGCGTCCGGGCTGCGCGCACGGCTGTGATGACGCCCTCCTCCACCCAGGGGCGCGAGCCGCAGCAGGCATCGCCCGGATCGCGCGATGCGCCAGCCATCGCCGCAGTCGATGGCGCGCTGGCAGCGGCATTGGCGCAGTACACCGCGCCGTGTCAGCGCGTCGCGGTGGCTCTTTCCGGCGGGATGGATTCGATCGTGCTGCTCGACGCGCTGCAGGCGCTGGCCCCGCGTTTCGGGCTCGGCTTGTCGGCGCTGCACGTCGACCATCAGTTGTCGCCGCACGCCGGCCGCTGGGCCGAGTTCTGCGCCGCAGCGTGCGCGATGCGCGGCGTGCCGCTGACGATCGCCAGAGTCGACGTCGCGCGCCGTGCCGGGCAGAGCCTCGAAGCTGCCGCGCGCGCCGCGCGCTACCGCGAACTCCTCGGCGCCGACGCCGACATCGTCGCGCTGGCGCATCATGCCGACGACCAGGCCGAGACCGTGCTGCTGCAATTGCTACGAGGTGCGGGACCGGCAGGGCTCGCCGCGATGCCGCGTCATCGCGCCGGCGCTGCCGGCGGGCCGGCGCTGCTGCGACCATTGCTCGATTTGCCGCGCGCCACGCTCGCCGCCTGTGCGTACGCGCGCGGACTCGCCTGGATCGACGACGAGAGCAACGCCGACCGGCGGCACAAGCGCAACCTGCTGCGGCTCGATGTCGCGCCACTGCTCGCCGAAGCCTTTCCCGGCTACCCATCGGTGCTTGCGCGCGCGGCCGGTCACCAGGCCGAGGCGTCGGCGCTGCTCGACGAGCTCGCCTGCCGGGACGCCGGCGACATCCGGGACGGACTGGACCGCGCGGCGCTGACCGCGTTGTCGCCTCCCCGTGCCCGCAACCTGCTGCGCTGGTTCCTGCGCCGCGAGGGTCTGCGCCCGCCGTCCGCCGCGCGGCTGGCCGCGATGCTTGCGGAGCTTAAGACAGCGGGGACCGACGCGCGCACGAGGATCGTTCACGATGGCGCCGAAATCGGCTGTCACCGCGGAAGCGTCGTCGTTCATGCCGCGGCCGCCGGCGCGTACGCTCGCGGCTGGCGCGGCGAAACCTCGGTCGATCTTCCCGGCGGCATCCTGCGCTTCGAGCGCTCGCGCGGCAACGGTATCGCCGCGGCGAAATTCGATGCGGCTGCGGTCGTGCTGCGCTCGCGCCGCGGCGGCGAGCGCATCCAGCTGGCGGCGAACCGGCCGCGACGCGCGGTGAAAAAGCTGCTCTACGATGCACAGCTGCCGGTCTGGCAGCGCGAAGCGCTGCCGTTCATCTGGTGCGGCGAAGAGCTGGCCGCGGTCCCGGGCATCGGCGTCGCGCTGGCATTCCAGGCGCAGGCCGACGAGGATGCCTGGCGCGTCGACTGGCGCCCGAGGTGACGCGGAACGAACAGCCCGTTGCGCCCGAGCGAGTCGAGCCTCAAGAGTCGGCTCCGGGGCGCATGTCGCCGCCGCCGCCATGCGCGATTGACAAGCCCGAAGAGCAAGGGCTAAATGCCCGCAGAACTCGAAAAACAGCCGTGTAGGGTCGCTCTCTTCCTTGGAGGTTTCGATGAAGTCCCGCATTTGCCTGGTGATTGCCGCGTCGGCGCTGCTCGCGTTCGGCGGATCCGCGATAGCGCAGCAGCCGATCGTCATCAAGTTCAGTCACGTCGTCGCCGTCGACACACCCAAAGGCAAGGCTGCCGAGTACTTCAAGAAGCTCGCCGAGGAGCGGACCAAGGGCCGCGTCAAGGTCGAGGTCTACCCGAACAGCCAGCTGTACAAGGACGGCGAGGAGATGGAAGCGCTGCAGCTCGGCTCGGTGCAGATGCTCGCCCCGTCGGTCGCCAAGTTCGGCCCGCTGGGCGCGCGTGAATTCGAAGTCTTCGACCTGCCCTATATCTTCGACAGCTTCGCCGAATTGCACAAAGTCACCGACGGCGCGGTGGGCAAGAAGCTGTTCAAGAAACTCGAAACCAAGAATATCGCGGGGCTAGCGTTCTGGGACAACGGCTTCAAGGATTTCAGCGCCAACCGGGCGCTGCGGCTTCCCGGCGACGTCAAGGGGCTGAAGATGCGCATCCAGTCGTCGAACGTGCTCGAAGCCGAGATCCGTGCGCTGGGCGGACTGCCGCAGAAAATGGCTTTCTCCGAGGTCTATCAGGGGCTGCAGACGGGCGTCGTCGACGGCACCGAGAATCCGCCGTCCAATTTCTACACGCAGAAGATGCACGAGGTGCAGAAATTCCTGACGCTGACCGACCACGGCGTGATCGAGTATGCCGTTATCGCCAACAAGCCGTTCTGGGACGGGCTGCCGCCCGACATCCGCACCACACTTGAAGGGGCGATGAAGGACGCAACCAAGTTCGCCAACGATATCGCGAAAAAAGAGAACGACGACGCCCTCGAGGCCGTGCGAAAGTCCGGCAAGACGGAAATCATCACGCTGACGCCCGCGCAAAAGGCGGAGTGGAAAAAGGCGCTGCTGCAGGTGCACCGTGAGATGGAAAGCAGGATAGGCAAGGACGTCATCCAGGAGGTGTACAAGGAGACCGGCTTCAAGCCCTAGACTCGCTGTGGACGATGACGGCAACGCCACTGCAGGAGACGGACTCCGCAGTGGCGTTTTCGCATTCGGGCGCGATCGCGGCGCCGCGCTTTCGGGAGGAGCGTGATGAAAATTCTTGACCGCCTCGAGGAGGTGCTGATCGCCTCCCTGATGGGCGTGGCGACGCTGCTGGTCTTTGTTGCGGTCCTGCACCGGTACGCCGCCGGCTGGCCGATCCCGGTGGTCCAGGATTGGCTGCTGTCGCTCAATCTTTCCTGGGCGCAGGAGCTTTGCATCTACATGTTCATCTGGATGGCGAAGTTCGGCGCCGCCTACGGCGTGCGCACGGGCATCCATGTGGGCGTCGACGTGCTGATCAACAGCCTGCCCAACCGCACCCGGCGAACGTACGTGCTGTTCGGCCTGCTCGCCGGGGCATTGTTTAC
>Ga0207664_10003702_pt1 | contig 10251 bp, 9 predicted proteins | sample LARL83metaG_FD_184349 | JGI IMG/M metagenome (GOLD analysis project Ga0207664, IMG submission 184349) | Corn, switchgrass and miscanthus rhizosphere microbial communities from Kellogg Biological Station, Michigan, USA - LAR L8-3 metaG... | ecosystem: Host-associated > Plants > Roots >...
GTGACTTCGTCTCGGTCCCTTGCAGCACGAGTACCGGGGCAGAGACAGCGGCCAGAGCCGCCAGGTCGATCTCCGGTTTGGAGTCGATCATCGCCATCGTCTTGGCGTAGACAACCTCGAAATGCTCCGGCCCATCCGGCGATACCGGGCCATAGAGTTGCCGGAGAAATTCTTTGCCTTCCGCACTGCGCAGCAACCGGTCAAGGTCGCTGTCCGGCACGCGCCCGGACGAGTTGTAGTACTGGCCGATGAGCACCATGCGCCCGACGAGATCCGGTCGCTGCAGCGCCACGAGCAGCGCCACCACCGCCCCATCACTCCAGCCGACGAGATGAGCTCGCCCTCTCACCTCGGCCTCCAGGTAGGCGACGGTGTCGGTGGCCATGACCTCGTAGGTCAGCGGCCCTTCAACGTCACGGGTGTGCGCGTGCCCGCGCCGCTCAGGCACGTGCACGCGAAAACCCGCCGAAACAAGCGCCGGAGCCTGCGCCGCCCAGGCGACCGCTCCGGAGAACCCTCCGTGCAGCAGCACAACCGCCGGTCCCTCGCCTCCGACTTCATGCCAGGTAGGCAGGCCCGCAATAGTTACGTAGCCGGCCTTGAATCCCTCAATGGACGCAGCTGCCGCATCGGTCACGGCACACTGGTCTACCAGACTTGAGCGAAGCGCGGCAGGGGTGGACTCCCTCCACACCCGACCCTGGCGTGCATTGATTGATCCGTGTCGGGATTGATACTCGACACTCGCGTGACTCAGGCCCTTCCATCCCGACGGCTGGCATCATCGCGGTGGCGGCGCTGGTAGTGCTGGCGTGCCGCTTGCCTGCTCACGCCGAGCCGGATCGCGATCTCGGGCCAGCCGATGCCCAAGCCGACAGCGTGATCGATGAGCACGGCCAGTTCAGCCTCCGCTTCTTGCTGCGCCACCCGGACACGAGTGATCCGCTCCAAAGCCTGAGCCGAGGACATCCGGGAGACCTGATGCGCCAAGCGTCCTGGTTGCGCCGCCGGTGTGTGCCTCGGTTGATCCGCGCGGGCTGCCTTGACCTTCGGGCTGGTCCGACGTTTCCGCTTGGCCATGCGACCAGCTTGCCAAAGATCCGACAACGCGTGTTGTCGCACATGCCTGCCGGCAGCTTAGGATCAGAAGCAGCTGTGATCCAGGTCACATAAGAAAATTGGCAGCCGAAGATGGACAGTAATGGACGCTGCTGGACGTCTACGGACGCTTCTGGTCGTTCTAGCCGTCGAGTCGGTGCTTGCATCTGTCGGACCCTGACTGCACAGTAGAGGGCAGAGCCAAGCACCTGCTGCCGAAGGTGTCAGGGCTGAACGCCCGAGGGCACCGGCAGCATCAAGATCATCATTCCGGCGCGGCGACAAGCACCCGCGCCGAACAGCGGGGTTTCATCCCCGATCAACTCCCGATTACCTTAAGCCAACGCCTGAGACCTGCTTCCTGTGTGCCCAGGGATAAGCAGGGGCCGACCGTTCGCGACTCTCGTTGCGGGCCAGCCAATGCCTGCGCCGCGGGAGATGACGCGTTCCGGCGAGGAATCCCCAGCTGCCCTGTCACCCACCGGAAGGAGAGTCACCATGAACGATCAGCTGTGCTGGTCGGTCCGGCAGGCGGAGTCGGATCGCCGGTGCGGCATCACGGCTGCGAGGCGTTGTCGTGGCCGGGCCTGACGTCGTCCGCGGCGCCCGAGAGCGGGACAAGCTCACCATCGCGGAGGTATGCGCCGATCTCGGCATCAGCCGACGGACGTTCTACGAATGGCGGGCGAAAGGTACGGCGCCGCGGTGCATCTCGCTGCCGAACGGGACCCTGCGCGTCCGCCGGTCGGAGTATCACCGATGGCTGGCCGCCCGCGAGGAAGCTGCCTGATGAACGACAGGACCACGTACGACGTACGGATCTACCGGACCGAGGTCTACAAGGGCGTCAAGGTCACGACCCACCGAGTCCGCTGGAAGGCGGGTAACCGGGAGTGGCGGCAAGGATTCCGGACCGCAGCCCAAGCCGACAGTTTCCGCAGCGCCCTCCTCACCGCGGCCCGGCGGGGAGAGGCGTTCAGCCCCGTTACTGGCAGGCCCACGGCCTGGGAACGGGAGAAGGCCGAGACGACCTGGTATGAGTTCGCCTGCACGTACGTGGACATGAAGTGGAAGCAGGCTTCTGCCAAATACCGAAAGGACATCGCCCGGGCGCTGACCGCGGCGACACCGGCGATGCTGATCGAGGCCCGGGGACGGCCCGATGACGCGAGCATCCGCCGGGCGCTCGTCCGCTGGGGGTTCAACACCAAGCAACGATCTGAGCCCCCGGAGGACATTGCTGAGGTTCTCGCCTGGGTCGCTCGCAACAGCATCCCCGTGTCGGCGCTGGCCGACGCCGCGACGGCCCGTAGGGTACTCGTCCAGGCGACCGGTCTGGTGGACGGCAAGAATGCGGCCGCGAGCACGGCTCGCCGAAATCGCACCATCCTGGCCAATGCCGCGGACTACGCGGTCGAACTGGGCCTCCTTGATGCGAACCCGATTCGGACGATCAAATGGGCCGCGGCCAAGGTATCCAGCCAGGTCGACCGGCGAAGCGTTGTGAACCCACATCAGGCCAGGGCGCTGCTGGACGCCGTACACGCGCAACAGCCGAGTGGTCCGCGGCTCGTCGCCTTCTTCGCGGTGATGTACTACGCCGGGCTTCGTCCTGAGGAAGCGATCAACCTTGCAGCGGACAACGTGATCGTGCCGCCTCCGGGCCAATCCGACGATGACGATTGGGGCGAGCTACACATTCGCAGCGCGACGCCCGATGCGGGCAGCGAGTGGACCGACGACGGCAGCATGCGCGAGATGCGGCAGCTCAAGCACCGGGCCGAGGGTGACAGCCGCATCGTGCCGACCCATCCCGAGCTGACGAGGCTCCTGCGGCAGCACCTCGGCAACTTCGTCACGGAGCCCGACGGCCGTCTGTTCGGCGGCGTGCGAGGCGGCGAACTGCCGACGATTACCTACCGGCGGGCCTGGAGCAAAGCGCGCCAGACGGCTCTGAGCGCCGCGGAGCATGCTTCGCCGCTCGCGAGGCGTCCGTACGACCTTCGGCATGCCTGCGTGTCCACATGGCTGAACGGTGGCGTCTATCCCACCCAAGTAGCCGAGTGGGCCGGGCACGGCGTCGATGTGCTGCTGCGCATCTACGCCAAGTGCGTCGTCGGCCAGGACGAACTCGCCAAGCGCCGGATCGTCGAAGCGCTGCGCCAGGACTGAGATGCTGCAGCCGCCCGGCCGATCGCTCAGTGCCCTCCGCAACGGGCCCGCGGTGACCTCAAATTTTGGCGCGTATTTGCCGCAGCGAGCCGCAGATGACGGCGCTGGACCGCATACAGCCGCATATCCTTGCCGAATAAAAGATCTTGTAGATCGGGTGTTCTCGCAGGTCACCTGCGGTTTTCTCGGGTGGGGCGGCTGGGACTCGAACCCAGGACCGGCGGATTATGAGTCCGCTGCTCTAACCGGCTGAGCTACCGCCCCGGACGGATGAACCTTACAGCAGGGCCGAGTTCGGCATACTCAGCAGCGAGCGTGGCTGCGGGATTGCTACCTGGCGCTCATCTGCATCGCCATGGCGTGCTCGACTAGGGAGATGAGCGCTGTCTTGGTTGACTTCCTCTCCCGCGCATCGCAGCACACGATCGGCACGTCGGGGTTTACCGCAAGCGCTTGCTGGACGTCGGAGATGCTGTAAGGAAACTCGCCGTGAAACCCGTTGATGGCGACGATGAAAGGCAGTCCCGCGGCCTCGAAGTAGTCCACCGCCGGGAACGAGTCCGCCAGCCTGCGAGTATCCACGATGACCACCGCGCCGATGGCGCCGTTGATGAGGTCATCCCACATGAACCAAAACCGCTGCTGACCAGGCGTGCCGAACAGGTAGAGGATCAGGCCCGCGTCCAAGGTCATCCGGCCGAAGTCCATGGCCACCGTGGTGGTCGTCTTCTCAGGCACCTTCGACAGGTCATCGACGTCAGTGCTCGCCGAGGTCATGACTGCCTCTGTGGTGAGCGGGGTGATCTCCGACACCGACCCGACGAACGTCGTTTTGCCCACGCCGAAACCGCCAGCAACCACGATCTTTACAGACGTCATCGCGGTTTCTGACACGTCGCCGTGGGCGACCTTAGAGCTTGCGAAGTCCACTGAGAACCCTTTCAAGCAGGTTGAGATCCGGACGTCCGTGCGCGTGATCGATCTGGTGCACCCGCACGAGCCCTTCGACCGCCATGTCTGCGACCAGGACACGTGCTACGCCCAGTGGCAGTCGGAGCACAGCAGAGATCTCTGCGACGGAACGCCAGTCCCGGCAGAAGCCAAGGATTGCCTGGCATTCCGGAGCGAGGACAGACAGGTCACGCGCCCCGTAGTGGGACGCCGCGACCATCGCCTCGATCTGGAGTTGGTAACGGGGCTGGGTCCTCCCCCCGGTCACAGCGTACGGCCTGACCAGCGCACTCTTCTGACTATCCGAAGCCCGGTCCGGACGAGCACCGGCCTGACTCCCGCCGCCCTGCACCGGGCGACTTGGGGGCGGCGGAAAGCGTCTATCTTGCCCGGTGGCGCGGTCTGCGGGCGGGTTAACTTCGCCTGTGACCGGCGGCCGGTCAGCCTGCCCTGGGCCAGGCACCGCTGTCTCCTGTCACGATCTGCCGTCTTCCGGACGCTACGACTGGAGTGCCCCGCGCATCTTCGGGGTGAGGGCTCGACCCACCCTTTCGACAAGCAGGGTCATCTCATATGCCACTAGGCCCATGTCGCAATCGGCGGCCGCAAGTACAGCAAGGGTCGAGCCATCGCTGATCGACATCACGATCAGCAGGCCACGCTGCATCTCCACCACCGTCTGGGTGACCGACCCTCCTTCGAATACCCGCGACGCGCCCTGCGTCAGGCTGGTAAGCCCCGACGTCACGGCGGCGAGCTGGTCGACCCGGTCCGGGGGGAAACCTTGGGAGCAGGCCAGCGGGAGCCCGTCGGACGACACGACAATCGCGTGAGCGACTGCTGGCACACGCTCAACGAAGTTCGTGAGCAGCCAGCTCAGGTCCCTGATGGGCTGGACTGGATTCACGCGTCTTCCTCACTTTCGGTTCCCGATGACTCATCGCCCTGCAGCGCCGCGCGCCCTTCTCGGGTGCCGCGCTGGAGGCTCGCCATCCGCTGCCTGGTGACCGCTGCTGAGCGCGTGGGCGCAGCCTGGTATGCACCTTGCTGCTCGGTTACCCCGCCGGGCACCAGGTTTGCCTGCGGGACGCGCCTTGGCAGGCCCGCTGGCGTAAGGCCGGCCGCGGACGGTGTTTCCAGCGCTTCTGCGGCCCGCCAGCCGTCATCGGCCGGCGAACTCCAGCCATTGGCGATCTCGGCCGGTCGGTAAGCAGTTTCAGCCTGGCCCGACATGGGGGAAATCGCCTCATGCCTTCCGCGACGGAACCAGTCGGACTCCACCGATTCGAAGATGGGCAGCCGGTTGTCCCCGGCATTCACCGCTGGCGGCACAACCACATCGCCGACTCCGGAATCCCGGGCCCACGAGGGGGCTCGGGGAGCCAGGCCGAACCGCGCCTCCGAGTCGCTTACCGCTCCGCTGTCATCCCACTGACCGCGATCAGGCTGATCGGCTGCGCCGAGATCAGTCTCGCCAGGCTGTCCCGCGTCATCGGTCGGAGCAGCGGTGCGGAGGCCGTTCGTGCTGCCAGTGAGCAGCGGCCGGTCGCCGGAAACGTCCGGAGGGCCTTCCTCGGCGTCCGGGCCGTTCGCGCTGAACCGTGGCACCCGCGCTGCTGCCACGGCGGTTCTCCACGAACCGTCGGAGCCTGCGTTCACCGGCGGGTATCCGGAAATGATGACGCTGGGATCGTCGGCCCCAACCCCATGCAGCCCGGACGGCCCCGGGGACGCCTCATAGGTGACGATTTCATCAGGCAGCCAGATGAGCGCAGTCAGCCCGCCGGCTGTGGGGCCGGGACGCAAGCGCACCCTGATCCCATGCCGGGAGGCTAGCCGAGCCACCACGAATAGGCCCATCCGCCTGGAGACAGCGACGTCTACCACAGGCGGGTTGTCCAATCGCCAGTTCGCGTCCTTCATCTCGTCGGCCGGCATGCCGACACCCTGATCAGTGATGTCGAGCAGGACACCGCCACTGTTGAGCAGGTGCCCGGACACGTTGACCTGGGATTCGGCCGAGGAGAACGAGGCGGCGTTCTCAAGCAACTCGGCCAGCAGGTGGACGACGTCGTTGACCACCTGCCCGCGGACCGAGATCCCCGGTTGCACGTTGAGCGATATCCGCTCGTACTGTTCGATCTCCGACACCGCGGCGCGCAGCACGTCGACCAGGGCCACGGGCTGGCTCCAGCGCTGCGAAGCCTCGTGGCCGGCTAGCACCAGCAAGTTCTCCGAGTTGCGGCGCATCCGGGTGGCCAGATGGTCCAGCCGGAACAGGCTTCCGAGCCGATCGGCGTCCTGCTCGCCCTGCTCCAGGTCGTCGATCAGGCCAATCTGCCGCTGCACGAGGGACTGGGTGCGCCGGGACAGGTTGACGAACATGGCGTTGACGTTCCCGCGCAGCGCCGCCTCGTTGCCGGCCAGTCCGATGGCCTCCTTATGCACCTGGTCGAAGGCGCGCGCCACCTCACCGATCTCGTCGGTGGAATTCACATCGATCGGCACGATGTCCTGGGGTATCTCCTCACCTTCGGACTCGTTAATCCTGCGCACGGCCTCAGGCAGCCGGTTTCCGGCTACGTCAAGGGCGCCGCTGCGCAGCCTGCGCAGCGGTCGGATCATGGACCTGCCGACCGCCACCGTAGCCAGCAGCGCCAGCGCCAGGATGACCACCACGATCGCACCGACGATCAAGGCGGACGTTATGGCGTTGTTGCGCAACGTCGCGGCGCGCGAGGTTGCGGCTGCGGCAAGGTGCTGCTCTACGGAGCCCATCTGGAAATCGATGGTGTTCGACATCGCACCGAACCAGTCCACAGCCGACGTCGGGTCGCTGCTAAGCGATGTCCCGGCGTTGGCGAGCGAGAGCGCTTGGACCTCCTCGGATTTCGTCAGGTAGACGAACGACCGGTTCACGCTGTTATCCCACAGCCGCTGCTGGCCGACGTTGGCGGCAACATTGAATGCTGCCAGGTTGCTCTGCTGCGCCGACTCGGCACCCTGCAAAGCGGCCAGCTGACCAGCGCCGAAGCTGCCCTGGAGTAGAGCAGCTGACAGGATCGCTCGTTGCTGCGAGGCGTCCTCCCTCATGGCCGAGACAAGTGAGAGCACGTGGACGGTCTGGGCCAGTGTCGGGTCGCCGGCGCCCTGGGCGATCTGGTCATTGAGAGCCAGCACCGCATCGATCAGCTGCGTGTACTTCTGGGTAACGGCCAGCGCGGGGATCTGGCTGGCCGTCGAGGTGTTGCGCAGGTCTTGAAGCCCGCTGAGTGCGGTGCGCGCGGTGGCGAGCGCCTGCTGGGTCTGCGTTGAGTAGGAACCGCCGATCTGCCGGGCCAGGCCGCGGAATTGCCCGGCAGCCTGATCGGTCGTGCTGAATGCCCGCTCAACGACCCCGAGCTGCAGAGCCCTCCCCTGCGGGCTGGCTGCCCGGCCTCCGGCCGCGCCCATCGCGATGTAGAAAACGGTCTGGTCCCGCTCGTACTCGAGGTCCCGGGTGAGGAAGATGACCTGCTGGCCCAGTTTTGCCTGCGTCTCCAGCCGCTGATAGGCCTGGGCAGTCTGGATCGACGAGTAGATATGGACGCCGGCGAGCGCCACCGCGGTCAGGGTCGGAATGACGATGAGCAGCAACAGCCGCGAGCGAACACGCCAGTTCTTCAGCGCAAAGCGGGATCCTGGGCCGCCCGGCTTCTGACCGTTCGTCCGCGGGAGGGCTCCATGCTGCCCATCGTGGGCACCGGGCGCCTCGTAGCTCGACGCGGGACCGTCGGGTTCACCAGTGGTGGTCGACGAACCTGCGACCTCGGCGGTGGAACGGCGATCGTCCTCGGTTCGGGACTGCACAGCCCTTGCACCGCCTACGTAACTACCGTAGCGGGCCCGCGTGCATCTGGGCCTTGCGGTGGAAACGACATGACGTACCCCTTCCCGGGCGGTGACTCCGCGAGCTTAGCGCAGTGCCTTGGCAAGCCGCTGGTAACCGGTCAAAGTGCACCGTTCGCACCCAATCGCCTGAGAAGCCGATGTAACGTGACGCTTGCGGTACTGGCACTGCACGACACAGTAGGCTACCGTCCGGCCAGGTCACCTGTATCCGGAACCGTACGGATCGTCATCATGGACGCCTTGATGTCCTAGGGTGCGTGAGGGAGTTTGATGAAGCTCGAACCGGCGGCGCGGCGCCGTAAGCTCGCCCGGCCAGCGCGTACCGCGTTTGCTGTGCTCGCCTCCATTGCAGCCCTGCTGCTTGCGGTCGCCTGTCAGAGTTCCGGCACGGCGTCGGATACATTCGCGGCCGGGACGGTCACGATCAGGGTCGCGGCGACGCCTGGAGCGGAGGACGCGCCCCTTTACGTCGCCGCCAAGAGTGGCGGGCTGTTCAGCAGGGAAGGCCTCAAGGTCACCATCGCTTCCTATCCGTCGGTGAAGGCTGAACTTCAGGCCTTGAAGAAACACCAGGTCGACGTCGCTGAAGGAGACTATGCCGATTTCTTCTACACTGCGGCGACCTCTAAGAAGCTGGGCCTGCGCGTCGTCGCTGACGGCTATCACGCGGCACCCGGGGTGATGGAGGTGCTCGCGGCTCCGAGTTCGCATATCAGCACTCCGCAAGACCTTGCCGGAAAGACGGTGGGGGTTGTGAAACCGCAGGTGCTCCCGGTGGTCAAGCCCGTACCCGGCCAGCCGGCCCAGCCGTACAGCCTCGAAATGATGGCCACCCAGTCGGTCTTGCAGAGCGAGGGCGTAGACCTAACCAAAGTGCGCTGGGTGAGCCTGCCGGCGGCCCAGCTGGTCAGCGCTCTTGCGCGTCACAAGGTGGACGCCATAGTGGCGCAGGAGCCCTATATTCTCGACGCGGAAAAGAGCCTGGGCGCAATCGAGGTGCTCGACTCCTGCAGCGGCGCCACGGACAGCCTGCCGTTGTCTGGGTACTTCACCGTGCAGTCCTTCGCCCAAGAGCATCCTGAGGCTGTCCAGGATTTCCGGTCCGCGCTGGAACAAGCACAAGCCAATGCCGTGCTGCCCGGGCCTGTGCGCGCCGTGGTCGCGCATTATCCGGGGATGTCCATGCAAAACGCTTCCCTGATCACGATCGGGGTGTACCCAACCTCGCTGACGGCCGACAACCTGCAGCGCGTCGCGAACCTGATGTTCAACGCTGGCGTCCTGGTCAAGGCGTTTGACGTTTCCTCCTTGATAGTCCACTGACCGCGTGTGCGCAGTGGACTGCGGCCGGATTCTTGAGCCTCAGACTGCCCCGTTGTCCGGGGCGAGGTTGTCCATGATCCGCCCGGCGCCGTTCCCGGGCCCAGCGTCCTGGGCAGGGGTCACCGCGCCGCCAAGGTAGAGGGCGCCGATCTCCGGATGCTCAAGGACCTCCCGCCCGGTTCCGGTCATCCGCACCCGCCCGTTCTCCAGCACAACCCCATAGTCCGACAGCCGCAAGCCCGCCCGCGCATTCTGTTCGACAAGCAAGATCGTTTTCTTCTGAGCCTTCATCAGGCGGACCGCGTCAAGCACCGTCTTGAGGACTCTGGGAGCCAGCCCCATCGAAGGCTCATCCAGGATGACCAGCGCCGGATCGAGCATCAGGCAGCGGGCGAACTCGACGAGACGCTGCTGGCCTCCGGAAAGGCTGCCTGCTTTCTGCCTAGCCCAGCCGGCCACCTCAGGGAACATCTCTTCGACATGCGCGCGTCTGCGCTCCACGAGCGTCCTGTTTTTCAGGATGTACCCGCCAAGATCGACGTTTTCCCTGACCGTCATCTCGCGGAACAAGCCGTGGTTCTGCGGCACGTGCACGACGCCCATGCTCAGGATCTCGCCAGGATCCTTGCCTACGATCGACTCGCCGTGAAGGGTGATACTCCCGCGCCTCGGCCGCAGCAGCCCGCTGACCGCCGAGAGCAGCGTCGACTTGCCTGCGCCGTTCGGCCCGACAACGCAGGTGATGGCGCCTTGAGGCACGCTGAGTGAGACATCATGGAGTACGTCGCCTTCGCCGTAGCCAGCCACCAGGCGGCT
>Ga0207664_10003703_pt1 | contig 10249 bp, 7 predicted proteins | sample LARL83metaG_FD_184349 | JGI IMG/M metagenome (GOLD analysis project Ga0207664, IMG submission 184349) | Corn, switchgrass and miscanthus rhizosphere microbial communities from Kellogg Biological Station, Michigan, USA - LAR L8-3 metaG... | ecosystem: Host-associated > Plants > Roots >...
CGCTCGACGCTGGAGCTTGGCCTGCCAGGGAAGTGTTCCCTTGGCTCCGAACTGTTTGTTGAGACGTGCGACCACCGACTCGAGCTGCGTCTTGGCTTCGTCCGGCGTCAATTTCACTTTGCCCAAGCGCACCGATTTGGCCCAAGTCTTCCAGCTCTGCACTTCCTTCGCGTGGAAGCCATGCTCAGTGTGGACGTTCGCGGCATGGGCTAGCAAGCGGGCTTCGAGTTCACGAACGGCATCGCCGGATGACGCGAGCTTGGTCCCGCCGTCGGTCTTTTTCAAAAGCGCTTTGGCTTCTTTCGACAGTCCATCCATCTGCCACTTCTCGCGTGCCGTCCCAATGGCCACGATGGCCGGCCAAAGCGGGCGGTGAATATAGGTAACCTTACCCGAGATGAGCTTCACCATCAGGACGTCGGGATGGTCGTGCAGCCTACATGACAAATCGAACATCTGCTTAGCTGCAGGATGAGCCCACCACGATCGCCCGCCGACATCGCCGACTACCAGACCACTCACGCTTGGAAACTTCGGGTCGGTACTAAGCAACAGATCAAATTCCTGGAGGCGGTCAACCAAGTCTTCGAGTCGCATATGTCACTCAGAACCCGATGTCCTCTTTCACCTTTTCCATCCAGTTGTACACGATCGGACAATATTCCGCGCGTTCGACTAATCGCCACATGCGGCTCGCGATGGAACCGGTGCCGCGCACCAGGTGCGGAAAATTGGCGCAGTTCTGCGGACGAGCTTCATAAACGCTGCACAGGTTGTCTTCGAGAAAGACGCACCCGGATTCCGTTCGCTTCAGGATCAATTCGCCGGATTCGGACTGCTGGGTTGAATCGCGAATGAATTCTTTTCGGGTCATGCCGAGAAACTTGGCCAGCTTGTCGACGTCGCGATCCGTGATTTCGACTTCGCTCACGCGGCAGCAATTCGCGCAAGTCGTGCAATCGATTTGAGCTTCGATATCTTCTCCGAACCGGCGCAGCCGGCGATCCGAATGTCGATGATTTCTCAGGTAGGCGCGGAAGCGGGAGTTCTCGTCGCGCTTCTGCTGGCCGAGCCTGCGGATCTGGACCAGATCGGTGAGCATGCCTCTACAATAGAGTATGTCCGTGATTCCCGACGAATTCTACCGCATCCAGAAACTGCCGCCCTACGTCTTCGCAGTCATCAACGAGATGAAAGCGAAAGCGCGCGCGGCACAACTGGACGTGGTGGACCTGGGGATGGGCAACCCCGACGGCGCGACCCCGGAGCCAGTGGTTAAGAAGCTAATCGAGGCGGCGAAGAACCCACGCAATCATCGCTACTCCATGTCGCGCGGAATTCCACATTTGCGGCTCGAGATCGTGAAATATTATCGCGACCATTATGGCGTTGAGCTGGATCCGGAAACCGAGGCCATCGTCACCATCGGCGCCAAGGACGCTCTGGCGCACTTGCTGTTCGCGGTCATCGGACCCGAAGATGCCGTGGTGTCGCCGAACCCCGCCTACCCGATCCACCAATACGGAGTGATCATGGCCGAAGGCCACGCCTGCATGCTTCCCATGCCTGATCCGGCGACCTTCCTGAACGGTCTGGAACATCTTTACAAAACCTCGTCCCGGAAACCGAAGATGATTCTGATTTCGTTTCCGCACAATCCGACGACGCACTGCGTGGACCTCCAGTTCTTTCGCGACATCGTGGGTATGGCGGCGCGGCATGGAACCATGATCGTTCACGACTTCGCATACGCCGATATCTGTTTCGACGGTTATCGGGCTCCCAGCCTTCTGGAAGTAGATGGCGCCAAGGAGATCGGCATCGAGATTTATTCCATGTCGAAGAGTTTCAACATGGCCGGATGGCGCGTGGGATTCTGCCTGGGAAATCGCAAGCTGATCGGCGCACTGGCGCGCATCAAGAGCTACCTCGATTACGGCATCTTCCAGCCGATTCAAATCGCCTCGATCATCGCGCTGCGCGAGTGCGCCAAAGAGACCAAGAAGATCTGTTCCACCTATCAGAAGCGCCGCGACCTTTTGGTGACCGGCTTAAAGCGCGCCGGTTGGCCGGTGGAGGCACCGCGCGGCTCGATGTTCGTCTGGGCGCCCATTCCCGAGCAGCATCGGGCGCTGGGTTCGCTCGAGTTCGCAAAACTGCTGATGCAAAAAGCGCTGGTGGCAGTTTCGCCGGGCATCGGCTTCGGACCGTTGGGTGAAGGCCACGTACGATTCGCACTCGTCGAGAATGACCACCGCATCAAACAGGCCACCAAATCGATCCAGCAGTTCCTGAAGAAGTAAGTTACGGGGCCGGGCCCAGGTAAGCGAACGTCAGTCGTTCAAACGAGGCGCGATCGCCGATCCCCGAAAGGTGGAACTGTACGCGCGCGTCTCCCGGCGCCGGAAAGTCGAACGTGCTGGTGCTGACAGCGTCCACTAGCCGATGGGCGATGACGGCATTGTTGTTAATCCTCACCACATCGACCGAGAATCGAGCGCGCGCGTCGGGTTTCATAGACACCGTAGCTCTGTAATTTCCACGCCGCAAATTAATGGGCGGCCCCAGCAGGTCCTGGTGCCAAAATTCCGGGAGGAGGTCCAGCATGTAAAGCGGACGCGGGTCGGCTGTTAGTGGCTTGCGAACCGTGTAGAGATAGATCGGGTATTGGTAAGCTGTCAAGCCCAAATCGGATAAACGGGTTGTGGAAAGAACACGATCTCCGGGTCGCGCTAGCTCTCGAATCTGGCCCGGAGTCTGGGCGATTCGAACGTCGTAACGACCGAAGGCCTCCAATTGAAAAAGCCAAATGTCATTGAAGCCGAACCTCTCCTGCCAGTCCACGAAGAAAGGATCCAGCGCCGCCGATCGATGGCGCTCTTCGTAATAAGCCATGCGGCCGCAAATGATGAGGCGGTCGTCGGGATTGACGTGTTCGAGCGACAGCCACTGTACGGCGGCATCCACCGCGTTTATGCCGCGCGCGCTCAACTGGGCCATCTCCTTGGTGCTGCTTGCGAAGGCGCTGCTGTAGAAGATCAAGATGAACGCGGCCAGCGATGGCTGTATCCATCGAGGCGGAAGAAGCGCGAGCATAGTGCCTCCAACCGCGATCACCAAGGCTGTGACTATCATGAAATGGAATTTAGTAAAGCTGTCCACGCTGATCCAGGCGAAGGAACCAAGCAAACTCGCCCAGGGAACATCGACCGCCGGATTGAAAGGGAACGGATAACGACTGACCAGCCACAGCAAGGCGAGTGGCGTTGTGACGAACAGCGCTTTCATGGTCTTGCCGGCAGCGCCCCAAGACTGGACGCCTTGCACGGCAAAGATGGCCATAATGGGCAGCGAATAACAAAAGAGACGTTCTCTCAACTCGCCAGTCAAGCCCGCTTCAAGAAAACCGTGAATGGCGATTTGGCAGACCAGCGTAGCAGCCAACAGCACCGCTACGGAGAAGCGCTTTCGCCCGCATTCTCTGAACCACAAGAACAATGGCACGCCTATGAATAGTCCAGGCGCCAGGAGGAAATCGGCGACATAAATGCCCAAGAGCGTGGCTGACAAATGCGGCAGGCCGAAGTCCCCAAGCGCGTGTCCGTAGGATCCAAAGCCCGCGGCTTGATGAGCATATTTGAATACCTGCCAAGCCAGTTGAGTGGCGATAATCGCGGCAAGAATCCTGACCGCATGGAGCCAAAGCCGGTCTTGACCACGCCGCATGATCGACAGGACCATCACGGTGATCAGGACGGCCGCCACCAGCGACCACGCCGCCACCTTGGTGAGAAGCATCGCTGAGAGCAATCCGGCAGCGATCCAGTCACGCTGCACCGTTGGCTCCTCAACCCATTGAGCCAGGACAAAGAAGGCCGCCAAAAACAGAGGATAGTTGAGCGTTTCCGCCATGTACATACCGGCCCACATCGTGGCGGGTAGGAGTACCGCGGCTGCCGCTAGCAGGCAGGCTATTGGTGGACTCAGGCCGATGTGTGTTCCCAAAGCATAAGCCGGAAAAACTGCGAGACAAATCGCAAAACAACTGAACCACAATGCTGAGATCCGCGGAGACGAACCGAACGAGTGCGCAAAAGCGATGAATAGAGGGTACAGCGGTGGCATTGCGGCGTGAAACTCGCCACGCGTGGTGAATCCGTGACCGAGCCGCAAATTCTCGCCGACGGAAATATATTGAGCTTCGTCGGTGGCCAACAACGGAAACACCGACTGAGGCTTCAGGCAGGCGAAGTGGATAAACACGGCGACGACGTAGATCAATACCAACCACATCCATATCGGCGCGATTTGCTGCCGGACGGCCGGTTTGCGATGGGAAGGTTTATTTTGAGTTTTATGCGAGGCGGGTCGTGGCTCTATCGATGCCAAGCTAGGTGTGCCTCTCCAGCCGATCGACGTGGAAGAGGCGAGACGCGGCGCGGGCGTGGAGGTCGTAAAATCCCTGATCGAAGAGAACGAACAAAACCTCACGCACGCCAGAGCCAGTGTGTTCGAAATGTTGAGCGACGCTATCCAGCGCGATCTCAGCGGCTTCATCGGTCGGATACCCGTAAGCGCCGGTGCTAATAGCCGGAAAACTGACGGTGCGCGCGCCTCGCTCTTCCGCAAGTTCCAGGCATGTTCGATAGCAACTGGCCAGCTGCGCCGGCTCGTCGTGCAGACCATCCTGATAGATGGGGCCGACCGCATGGATCACATGTAGCGCCGGAAGCGCGCCCGCCGACGTTACGACAGCGCTCCCCGTCGGGCAACCGCCGGTTTTGGCGCGAATTTCATCCAGCTCGCGCATGATAGTTGGTCCACCAGCGCGATGGATGGCGCCATCCACTCCGCCGCCCCCACGCAATCCGGAATTGGCTGCGTTGACAATGGCGTCAACCCGGATCTTGGTGATGTCGCCGATGACCAGACGGAGCTTCTTCCCGTTCGGGAATTCAATCTCCATGCTTTATAGTAGGAGTTTGAAGCAAGCAGACGCAATGGTGCTCTTTGATATCGATGGAACCTTAATCCGGCGCGCAGGTCCGCACCACCGGCAAGCATTGGTGGACGCCATCCGCCGTACCGTGTCGGTAGAGACCACCACCGAAGGCGTACCAGTAGCCGGAATGTTGGATCGGGATATTCTCGCCACCATGATGACGCGCGCGGGCATCAAGCCGGGCGCCATCCGGAAAGCGATGCCCGACGTCATCCATCATGCGCAATCCATCTATGTCCGCAGCTCTCCCGACCTTGCGAAAAAAGTTTGTCCCGGCGTGCGGCGCATGCTCGGCCGATTGCAGCGGCGCGGCGTCGTGATAGGACTGGTGACCGGGAACCTCTCGCGCATCGGCTGGCGAAAAATGGAGCGGGCGGGCTTGCGGCCATATTTTCGATTCGGTGCATTTGCGGAACTCGCCAAGGACCGCGCCGGGTTGGTGCGTTTTGCCATCCGGCATGCGCGACGCCAGGGATGGATCGGACGCGACAGCCGGATTTCGTTAATCGGCGATCATCCTAACGACGTTCGGGCGGCAAAGGCTAACGGGATCCGCGCGGTTGCCGTGGCGACGGGCTTGACCGCCTTCGAAGAACTGCAAACGCACTCCCCGGACATTCTCGTGCCCGACCTGAGATCGCTTACGCTGGAGATGCTCCTCTGATGGAAGCGCAGTCCTTGGCCGTAAAGCGCGCGGAGGTGGAGTTCCATAACTTCGCTTCTCTGGGTGAACCCGAGCGTGCCATTGCGCATTACGCCGAAGAGAACGTGCGTCGCGGGGCAGTCATCCGAAACCATCTGCGCTTCATCGGGGAGATGACGCCGTTTCTCGAGATTGGCTCCAACGTCGGGCATACCAGCTACATGCTCGCAAACGAATTCGGGGCGAGCGGCTTCGCACTGGATCTTTCGGCCGACTCGCTGCGCTACGGCGTCACACTGAAGGATCACTGGCGGCTTTCGCGCGCGCCGATTCGCGTGGCCGGCGATGCGGTGAACCTGCCGTTTGCGGACGGCTCGCTCCGATTCGTGATGGCGTTCCAGATGCTGAGCCAGTTCATGAACATGGAAAGCGTGTTTCTGGAAGTGAAACGCGTGCTGGCTCCTGGTGGCACGTTTCTCTTTGCCGAAGAGCCGCTGAAGCGCCGCCTTTCGTTGCGTCTTTATCGCTGCCCTTACTACAACACGATGAAGCCGTGGGAGCGCAAGCTATACGACTGGGGATTGCTTGGTTATCTGGTACGCGATGTAATCGGCGCGCATCAAGAGGAAAGCTTCGGCATCCGGCAGAACCACACCATGGGTCTGAGCGACTGGCGCCGTCTCATCCAAAAGCATTTCGTCGACGCAGAGTACGAAATGTTCGTTCCCGAGCGCGGCTGGGGCGAGCGCGCCGTGAAGCGTACTGCCATGCGGCTGGATCCATATCGCTCGGAGTGGAGAGCCGCGCACCTATTAGGCGGGACTCTGGCCGCGGTTTGCCGTAAGGGCGGGGAAGCGACTCGTGTCGCCTTTGACGAATCAGATTTTCAGGCGCAGCTTCGATGCCCCGATTGTCACGCCTGTCTCACTCGCGACTCTGTTGATACTTTGCACTGCGTCCGTTGCGGTTATCAAGCTGCGAATGAGGGCGGCGTCTACAATCTGCTCCCTTCCGGCGACCGTGCAGAACTTTATCCCGGTGATCGCCCGGACGTCATCGATTTCTGCCTGCCCAGCCATGTGGAACAGTTGATCGGCGACTGGTACGAGTTGGAGGGCGTCTTTGGAAATAAGTATCGCTGGATCGGTGAGCACGCGGCTGCGCGGCTGGTCCGTGTGAAGCCTGGTCCCCAACGTCTGCGCATCCGGGGCCATGCCAGCGAGGGTCATCCGGTGCAGCTTTCAGCGAGCGCTAATGGGCGTAAAGTGGGCGACTGGAAATTGGACCGACCGGGTCTGTTCCTCGTCGAAGCCGACTTGCCCGACAGCGAAGAATATAAAATCGATATACAAGCCGGCCCGGCTTGGACGGTGCCGACGGATGACCGGATCTTCACGGTCAACATCAGCATGATACGCCTGGTACCGCCCGAATAGATCAGGGCAGAGCCAGTTTTCGAGTCAATGCCTGGAAGCGCGGCTCGTTGTGAAGCACGTCGAAAGCCGGCTCACTGCGAAGCAAGGGCATCACGATACTGTGTTTCGCGAAGGCGTTCTCGATCTGATCTAAAGCGCGGTCCTTTTGGCCGAGGAAAGCATACCCGGTCGCCAAGTTGAACGGGTCGCCAGTCCCTGATTTCTCCGCTTCCCGTAGCTTCTGCGCCGTTGCGGGATCGGGTGCCAACTTCCTTTGATACAGCATGCTTCGTCGAATGCATGCGTTCGCTTCGGCCAGTCCCGGCTCCAACTCGAGAGCGCTCCGCGCCTGACGAATCGCTTCATCGAATCGGTGAGCCTGTAAAAGCAGCCAGCCCGCATCGATATTCACGCGCGCTGAGAGCGGATCCAGCGCAATCGCGCGGCGCAAGGACGACAAACCCTGCTCAGTCCGGCCCATTGCGATCAGGAAAAATGCGTAATCGTGGTAGGCCGGCGAGAAGCTGGAATTAATGGCGATGGCTCGCTTGAAATGTTCTTCCGCCGCCGGCCAATTCCACTCGTACCAGAAGAATGCGTTGGCCAGGGCGTTGTGCGCTTCGGCGCTCGAGTGGTTGATGGCGAGTGCTTTTTCCGCCATAGCCCGAGCCTGAGGGAACACATCTTGCGGCGGGCTGCCAGAGCGACCCAACCTGACATACGTTTCCGCGGCTGCCGAATAGGCCTGGTCGAATTGCGGATCGAGCTCGGAGGCTTTCTCGAAAAAGCCGGTGCTTCTCGCGAGATCCTCGCGGCTGTCCTTGTGTTGCAAATATCGCCCGTTCAAGTAAGCCTGGTACGCTTCCTGGTTACGAGGCTGATTCTTGACTGCCGAGGCCGCTCCCCCACCTAGCAGCTTTTCCGCCACGGCCCCGGTAATGCGCGCGGCGGTCTCTTCCTGCATCCGAAACATTTCCGATTCGCTGCGTTCGGAGGTGTCGCCCCAAACCTGCGCTTGATCGGCAACTTTAATTAACCGCGCAGCCACTCTCAGTCGTCCCGCGCTCCTCCGAACCGTTCCCTCGACGATATAATCTACCCCAAGTTCGCGGCCCACCCGATCGATCCCGCGAGGTGCGCCCTTGTACCGCATCACCGAGCTGCGCCCGATCACGCCCAGCCGATCTGGATTCAGGCTTCCGAACTGGCCAATCAATTCCTCGGTCAAACCGTCGGTGAAGAGATCCTCGTTGGCGTCGCCACTCAGATTCTCAAAAGGCAGCATCGCAAGCATTACCCGGTCGGTCTTGCCTGCATTGCGCCAGGCGAAATAGCCGACGGCCATGCTACAGGAAGCGAGCAACACTGCGGTGACGATCCAAAACCAGCGTGCGCGAGGTCGCGCAAGCCTGGATTCTATGATCTGGGTCGCGCCCACTCGCTCCACCGGAGCGATAAACCGATAGCCCCGCTTGGGGACGGTCTGGATGTAACGTGGTGCATCGGAATCGTCATTGAGAGTCGCCCGGATCTGCGCGATGCAGACATTGAGATTCCGGTCGAAGTCGACAAACGTGCTGTCGCCCCACAGTTCATGCTGGATTTGCTCGCGCGTCAAAACCTGACCTGCATTCTCGGCCAGCAAACGGAGTGCTTGCAGTTGTTGCGGCGACAACTTCAGCAGGACGCCAGCCCGGCGCAGTTCGTTCGTTTGCAAGTTCAACTCGAAGGCTCCAAAGCGAAGAAGGCTGGCGCTGGTCTCGGCCGCTTGCACGGTATCAGTATAAAGCCTGGCTTGCCGTTTGGGAGGGAAACCTGGCCGCGATTCCGGCTACCCGCGTGTTTACAACGCCCCGCAATCGATTGAGTTCACGACAGTTGGCCACAAACAAAAAATTAATACGACATGTCTTGCACGCCTCGGCGCTTTACCGCACATTGGAACCCATGACCAGCAGACGAACTATCCTTCAAGCAGCCAGCGCGGCTTTCATAACAACCGCGGAAGCCGGCGAAACTACCGAAACCAAGAAAGCCGAACTAGATTCGGAAAAATTCCGGCAGGCCGTCGTCAGAGGCGACCTTCCCACCGTCGTCTCCCTGCTCGATCGGGACGCCGCCCTTCGCTATGCCCGCGACGCCGCCGGAGTGTCGGTCTATACACTGGCCTGCTTGCACGGCCAATCCAAGATTGCAGAAGAGCTGATCCGGCGCGGGTTGGTATTGGATGCGTTCGAGGCCGCTGCCAGCGGGAACAACGCGCGGGTGAACGAACTCTCGAAAGACGATCCCGGCATTGCGCACCATCGTTTGCCCGATGGCCGAACACCGCTGCACTTGGCTGCCGAGACGGGCCATCCCGATACGGTCGTACTCTTCACCATGAAGGGCGCCGATCTGAGCGCCGGCCCGGAGAGCCCGCTGCTGGCTGCGGTGAATTACCCGGATCATGCCAAAGCAACCGAGATGTCGCGGTTTCTGTTGATGAATGCGTCTGATCCGAACGCCCGGCGCGGAGACGGCAAGAGCGCTTTGCACCTGGCGGGCGCCCGGGGCTACGACGACCTGGTCGAAATGCTGGTCCATAGAGGGGCGAACACGGAGGTTCGCGACGCGGAGGGAAAGCCTCCGGTCCTGGGAGACGTTGCCAAGATCGAGCGCGTGCATTACGCGCGGCGTTATACGCAGGACCTGCGTGGGAATCCAGTCACACGCGAGGACAACTACGGGATTCCGCAGGAACTGATCAACCAGTTTGTGTCGGTGGCCCATGTTGACTTTGAAAAAGTGAAGCAGCTTCATAAGCTCTGCCCAACGCTATTGATGACGCGCGCCACCTGGGATGAGCTTGCCATTGAAGCGGCAGCCCACATGGGCCTGGCGCCGATGGCTCAATACTTAGCCGATCTTGGGGCGCCAGTTTCTACCTGCACAGCGGCGCTGCTGGGCGCGAAGGACCTGGTCAAGCGATTGGTCCAGGAGGATCACGGGTGTCTTCGAGAGCGTGGCGCGCATGACATTGCCCAGCTCGCATACACTGCCTATGCCGCCGAGCAGGTGGAGATCGCGGAATTCCTGCTGCAGGCCGGCGCGGATGTTCACACCCGATCACTCGGATCCACGACGCTTCACATTGCCGCCACCAAGGGCCACGTCGAGCTGGCTCGATTGCTGCTCGATCATGGCGCG
>Ga0207664_10003704_pt1 | contig 10245 bp, 10 predicted proteins | sample LARL83metaG_FD_184349 | JGI IMG/M metagenome (GOLD analysis project Ga0207664, IMG submission 184349) | Corn, switchgrass and miscanthus rhizosphere microbial communities from Kellogg Biological Station, Michigan, USA - LAR L8-3 metaG... | ecosystem: Host-associated > Plants > Roots >...
GGCACAGGAAGGCCGACAGCGCGCGCTCGCCAGTGGGGTAAGGCGTGAGATCGAGTGGTTGCGACGAGGCGCCAAGGCGCGGACGACGAAGGCCAAGGGCCGCATCGAACGCGCGGGCGAAATGATGTCGGAATTGGCGGATCTCAAACAGCGCAACGTCAAACAATCGGCTGCGGAGATCGATTTCAGCGCGTCACAACGCCAGACTCGCAAATTGATCGATGTTAAAAAAGTTTCCAAGGCACTCGGTGGGAGAGAACTGTTTCAGAATTTATCTTTCACTCTCGCGCCGGGGACAAAGCTCGGATTAGTCGGCCCCAACGGCAGCGGGAAATCAACATTGATCCGAATGCTGCGCGGCGAACTGACGCCGGACAGTGGCACGATCGTTCGGGCCGATCAGTTGCAGATCGTGGTATTCGATCAGCATCGCGAGCAGTTGGATCAAAACCAGCGGCTGCGCACGGCGCTCTCGCCGATGGGCGACACCCTGAGTTTTCAAGGCACACCGATGCACGTAACCGGCTGGGCCAAGCGGTTTTTATTCCGCGCCGATCAACTGGATATGCCCGTCGGCGAACTCTCAGGCGGCGAGCAGGCGCGCGTCCTAATCGCCCGGCTGATGCTCAAACAGGCAGATGTGCTGATTCTCGATGAGCCGACGAATGATCTGGACATTCCGACGCTGGATGTGCTGGAAACTTCGCTGGAGGATTTCCCCGGCGCGGTGGTGCTGGTGACGCATGATCGATATTTGATTGATCGGGTAGCAACGGAAGTTTTAGGATTGGATGGCAAAGGCGGGGCGCAGGTGTATGCGGATTTGGCGCAGTGGGAGAGAGGCATCAAGGCGGGTAAACGTGCGGAAGTTGTGGCGAAGAAAGCAGCGGCGCCGGCACCAGTTCAGACTCCGCGCACTGAAAGCTTCAGCGCGAAGAAAAGATTGCCATGGAAAGAGCAGAAAGAGCTCGAGGGCATGGAGGCCGCGATATTGGCGGCGGAGACGCGCGTGAAGGAACTGGAAAAACAGGTGCATGATCCAGCGGTGATGGCGGATCATGTGAAAACTCGTGATGCGTATCACGAGTTAAGCGAAGCCGCGGCGGAGGTTGAGAGGCTTTATTCGCGGTGGGGGGAATTGGAAGGGAAGAGTTCATAGGGGTCCGCGTTCTTCCGCAAATTTGGACCAGTCTCCCGCAACGTATATGCTGCGGGACATTTTCGGCTTTCAAATCGAAGGGTAAAACATGGGATTTTTCAATCTCTTCAAGAGGAAGTCTGTTGCTGCATCAACTCCAAGCATTGTGAAGCTTCCTCAAGCTGAGGCCGCGCCTTCGAATGCGGCAGCATCGAGTTCTAAGCATTCATCGATCGAGCGCGAGCACTTCACGTTGCAGGTACCATTCGAGTGGAACGAGGTGCCGTCAGATGAGCAACTGAAATTCGAATTTCGCAATCAGACGTTACCCGAACAGATCATTGTCACAGTGCTCCTGACGAAAGATAGGTTCTCTGATGCTCGACTCCGGCAGGTTGCCGAGCAACTGACGAATATGCGGCTCGATGTCGCAAAGCGGGTCTCTGGGGGACGGGCGGTTGCTTCACCTGCGCAATTTCAAAGTGGATCTGGTCAGGTAGAAGCACGCTGTGTGATCCGCGACGAGGTCAATAACATACGGGCCGCGTGGGTAATTAGGGTGGCTCCCGCGAAAGTAGTTACCGTCGCACTTACTCGGTATACGATGCAAGATCTTGGGCTGCCATTCGAAGCCTACTCGGGATTGATCTTCGATCTTGTTCAGGTGAAGAATTCGGAGACGATGGCGAATGGATGAGAGGTGGGCAGTGCCCACCATACATGTTTGATGCTGCGCTCTCACGAACGACGTCTCGACACTTTGGCGTTCTCTGGCTACAAAAGTAGCGAAAGGATCACCTCAATATGAATTTTCCGAAACTGCATAACGCGGCGTGGCCTGGGCTGGTGGGCAAAGGGCCGGATTCTGAGCCGGCGATTTCGCTCGATACGATGCTCGATCTCACCGCGGCGGCGCGGGTGGGGAACGCGAAATTCGATGGGATCGATCTGTTTTTGTTTGATCCGCATGTGAGCATTGATTCATCCGAAGACGATCTCAAGCGGCTGGCGGAGAAGGTGCGGGCGCGCGGGCTCGCGGTGGGTTCACTCGTCGCGCCGGTGTGGCCGCCTACGGGTGGGGGATCGGCGATGGGATCGGAATCGGAGCGGAAGCAGTTTGTCGAGCAGGTGCGGAAGGCTTGCGTCATCGGGAAGAAGCTGCGCGAGTTGGGCGTGCGGCAGTATGGGATTATCCGCATCGACTCGGCGGCGAGTGCGAGTGAATGGGCGAACGATCCCGAAGGGAATCAGAAGAAAATCGCGGAGACGTTTCGGGCGGCTTGCGACGTCGCTGAATCTTTTGGCGAACGTCTCGCGGCGGAAGGGGAAATTTGCTGGGGCGGGATGCATTCCTGGCGGCGGATGGTGCAGCTCCTGGAGATGGTGGGTCGGCCGAAGACGCTGGGATTTCAAGCGGATATGGCGCACACGCTGCTATACACGATGGGATACAACGCCGCGGAGGATGCGATTCTGCCGGCGAATTTTGGTTGGATGGATCAGGCGGAATTGGATGAGGCGCTGAAGAAACTGACGGCGGCGCTGCGGCCCTGGACGATTGATTTTCATGTCGCGCAGAATGACGCCACGGTGAAAGGATCGGGATCGCATGACAAGACGGGGAGGCATTGCTTGCCAAACGATCCGAATGGGAAGTTGAATATTGTCCGGCATGCGGGGTATTGGCTGCGCGATGAGAAGGGGAATGCGACGAAGAATCTCCGGCACATTTGCTGGGATGGGTGCATGTTCCCGAATGATGTGATGATGAAGCCGGGGACGTGGAATGATATTCTTGGGGCGATGGTGAAGGTGAGAGATGCGCATGGGTGGGCGGGGTGAAGGGTGCTATAATCGGCGAGAGAGGTTGATATGCCAATCACAATCGACGACCAAACATTGCGAGCGATGGGCATGGACGAAAACGAAGCACGCATTGAAATTGCGTGCCGGTTATTCGACGCAGCCAAAATTTCGTTCGGGCATGCCGCCACGTTCGCGAGGATTACTGAAGATCAGATGTATCAGGAAATCGAGAAGCGGAACATTCCTCGCTATCGATATACGGCCGAACACCTGAGGCAGGATCTTGAGGCGCTGCGGCAGATGGATGAGCACCAGAAGGCTGGCAAGTGAGCGTTAAAATTGTCGTCAGCGACACATCGCCAATTCGCGCGTTGGCGCACCTCGAGATGGTCGAACTGCTGGACGCGCTTTATGGCGAGATCCTTATCCCGCCCGCTGTTGTTACGGAACTGGCACGACAAACAATTCGATTTGCTTCGTTGAACATAGACCCATATCCGTTTTTGAAAGTGGTTGCACCAGCCAACCGCCGGCGCGTGTCAGAGCTTCGCGCCATACTTGATCCCGGTGAATCGGAATCAATTGCATTGGCAGAAGAACTCCGGGCGGACCATCTGCTTATAGACGAACGTCGGGGTCGGGATCAGGCTATTCGACTGAGTCTCAGACCCATCGGCGCGCTTGGAATGTTGCTGCGCGCGAAAGAACTCGGCATTATCGGCGCCGTGGTGCCCTTGCTCGATCAACTCGAGCAGGAGATAAACTTCTTCGTCTCACCTTCCCTTCGTGCAGAGGTCCTCCGTCAGTCCAAGGAATAAGGTCCACGTTCATCATCTGGAGCACAAATGAAATCCCTCAACATCGGCATGATCGGTTACGGCTTCATGGCCAAGGCGCATTCCAACGCCTATCGCAAGGTCAATAATTTTTTCGACCTGCAATATCGCCCGGTGCTCAAGGCGGTTTGCGGGCGCGATAAAGGGAATGCTTCGGCGTTCGCGGAGAAGTGGGGGTATGAATCTGTCGAGACGGATTGGCGAAAGCTGATTGAGCGGAAGGATATCGATGCGATTGATATCTGTACGCCGAATAATACGCACAAGGAAATCGCGCTGGCTGCTGCTGCGGCGGGGAAGATGATTTTGTGCGAGAAACCGCTGTCGATGAATGCGGCGGAGGGCGCGGAGATGGTTCGCGCGGTGGAAACGGCAAAGGTTCCGAACATGGTTTGGTACAATTATCGCCGGGTGCCGGCGGTGACTCTGGCGAAGAATCTGATTGAGCAGGGCCGGCTGGGGAAGATCTTTCATTTTCGGGCGAAGTTTTTGCAGGATTGGACGATTTCACCGGATCTGCCGCAGGGCGGAACGGCGCTGTGGCGGCTGGATGTGGCGGCGGCGGGGTCGGGCGTTACCGGCGATCTGCTGGCCCATTGCATCGATACGGCGATCTGGTTGAACGGGCCAATCAAATCAGTCACCGCGATGACCGAGACATTCATCAAGGAACGCAAGCACAATCTCACGGGGAAAATCGAGAAGGTCGGCATCGATGATGCATGCGCGTTTCTCGCGCGATTCGCGAATGGGTCGATGGCGACGTTTGAATCGACGCGATATGCGCGCGGGCATAAGGCGCAGTACACATTCGAAATTAATGGCGAGCATGCATCCGTCGGCTGGGATCTTCATGATCTGCATCGGATGCAGTATTTCGATCACAAGGATGAAGGCATCCTGCGCGGGTGGCGGTCGATTCACGTGACGGACAGCGATCATCCGTATATGAAACATTGGTGGGTGCCGGGGCTGCAGATTGGGTATGAGCACACGTTCGTGCACCAGCTGGCGGATTTTCTGGAGGGGCTTGCGACGGGCAAACCGGCGGGGCCGACGTTCCGGGATGCGCTGGAGACACAGAGGATTTGTGACGCGGTGCTGGCGTCGGCGCAGAGCGGGCGGTGGGAGTCGGTGAATTCTTAAGATGGTCGTTGGTGGAACGCGCAGCATCCGCCGCGCGAATAGCCCTTGCGGCGACCACCGGTTCTTGCTATTCTGTGAGCGACCTCATCTTTGTGTAGGCAGCTCGTAAGGGAAGAAGCCATGTCGGCAAAAGGGAAGAAAACCGTTTGGTCTGCTGCGATAATCGTCGCATCGATTGCGCCGTTCACGCAGCCACAAATCTCCGAGGCCAAAGCAATCGTTTTGCCGTATTCGGTGATCGGGCGGTATTACCAGCCTGCTGCGGGCTCGGTGAATCAGGATGTCGAGGGGGCGTCTACTTCGGGAAGTACCATTAGCTTCGATACGCCGGCAACCACTGGTTTTTTGAATTTTCTGTCCTTTGGGCGCGCGATCAATTCAGTCAATCTAACCGGTAGCGCGGGCAGCACCCTCGAGGTAAATGCTGGCACGACATTTACAGGCGGAATTCTAAATATTACGGGGGCCGGCTCAGTGACCGTAAACGGCAGCGCGAACCACACCGGTGGGACAACTGTCGGAGCCGGCACGTTGAGGGTCGACTCGGGGAGCTATGGAACGGGTACGTCCGGCACGCTGTTGGGTAGTGGCTCGCTCTACAAGACCGGCGCAGGCACATTAACGTTGGCCCATTCGCCGATCATTTCAAATAATCTGGTCCTCAATAACAATTCGTTAATCGTGAACTACACCGGCAGCTCGCCTGCTTCGAGTATCCGCTCGCAATTGCAGGCCGGTTATGGTCCCGGTGTCTGGTCAGGGACCGGCATCACGAGCTCCGGCGGAGGGGCGATCACCGGTAATGCCGTTCTCGTGAAGCACACGTATCCCAGCGACGGCAATCTCTGGATCACTGGTGACTACAACTACGATGGTGTGATCGACCTACGGAATGATTTTTCGATCTTCGTCGATTCCTATGCGGCGTTTACGCAAATTCCGAGCTACTCGGCGCAGTTGGACTCGATGATCAATTCGATCGATCTGACGAACTGGCAGAAGAGTGCGCTGCTGTCGGTGGTCCCTGAACCTGCGAGCGTCGCGGTGCTGGCGATAGTCGGGGGGATGCTTCCGCTGCGCCGGCGGCGTCTGTTTTACGCCTAGTCGGATGTGAAAGAGGAGAGTTCATGTCGGTAAAAGGGAAGAAAACCATTTGGGCAGCGGCCGTGATGGTCGCATCGATTGCGCCGTTCACGCAGCCGCAATTCTGCGGGGCCAAAGCAATCGATTTGCCGTATTCGGTGATCGGGCGGTATTACCAGTCTGCTGCGGGCTCGGTTAATCAGGACATCCAGGCGGCGTTCAGCGTCTCAGCCTGCCGTGGCGTGACTTTAATAGATGTACCTTCTTTCCGTGATACCGAGCCGTCTATATCCCCGCTTATTAGCGGGAATGCGCTCACGCTTGTCAGCCTAACCGGTGGCGCGATTACGATCCCGTATAGAGGCGCGACGTCAGTTGTAGCCGGCACGCTACACATTTCGGGCCCCGGAGTGATCCTAAATGGTGGCGCGGTACTCAATGCGTCCAGCGCGTTTACCGGTGCGTGGAGGATTGACACCGGCGTGTTGAGCATCAACTCGGGCACGTTGAGCCTCAATTCGTTGGGCTATCAATCGGGTAATTTGGTCTTGGGTTCTGGCTCGCTCTATAAAACCGGCGCGGGCATATTGCAACTTGCCGATGCCTCGTCTGGGTTCTATTTTGACAGTGGTGCGCGGCTAGTTAATGGCACATTAGAATCAACCGGGTTCTCCATAGATCAGGTCGCCGCTATCCCCGAACCGTCCGCCGCGGTGCTTCCCACGTTGGCGGGCGCCAGCGCCCTGGCGATTCGCCGGCGCAGAAATCTCGATTCGGTTCATCTCGATTAGACCGCGATAAAAGCCTGACAAGCATTTCGGTCAGGTTGAATAGAAGAAACTATTTCGTGCTTCTTTTTGGCGGGTGGAACGGCGATTGGATTGCGCCGACGAAAGCATCAGCGGCTTGCGCCGCAGCGTTAGGGGAGTTTGATTTCAAGGTAGGGTTTGGCGGGGCCGGTGTTGATTATTTCTCGGGTGAGTTCTGCGATGGCTTGGGGTTCGGCGGGCCACATGAAATCTTTTGCGGCTGATTCGATCGGCAGCCAGCGGGCGGCGTCGTGTTCTTCGTTTAGAATTACGTTTGCATCTGCGGCGACGAGGGCGCAGAAGGCGGGGCAGTGCCAGATGGTTTCGTCGTGGGTCAGGTAAAAGATTTCTAATAGCGAGAGTTTGTAGAACTCTGTTGGAGTCAATCCGGTTTCTTCTTTCAATTCGCGGAGGGCGGCTTGCCAGGCGGTTTCGTTTGCCTCCATCGTGCCGCGGACGGTTTGCCAGGTGCCGCCCATGTAGTCGTTTTGCGCTCGGCGAAGTTGGAGGATTTCGTGCGAAGTCGCGGCGGGGCGGATCACGTAAACGCTGATCATGTCGTAGCGAATGTTCATGATCGCTTCGCGTAGGTTTGGCCATCGATGCGATGGACGAGGCCTTTGAGGCTGAGCATCGTGAGTTCCTGGAGAATGACGGAGGCGGGCAAGTCGGTGCGGTCGATTAGCGTGTCGATGGTGATGGCGTCTTTTTCGAGTTGGCCGAGGATGTGGTGCTGGCGATCGGAAAGCGCGTGCGGCATTGGCGCGATCGGTGTTTCTGGTTTTTCTTCGAAGAGGGATTGCTCGGGGCGCGGGAGAGGATCATCAACGCCATCGGGCAATGGCGGGAGATCGTCGAGAATGTCGGTGAGTTGGGTGACGAGCGTTGCGCCTTCGCGGATGAGTTTGTGCGGGCCGGCGGACATGGCGTTGTCGACTCGGCCGGGGAGGGCGAAGACGGGGCGGCCCTGGTCTTCGATGGCGAGACGCGCGGTGATGAGCGCACCACTGCGGATATCGGCTTCGACGACGAGGACGCCGCGCGAGAGACCGGAAACGATGCGATTGCGGCGCGGAAAATTCTCCGCCATCGGGGGAGTGCCGGGGGCGTATTCGCTGATAACGGCGCCGCGGCCGTCGGCGATTTGTTCAAATAACGGCTTATTTTCCGGGGGATAGGCGATGTCGAGGCCCGAGCCGAGCACGGCGAGCGTGCGGCCATCGGGATCGGCGAGGGCGCCTTGATGGGCGGCGGAATCGACTCCGCGAGCGCCGCCGGAGATGACCGTCATTCCGGAAGCGGACAAGATGGCGGCGAAACGATGCGCTTGTTCGCGCCCATAGTGGGAACATTTTCGCGCGCCCACGATGGCGAGGGAATGCAGATCGCGCGGTTCGAGAGAACCTTTCAAATATAAAACGGCGGGGGGATCCGAGATTGAGCGCAGAAGCACCGGCCAGGTCGCATCATCGGGGCAGATGATATCAAGGCCGAGTTCATGGCAGCGATCGAGTGTGCGATCGACTTGTTCATCGGCATGTTTTAAGGCGCTGAATATTTTCGAAGATTTGGCGGGGCCAATTCCTTCTATCGATCTCAGGAGAGAAGTCGGGGCGCTGCAGGCGGATTGGATATCGCCCGCCGCGTCGAGCAGGCGGCGCTGAAGGATGGGCCCGAGGCCCTCGGTGAGGGAGAGGTGTAGCCAATGGCGAAGTGACATCGCGGAGAAGTTTAACGCGGAAAGGGCGGGGGGACCACAGAGGAACACACTTGGCGACCGACGATTAATCTACGCCAGTCAATGCCCTGTCGGCATGTCAGGCGGCGCAGCGAACGGCGGCCAAACAGTCGTATCGCGCCAATCTTCAGCAGGCGCAATACCTGCAACAACGATCGTATGCGCACAGCGCGGCAACAATTGCGCCAGCCGCTACAACGCAACCGGATATCGCGGCGGCGCCGCGTGCTACCGAGGACGTGGAAGAACACGAGGAGGTGGTGGACGCGGAAGACATTGACGAGCGCCACAAAATCACCGCAAACGTGAGGACATTCCGTGGACCTATTTACGGACATATTCAAGCGGGGTTATGAACAACTCCACGGGCGTCTGAGCGGTCCAATGCAATTTCGACTGGTGATTCAGCCGATCGTGGCTGCATTCCTCGCCATCCGCGCCGGAGTGCGAGATGCGCGCGAAGGAAGGCCTCCGTTTTTGTGGGCCCTGATCACCGTTTCGCTGGAGCGACGGGAACGGTGGCGTTCGGCGTGGAAGGATATCAGGAGAGTATTTTTCTTCGCAGTTGCGATTGATGCGATTTACCAGCTCATTGAGCTACGCGCGTTTTATATTGTGCAGGCGATCATCGTGGCGTTTGTGCTGGCCATCATTCCGTACGCAATTTTGCGCGGCATCGTGACGCGAGTGACGCGCCTCATCCACAAGGCCAAACGAAAACGATGAACCGCGCTACTGCCGACGGCGCTGGCTTTTGAGCGCATACCGGGAACAGAGAGCACAACAGAGAACAGGAGCATCCTATGAATCCAGAGCAATCGAGGATGGACGAGGCGCGAAACCAAGGCACATCCTGGCGGAAATGGGGGCCTTATCTCAGCGAACGGCAGTGGGGAACCGTGCGCGAGGACTACAGCCAAACCGGAAATGCGTGGGATTACTTCAACCACGACCAGAGCCGTTCGCGCGCTTACCGCCGCGGGGAAGACGGATTGGCTGGGATTTCTGATGATAAACAGCGGTTGTGTTTCGCCATCGCGTTGTGGAACGGCACCGATCCGATTCTTAAGGAGCGACTGTTTGGCCTCACCAACGGCGAGGGCAACCATGGCGAGGACGTGAAGGAATACTACTTCTATCTCGACAGCACGCCGACGCATTCGTATATGCGCTACCTCTATAAATACCCCCAGGCAGCGTATCCCTACAACGATCTGATCACGACAAACCGTCAGCGGTCTGCCAAGGAGCCCGAGTACGAATTGATCGACACGGGTGTGTTCGACAAGGATCGGTACTTCGACGTATTCGTCGAGTACGCCAAGGCCAGCCCGCAAGACATGCTCATTCGCATCACAGTCAGCAATGCCGGCGATCAAGACGCCGAGTTGCAACTGCTGCCGACGTTGTGGTTCCGCAACACCTGGAGTTGGGGCGAGGTGAAGCCGAAACCAAAACTGCAGGAGGCTGAAGCGCTGGCTGGGGTGCGCACGGTCCAGGCGACGCATGAAACACTGGGATCACAGATACTCTACTGCGAAGGGTCGCCGGATTTATTGTTTACGGAGAATGAGACGAACACCGAGCGACTGTTTGGCGTGCCCAACGCAACGCCATTCGTGAAGGATGCGTTCAACGAGTACATCGTGCATGGCCGAGGGGAGGTAGTAAACCGCGCGAAGGTGGGGA